>Ga0316197_10000028_pt1 | contig 169039 bp, 166 predicted proteins | sample OudBiesiAoxic_MG_FD_204939 | JGI IMG/M metagenome (GOLD analysis project Ga0316197, IMG submission 204939) | Coastal sediment microbial communities from Oude Bieten Haven, Netherlands - site A oxic | ecosystem: Environmental > Aquatic > Marine > Coastal > Sediment | place: Netherlands...
GTGTCGCTCCAAATTGAAAAGCCCAATCAGAAATGATTGGGCTTTTTGACGTTTGTAGCATATAAAAAGAGTCTCAACGCGTTATCTCATACTGGGGGGCGATTAAGGTAACTTGGGTATTACTTACTACTGGGAAGAATGAGCTTTGAACTATAAAAGAATAATCAATATTGTTGTAGTAAGCATACTATTAGCAGGGTGTAGCTCGTCGAAGCAAAACGACTTAATGGCAATGAATCGTCTTGCTAAACAGCATGCTCAAACGATTAATGACGCGAAGCATGTCGCCATGAAAGAGGGTGTTGAAATAGTAGCTTATGCTATTGGTCCAACCGTTGTTGTTACCTTGCAGGGGAACGATCTTGATGGATTAAAGAGCTGGATTCGACCAACATTTTGCCAGCAGCCTAAAATAAAGCCACTTCTAGAACAAGGGCTGCAGTATGTATTTAGAGATCAAAATGGTGAAGAATATCTTGTTGATAAAACGAGTTGCTAAGGAGTTGCGTTAGTAATGCCTGAGGATCATAAACGAGGAAAGTAAAGATTCACTTTCCTCGTTTTACGAATTTGAAGGCGATTATTTCATGAAGCAGCTTTTTGCATACTCAGTCGCTTCGTTTGCCGTCCAGTCACCTTTTGGCTTGTCTTTCATTTCTTTACACCAATCTTCGCTGCCAACTTCCGGTGCACAAGCAGATAACACAAAAACCGCTGTCATTAGTACAAGAAATTTTTTCATCGCTTTTCCTTCAATTCATTAGTAGAAACTTACCTGTATACCCAAGTTACCCCAAGGTACTCGTTGAGGTCACTCTGAATCCTGCACCTTGAGGTGACTTGGGTATGAGCGTCTCATTGATTACTTGTGTATTCAAATGATAAATTATTAATATAGATAAAAGCGTTTTTTATTATATGACTTGATTAACAATAGACTTGTTGTGAAGCCATTTTAGAAAATTGCGTTTTTAATCTATTGTTATAATGTGCTGCCAGTGTTTTGATATTGTTAATTTTATAAGCAAGGATTCGCGATGAAATTGAACTGCGATATGGGTGAAAGTTATGGTCCGTGGCAAATGGGTAATGATGAAAAGGTTATGCCATTTATCGATATGGCAAATATTGCCTGCGGTTTTCATGCTTCCGATCCTGATATTATGGCGCAAACCGTTGAGTGGGCAACCACCTACCAAGTACAAATAGGCGCTCACCCCGGTTACGATGACAAGCTTGGTTTTGGACGACGTAGCATTCCTCATGCACCATCATCAATAACCCATTTAATTGCCTATCAGGTGGGGGCGTTAGATGCGATTTGTCGGCTGCACAATAACAAGGTGTCTTATGTTAAGCCGCATGGTGCTTTATATAATGACATGATGGCAAATCGTGATATTTTCGAATCGATAGTAAAAGCTATCTCAGGTTTGAATGTTGATCGAATCAAAGGTGCGCCTTCTAATGCACTTAAATTGATGATTTTAGCGCGAGCTGATAATTCGGATTATCAAGAAATAGCGAAGCAATATCACGTTGAGTTGTTGGAAGAAGCCTTTGCTGATCGCGCATATAACTCTGATGGATCTTTGGTCTCACGCGCACAAATTGGGGCGGTTCACCACAGCCCAGAAAGAATTAGACTGCAAGTTATTCAATTATCTCAAGGTTATGTTGTTACGGTTGATGGGAAGCGAGTGGCAATCAATGCCGACACAGTGTGCGTACATGGCGATAATGAAGTTTCAATCGCGACTATTGCTGAATTGAATCAGGTGCTTAACCCATGATAAGGATTGAGCAAGTATCTGAAACCTGCTTGATCATTTACTTAGGTGATCAAATAGATCTGCAATTAACTCAGGTGATCGCACAATTAGCCAATTACCTAGAAAAGTATTTTTCAGAACAGTTGATTGATATTACGCCTTCCTATACGTCAATTTTGATCCAGTATCATCCTTTAAAGATCAACTTTAAAACGATCCAAGCCAGTGTATTAGCTTGGGCGAGCAAAGAATTAAAATCGAGAAAAAATCACAGACTAAAAAGAGACGATCAATACATAGCCTGTCGTGGTAAAACCATTACGCTTCCGGTGTATTATGATGTAAGCGTAGGGCCTGATTTAGCGTCGTTAGCCAAAGAAAAAAGCCTTTCGATAGAACAAGTTATTAGTTTGCATCAGCAAAAAACGTATACAGTTTGTGCGATTGGCTTTGCCCCTGGTTTTGCTTTTCTTGCATCTGTAGACAATATGATAGCGACTCCTAGGCATGCAGAACCCCGTCTAAAAATACCTGCAGGCAGTGTTGGCATTGCCGATCAACAAACCGCAGTGTACCCAGATGATTCTCCCGGAGGTTGGCAAATTATTGGTAACTGCCCTCAGCAATTATTCTCACCGAATACAGATCCCATTTCACCATTTGCAGTAGGGGATAAAGTGACCTTTGAAGCGATTGACCGTCAAACATTTTTAGATCTTGGAGGGAAAATATGGCCGCATTGGAAGTAGTACGTGCTGGTATGTTAACTCTACTGCAAGATTCGGGAAGATTAGGTGTTGCGCAGTTAGGTTTAAGCCAAGGCGGCGCATTAGATATGCATGCGTATTGCTGGGCTAACTATTTGTTGGGTAATGATATGTCATGCTCGCAACTGGAAATGACTTTAGGGCAAGCCAGTTTCAAATCAGATCACGATATTGTATGCGCGATCACTGGGGCAGATGCCGCTGCCACTATTGATGGTATCCCTGTTAAACCTTGGCAAACATTTTGTTTGAGTAAAGGATCGTTGTTAGCATTTAATTACCCTAGAAAAGGGCTGCGCACGTATTTAGCCGTAAAGGGGGGATTTCAATGTAAACCGATGATGGACAGTGTTTCTACTGTTGTTCGAAATAAAGTGGGGGGGATTGATGGTGGACGAGCATTACTTGTAGGTGATAAGTTGCCAATGGTTCTTCCATCTTTAAAAAGTGAATCTCATGTTAGGTATGCGCACAAAGCGTTATACGTCGCGCCACGTTTTATTCCGGATTATGGAGCATCATTAACGCTTAGAGTGATTGAATCGTATCAACATACATTGTTTTCTGAACACGATAAGGCAAGGTTTTATTCTAATTCCTACCGCGTAAGCCCGCAGTGCGATCGCATGGGATGTCGCCTTGATGGACCTAATTTGAATACAGCAGTAAATGGCATTATTTCTGAAGGCATTGCGTATGGCGCAATACAAATTCCACCTAATGGACTACCTATTATCTTATTCAATGATCGGCAGACATTGGGGGGATACCCTAAGTTGGGCTGTGTTGCACGGATTGATATGGCCAAGCTTGCCCAAGCAGCTCCCGGTAAAGAGGTACAGTTCTTGCGTGGTAATATAGAAGAACTACAGCAAGAGTGGATACAGTTTTCGCACTACTTTGGCTTGCCGTATTAGGGCCAACAAACATTAGGACATAAGCTTTATGTATATTTTTGGTTATGGCAGTTTGATTAACAATCATTCACGTCAATTAACGGGGCAAACGGGTAAAGCGATTCCTGCGGTGATACAGGGTTTACAGCGTTCTTGGGGAAAAGTTGATGGTAGCTATAAAATAGCGCCGTTAGTGGCAAGAGTCGGTGAAGGGCACTGTAATGGCGTGTTGGTTGCGGTTGATGACATTGCTTTACAAGAATTTGATCGTAGAGAAAAAGGCTATCATCGTGTGCGTGTAAACCTTGATAGCATTGTGTGTGTTAGTGATGAATGTATCTTGGAAGTAGATGAAACCGTTTGGGTGTACGTTAAAGATGATACTGAAGCACCTTGCGAGCATCAACCAATTGTACAGACCTATGTCGATACAGTATTGGCTGGCTGTTTATCGATCTCGGAGTCATTTGCTAAAACATTTGTGGAAACCACTCATGGCTGGCATCATCCGTTGGAAAATGATCGCCATAACCCTAAATACGGCAAGTTAGCAGGGGTGCTTGATGAGCATTTATACACAATAGACACGTTGATTCAACAAGTTAGACTGCCGTTAAAGTAGAGCATCGTAACGTCTTAATGTAGTCATACCTTAATTTAGTAAATAGAGTAGAGAGTAAATGGCAAAACCGAACAAAAAAGGCCCAACCAAAACCGTTGATATATTGTGTGCTGGCTGTAAAACGCAATTGTTTAAATATCGAAAAGGCGGGAAAGGTGCATTAGTAAAATGTTTTAAAGAACGTATAACGAAAGATTTTACCAATGAACCATGTATTTGCCCTCAGTGTAAGGTGCAATTTGCCCGTGATACCTTAGTACGAGGAACGCCTGCATATAAAATGATTGGTGGTAAAGTAACCGCCAAATAACGGCTAGCAGAGTAAGATTGGTGCTAATAGGGTGATCTTATGTTGTGCTCTGTGAGATCGTATTTTAGAGTCTTACTGTGTTTGTGGTATGAACGGCTGAGAGACAACCTTCACTGGTGGACAGACTACTTTCTTTGAATTTAATGTTGTTTTTAAGTCGAGAATTTTACGTTTATACGTTCCGAGTACCAGTTGATAATCTAACTCTGGTGCAAACCAGAGGAATAGTTTTCGGTCACTTTTTCTTGTTTGCTCAACACGAATTGCCTTCAGTTTGCCAAAGTTCGTATTAATCGTTTCTTGTCCTTTTACTTCAAAATAATAATGATTTACTTCATCGGCATCTTGTAATAAAAAATCAAATTTCTTCTCGCCATTGATAACATTTAAACGCATTTGACTAGCCAGTGCATCAGCATCCAGTAATGGCATTGAATCATCTGAAAATGTCATTATTTTACCGTTAGAATCGACGGATGATTTACTGGCATTATCGCTAAATTTAGCCGTGAACTTTCCGGAAATTAGGCCTTTTACATCCCGATCAAACGACTGTGAGATGAAGCTATTTTTTTTTGCAGACCAGTTATAAGATGAGTGCTGCTTCAGGGATGACTTTGTCACCAATACATCTATATTGCTATAGGTGTAAACATTAACGTTGTTATTTTGCCAATTAATTTGTCGTTCAAACGTACCGATTTTGGCACCATGAAAAAAAACGTTATACGTCAGTATCTTCTTACATTGGTGATATTTTTTAGGTAATTCCGTAGCTGGTAGTAATGATGAAAAGCTCATCAGTAAAGCTGTTATAGATAAGTAAGTGCTCTTCATACTGCCTCCAGTTTCTGCTGATATCCCAACTAAGAATAACTCATCATAGTAAAACGTTAGCATTTAGCGCTGGTTATCGCAAAACCAAGTGAGATTAGTAAGAGGCAGAAAATGAATCAAGCTGTCAGCATAAGTAGTCAGGTAACACTATTTTTTGCACCAATAATGGACTTGTTTGTCTTTTTAGTATGATATAAAACATAGTGGCGGCATGATTGGCAAGTATATTTGAAGTAATGAGTTCTTGTTAGATTTCGTTCAAATAAAATAAGTTAGATTTTAATTTATTAGCCTGAGCAAAACTGAAAATTAGGAAAAACATATTGTTGAAGCTAATTTTATCGCTGTTTTTTTTCGTTTAAATTCCTTGAAAAAATATATACCCAAGTTACCTCAAGATGCTCATTTCAGCGAGAATTTGTTGGGCTCTAGGCAAGGCACTTATTTATAGACCTAGCGTTCTACGTTGAAAATAAGTAACGGCTCATAAATTGAGCCGCTATTACGTTTTATTATGCTTATTTATTTTAGTAGTCGCTTAAGGATTTTGCCTGTTGCTGTCATTGGCAACGATTCTAGTATTTCAACCTGGCGAGGGTATTTATAATCAGCTAAACGTTCTTTACCCCAGTTAACCAATTCTTTAGGTGCTACTCTTCTATCCTCTTTTAGCACCACGAATGCTTTAACTTCTTCACCGTATGTTTTATGCGGTACACCAATAACGGCAATTAGGTGTACGTCTGGGTGTGTCATGAAGGTTTCTTCAATATCGCGAGGATAGATATTGAAACCACCACGTATTATGACCTCTTTTAAGCGATCGACAACAAACACATAACCTTCATCATCAATACGAGCAATGTCACCCGTATGAAGCCAACCATTCACAATCGTTTTAGCCGTTTCTTCAGGCTTCTTATAATAGCCTTTCATTACGTTATGTCCGCGAATAAGAAGTTCTCCCTCTTTACCTTGCGCGACCTCTACGCCATCTTTATCAACCACCTTCATCGTTACGCCTGGCAATGGTTGTCCGATGCTTCCGGGTTTACGTTTATATTCAAGTAAGTTGAATGCAGCAACAGGTGATGATTCTGATAAGCCATAACCTTCAATAACTGGAACATTTAATATTTCTTCGAAGCGTTTTAATATTTCAACTGGCATTGAAGCACCACCTGAAATAGCAACTTTCATATTCTTTGCAATTTCACTGGTATATTCACTGCCATGCTTCTCAGTAAACGCGAGTAAGCCGATATACATAGTAGGTACACCAGCAAAGTGCGTGACTTTATGCGTGTACATCTGTTGCATGACCGTTTTAGGCACAAAGCGTGGAATTAACACTAAGGCACTGCCTACAAGCACTGAGGTATTAAGTATTAGAGACTGACCAAAGGTATGAAACAGAGGGAGAACCGCAATACTCACATCGGTGCCTTTTTGGTTGGTTAACGCTTGGCAGGCTTGCGCATTACACAGCATGTTACTTTGGCTTAATTCAGCCCCTTTAGCATGGCCTGTTGTACCAGAGGTGTATAAGATGACACAGCTATCTTCTGCTTTACGGTACACAGCATCAAAATGGGTCTCTGATGATGCTAGCCACGTGTTAAAAGCATGAGTGCCTTCAGGCAAGGCTTCTTGATTATTTTCTGCTTCAATCATGATGAAATGTTTACAGCTGTTAGCTTGCAGGAATCCCGCATGACCAAATTGACCTGTTGGTAACGCACTATTTCCTTGGTAACAAATCAGTGCGATAGCATCTGAATCATCAAGGTGGTAGGCAACCTCAGCTCCCTTTAGCATAATATTTAAAGGGACAGTTACAGCGCCTACTTTTTGAATTGCATAATAACTAATGACAAAAGCCGGCATGTTTGGGCAAGATAGCGCCACTTTATCATCAGGTTTGATACCTAATTTAACGAGCTGATTAGCCACTTGGTTAACCATACGATTAAGTTCTTGGTAGTTAATTTTATGTTCTTGAAAAATCAACGCAGTGTTTGTAGGGCAAAAGCTCGCATTACGCTCTAAATTAGTCGCTAAGTTATACATGATTATGTTTATCTTTTTTATGAAGCTGCTTTTCGTCTAATTATGTGGCACTAACCGTTTTGATAAGCGCAAATGTTAACGAGTAAGCAAGCGTATTATTTAGGTATGATTTTATTTTACGATCTTTGCAATTTTTTGTGCATAAAAAAATACCAAAGTGTAAAAAAGAAGGGCATTTAAAAATCCTTTTTAAGGTGAAGGCGTAGAGAGACTGTATGAAAAAGTGGCCAGTAATGCCTATGAGTGTAGTGGTATTTACTGTAGGTATAATGTCATTTCTTATGATGAAATAAAAAGTTAATTAAAATAAATAAATTAATTAACATATATAAATCATTAGCTTACTTTTAAATGTTTTATATCTCTTTTGTGTTAGCGTGTGTTTTTGTCAATAAGTGCCTGTTTTTTTTGTGAAAAATAAAATATCGCCTTACTAAATAGATGTGACATTTTAAAGTCACAAATTTGACGATTTAGGGTGAGGGTTCTATTTTTATTGAGGTTTAACTGAGAGGAGGAATCAAAAAATGAAAAGAATGAACTCGTCGTATCGTTTACAGGTAATAAAAGAAGTAATGACACGGCGACGGCTTACTGAACAAAATGATCCTATGGCTAATCATATCTCTCAGTTGCTAGATTCTCATGCACATGATGAAGTAGTCAAAGACGTTCCTCAATTTAGCGGAAGTCATTTTGATGAGAATGTTGGTGGCTGGATCAGTAATACGTGGGATTTAAAATAAAATAATTCAATGTATCTAGTTGGCTATGTAGAGATAGGGGCGATAGTGGAATACGCTAAACGCCCTTATTAGTATTCGCAATGATGACGAAACTAGATTGGCATTATATGAGCGTTTTCTCACAGAGAACTGGCACAATATCGGTGACTGATGTAAATTGCTTCCGTCAATGTTTTGTTAGGTCGATGAATGAACTACGTAGAGTTAGATAAGTATTCTCGCAAGTGGATTTTTACCCACGCATCTATGCCAGTCGCAGCTGATGATTTGGAAGAAATTAAGCCGTTTACCCAAGCGCGCTCTTCACAAATTTGGTCGGAGCATATCAGTAAACATAGCCCTGATGCTGATCACTTCGAAAAAGGTGATTGGGCCTCGAATGAAAAAATCTGGAGTGAAGATACTGATTGGCAAACGGAGTGGGATAGTGATGACGCCACTTTGCCCAACGAAGTGCTAGAGTTCATCGACTGGGAAGATAATACAACGGTCTTCTTTTGTTATGAAAAATACAATGTAATTGAGACCAAATGGGGCGTATTTAAACGTAATTGGAAGAATTTCTTATTCTTTGATGACGGCCCTATACTGATTGGTCGTAAGAAAAAACAAGTATTATGGTTTAACTCGAATGGTACGTTTAAATCTGGCCTTCGAGAGTAGATAGCATCATTATAATATCTACATAGCCATTATGTAGATATATAAACAGCCTTTCAGATTATTATTTGTAATAATCTGAAATCGGCTTTATTCATATTTTTATATCTCTATATTTTCCATTAGTTCTTCGATTTTTTTCCCTCCGATTTTTAGATTTTTATGCGATGAATGAATAGAAGCACCTGAGCTAATGAGTGGTTGATTTAGCGGTTCTCCAAGCACAACAAATAAACGTGTGCCAATGTCACTTGTTTTTATTTCTAAGGCGTGCGAACTCAAATCTAATATTGCCATTTGATTGGGTTGTAGCTGATTTCCACTAATATATGCTTTACCCGAACGTAAATAGATAAAGCCAGCAGTCAGGTTACTCTTAGGTTGGAATGTCCACGTACCATAAGGGGAGATAATAATATCAAGGTAAACAATATCAATACTATAGCTAACGGGACTATTTATTCCTTTGTAACTTCCAACAAGTATTTTGGTGGTTGAGTCGGCTTCTTCGACAAGGGGAAGTATTGCGGTTTTGTAATTGATACTAGAGGCGGTTTCCATTTCCGCATTGCCTGCGGGTAATGCCGTCCATAGCTGAAACGTTTCCACTACACCATTTACTGGGGTTAATGTATCTTTGTGTACGATACCGCTTCCCGTGGTCATCACATGCACGTCACCCCCTTCTAGCGTCGCATGACAGCCAGAAGAGTCGACATGTTTTACTTTGCCTACAACAGAGTAACTTATCGTATCGACGCCAGAGTGCCCATGAAAATTTAGCCCAACAGGTTTCACTTTATTTTTGGCTGCAAAATGATCCCACAGTACAAATGGATCGACTTCTGCGATATTACCTGCATCGATATATGCAGTCATTGCCCCTGCTTTTAATCCGTATCGGATTGTTATTATCTTTCTTGTTTTATTCATAGCTAAACCCAAATAAGGTTCAATAGTTAAATCATAGACCTTGAGCCCAAAAGAAACCTAAAATTTACAGGTAATTTTAAGAGAGGGGGATGTATGAAGGGGGTGCTGCATAGTTGAGTAAACATATTTTATATCAGTATGTTATGTTCTGTGTTGGCGTTGTTTGTCTAGATTTGTATTATTGTAATGATGCTAACGAAACAAAGCTCTCGCGCATTATTATGAGTAAGCGGAGAGCTTTTTATTTGTATCAAATAGGCTAATATCGGTTATTGCATCCACATCCGAGCAGTTTGCGCTGGGATGGTTAAGTTGTGGTTTTGTGAAGTAATGGTTTCACTGCTGCCACTGAGCACATCAATGTAAGGTTGATACCAGTTAAACTCGTAGCGATAAGTGTCGACGGTGTAACTGCGAGCTTCGCTACATTTGTTGATGGCTACTAACCCTGCTTTATCTCGTTTAAAGATCAGCAGGCATTTATCGCTGTACACGGTCTCCATCGTTTTGCCTTGCATCACGTTGTGAAAGCGAATCATGCTTATCATATCAGCGTTATTCCACACATCGCGCCAACGACCATTGTCTTTATCTTCTTCAGGTTTAAGCGCATCACTATAGATGAGAGGGGTACCGCCGTTTTTACCCAGAATATAGGCGTAAGCGAGTTTTTCGTTAACCGGATTCATGATCTGGTACCGGAAGCCGTCATTAGTCGGAATATCGTGGGTAATGGTAAAAGTGATGGCACGATCATTTGCTAGCGCTTGCCCATATGCCTGCGGATCATGCAATTGACTCATGCTGCCATTGTAAGAAAAAGCATTTCGAATAGAAGAAAATAGCGGGAAATCATAAGCGCCATGATCTGTATTATTCAGATAAGGCTGTAAGAAAACATCGTAATCGTTAGTACCTTTTCCACCGTTGGTGATCACCTCACCAAATACATGCATACCGGCTGTGATTTCAGGAGTGAAAACTTGATTTATTTGGTATTCGCTCATGTGTTTTACCGCATCAACACGAAACCCTTTAATACCCATGGTTTTCAATGCTTGCAAGTATAAACGCTGTTGACTCACCACCCAATTATTAGGGTCTAAATCTGGTAAACCAACGTCACCATTATCTCCGCATAAACGCCAATACTGCACGTGTCCCGGATTTCCCCAGTCGGTGATACATCCGGCAGGGTGGAAATCATTGGCAGAGAAATTGCCTTGGGTCAGATCCCCAAACAATTTCTGTTTGTTCATGTAATCCATGTTTTGGCTGTACTGCGTCAACAGATCACTGCCAGGGTAATTGAGGTCGTTACGTTTCCAGCTCTCGTTCGCCATGTGATTGAGCACGATGTCGGCATAGACTTCAACACCTTCAGCTTTAAGGGCGGCAATCAGTGTTTGTAAATCCTCTTTGTTACCGACAGGTGAGTCGATTAAGCGAATGTCTTGCGGCTGGTATCGTGCCCACCATTCATTGCCAGATGATTTCAATGGGGGGGAAATAAGCACTTTTTTATAACCAGCTTGTGCAATGTTTTTGGCTTGTAGTGTGATGTCGCTGTATGACCAGTTAAATGCATGCAAAATGGTATCGGCTTGCACTGAAGTGGCAAAGAAACTGCTACCTATGATTGCGGTGGTAAGTATAGAGTTGCGTACAAAAGATGTTCCTAATGTTACTGTCATTATTGTTATGCCTTATTAAAAAATAGGATCTACATAAGGGAAGTGGGATTGAGTTTATTGTTATTGGTATGTTTAATAGGTTACCTATGAGTAGGCTGAATGTTTTCTAGTTAATTTATTCTTTGGAATCAATGTTGTTGATTGTAGTGCTGACTTTTTGAAGAATGTGATTGAGCAAACAATTTATAAGGTGGTGGAGTGTGTAATTGCGGCTATCTGAATGACGATTACTATAAAGATAGGTAAGATGGCATAAGATCAATGACTTATCGATAAGGCTATCTCGTGTTTTATAGCACCAAGACTTCTATTTACGTTGTATGGCTACTCCGTTTTCTTTTTTTGTTTTCTTCTTCTAGTTATGCAGTATCAGTAAGCAATGACAGTATTCCACTGGATAATAAACCCCTGTCGGAAAATTCTGTATATGAAGGTTTGCTACATGCAGATCTTGCACAAAAAGACATAATACCTGAAGGAATCGTGGGTTCAGTTTGTGTTATTCGTCATGACGATAAAATTGTGATGTTGTCGGAAGTTATTACCAAAAAGCTATCGTTACCTGGTGGATATATTGATCCCGAGAATACGGCAGAAGAAGCCGCTGTTCGTGAAGCGCTAGAAGAAACGGGGCTGGTGGTTTCTATTGATAAATTACTGCAATACCGTGGACGTGCCGCTATATACAGTTGTGTGACTGATACGCCTATTTTAGTGTCTTCACAGGTTGATCATCGAAATTATACGGTTGTAGCCTCGTGGTTTGCGGAGCACTTTGGCAAAGAAGTAAAACGGGTTTATTTGATCGACCCCGACAAAGTGAATAGTGATGAGTATCGATACCCTGATGATACAAAGCTATTGGCTAAGTGGATTAAGAATACGCCAAATAGTGAGATAACAGTCTATTCTGATTTGAGTGATAAAGTGAATGCCTTACACCGCTTTGAATTAACGTTAATGAATGACTTTCAGCAATGGGTTAAATCACAATCAAATACTGTTAAATCATTGTTTGATGTAACGATGACAGTCGTTAATTTACCTGGAGAAGCGTATTTCCTTTTATTTGTCACCATAGTGGTTATTGCTCTTTATGGACCAATGGCCTTATTGCAGCCATTAGTGATGTTAATTGGCGTTATATTTATATCTTCTTTGCTAAAGTATGGTATTGCCTCCCCAAGACCTTTTTACATTGTGCCGGAATTACAGCAAGAGAATGCTTATGGCTTTAGTTTTCCTAGTGGACATACACTAATGGCGACTGTGTTATGGGGTATGCTGTGGTGCTTTGTGCGCGAGAAATACAGTGTTGCAAAAAGGCCAAAGAATAGCTTATTGTTTTCACTCTTTATTGTGCTGATGATCATTGGTCAAGCTATTGCTAGAGTATGGTATGGCGTACATTATATGAGTGATACGATCGCCAGTATAACTCTGGGTATTGTGATTGTTATTCTATGGCGTAAATGGCATCACTCAACGGAAATACCATTAAAAAATAGTATTGTCAGTAAATGGTTTTGGTTGGGTACAACGATCTTTGTTGGTGTTATTGCTAGTGTTGTTCAATTACCAGATCATGTTTATTTATTCTCTGCACTATTAGCCATTTTCTTAAGCATAGAATTTGTACCTAAAAACTCGCTTAGGCTATCGGTGTTTAACCGTTGTGTAACTGCATTAATAACGTTGATTGGTATTGTGGTAATTGGTTACTTTGTTTCGTCTCTTGCACACAGTTCTACGGTTAGCTTGATTGTCGTTGCGATAAATTCTATCGGGTCTTTTGTGGCAGTAGGTTGGATGGTGATCGTTCCCTCTCTGTTGTATAAAAAGTTGGCAAATAAAGCGTGTTTTTTAAAAGCCAAATTCGATTAACGCTGGCCTTAGTGATTTCACGTTGAGCTTGGTCACACTTTTTTTAAGATAAAGAGTGATGTAAAGTGGTTTATTTCTATTTTGAAAATATAACAAGCCAGTCTTCGTAGGATACGATAAAGATACTGGAGAGGGAGAGCAATGTTACCTGTATTGACATATCAGAATAGTATCGACGACGTCGTACTGTCTTATCTGACTGAATTAGAATCTGCTGGATTCACCGGCGATATTGAAAAAAGTTACGCGAGCCGTCTTGCCGTCGCTACCGACAATAGTGTTTATCAACTATTACCACAAGCCGTTGTGCTTCCTCATTCAGTGAATGACTTATCCCTAATAGGTCAACTTGGTCAAAAAGAGGCGTATAAAAAAGTAACGTTTTCACCGCGCGGTGGTGGTACAGGTACCAATGGCCAATCATTAACACCGGGTATCATTGTTGATTTATCTCGGCATATGAACCAAATCCTTGAAGTGAATGCTGAAGAAGGATGGGTAAGAGTTCAAACAGGTACAATTAAAGACCAATTGAATGATGCTCTACGTCCTTACGGTTTCTTTTTTTCGCCCGACTTATCAACCAGTAATCGTGCCACCATTGGCGGTATGATCAGTACCGATGCATCAGGGCAGGGGTCGTTAAAGTACGGTAAAACATCGGATCATGTATTAGCACTGAAAGCCGTATTGGTCGATGGTTCAATATTAGATACCGAGCCGCTAGACAGGAAAGCAGTGGCTCGTTGTGCGAATGAAGCCAGCTTTGTTGGTAATGCGATTAGCACTTCATCTACGGTATGCCGCGAAAAGCGCCAGCAGATTGTCGATAAATTCCCCCCGCTAAATCGTTTTTTAACGGGTTATGATCTTAAAAACGTGTTTGATGAAAACGTTGAAACATTCGATATTGCCCGTCTTTTATGTGGTGCTGAAGGGTCGTTAGCCTTTGTTGCTGAAGCAAAACTCAATATTACCCCTATTCCTAAGTCTCGTACTTTAGTCAACATTAAGTACGATAGCTTCGATTCTGCATTGCGTAGCGCCCCAATGATGGTTGAGGCTCAAGCGCTATCGGTGGAGACTGTCGATTCACGCGTTTTGAATTTTGCTAAACAAGATATTGTTTGGAATACCGTCAGCGATTTACTCACCGATGTACCGGGTAAAGAAATGCTGGGTATTAATATGGTGGAATTTGCCAATAATGACCCTGAAGAAAACCACCGCCAAGTTACTGATTTATGCGCCAAATTAGATACTCTTATCGAGCAGCAGAAAGACGGTTTAATTGGTTATCAAGTATGTGATGAACTGGCAAGCATTCAAAAAATTTACACCATGCGTAAAAAAGCGGTGGGTTTATTGGGTGCAGTACAAGGCAATAAAAAGCCGATTGCTTTCGCAGAAGATACTTGCGTGCCACCTGAAAATTTAGCCGATTTTATTGTTGAATTTCGTCAACTTCTAGACGATAAAAAACTTGATTATGGCATGTTTGGTCACGTTGATGCTGGTGTGTTACACGTTCGACCAGCATTAGATATGTGCGATCCTGAGCAAGAACGCACCATGAAAGAAATTTCAGACCAAGTTGTTGCTTTAGTCGCGAAATATGGTGGCTTAATGTGGGGGGAACACGGTAAAGGTTTCCGCTCTGAGTATGGCCCTGCATTTTTTGGCGACGAGCTATTTACTGAATTACGTCGGATTAAAGCGGCATTTGACCCTGATAATCGCATGAATCCAGGTAAAATTTGTACGCCGTTAGGTAGCAGCGATGAGTTAGTCAAAGTTGATGGTGTTAAACGGGGTTTCTACGACCGTCAGATTCCAGTAACAACGCGTGATAGCTTTAAACAAGCGATGGAATGCAACGGTAACGGTTTGTGTTTTAATTACGACACAAGCTCTCCTATGTGTCCGTCGATGAAAATCACTGCAGATCGCCGTCATTCGCCAAAAGGTCGTGCGGGGCTAGTACGTGAATGGTTACGCCAGCTAGCCGAACAAGGTATTAATGCGGATGAGTTGGAGCAGAAGCTGCTCACCACGACACCCACGGTAAAGCAGATTATAGATCGCCTGAAAAACACCTATGGTTCACACAAGAATGATTACGATTATTCTCACGAAGTGATGGAAGCAATGAATGGTTGCCTTGCATGTAAGGCGTGTGCAAGCCAATGCCCAATTAAAGTGGATGTACCGAGTTTCCGTTCTCGTTTCATGAATATCTACTACAGTCGCTATCAACGTCCGGCCAAAGATTACTTGGTGGCGTATGTCGAAAACTATCTGCCGATTATGGCCAAAGCGCCCGTTACGTTTAACGCGATAATGCGACCAGGATGGTCGAAAAAGCTAACAGAAAAAGCGATCGGTTATGTTGATATGCCAGCACTGTCGGTGCCAACATTGATGGAAGGCTTAGACGGCCATCACGCTACCCATTTTGATTTATCGTGGTTACAAGCGCTGTCACAAGCAGAGCGTAGTCAGTACGTACTTATTGTTCAAGACCCGTTTACCAGCTATTACGATGCGGAAGTGATCCGTGATTTTGTATACTTAATTGAAAAATTAGGTAAAAAACCCATGTTGGTTCCATTTAAACCCAACGGTAAAGCACAACATGTGAAAGGCTTTTTACGTCAGTTTGCAAAAACAGCACGTAATACGGCTGATTTTTTGAATCAATTGGCGTCTTTGGGGATTCCGTTAGTTGGTGTCGATCCCGCACTTGTACTGTGTTATCGCGATGAGTATGAAGAGGTACTGAAAGAAACGCGTGGTGATTTTCATGTACTAACGGCTCATGAATGGTTAACACCACTTCTGGCTGAGCAGCCGAATGATGTATTACGTGATGCTGCAAATAACAACGACGATTGGTACTTGTTTGCGCATTGTACTGAAAAAACCAAAATGCCTAATGCAGAAAAAGAATGGATGGCAATCTTCAATCAATTCGGGGCAGGGCTAAAGCCTGTTGCTGTAGGTTGTTGTGGCATGGCGGGTACGTTTGGGCATGAGAAAGACAAACTTGAAATTTCGAAGGGTGTTTACAATCTGAGTTGGAAGCCAAACATTGATCTGTTGGATCCCGAGCGCTGTTTGGTGACAGGTTACTCATGCCGTAGTCAGGTGAAACGGTTTGAACACATCAAAATGAAACACCCCGTTCAGGCGTTGTTGCAATTACTGTCGTAGTCGTAAGCACTGGTATTTTAAAGCTAGTTTTTAAGAGCTGGCATTTAAGTACTGGCATTTAAAAACAAGCACCTAAAAACAGGTATCCAAAAGCGATATTTAGTGAAGAAATAAAAAAGCGAGCAACCAATGCTCGCTTTTTTTACGGTCAAAGAGTGTTTGAGTTAGCTTAAATCTTATTAATCTTCGTTTGGACACAACCAGCGATAGATAATACCCGCGACGATAGCACCGAGTATAGGTGCCACCCAGAATAGCCATAATTGAGACATAGCCCAATCACCCACAAAAATTGCAGGGCCAGTACTACGAGCAGGATTAACAGATGTATTAGTAACTGGAATACTGATTAAGTGGATTAACGTTAACGCTAAACCAATGGCTAAACCTGCCATACCAGGGTTGGCTAATTTGTGTGTAACACCAAGAATGATGAACAAGAACATAAAGGTCATTACAAACTCGGTTACAAAGCCCGACAACATGGTGTAACCACCAGGTGAATGCTCACCATATCCGTTGGATGCTAGCCCGCCAGCAAGATCAAATCCTGCTTGACCACTTGCGATAATGTACAGAACAAATGCGCCAGCAATAGCACCTAAAACTTGGAAGACAATATAAGGGATAATTTCATTTGCTGGAAAGCGACCGCCAGACCATAAACCAACAGTTACAGCTGGGTTTAGGTGGCAACCTGAAATATGACCAATAGCGTAAGCCATCGTCACCACGGTTAAACCAAAGGCAAGTGCAACACCAAGTAGGCCAATCCCTACATCAGGAAATGCTGCTGCTAACACAGCGCTACCACAACCACCTAATACTAGCCAAAATGTGCCAATGAATTCAGCAACAAGTTTTTTTATCATCATTAGTCTTCCTGTCCACAATTTCGTATAACGAAAATTTAATAAGATATGGTGTGATAACTGACATAAATTAACTAGAGAGGCAGAGTATATTTTATGTAAGTTTTATAGTATTTCATCTCTATTTATTTGCTGGGTAACGATTAATCAAAGATTCAAAACTATTCAACCATTTTATAATTTGCGATGTAAAAAGTGTAGCAACGTAATTTTAAAAGGCATACTTACACAATACATTTTATTAAGACTAATTTTAGGTTTTGCATTAATGGACTACACTACATGATCAAATATCTTTTTTGGTACAGGTGTTCTAATAATAAGACTATCGTTATTAATAGAAAAGTGATGATATCTCATTAATATTGTAGATTTTAAGCCCACATAATGAAGATGATGGGGGCTATTTCCACGCTAAATTGGATATAGCGTATTAATCTGTCACATCAAGTAAATAGTCTTCTAATTGTTCAGATAGCCACTGAATAACTAATCCGCGTCGTGATTCACTTTCTACTATTTCACCGTAAGGCTGCCAGCTCATTGCTTTGTTATGTTTAATAACCTTGATTGTACCTTGACGTAAGTGGTCATTAATTAGCAGTGCAGGAACATTAGACCATCCCGTACCGTCTAATACCGCATGGCTTAGGTATTCATAAAAAGCTAGGGCGATGTAGTTGGTCGAATTGGGTATATCCGTCTTTAAATTGTCATCTTCAATGTAAGCAAGAATGATTTCTGTATAGCGAGCGAAATCTTCACGGGTTACTTTTCGTAATTGACTAAGAGGGTGGTCTTTATGAGCAACAGACATCATGCGAATTTGCCCTAAGTCGAAATGAAGCAAACGTGGAATACGATATTCTGTTGGCAATAAACCATAAGCTACATCTACGGCATCTTGTTCTACTAAATTTTCTAACTCTGGTGGTGTAGCTGCATAGATAGAGATGCTGGTATTGGGGAACTTTTCCTTCAAGCGATTGAGTGTGTCACGCCAAAATGTTTCAGGTAAAGCATCATCACGGGCGATACGAACAACAGATTCAACACCATCAATATGCAGAGTGCATTTTCGTTTAATATCGTTAGCAATTTGTAAGAGGCGAGTACAATCATTGGCAATGCTTTCACCAATATCTGTTAATTGAATACGATTCCCTGTTCGCGCGAGTAATTTGACGCCGAGATCATCTTCAAGTGCGCTGAGAGAAGCACTTACTGTTGTTCGGCTCTTATTTAATTTACGCGCAGCTTCCGTTATCGATCCTGTTTTAGTGGCATGAAGAAATATTTCAATCTGAGCTATTTTCAATTTAATGCTCCTGCTGACAAACAAATGTTATTTAACCGATTACTTATCCTGAATAGTATTACCTATAGCGACGAAAAAGTTGTCGCTGAGGGATTATTACATTCTACTTCAACCAGATACTATGACTACATTCTAAAAAAACACTTTATCGACGAAAAAATTGTCGATAAAGGAGGATTTATGACCCGTAACATTCAGCTTGAACGTAAGCTTCTTCACTTTTCGACTCTTTTTGCGCTGTTATTTGCGGTTATGGGAATCAGTTTAGGGGCATGGATTGGCTCTTTAGTTATCGTATTCGATGGGGCTTACTCGTTGGTTAGTCTTTTTCTTACCTTAGTATCGGTTGCTGCGGCATCTTATATACATAAGCCGAGAAAGAATCCTTCAGCTATCAATATTACCAAAGTAGAGCCAATGGTTATCGCTTTCAAAGGGTTAGTGATCACGCTAATGTGCTGTATTTCTTTTGCATCAGCCGTTGAAGCAATATTGAATGGTGGTCGCGATGTGAATACTGGTGTGGCACTTATTTTTGGTGTTATTAATGTTCTAGGTTGTATTGGTGCTTATTGGCTATTGGTCAAAAAGGGTAAGCATGCGAATTCAGGTTTAGTGGATGCAGAAGCAAAGCAGTGGTTAATGGATACCGTGATAAGTATTGCAGTAATGGTTGGTTTTGTTTTTGCTAAGATTTTAACGCTAACGGAATATCAATCGTATGCCGTATATGCCGACCCTGTAATGGTTATTATTGTTTCAATATATTTTATTATTGTGCCATTGAAAATGACTTATGAAGCTATTCAACAGCTAACCTTAGATAAGCAACCAGTGTCAGATGGTAATAATCATGATGATTCTATCAGTTCAACCAGCTGATGAGAAATAAACGAGTGGTTTATGGGGTTCGTTAGTTATTGAATGATGATGATTCAACCAAGGTACACAGTTGAATCATCATTTTAACACTTGTTTTGAATGCCAAGCACATTGAACGAAAATTAGCGACCTAGCAGTAGCGTGCTTTCGATCTCACGGTAATAATGTGCAGTGTTAATCAGTGACGTCGCGGTAAGCCCAGGTACGCCGTAAACTTCAACATCAACACCATACTTGGTTTGTACTTTATCAACGAGCAGATCAAAATCGCCGTCGCCAGAAAGTAAAATAACGCGGTCAACATCGCCAGCATGCTCAATCACATCAAGTGTGATACCAACATCCCAATCACCTTTAGCTGAACCATCGCTGCGCTGAATAAAGGGTTTTAGTTTTACTTCAAAACCGATACCACGAAGAATATTTTGGAATTGACCCTGCTTTTCATCACCACGATGAATAGCATAAGCATAAGCTGCAACTACTTCACGACCTTGTGTCGCTTCAGCCCAAAAGGCATTGTAATCAAAATTACACTTATACTTATCTTTTACGGTGTAATAGATGTTTTGAACATCAACGAAAATGGCAACTTTTTCCACAATAATCCTTATCTTAGGTTAATTAAGAATATGCATTACCATGGTGACGTGAATTACATAAAAATTCAAGTTAACTCTTAGCTGCTCTGCTACATAAGGTTTCAAGAGTTAGCTTGCGACTATGATTACTTCTTTTCTTTTTTGTCTTTATTGCCTTTCCCTGGGTTGTTATCACCGTGGACACTGCTATTTTTCTTGTCACCCTTGCTTTTTCCTTTCCCATCAGAACAATCTTCAGAGTTAATTTTAATATTGTCCGATTCCAGTTTTAGGCAATCTTTACTCAATTCAAAACCATCTCCTGAGATTGAAACATCAGCTTGAGCGTATGATATAGGTAGTAGAGTAAAAGCAATGAGTAATAATTTTTTGAGCATGTTTGTATTACCATGGTGAATAATATGATTGTATGTATAGTAGCCTTGTTTATGTAAACCGTTGCTGAATAGTGCTGAAAAGTAGCCAGAGAATGTTTATTTATATGCATTCATGCTCAATATAAAATAAAGTGAGCGTAGTTTGCATTTGATTGTCTTAAGTGGTAGATAATAAGAAAGAGAGAAAAGTCATGAAAAGTATTTTGATTGGTGGGTTGTTATTAAGCTCTACAGCGGTATTTGCGCAAAGCTGTCCTGTCGATGTACCCAATGAAATCCATATCAAGAATGGCGACGTATCTGTCTATCAGAGTGGCCAACCGAAAGTCATGATTGATGAAGATAACAATGTATTTATCAATGGTAAGCAATTGGATTTAAATGCGATGCAACGTCAGGCTTTGGAAGCCTACAGCAGTGGTGTTAAAGAATATCTTCCGAAAATGGCGGATATTGCCAGTGATGGTGTAAGTATCGCCACTGATGTTCTTGATGAAGTTTCATCGAGTTTTGATTCAAAAGAATCTTTTGCCAATGTTGAAGCATTGATTGATGAATACGGTCAAAAAGCACAAGATAAATTCTACAAAGACGATGAATTTGTTATGCCAGCCGATATGTTTGCCGATGTAGATGAAAGTTGGAAAACAGAATTTGATGACGCGATGAAGCACGTCAGTGTTGAATCAATGTCGAGCTTATTTGCCGCGTTATCTGATGAGATGAAAGATGGCGAAATTAACTTCACTGAGCTTCAAACTAAATTCTCAGATCTAAAACAACGTATTGAAGAGCGTATAAAAGCAAGATCAGGTGAAATGGCAGTGAAAGCGGATGACCTGTGTGGTTCGATTAAAGGGCTGGCACAAGAAGAGCAAGAGTTACATAAAGCGATTCCTGAACTGAAAGATTACCAGATGTTTGAGATTTAATTGATTCGCTTGGATATAGTGCCACTTGTTGTTTAACAGTGGCACTTTTTAATCATTAACCTGCTTCGCCACTCATAATAAATATACCCTTAAATGAATAAGTTAGTACTGTGCTAAGATGACTTATCCGTTTTTAGGGGCTGATACTATGTTGAAGATCGGCGTGATTATCGGGTTACTTGCTCTCGCTTTGTTAGCGACTAAGTACCTTGATGAAAAGATTCAGAAAAAAATCTTTATCGGGTTAGCTGCTATTGCAGCAGGTGCGATTGTTTTATTCATGGGTGCAGAGCTGTTCCGATAATATATTTATATTATTTACAAAACAGGTATACGGTTTCCAGCCCGGTGATTTGATTAGACTTATAAAGCTAAGCACCTCGTCACTTTCGTAAAAAGAGTGTCTCGAGATTGCTTAGCCTTTCATTAAGATCGTCAACGTATTTTAGGACGAGATCCTGTAAATTATTCTGTGTTATAGCATCTTGTTTTATAACATATCGGTTAACGCAATGCCCACACCAATGCGTTGTTGGTTGTGGTTATAGTCTATTAGACTTTCCCCATACCCTGTTGTGTATTGTGCATATCCACGTAAACGTCCCCATAATGGAAATGTTAAACCGAGCTCAGCATAGCCCTTGTGTTCACTGAAATTCTGACGGCCTAAGAAGGTGAATTCGTAATCATCCCAGCGGTAAGCTGAGGATAGTTCAAAGTGTCCCATATAATCTTCAAGATCAGGGTTATCATCACCATCTGCACTTTCTGGAGTTTCCTTTTCATCTTCAGGTATACGCCACCAAGGGCGCAAAGATAAAGCAAAGTTATTCTTTTCAAAAACAAAATCGGTGTAAATACGGTTCCAACTACGCGATAACTCTTGGCTGCGGCCGTTAGATTCATGTTCAATACCAAATGCGACCCATGTATTACCCTCTAATGGTGTCCATGGCGTTGGTGCAAAGTAGAACATTTCTGGTCGATAGTTTGTTTCTCTGAATGGGCTAGAAATATCATCGGCGTATACCTGCCACCAAGATTTTAATGTAATGCCAAAAAACAACCCGTCGCCTTCGACAAACATGCTGTCGTAATTCAATGGTACTTTAAAGCTGATCTGAAATTTAGCTTCGACATCTTTAAGGCTGTCTTCCCAACCTGTTGCTGCATAAGCGTCTTTGTTTACATCGTTGGTATACGTTACAGGTAAGATATAATTCATTCTATGCGGTGTAATCACATAAGGGTTGAATGCGTTTTTACGTTCATTTGCCATCCGTTCAGACAGTAAATCTTGTTCGTTTTTAGCGAGCTCCGCCTCTGTTTTACATTTTGATCTTACTTCACCCAGTGTTAATTCATGATCGTGATATTTTACAGCATTGAGGAGGCACTCATTGTAACTGATAGGTTGTTCTGCAAATGCATTGAAAGAGAGGGCAAAAAGAAGGCTGAGCAGGCATATAATGTAGTAATGAGTCACAGAGAGTCCTTTCGATGTCAGTTAACTAACAACAAAAAGAGAGGGCGTTGATAGTCAGTATTTTATTTATAGCATCTTAATGTAACAGTGAGTTAAGTGTTGTTCGAATAATGTCAGATTAATTAGTAAAAACGAAAGCTTATAAATAACGGGTACAAAAAAGGCGCTGAATATTCAGCGCCCACTTAAACCGTTATTTTGCTTTTACTCTGCTTCGGTTAGGTTTTCCACCTTGACCTTGACCTTGACCTTGGCGAGTCGAGGTTGGTTTTCCTGGTTTGCTTGGGCGGTTACCCGAAGGCTTACCATTAGCAGATGCAGAGTAATTACCAGCATCACTTCCTTGGCTTCTTGAACCTGGCTTATTTCCAGGTTTAGTGCCAGCTTTGCCTGCAGGCTTACCGTTTGACTGGGTATTCCCATTTGGTCGGTTACCCGTGGTCGGGCGGTTGCCTGACGGACGTTTACCATCTTTACGGATATCTGGCTGATTCGGGTGCTTGGTTGCAAAGCGTTTTGCACCATGACGACCTGATTGACGGCGTTGCGCTGGTGTTAGCTGCGTTTCTTGCTCAGAACCTTCTTCAGGCACTAAACAATTGGCGCGATCACCAATAAGGTATTTCTTACCCATAGAAATCAGCGTTTCACGAATAAGCGGCCAGTTAAGTGGATCGTGGTAACGTAATAGGGCTTTATGCACACGACGTTCACGTTCACCTTTTGCAACGAATAATTCCTCACGTTTCTTATACTTAACACGTTTTAGCGGGTTAGTTTCAGAGTGATACATAGAGGTTGCATTACACATCGGTGACGGATAGAAGTTCTGAACCTGATCACACTCATATTCATATTTCTTTAGCCACAATGCTAAGTTCAACATATCTTCGTTAGTTGAACCTGGGTGCGCTGAAATAAAGTAAGGGATTAGGTATTGTTTCTTACCTGCATCTTTACTGTACTTCTCGAACATATTCTTAAAACGATCGTATGTGCCCATACCTGGTTTCATCATCAGGTCGAGGGTGCCTTTCTCTGTGTGTTCAGGCGCAATCTTTAAGTAACCACCCACGTGGTGAGTTACAAGTTCACGCACGTACTCAGGCGATTCAACCGCTAAGTCGTAACGCACACCCGATGCAATCAATACCTTTTTAATGCCATCAACTTTGCGAGCTTCACGATAAAGATCGATAGTATGTTTATGATCAGTATTCAGCTTTTCACAGATCTTAGGGAAGATACAAGATGGACGACGACAGTTAATTTCCGCTTTAGGATCTGAACACCCTAAACGGTACATGTTTGCTGTTGGGCCACCAAGATCTGAAATAGTACCGGTAAAACCTGGTACTTTATCGCGTATGTCTTTTAGCTCATCAATAATCGATTCTTGAGAGCGGTTTTGAATAATACGCCCTTCGTGTTCGGTAATTGAACAGAAGCTACAGCCACCAAAACAACCACGCATGATATTCACAGACGTCTTGATCATGTCGTAAGCTGGAATTTTCGCTTTACCGTATGAAGGGTGAGGTACACGTGCGAAAGGCAAGCCAAACACAAAGTCCATTTCTTCAGTAGTTAACGGAATAGGGGGTGTATTTACCCATAGTTCACGATCGCCGTGTTTTTGAACCAATGCGCGTGATGAATACGGGTTGGCCTCTAAGTGCATTACTCGGCTTGCGTGCGCATACAGAATACGGTCGTTACATAACTTTTCATACGAAGGTAAGCGAATACAGGTATTTTTTGGATCATGACGAGAAGCCGTTACTACAATAGGCTTGGCAACGGGTTCTACTTTTACTTCATCTTCTTGCTTGGTTTTACATTCTTCTTCTGTCGCGTAAGGGTTGATCATAGGCATTGCTTTGCCTGGTTTCTCTATACGCGAAGAATCAATTTCTCTGAAGCGCTCAGGAATTTCTTTGATGATAACGGCGGTACCAGGGATATTCTTCATATCTTCTAGTTGTTCGCCTTTAGCAATACGGTGAGCGACTTCTACCAAGGCGCGTTCAGCATTACCAAAAAGAAGAATGTCAGCTTTTGCATCGACAATAACAGAGCGACGCACTTTATCAGACCAATAGTCGTAGTGCGCTAAGCGACGTAGGCTCGCTTCAATACCACCAAGTACAATAGGTGTTTCTTTATACGCTTCACGACAACGCTGAGAATACACAAGCACCGCACGATCAGGGCGTTTACCGCCTTCGTTATTCGGTGTGTAGGCGTCATCATGACGTAATTTACGATCAGCTGTGTAACGGTTGATCATGGAATCCATGTTACCAGCAGTCAGACCAAAGAATAGGTTCGGTTGACCAAGTTCCATGAAGGCATCTTTATTATCCCATTTAGGCTGAGAAATAATACCGACACGAAAGCCCTGAGATTCGAGCAAGCGGCCGATAACCGCCATGCCGAAACTTGGGTGGTCTACGTACGCATCACCAGTCACGATAATAATGTCGCAGCTATCCCAGCCGAGTGCATCCATTTCTTTACGCGTGGTAGGTAAGAAGGGTGCGGTTCCGTAGCACTCTGCCCAGTATTTAGGGTATTCGTTTATTTTCATTAAATTCATTGGGTTACATTAACTTGTTAGTTTTTAGGGGCATATTGGGGGCATTCTCGCCGTATTTTTTGTTCAGCACATCAAGTTGATTTTGGGTATGCTCGCTAACCCAATCTCCGTACGTTTGATATATTTCTTTAGCACTAGAATGTCCCATTTGTTTTGCTATAAATGTAGGGTTCGCACCCGCAGATAACATCCAACAAGCAAACGTATGTCGGGTCTGATAGGGTTTTCGGTAGGCGATTCTTGCACGTCTTATCGCTGCCGTCCACTTATCATGAATACTAGTATGAAAGTAATAACTTTTCGTTTCTTTTGTAGCAGTAACACGAGGAGAGAAAATAAAGTGCACGGTTTCTATTTCTATTTTTCCATGCTCTCGTTGTTGAACCGTAATATTCTCCGGCAACATCATATAAGTTAAAGGCTTTTGTTTTATTAATGCTTTAATCGCGGGATCTAATAAATTAATTACCCTTTCACCCGCTGTGGTTTTAGGTAATTTAAAAATACCTTTTAACGTTAAATTACGTTTTACATAAATAAGGCCTTTATTGAGATCAATATCTTCCCACGCAAGCGCCATTAATTCGCCGTGTCGTAAGCCGGTATAAACGGCTAATGCCCATAAGTGTTTATCCTGCTCATTTTTACAGGCCTCGATAAGCCGAAAAAATTCATCACGGCTAAGGGGTGTAGGGGGCGACTTGGATTGTTTTAAATCTTTGATACCGCTGATTACGCGAGGGCTGCAGTATTCATTTGTAATGGCAAAGCTCAGCACCCCTTTTATTGTTCGCATGTAGGTGTTTACCGTTGAGGCCGAACACGTACTTAATAAGGCCAACCGTAGATCTAAGATGTACTCTTGAGTCAGATGGCTGACAAGCAGCTCTGGATCAAGGTAAGCCAGTGTTTGTTTGAGCCGGTTATGGTAGTTAGTCAACGTCGCTTCTGTGACTTCAATTCTTTTGAGCGTTAACCATCGCTCGAATAGCCCCTTTACTGTAAGCGTGTTGATGTTGACCATATCTTGGTGATTGGTTGAATGAGGAAACCATTCCAGATAGTCAAAAGTACCCAGTCGGATCGCGTGGCAAACCGAGGTTCTTTTCTCAAAGGCAATTTTGATATTTCTTGGCGTTGGCGGAGAATATAAGCTTTCTCTGCAGCGCTTGCCTCTGAACATGAACCAGATCCTCAGCTTTCCTGAATGGATCTCAACACCGGTAGGTAGCTTCTTCATCGATCCTACTCTTACATTTGGGGATAAGCGTCTATCCACTCATTAATCGAATGGATGTTGTAGAGGACTTTTGCTTTGCTGCCTGATGGTACCCCTGTAATGCCAACTTTTCGATAGTGGACACCTTGTTGCCATGCTTTTAAGCGGTAATTAGTGATGGCAGTGCTAGTGAGTCCATAAACGGCTTGAATGATGTTTTCGCCTACCCATTTGCTTTGTGGGAGGGTAATGATCACACGTGGGTCGCTTTCCTTTATGTCCTTATTCATATCTCACCTCATGGAGTCTTTTTATATGTTGGCCAAAGTCGGGTTAATTCAGGGTTACCTGCAAATGTATATCCCCGCAATTCCTCGCGAAGTATTGATTAACATCATCGACGGTTAACGGGATCCCACCGTTATATTTTTCACCCGTTAATAGAAACCGATAATCCGTTTTTAATATCTGAGCAATAGCGAGTAGGGTGCCCGCTTTCGGTTCAGTTTTGCCGGTTTCAATATCCAAGTAGGTCTGACGAGCAAGCCCTAAATATTTGGCCATTCTGACTTGAGTTAACTCTCTGCACTCTCTTGCTACACGAATACGTTGCGCCAGCGCTTTTCTATCAGTGATAAATCGTTGCATGTTCGTCCCTTCAATGTGATTGCTGGTGGTCATATCAGCACCTCGAATCAGTGCGGCGTTTGTTGTTTTGCTCAAACTGTTCAACGGTTTCTATCTTCCAACGCTTTAACGTTCCGTAGGTATCAGGTTTCGGGAAGTAACCGCTGCGGCACCAGCGCCATAACGTTGTTCGTTCAATACAGAAGTAACGGCATACCTGAGCATTCGTCATGTATCCTTTTCCCATGCGACACCTTCTATTTTGTGAACATGATGTATGGCACTTGATAGTCTTTGATAAAACTGACGATCATGCGGATGTCATCCATTTCAACGGTGCCACCCATTAGAAAGTGGATCTTATTTGCAGCGACATCTGTGGTGTATTGCCCTGGTTGCTTCTTAATATCAGCAAAGTGGCCATAATCAAGATGGTCAGTGTGTTTATGCTTAGCAGGTTCCGTGAGTGCTGGTTGGTTGCCCTTGGTATTGATGTGGGCGACTTCGCGGAGAAGAACGCGCAAGCAGCGTAGGTTGAGCAGAGTCTGTCGGACGGCTTCATAATCATCCCATTCGATTTCAAGAAATTCGCGTTTGGTTGCATCGATATTAAAATCAGGCGTGCTTTCGATATGTTCATTGAAAGCACACTCCAGCTTTTCAGCCATCTCTTGGCGAATCCCAATAGGGCAGGTATCAGCAAAATCATTATCGAGACGATAAAGCGTGTCTTGTACCAACCCTAGGTAAGAGAACAAGACGGGATCATCCATTTCAGTCAGTGCGGTATAGTTTTTATAACCAGCCTGTTCTCGTTTCGATAGATAGTTTTTATATTGGCTGGTTGTGGCGGTACCTATTTTCGATACTTTGTAGTCCTGATGATGTTCACTATCCCAGAATGACAACTCTCTCTCAGCAAGCTCTCGAACCTCTTTTTGATACTTGCACGTAACGAACACGGTGATCTGTTGTTCAGTACTCAGCATCATAGGGTCAGGATGACACTCGAGAGTGATAAATTTACATGAGAAGAGTTTCATTGTTCACGCCTCACTAATTTCGAAGAAAGTATGGCTAGTTACGCTTGCCGTTCACGCACTAGCCATGTCCCACTAAGGACAAATTAAAAATGGGTATCATGAATTAGGGCAACCAGCAGTGCGTCTAAATCAGCAAGCGTAAGGAACGCAGTGAGCAAGAAGAGCGCGATACCAGCGAGAATGGCATCTCGACGTTCACGGCGTTTTTGGATGGTTGAGTTCAATTCTGCTTGCATGATTTATCCCTCTAAGTGCTTACCCATTTTGGGTGTGCATTGTTAGGTTTACCCTTTTTGGGTGGGCTGTCAAGCAAAAAAAAAGTGCAAAATGCACTTTTTTAAAAAGGTAGGAGTTTGAGAGTTAATTTTTTAGAAGTTCGACTAACTTTACTAATTTTTCAGGGTTTACTCCTAACTCTTTCAATTTGCGAGCAATTTCTAATGTTTCATTATCTGGTGCTTCTTGCTCAAGGCTGAAGTGACTCTGATCTAAAGCATTTTGTGGTAAGTCGAATTTTTCTTCAATCCTTCTTGCTAATGCAGTACCTATTTTTTTTCCCGTCTCGCCCTTCAGAAGTTGCCCGATCACTTGTTCTTTAACTTCAATTACTTCAGATAATTCTCTGTTTGTATTACACTTTTTTCTTAACTCTCTCAGGTGCATTGCTCTGTTGTCATAAATTGACTGCATTTTATCTCCCACTTCCTAATAACCCCTTTTGGGTTTAACTCTATTTTAAGAGGGAATCTGCAGGATTGACACTTAACCCTGTATGGGTGTATTTTTTATTTATCCATATTGGGTAAGTTTTTATGAGGGTTAATCTATGTGGGCTAAGTGGGAACTTTATTGGAGGTCATTAACTCTAGAGCAAAGAAATATTATTGCTGATTTAAGTGGTTGTTCTATATGGCACCTTAGAAATATTGGCTTTGATGGAAAGCGTGCTAGTCCTACTTTGGCTATTAAAATTGAGCTCGCATGTGGTTACCCAAAAGAGATGTTACGTCCCGATATCTTTGGTGAGTATAAATCTTGAGGAACTGATTATGTCGACTCTTGATAAACAGCAGGTCTCTGACTTAGCGAATGTACTTGATTGCAAAGACTCAATGATTATTGATGTCGCTATTTTCTTAGGCCTACAGCAGATTAAAGAGCTGGCTTCTCGTGATCCAAAGCTGGCTTACGAGCTCATTTATATGACAGCCATAAAGGCTAAGTAGGTAAGCATGGCTGATGCTGGTTTTATTAAATATATGCGAACTGAAGAAGCAGAGTTTCTGCTGGGTCATCCGCATGCCAATCACTTACTGATGGTCATGGCATATAGGGCAAGAAGAACAGATCATCCTATGAATGGCTTGAAAGCGGGTCAGTGTTTTTTGGGGGATTTTAGAAGCCTTGGATTAACAGAAAGGGCGTATCGAACGGCTAAAAAACAGCTACAAGATTGGGGGTTGGCTGATTTCAAAGGGACGAACAAAGGGACAGTCGGAACTATTTCTAATTCAAAGGTTTACGATATAAATCATGGAGAGGGTGACGGACAAGGGGACAGACAAGAGACAGGCACTTGTGACAGATCAGTGTCACACGGCGTCAGTCCAGAGTCGAACAAGGTGACGGACAAAGAGACAGGCGAAAGTGACGAAAATACAGTTGGTTACAGTGGTGATTCTGATGAAGGTGACGGACAAACTGACAGGCAAGTGACAGACCAAAGACAGGTAAGCGACGAGCGGGTGACGACTAACAAAGAATGTAAGAAAGAAAGAAAAGATCAAAAGATCCCTTTGTCGATTATCAAAATCGACGAGGAAGAAATTCTTGCAGTCTGGAATGAAATGGATCTCAAACAGCATCGGAAGATCACCGACAAGTGCATGAAGCACATCAAGGTCGGATATACGAAATATGGCAACGAGTGCAAAAAACGTGGCAAGGTACCCAAGGGAATTACCATGTGGGTGTGTGTTTACCTGGTTCAGGGGTTTAGTAATTACATCACCGATCATCATCGTGGTCTGAACGACCGTGGCTGGATAGCAAATTTAGAATACGCACTACGACCTTCAACCTACGACGAAGTGACATCAATTAAGGATTAGACATGGATATCAATTATCAATCCCAAGCTAATGCTGCTGAGCAATCTGTGTTGGGAGCATTGTTTTTAATTGGCGACCCGAAAGCACCTGCAGTCAGTAAAATATTCTACTCGCTAAAAATGGGTAGTTTTGGTGAGGTCATGCATCGTGATATCTACCGAGCAATTAACAACGTTGCTCAAACAGGCTCTCGCATTGACTTGATAACTGTTGAAGCTGAATTACGTAATCTGCTAGGCATTGGTAGTAACCAGATTGATTTCCATCTGTCGTATCTTGTTGAGCTCGTCAATAACACACCATCATCCCGTAACGTAATGGCTTATGTGGCCATTGTGAAAAATGCAGCTGTCGAGCGTGAGACGTTAAGTTTGCTTGAGTCAGGTTTGGTGTTGATGTCTGACCCATCGGAAGGGACACCAACCGAACGTCTTGGTCTTGTGATCTCGTCCCTTGAGCGTGCTAGAAATTCTGCCGTTGGAGTGAGTGCTGGTGGTCTATCCCGTATGTCTGATATCGGCAAAGAATGGCTTGAAGGTGTAGAGGCGAGGTTTAACGGAGAGGCGCCACTCGGGTTAAAAACAGGATTGGTTAACCTCGATAAAATCTTAGCCCCGAAAAACATCTTACCTGGTTCGCTGGTGGCCATTGGTGCACGACCTAAAATGGGAAAAACCGCATTCACATTAAAGATTGCTGAATATGTTGCGATCGAAGAAGGGAAGGGGATTGCAACGTTTTCACTGGAAATGCCAAAAGAGCAAATTTATGAGCGTATGGTTTCTTCTCGAGCTCGTATCGATTCTTGCTTGTTCTATCAGAGCCCAGAGGATGTGTATAACTTCGATACTGAGTTTGGCAAAGCCAGCCTGGCCATAAGCGAATACAACAATACCAAGTGTTATATCGATGACTCACCCAGCGTCACTATTACTTATATCGAGGCTGAATCGCGCAGGTTGCACCGTGAGGTTCCATTGGCTGCAATCATGGTTGATTACTTAACACTGATGACTACCGAGAAGGCTGAGCGTAATGACTTAGCTTACGGTGATATCACTAAGCGACTTAAGCAGCTGGCCAAGGAGTTAAATTGCGTTGTGTTCTTGGTTACTCAGCTCAACCGAAAACTGGAAGAACGCGCAGATAAAAGACCATTACCCTATGACTCACGAGATACCGGTCAAATTGAGCAAGATTGTGATATCTGGATTGGTCTTTATCGCGACTCGGTTTATCACACTGACTCACCCAACCCACCTGAATTGATGGAAGCGATTGTTCGGTACAATCGCCATGGTGGTACAGGGACTGCTTACCTTGAACTTATCAACGGGCATGTTGGCGACTTCCTCAGTAACGTCGTTTTTGATAATCCATCTACAAGAAAAACAATGTCCGCTAAGTACGCGAGGAAATGATGAGTAAGTAAGCGAAAGCTGGGTAGGGTGGAGGATAGCCAAAGAAAACCTAATTTCACCTAACGGATTAAGTATATCTTCAAACAAAGTGTTAACAGGTACAGCAATATTAGAGATAGGCACAGAGCATGATAGTCGTAACGTATCTCTAATCATGAAAACAGCAAGGACATTAAGAAAGGTACTAAAGAACTAATAATGAGTACACTAAAACACCATACCAAAACTGCCGAGTGTAAGTAATAATTCACCTTGTTGCCTTGTTATAAATACGATTTCACCAAATCCGGAAAAAGACGCTCAACCTCCTGCCGTAAAGGCGCGAAGAAAAATTTTTTGCCTAATAAGACTAAACATTCAGCATCTGGGTCCAAGAGCTTAAAGATTTTTCCAATAGGATCGTCAGCCAATTCATGTGAACCAATAATTGGACTAGGAAAAAAATAACCAGCCATGTGAGTCAACAAATAAGTGTCTAATTTTTCGTCAAAATGTTCCCACGCATTTCGTAATTCTCTATTTGCAAGAATTGAGTCATCCGTGATTTTATATAGTTTCTTTAAATACTCACCTCGATCCATGCGTAAACACTTTTGATGCTTGTTCTTTTTGTTACCAGCAGGTGATGGCCAGAAGTATCTAGATAGTGCACCAACATGAACGATTGCTTCTTGAACTTCGCTAATTAGCACCGCGGCATCATCGGTCTGGGTAAGTAAATAGTCATATTGCTCGAACGCAGCTAGAGCTCGTTCAGCAGAATACTGAACAGAATAGGTATAAAATGGGTTATGCATTGGCTGAATACCACTATATTCCAAAGTTAATTCAGCCCTACGTTCTAATTCATCGTTATCAATTTCTACCACTGAACTCTCCTGTATTTATAACGCTGAGCACATGCGCCCCTTACTGTACAGTACCGAAACTCAATTCATACCAAAAATACCGAATATAAGGGGGCGACATGGTGCGTTTTACGACTTTTTAAAGTTAAATAAGGCAATAACCCAACCATCAAGATCATATAAATTCCGATAAAAATGTAAACAACGAAATCGCGAAAATCTAAGTTCGTATATTTCATAACTGAAACAAACCAAAAACGATAGCTGGATGTTAGCTGTTAGGACGGAGTAGTATTATCGATACCAAAACTACCAAACCTGAGGTATCACATTGATTGCTTGTATGCGTTTTCTTGTCTCCAGTTTAAGAATTTACATAGACCTTCAAGGTCTGGAAATAAAGTTCGGCTACTTACCCCATGCCTATCCAGTGATCTAAGTAATGTTTTTCTCTCATTTTCTGGAATATGAATTTCTATAACAGCTTTTTTTATTTCACGATTTTCTTCTAGAGGTACAAATCTCTTGGCCTTACGTGAATATTTATGAGCTGTAAACCAACCATGCTGTGCAACTATTCTTGGGTTATTAAGGGTTGGCCTAATAACCATTGTTTTACCTGTATCAAATGGTCCTTTTACAGATTCACTTAAGAACTCATCAGCTGAAAGAACATATACATAAGCATCCCCTTCACGCCAATCACTACAAGCGAACCAAAGAGCTGCTAAAGGATTACTTGTCCAGTCAAGCAATCTTGTTTTCATTCCAAAATGCTGAGCAACAACTAACAAATCCCAATCATTCATAGCTTGGTCGTAAAGAAGAGAATTCCCCATTCTTCGCAATTCTTGTAATAACGCTTTTTCCTCGTTTGTTGTATTCCTAGATGAATTCCCTCTAACTATGCTTGGAAGGAGGTTCCCTTGAACAGCTTGGCCGCGATAAAGAGTTAATTCAGAAGATCCGTTTAAAGACTCAACTTTCTCAATAAAATCTGAGAAATTTACTATCGTTTTAGATTGCATAATACTCCTCTAATGCATCACCTTGATTGTTTACATGGCTTGAAACTCTGTATTAAATTCTTCAAAAACCTGATTTCCACAGATTTTATATTGTTCTTTCAAGTAATCTTTCAACTTAGCTAACATCAAGATAAATGTGTCTAACTTTTCACTTCCAAGAGCTGCTGCAAATGTAATGTTTGGTTTCAAGAATGTCGGCAACCCATCTGAATGATTAACATATACCTCACAAATCATTGATAATTTATCTGTATCATCAATATGAGCAAAAATTTGATTTCTCAAGTTATATATTTCATGATGCTGAACACATTCTTTCTCATTAAAAATATTTTTTACTCTTGGTTTTAGTGAAAATCCTTTATTAGATGAGAAGAATTTGGCATAAGTTGTGATAGCTGAGATATTGAATGCTCTAACCAAATCAAAATTAAAATCAGATTGACCCTCTTTACTTAATTCAGCTTTAGCCAAATTAACCCATTTAACAATATTATCAACTTCGATCTCCATCAGAGCTAATTCATTAAGCCTTTTTGATTTCTTTGAAGTAAATTCATAACAGGTTGGATGCATTGTTGCCATTTTCATTAAATTTCCAAGTTTTTACTAAATCTAAATAGAAGACATAGCCATGTACGTCTAAAATAAGGTGTGCGTACACTGAACTTACCAAGCCGCATCGAACTTCAAGCCAAAAACAGAGCAATTTGTTAGCTGCGATGCTCAAATTTACCTTTATGGACTCCATCACATAGTACTTTTAACCATATGAAGAATTCATCCATACTTGGGTCGAGTTCCAAACTTTCATCTTCTCCTGCATTCATACATACAAGGATCAATTGGCCTGTATTAGGCTTCAAATTAACGTAATCAATGTCAAATTTTACAGAGTTGTCAGCAATACCAGGCAACCATTCCAGCTCTATCGGGAACTGGTTTATAAACCTGTCTGTCGCAGCAAGAAATAGTTCTGTTACATCAATAAAATCTTTGGTTTCTGATTCTGTGGGGATATAGTATTCGTGCTCAACAGCATTACGAACTGAATTTAGTTTCTTCAATATTCGCGGTGTCACTATGCCACATTTCTGACAATATTCTAAATAAGTGTGAAAATTCGAGTGGCCTTTCTTTTTATGAGTATAACCGAAAGCTTTAGCAATCGTTTCTACTTGTAAGTGCATTGCTCTTTTTGCATTTGAAAGTGCGTTAACTCGAATTCTACTATTTGTAGGGTCAAGGCAGCTTTCTAGATCTTCGATAGAAAAATCCAAGTAAAGATGTGGTGTTGTCTCTACTGGATACGAAATTTTATCCCAACTAGTTGAGAACGCTGGATCGAAATTATCATAATGAGATGGTAATGGTATCAATTAAATGCCTCCATTTCGAAAAGTAGCTAATATTTTATTTAACAATCTAAAGTCGTATATCTCATAGTTGCATCAAGCGTTTAATCGTAACAACAAACACAACATTCTTTTGGTTCGTAAAATACCTATTACGTTAAATCGCCGATTTAGTAGAGTAAAACACCAGGCTAAGTTCCTTAACGCTTACTGTCTGCTATTTTAGCTCGTTATGTATGCAAAATAATACAAAATGTGTCTAAAAGTTTATTGCCAGTATCAATGGATATGATGTTGATCATGTTATCAATTCAGATTCGGTATAACTTGATGGTTAACAAATCAAAATTATAGCTTTGTCATCTAATTAAGGGCACAAGTGACTTGGCTGTCTGAAGGGCTGTTAATGCGGATTTTTGAGTCAGTAGCGGTTTCGACCTGCAAGTTATGTCGAAAAATTGAGATAGAGAAGTGGTCTTCTGTTGCCAAGCCTTGAAAAATATTTGCTGTCTACTTTAGTCATTAATCCAGCAGACCTCCTTCGTTGATTGCAGATTGAGACGTTAACTTGTTCATTGCTTAATTAATGTGTACGGACGTTTCTTAGGCTAATACCATAAGTCGTTTATGCCCTAAAACTTGTTAGTTATGAGAAGGGAATGAGTCGCGATGAAGAGTTTGCCATTATTGATAAACAAAAATGATCCTATTGGTTTTGTGAGTTGCTCGGAGTTATGTTTGTTTACAACAAACATGATCGGTTTAGTGAGAAAGGAAGGTTATGAGAAGTTTTCTAATGCTCTGTTTAATCAGGTTAAAGTGGAATTCAATGCTGTATGAATAACCAATAGATATATAGGGCTATATATTGCATAGTCTGCATATGAAGTGGTTATAAGGTAAACCAATGGATATGCCAGATATTGATGATAACTCAGGTGTTGAAGCATTACTTGGGTTTGAGTTTCAGCGAAATTGTGCACTATTGTTATTATTGGATAACTATAAGTCATATAAAGATAGAAATTATTTTATCTCGATAGAGCACTATGATGATTTTTTGTTTGGATTTAGAGATTTTAGTAACAGTAAAATTGAGCACATAAAAAGTTATCAGGCCAAAAAGCTGACGGATCCAAAATGGACGATCGCAGGCCTTGCTTTACCTACAAGTAAGATGCTGAATGTGGGTAAAGCTATAAATCATGATATTGCAGACAAAACACCAGACTTTCGTGCCGATTTGATATTTGTATCAGATAGTGTTATTGAACTTAAATCAGATAATTTAAATAAAGGCAATAATCAGAAAGCGAAATACGACATAGAAAGAATTAGAATAGATAATCCCTATATGTCATATAACGAATTACCTACTAATTTGCAGATACTTGTGGCTAACAGTGTAAAAGCAGTCACAAAAAATACATATTGTGCTTCCGAGTTCAACTCTCTTGGCTATGAATGGGTAGATTTGCCAAAAACACCTCGTAATCAGCTTGCTATATTAGAAACAAGAGTCGGAGAGAGTTTTTTAGGGGTTCCTGATGCTAAAGCTGCACTATTAGTTCTCTTGAGTTTGTTTAAAAGTATTGAAGCGGTTCATAATAAACGTAAGCAAATATCATTGTTGGATAGCCGAAAAATTTTGGAAGGTCATGACATAGGAATAGCTGTCACAGTTATTGATTTGGAAAGTCGAGCTTTAGATTTCTGGCGACAATCGGCTGAACAATTTTGCCCTAAACTTAAGCTTCCAATGGGAAAGTCTAATAAAGCATCTGAGTATATTGGGATGGCATTTGAATTATTTAAAGATAAAAATAACCAAGAGCATAAAAAGATATTTAGCTTTGTTAGGGATCATGCCTTTGAAGACTTTTGCTATAGTTCAGCCGATACAATTGAAATGTTTGTTGATAAATATTATAAATCAAATATAGCATCAAATGTTATTGAACGTGAAGATGTGATTTTTGCAATTGTTTGTGCATATGTTCAAACTAGAGATATTAAAGTATGAAAATTATTAATTATAAAGAGTTTTTCGTCTTCAATAGAATTACAAAAAAAGGGTTCTGGGAAGAGTTCGATAGCGGTATAAATATTATAAGTGGTAGGAATACTTCAGGGAAAAGCACATTAATTCAAAGTTTGCTGTATGTTTTTGGTATTAATGATGAAAAAGAAAATCTTGATGATATCATTAGTGTATTCACAATATTTTATTTGAGGTTTGAAATCAGAACCGATGGCGTTTGTAGTGAATACTCCATAGTTAGAGAATGTGACAATATATATGTAAAATCACCTAATGGTAGAATTGACAACTTTTCAGGTATAACTGGTAACAATTCAATTGAACATAAAAAGTTAAAGCAATTTTTATCAGAGCTATTCGGTTTTTCATTACATTTAGAATCTCAAGGTGAGATGAGGCCTGCTTCGTTAGAAGTTATGTTTTTACCTTACTATGTATCTCAGTCAGTTGGTTGGGTGTACCTTAGAAGCTCATTTTCGAATTTGAGTTTTTATAAAAACTTTAAAGAAGACTATCTTAACTACTATCTAGGCATAGATTCTAGTTATAACCGTGAGAAAAAAATCGAACTTACCGAACAGAAAAAAGAGTTAGATAGTGAAGTTAAACAGTTAGAAAAGAACTTGAAAAAAGACAAGTTTAAAGTAGCTAAATTACTTGATGAAAAGTTCGGTTCTGACGCAGATAAGTATATTAGTGGTTATAATGAATCCTTTAAGCTCTTAACTACTGCAAGAAATGATGTAATAAGGTACACGAACCAACATTCATTAATGAAAATTCGTCTTAATATTATAAATCAGACGGATAGAAATTTAAAAAAACAAGAGCCTGGTTCAGCCAAGTGTCCTGCATGTGAACAGGTAATTGAAAGTAACATTCATACTATTTATGAATACCACCAAAATATAAATGACACGTTAAAAGTTAAAGTTGAACAGAAAAATAAAATTGAATTGATTCAAAAAAAGATAAATACAAGTATAAATAAAGTGGGAAAATATACAAAGGAAATAAAAGAAAACTATTCTGTTTTGGAAGGTTTTTCTTTTGATGGCGTAAGCTTTGTTGAATGGGTTAATCATAAAGTAGATCTTAAATTGTATGAAACTAGTCAGGAAGAAATAGTTGTAAATACAGGAAAAATCGAAGTATTAAGTAGGCAGTTAAAAAATTTTAAAACTGATGATGAAGTTAAGAAAGAGCAATTTAAAAAAGAGAGAGAGTTTTACAAGATATTCAAAAAATATCTTTCCGAATTAGATGTTAAAGAGTTCTCAAAATCAAGTTATCAGGATTTATACAAAATTTCCTCTTTTCCTGTTCAAGGTGTGGAGCTACATAAAACGATTATGGCATATCACTTTGCATTTAATAAAGTAATGTTAGATACTCCTGAAATACATCGTCTACCACTTTTGCTGGATGCAATCTTAAAAGAAGATATTGATCCAACTAGCTTAGATTTGATTTTTAAGTTTATTAATAAAAACAAGCCAAAAGATACTCAAACATTTATTACAATGTCTGAGTCAAAAGTAGATGAAAAGAGGGATAGGGAAAGCGCGGTCGAGGGGCTTAAAATGAATGAGATTAATAGAGATTATTTTTCAGATGAAGCTAAAGTCATTTACGTTGGGAAATGTGTTGACAAACGTTCATTTTTAACACCAATTTTAAGCGATCATGATGAATTACTACGTGATATAGACGAAATGGTTTATTCAGTCTAGATTTTCTAGCGATAATGATCGCTACCTCTTAAAGCTATCTTTATGCTCTACCCACTACACCACCGCAGTAAAAATACAGTGCTGCGGTGTTTTTCAACAGCTCACCTTAGGCAAAGTCTCGCCATTGGTGGTGTATTGTGGCGTTAACATTTCACCTCGCATTCCCTATTTTTGTTCAATATAGCCCTTTTTTTTTTAGTAGGGAATCAAAATTAGACATGGTAAGGCCTTTGTTCCCTACACACTTAGTAGTTATATAATTAAACAAACGATGAGGTGTTAATATGAGCGAAAAAGTAAGCCTTATTCGACCTCACCGGTTTCGATACTTCACTGCATTCAATCGACCAAATTTATAATTAGGCTGACATTTAGGCAGCTCAGTAAACAGATGCCAGAGAAATAAGTAATGGGGTAAGTTTTGCATTTTTCCTTACAGATCTTCCCATAGTTAAATTAATCCGTTAAATGCTAATTTAGCAAATTCACTGACTAACAATTGTCCCATATATAGTTTAGAGCAATTGTGATCGCTTTAAACCATATATGCCCTAAAGCGCACGCCACAATCATTAAATATGACGAAACTATCAATGCTGGTGGCTCTAATTGTTTAGTTAAGCATAATCAAACAACGTTTAATATTATGGAGAGGCTGCATCATGCCGGAACATAACATAAGAAATGTTGATGAGATGCTTAGTTCATCAGTAGCAATGCTAGAAGTGTTGGAGGTATTGGTACTTGAGGGATTGCTTATAGATTACGTCGATGTTGAAACGATTGGAACGTACATCAACCATATAAAAAATAATCAACTTATCGTTGCTCAGATTATTGAGCAATGCATTAAATAGTCAAATCAATTCTGCTAATTATAGGTGAGCTTTTTCCTTTGATTAATGCCCGCCTAATTTTTTAGATGATTTAGAACTTTCCACAAAACCACATCCACCTTCTTGTAGTGATTTATCTTTGCTGTTATTTTTACTGTGTATACATACAGGGGTAGATCATGACTATTCATGCAGGAGTAACCGTTTTAGTCGGGGCCATCAGCGCTGGTGTAGCACTTCTTGGTAGCGTGTCATATTCATCATTTCACGATGGAGAGAACAGCCGTCAGATTAAAGTTAACGCTGAGCACATCCACCAGCTCGAGTTAAACACTAAAGACATCGCAACAACACTGCATAAAATTGAAATTGATACCGCTGTATCCAGGGAGAAGGCCGAATGGCTCTATGACAATGCCACAAAACCATAAATGTGGGTCATGGATTAATCTCATGAACTTTGGAGCATGTAATGAAGACTATTGCTTTAATTATTGGCCACTCTGCGAAAAGCGGCGGAGCAGCAAACAGAACTCACTGTATCAATGAATTTCAATTTAATGGGCCGCTTGCTCATTGTGTTGCTAAAAAGCTGATGCTGTATGAATTCGATCCGATTATTATTTATCGTGATTGTTCTTATTCAAAACTGCCCAAGAAGGTGAATCAAACGGGTGCAGACATCGCGGTATCTTTCCACTGTAATGCCTTCAATGATAAATCTAATGGCTCTGAGACGCTTTACTATAAACATAGTGTAAAAGGTATTCTTCTTGCCTCTGCAATACAGAAAGAAGTGGTTCACTGCCTTGGATTAAAAGATCGTGGCCTTAAACCTTGCGTGGCATCTTACAAAGGTAAAGCTGGCGATCGTGGTGGCTTACTCCTTCAGAAAACCTCAATGCCATGTGTGATTGTTGAGCCGTTCTTCATTGATAGTGATAGTTCGCTTGAACTTGCGCAAGAAAGGTTTGATGACTTGGCTAAAGCATACGCCTTAGGAATAAAAAACTTTTTGGGAAGTGAGATATGAGCCTATTAACAAAAATCACGGATGTTGTTGGTGGTTCATTATTTGGTTCGGTCAAAGAGTTGATAACGGATTACTTTCCACCGGATATGTCCCCTGAAAAGAAAGCAGAGCTGCAGCGAAAAATCGATGAAATGGAATTTAAGAAGCAGATAGCCATTCTTGAAGCTGCTGCTGATGCAGAAAAAACACTAAATCAGCGTATTGCTGAGCAAGAGGGGACAGCAAGTGATTTAAAGCAATTGCCAATCGTGGGAAGGATAGTGCTCTTTCTTCGTGGTTTGCAGCGTCCTATGTGGGGGTTCTTTGTTATGTACCTTGATTTTGAGTGGTTCACGAAAGCTCCAACATACACTGAGCAACAACAATCGGCGTTAATCGTGATTAATCTGTTGGTTCTTGGATTCTTATTTGGAGAGAGGACGATAACGAACTTAAAGCCGCTGATTGTAGAAGTATTCGGTAGGGGAAGATAAGTAGAATAATTGAAAGCTGGTGGGCTAAGGAGTGACTATCCTCCAGTTTTTTTACTTCATCCATTTAACTTTCCATTATGTATATTACCTCCTTCAAAATACCCTCAGACTAAATTCCAATTTTCCACAAGGATATGCTTAAACCGGCACGAAGAGCTTGCGCATTATTCATCTGTGTTTTTAAACAGTATATGAAGTATTTTATGCTTCCTTTGTCAAACTGACCTCCAAAAAATCGCTTCAATCATTGATATATGAACGAAAAAAGTTCAAATTAGACAAACTGTTAGTTAATAAGTATTGGTTAGCGTTATGTGTTTGATTTATTGAAGAGTTTAGATGTGCTACATTGAACTGAAGTTTAATAACTGTATGAAAATAGAGTGAAAATCAATCATGGAACTCCTTTTTGAATCTACAAAAAGCTTTGAAAAAGAGCTATCAAAATTTTCTGGTAGCACTAAGAATAAAATAGTAGAAAAATTGAATTGTTATTGCTCTCTACTGGAATCTGAGGATAAATCACTATTCTATAAAAATGCATATCAGCCAATTAGGTTTAAAGGCCGTTCTGACTCTAGCCTTTATGCGTTAAAAATTGATCGAGATATTAGAATTATATTAACAGTTGATGAAGATCCAATTTTTGAACAGATAATTATTACGTTATTGCATGTTGTTCGCCATTCTTCTTTGGATAAAGTTTTTAAAGGTATCGCGGAGTCTTTATACCAGCAACGATTAAATGGTGACGACTAATGGCTGAAATTAAAATGTTGCTTGACGAATTTGGTATTATTCATGAGGCAAACAAAATCCTTACCGATAACGATTTGAAGCTGAAGTTCTTATCATCTCTTGCTGAATTAGAGGACAATTCCTGTCATTGCAATCGTCATTATCCTTTAACACGGCTTCATCGTGTAACTGGGCAAAAAAAAGCCATCTACCGAGCAGATATAGACAAAATATCAGGCTGGAGGCTTCATCTTCAGTTTGATAGCAAAACTAAAGCTTTAGTTCTTAAAGATATTATCGAAGGTCAAAAACATGATGCTGTCGAAAAAGTAATAAAATCCAAGAAAGGTCGGTATGTCTAAACACATAACAAAGCGTTTAAGACTGATTCCCAACGCTTGGCATTTTAATTTCAAGTCGAATTTTGTGTTACGGTGTAATGGTTTAGGTTAGGTGTTGGCGTTGTTCACTACTTAACGCGGCGTTATGTGCTACTTGTCTTGATTACTTATATTTAACGGAAAAATGATGGATAACATTAAGAGGTCAAATTTGCTTCTAGCTTTGGCTGAAGTGGTTCAAGATATTGAAGTAATAGAAAAAATCGAGGGCTGTTCTGGTCGCTTATCGAGTGAAGAGTTAGAAAATTTAGAACGCTTAATCCTCAATAAAGTGATGTCGTATCGTGCTCATGATAAGTGGCCACCCCAAATTAGTTCGATAACAGAAGTAATGAATTTCGATAGTTAAAAATTCATTCGCTCTGAGAGTTTGAACTACGCACATAACAAATACATCAACACAATTTGCTACATTCGGCATTGTAGTTTTGTCTTTAGTTTCAGTGATTACGGCAGTAAAATTCAGCTTAATCTGTATTGTAGCAAACGTGTTATGCAGCCAAAAAAGGGGCTTATAGCCCCTCTTTAATATTAGCTGTTATCTTTTTCGATTATCTTATTTATTAAGCTTGTACTAATGAATGATGCAAGAGATAAACTTGATAGTGAAAGAGAAGACTCTCTAACTTTTGACTCCCATAGATCCAAGTTTATATCATCTTGGTCTTTATAAGTAACTGATAGGTAGTTTGAAAGTCTATTTTTCACATTGTAACTATCTGTTTTTGGGCTGTTTTTAATATCAATAGCACCACTTAAACATCTTTTGAATACATAGAAATCAGCATCATGCTTATTTATTGACTCAGGAAATATTTCTGATTCAAGATTATTAGACATTAATTCAGATATGTATGTAAAATTTGATATGTTATTGTGCTTTTCATAGGCGTAATTGACGATATCCTTGACCAAGCTATCAAAGCTATCACTTTTATGGCTGATAAAAAGTTTCTGAATAGTTAAATGTTGTCTGTTTATATCAACAGGGCAATTATTTGATTGTTGCTTAACTTTAACTTCATTATCTGTTAAATAATGTTGCATTACATTTGATAGAGTCTGGCGTAGTAAATAGTCTTTATCATTCAAGTCATCAAGGTACTCAGGTTCTGATAAAGAACAAAATTTGTGTGCTGCTTTATAAAAATACGGAATGTGTACATATTCGTTGACGCTTTGTTTTAAAAAACGGCTCATGTATGATCTATCACCAAAAATGTGACTTCTTCGATCAAACTTAGCACAATAAACAGCATTGCTTCCTACACTATAAAACTCTTCAACGCCACCTTCATAGCTATCCAAGTGTTCTAAGTAAACAGGTTCAAAACCTTTAATAGTATCGTTATCAATTATTTGTACGTATAAATTGCCATCATTCTCAAATACAGGGGTACTAAAACCAAACTTCGAAGATGATGGCGCAATGAAACCATAAACTCTATATGCATTTGACATTAGATAACCCCCGTGTCTGATAGATACTCTGAAGCTTTATTTAAAATAACACTTGTCGTTGAACTCGGCGAAGACCGGTAAACTTCATAAGTGATTGGGTCGATATTGTAATCAATTAACAGCTGTGTTACTGACTCATCTCCTAACATCTCAGATGGCATAATAATCGCTTTTACAGAACCATTTGTAATATCCAGTGGACCATCACTTTGTACTTCGATTGTAGTGCACCTATCATCAACTTGAGCTAGTCCTTTGTTGTTTATTATGTGTACAATTGACTGAAGTTCAGCTGCAAGGGGAGGGAGGTCGTCTGAGCTTAGAGTAGCTTTGCCTTTATAGTAATTACTGTTGTTAGTGTATATGTATTCAACAAACTTCTTGATAAAATCAAAGTTAGGTTTAAATTCAAACTGACTCATTTCTAGCTTGGATACTACATGTTGCTGGTATAAAGCTGCATCGAAAGCCCCTGTATCAAAAGGGTATGCCCGTTTAAAACTAGATATTCCGGCTGGTTCAATAATGAAGCATACAGGGAATAGCTGGATCATCCCTGTACAGTCTTCTCTTTTTAGTCTGTATGCTGGTCGACCGTAGAAATAGTACGCTAGATTTTCATTAAAGACACTGCAGTGTGTTGTCGCTATTTGCTTAGAATCAATGATTCCACGAAAGCCAATACCATCACACGTATGCATTAGCGGAATCAAGTTAAGAGTACTTTGCTGTCCGTCTATGTGTTCTCTATATCTCATTGAATTATCTATAATAGTATTTTTTTGCCAGTGTATCATTTGGCAACATAACAAAGCAATCAAGGTGATACGTTACACTCGGCGGTTTTGGTTCGGGGTTCGGTGCGCTTTACTAGTTTAGTGGGTGTACACCTTATTGCAGGTGCTGGGTAATCCCCACAAAATCATGAATGATTCCCACCAATTGGTTTATTATATGTGTTGATTTACTTTGCTCATGGTATTGATTGTCCGAAGGTTAGTGTAATGTTTGAACATAAAGTAACGTGCTTTTGAATTTTTGTATTTGGAGCGAATCCATTAGATTTGTAGACAAGCTTTGTGTCTACTTATTGAACTACAAAGGTATTTTGTGGGGATTCGCAAGTTGCAGGCGTTAGGTGTAGCTAGGAGGTAATTATCAGCACCCTTTATATAATTGGAAATGGGTTTGATCTTTGGCACTGACTATCAACAAGTTATCGTGATTTCTATGTGTTTGCTAAATCTACTCTTGATGACATAGAGAGTCACTATTCATTCGACTTGCGGAATCATGAGCCTTGGCATGATTTTGAAAATGCGCTTGGTGATTTTGATCCTGATTCATTTTTAGATTTTCATAATGAAGTTGATGTTACCTCTGATCACTTTAAACCAAAGGATATTTATGGTCTAGAGGATGAGATTACTCAGCAAGCTGATTTACATGTTTCAGGCATTCAAGAGGCTTTTGGTGATTGGGTAAATCAAATTGAAGTTAACCATGCACTACCGAAAATGTCTTTTCTCTTAAATTCACAATTTATCACATTCAATTACACGTCAACTATTCAATCAGTTTATAACATTGAAAAATCAAGGGTTCTACATATCCACGGTAGTGTTGATTCATATGATGAATTAGTTTTTGGTCATGGTAAAGAAATAGTAAAACAGCCCGAATTCGATGAGAATGGTGAAAGCACAGGTTCAATATTTTCAGAGGCTGAGGGCAATGCAATGTATCCCCTCGTTGCGTTGCAAAAACCAGTACAAGATGTTTTGAATCGACATGAAGACTACTTTTGTCAGCTCAGTGATATAAATGAAATTATCATAATCGGACACTCTTTAAATAGTATTGACTGGCCTTATTTCACTAAGATTGCAGGTATTGCTGTTGGTGCTGAATGGAAAGTCGTGTATTACGCGGAAGAAGAAGAAAATGAATATTTTGAAAGCCTAGTTGAGTGTGGTGTACCAGAAGAAAATATAGTGACTTTGGAATATAGTGACCTTGTCTAAACCGTATACTTAACAAGCAATTTTAGTCCGTTTAATGTAGGCGTTATAACTAATAGGGAGTTTTCAGTATGGGAAGCTTTGCTCGACATCATGATGAATTAAAAAATGCCTTTGTAGATTTGAAGGGTTGTACGCTAACAACGAAGTCGATAAAGGAAGTTATAGGGCTAAAAATTCCTGAGTTTGATGAAAATTGGATTTATCCATCTGATCACTGTATCAATCACATATGCAAAGGTGCTTGTGATTGTGCTGAAACTTCGAATGCTATATTTGAGCGTCTAGATAGAGGCTTGTATAAGGTCGTATAGAGACGGATGTTTTGGAAATTTAGTTATAACAAGGCGTTTAAGACAGATCCCCAACGCTTGGCATTCTCAGTTCAAGGTTAATTTGTGTTTACGGTGCAATGATTTAGGTTAAGTGGAGGCGTTGCTTATTACTTAACGCGGGGTTATGTATTAGTGGATTGCTCTCCCTATCTAACGTAAAAAAATGGATTCATTATAGGTGTATTTTTAACCTAATATTTTGGAGTATTTTAATCACTTGTCTACTGTCGGGCATCGGGAACTGACTTACTCTAACAACGGCAGATTTTGCAGCACGACAGAGGTAATTGTCTCCTCTTTCTTCTGAGGTACTAAGTACCAAGCCATTGGCTAATAAGTGGAATGTTAAAATACACTCTTTACCAACGAAGTTTTGGTCAGCAGGCAAGTTTTGTTGGATCATTTGGGCATAAATTGCACTATAACGAGACACCTCATCATCGACAAATGCCCCTCTAGGGTCAGTTCTGGTTTCTACTTCGTTAAATCGAGGCGGTGGGGTAGTATTCTTAATTTTTAAATTTAGCTTTTCGATCTCTTTATCTACTCGATCTTGTGGTGTGGTATATCTCTGTTCGTTAATAATTCCTTTTATATTTCCACACGAACTTACTGCGCTTGCAAAAGATTTATTGAAGCCTATACCAGAAAAGTGCCAATCCGTTACCGTCGAGCCTGCAGATCTAACTCTGATAATGAAGCTATTCGATTTTTGAATTCTACTTATCAGGTATGGTACATCTTCACTGTTTAAAAAAAGGCTGTCGTTAGTGCCCTCATCAAAAAATACTTTTAAGGCTGTATCATTGTCAGCTCTAAATTTACCTAGTTTAGTACCACCAACATAGCCAATATCATTAATATATAACTGATAGTTCCCACCAGAACATAGCGCGAAAATTTTAGCTTTGTATGGCCAGCTTTCGTTTTTCGCAATAGAAAAAGCTCCAACAGTATTGGAATCATCCATCACATCTGTTGACTGGTATGCATTCCAATCATCACTTGCAAGTGAGTAGGAAGAGGCAGTTAGCAACCAGAGCGTCAATAAATATTTAAACATTTCCCGATTCCTTATCTGATCTCGTTATTTTTTTAATGGAAAGTCGGAAGCTTGTAGGGGGAGGTATTGCGGTATTCATCATTTCAGTGAACGTGGCATAAGCATCTGTTACAAAAACCTCAGAGTCTACAAAGACAATAAAGGTTTGATCCTTGTAGTTCATTGGGCATCGAGTGTAGACGGCTCGGTAACCATGCTTAAGGCGTGAGAGCTCCTTTAATGCTGAATCACCAGTAAGTACACGAAAGCTAAGGTCCCTATCTATAAAGAAGTGCTTCATTATTTGCTCCCTGTTAAAACGTTTGTTCGACACTGATCCCTTGAGCTTCCCCCTCTTGATGTACATCAACGTCTAATCCGCCACCTGATTCGTAGTGACCATGATAGGGTTCATCATCATTGGTCGGTTGTTTGGCAGGAGAGGAATCACCATGTCCCCCTGCACAACCTGCTAACGCAAAAACGAATCCAATCAGGATTAATTTAGCCATTTCATATTCCTTATGTTTAATCAGCCCTAGCTTGAAATGCTTACTTATATCTCTCGATATGTTTGGTTTATGATGTTTATATGAAACTTGATTGTTACTGGGTTTTTGCTTTTTTGTGTGTAATTATCCACGAAAATAACACAGATGTATAAAACGTCGTACAATAGTGACGTGAAAAGTTACATTTCATATATGAGCATTATTCGATATCTATCGTTAATAATTCCCGCCTTATGTGAGAGCCCGAAAGAAGCTTATCGATGACAGTGTGCAGGCATGCGTACTCTCCGGCCACTTGCCCAGCTAAACGCTGGGCTTTTTTGTTTCTCAATGTTGCATTTTATGCATCTGATGATGTAGTGATTGCGATTAATGCAACTAAGGGGTAATAATGAAAACGCTTAAGCCGAGGATCACGAAGACGCTAGATCCTTCAGTCACACGAAAGAATGGAAACCGTTCAGCGACAGCCCGTACTTATGGTGGCAAATGGCAACGGATACGCAAGGCGGTATTAACGGATGAACCACTGTGCAGGTTATGCCTAGCTGCAGGGATCACACAGCAAGCCGTGGAGATTGACCACATTATCCCGCTTTACTTGGGTGGTACTGATGAGAAGCCAAACTTACAGCCGTTATGTTTTCTTTGTCACCAATTCAAAACGGCAACTGAAAACACCTTACGTAATCGTGACCGTAAACGCGACTGAGAGGTGCAATAAGTTAGTGATGCCATGCTCGACTGTATAGCTTCTGTCTCCAGGTAACCCCGCACGATGCGTGTGGATAGGCAAGGGGGGGGCGGTCATAGTGGTACAGGTTGGGTCGGTAACCTCACCTTGCTCTCACGTAGAGAAAAAAAAGCACAGGTAATGGGGGTCGTATGAATAATCACGATAAAAATGGCAAGGCTCACGAAAATAATGACGGCGATGAGCCAGAAGTAAAAGTCATTATGATTGGGGAAGTTGCTGTTTCTGAAACAGATTATCTTCGCGCCGAATACCTTTTTGTGGCGGGTTATACCTCGGCAAAGATAGCCAACTGGCTAGGTGTAAAGGTGAAAGATATGACTGCAATTGGGCTCACAAAGGTGAATTGTAAGCTCACTTTTGACGCAAAAATAATGCATTTATTCGCCATTGGTAAAGGGGCGCCGGTCATGACCACGTTCCTGAAGACCATGCCTTTTTATGATGAGGTTGATCAACGGCCACCGTCGAAAAAGACCAAAACCAAGAAAGAATTTGAGAAAGAAGATGCGGCGAGAGCCGGTAAAACGGGCAAGTTCAGAAAGTCTGGATTACGGAGTGTTAAGTGATGATGCCACTGCAGTCTACAGCCAACCTGGATTGGGAAAAAAGGATCCTTGCAGGTGAAAGCATTATTCCCTTTGAGACGTATAACCAGTCCCTTGCTGATGAAGCCTGGGAAATTTTGAAGGAATTGAAGGTTGTTGATGCCCTGAGACAGCCAACGATTGGTGAGTCTCACCTGCCATGGTTACGCCAGTTCTGTGATGCCATCTTTGGCTCTTACGACATTGAAGCAGAAGAGCAGATCATCAAAGAGATCTTGCTGCTTATTTCCAAGAAGAATTCTAAATCATCGACTGCAGCCGGCATCATGCTGACTCTGTTGATTCTTAATACGCGAGCGTCTGCTGAGTTTTTGATTTTGGCGCCGACTATCGAGGTGGCCAACAACTCCTATCAACCTGCTCGGGACATGATAAAAGCGGACCCTGAACTTGAGCGCATTCTTAAAGTACAAGATCACGTCAGAACGATTACGGATATTGAAACCGGCTCGACTCTCAAGGTGGTGGCGGCTGAATCAGATTCTGTGTCAGGTAAGAAAGCCTCCGTCGTGCTGGTGGACGAGCTTTGGTTATTTGGTTCAAAGCCTAATGCTGAAAACATGCTGCGTGAAGCAACCGGTGGTTTGGCATCACGCCCTGAAGGGTTCGTGATTTATCTCACCACACAATCAGATAAACCACCGGCTGGTGTGTTTAGAACCAAGCTCGAGTACGCGCGGAAAGTGCGTGACGGTAAAACGAATGATCCTTATTTCCTCCCTGTGCTTTACGAATTTCCCCAAAGCATGATTAAGGATAAATCCTACCTTGAGCAGAAGTATTTCAAGTTAACGAACCCGAATATGGGACTCAGCGTGTCTGAAACCTTTTTAATTCGTGAGTTGGCAAAAGCCCAGGAAGATGGGGATGAAAGTCTCATCGGCTTCCTGGCTAAACACCTCAATATTGAAATCGACATGAACCTGCGTAATGACCGGTGGGTTGGGGCTGATTTTTGGTCTGACTGCGCAACGGACGTGACACTCGCACGCATCCTTGAGGAGTCAGATGCCATTTCAATTGGCATTGATGGTGGCGGTTTGGATGACTTATATGGTTTGGCCGTGATTGGACGCCATGCCGAAACACAACGATGGATGTTTTGGACGCATGCCTGGGCGCATCCCATTGTCCTGAAACGACGCAAAGCACAAGCGCCACGTTTCAAGGGATTTGAGAAGGATGGGGATTTAACACTGGTCAAAGAAATTGGCGATGACATGGATGACATCGTTGCAACGGTCAGTGAAGTGGATGATAGCGGTTTACTTGTTCAAATAGGGATTGACCAACATGGCTTAGCATCGCTGGTGGAAGCCCTTATCGATGCACAAATTGATGAAGATAAAATCATCGGTATCTCCCAGGGCTGGAAGATGATGAGTGCGATTAAGACTGTTGAGCGACGCCTAGCCGACAAAAGTGCCGAGCATGATGGCTCGATGATGATGAAGTGGTGTGTCGGGAATGCCCGAACAAGACCTGTTGGTAATGCCGTCATGATCACCAAGCAAGAATCTGGCCCTGCAAAAATTGACCCACTCATGGCGTTGTTTGATGCCGCATCGATTATGGCGCAAAACCCTGAAGGTGTAACCACACCACAAGTGTACAACTTGGAGGATGTGTAGATGGGGAAGATAGCCCGATTCTTTTTTGGTGCGCCGGCTAAAGAGGTGGTCGACAAGAGCCCTGAAGCGGAAACGTCACTTGATCCTCAAGCAATGAGCATTAACGAGCTGGTCGATATGTTGGGCGTCGGCGTGACAGCGTCCGGTGAGCCGGTGACTGAGACGACGGCCTTAAAGGTAACGACGGTTTACCGCTGTATCGAACTCATTGGTAGCAGCATTAAAGTACTGCCTTTTAATGTGCATGAAAGAAATGGGGATGCGCATCAACCGATCGATCACGACTACAACTGGCTGTTTAACTGTCGCGCCAATATCGACATGACCAGCTCAGATGCTTGGCAGTTTTTGATCACCTCAAAATTTACCCATGGTGATGGTTTCGCTGAGCTTATTCGAGCCAGTTACCGAAGCTCAAAAGTGATTGGTTGGAACCCATTACATCCTGACAAAGTTGATCCGTTCAGAGATCGATTAACGGGTATCAAATATTACCGTGTTACTCGGGAGAATGGTGAGCAAGAAGTGTTGGACCAGGCTGATGTCATTCAGTTGACTTCGCTGGGTTATGACGGACTGAGAAGCCCAAGTCCAATCACTTATGCGGCATCTGAAGCAATAGGCACAGCTATTGCGGGTCAGAAATGGTCAGGGAAATTCTTTGATGAAGGGGCAACGTTTGATTATGCCCTGAGTACTGATGCCAAGATGTCGCGCACCCAATTGAAAGACGTTAAAGACACAGTGATAGCCAGAGAAAAGAATTCACGGATGCCCTTGGTATTGTCGGGTGGTTTGAAACCCGCTCAACTCACTATTAACCCGCGTGATGCAGAAATATTGGCCTCGCGACTTTTTACGATAGAGGAGATTTGCCGAATTTTTGGTGTGTTTCCTTTCATGGTTGGGCATACGAACAAGTCGACATCCTGGCAATCGGGGCTTGAGTCTATGGGCTCTACGTTTGTTCGCTATACCTTGCTCAGTCACCTCACCCAGATTGAGCAGGAATTCAATTACAAGTTATGGCCTGCCAGAAGTAAACGGTTTCTCGATCACAATACCTCACAACTTGAGCGGGGTGATATGAAGTCCCGCTTTGATGCTTATCGCAGTGCATTGGGTCGAGCAGGCGAACCTGGTTGGATAAGCGTTAATGAAGTGAGGAAGCGTGAAAACATGGCACCGGCTGCCGATGGGGATGAACTCTTTAAGCCGGAAATTACTGAGGCAAATAATGGAGAGCAGTCTAATGCCGATGCCTAAAAATACCTATTTTCAGATGCTCTTTGAAAATCGTCATGTGGCCGATCGTAAGTTTGCCATTGAAAGTGCAGAGGGCAGTGATGACGCTGAAATCTTTCTTTATGACGCCATTGTTTCAGACAAAGACGAGGCTGAGTGGTGGGGTGGCGTTGACCCCGAGACGTTCGTCAATGCAGTGCGCGGAATCGATGCCAAGAACATTCACCTTCGAATTAACTCACCAGGTGGTTCGGTTTTTGCCGCTCGAACGATGGAGCAGGCATTGCGTGAGCACAAAGCGACCGTGACGGTACACATTGATGGATTGGCAGCTTCTGCAGCATCGTTCCTTGCGATGGCTGGTGACGAAATCATTATTGGCGAAGGCGCAATGATGATGATCCACAAGGCATGGACTGTCTCATGGGGAAATGCCGACGATTTATTGGCTGAAGCCGCATTACTAGAAAAACTCGATGGCACATTGGCTAAGACCTACGCAAAACGAGCGGGTGGGGATGAAAAAACCTTTTCCGATTATATGAGAAATGAAACGTGGTTTACGGCTGATGAAGCGGTAGCGGCAGGGATTGCCGATACGGTTTATGACGCAGAGCCAGCACCGAAAAAAGAAGGTAACACCAATAACGCAATACGTCCGAATTGGAATTGTAATGCCTTCCTTAATGCAGTTAATCGGCCTGAAATTCAGGAATATGTCACAGATGAGCATCGTGACAGACAAATGCAACGATTGAACGTTTTAACCCGCTGCGCACTCGCAGTTAATTAACTAGGAGGGCTTTATGTCCAAGCTTAAAGCATTGCGCGAGTCGCGCGACAAATTAGCGAAAGAAGCTAATGCACTAAACGATAAATACCCTGCAGACAAACGCATGAGCGCGGAAGATGGCCAAAAGCTGGATGGCATTTTAGCTGACATCCAAGCGATTGATGGGGATATTCGCCGTGAGCAGCAGGTTGCTGATTTAGCGTTGGAAAACGATGTTGACGACGGTGGTGTGAATAACACCTTGCGTGACAAACATACCAAAGAACCCAATAAACAGTCAGATGTGGCAGCCGCGATGCGTGCTTACATGCTGGGTGGGGTCAGTGCTCTGACGCCTGAGCAGTATCAGTTAATGACGGCGCGTAGCCCTTCAGATGTTAATAATGCCATGAGCACCACGGTACCGACTGAAGGGGGATATACCACCGCACCGGAATGGATCCGTCAGGTTGAACAAGCGATGAAAGCGTATGGCGGTATGTATAACGTATCAACGGTGATGCGTACGGCTACGGGTAACACGATCAATTTCCCGACAACCGATGCGACGTCAGAGGAAGGTGAAATTGTTGGTCAAAATGCACCTGCCGGTACCAAAGATACCACCTTTGGCAATAAATCTATCGGCTCATATATGTACTCATCAAAGTCCATTGCCATTCCTTGGGAACTGCTGCAAGACAGTTTTTTTGATATTGACGGTTATATCCAAGATTTACTGGGTATGCGTATCGGCCGTATCACCAATCGTCATTTCACGGTGGGAACCGGTACAAATCAGCCTGCAGGTATTGTTACTGGGGCTGCACTGGGTAAGAAGGGGAAAACGGGTCAAACCGCACTGGTGACCTATGAAGATCTTGTATCCCTTGAACACAGTGTGGATCCCGCTTACCGCAATTCACCGGGTGTCGGTTATATGTTCCATGATACGACCCTTGAAGCTCTGCGTGTTATCAAAGACAAAAATGACCGTCCTATCTTCGTACCTGGCTATGAAACGGGGAACCCTGGTGGTGCGCCTGACCGTATTTTGAACCGTCCTATCACCATCAATCAACACATGGCCGAAATGGCAGCAGATGCCAAATCCATTCTGTTTGGTGCGCTGAATAAATACCGTATCCGTTTAGTGATGGATCTTCGCTTGTTCCGCATGACTGATAGTAAGTACACCGAAAAAGCACAAACAGGTTTTATCGGTTATCAACGTGCTGACGGTGCATTAATCGATGTGGGTGGGGCTGTGAAGTACTACCAGAACTCAGCCACTTAACTGTTATGGAGTATCCCAATGGCTAACAAAAAAGCACTCGTACTTAAACGCCTGCGTGTATTTGATATCGGCCCAGGCATTGTTATCACCGGCCCTGAGAAAACGATTAATGAGTTAGAGGAGCTGGGCTTTGTTGATACAGCAAAAGCTGCGATTGACCATGAGCTTAAAGCAACGGGTCAGGAAGATGCCGTTAATTTAGAACAAGACGTGTTGGAGTAAACACTGTGTTGGATTCAGCGACCTCACCCATCAGTTTGAAAGACATGAAATTGCACCTGCGCGTGGATCATGACCATGAAGATTTGTATATCGAGTCATTAACGGCTGCTGCCATTGCACTGTGTGAAGGGCGTCTGTTTCGGTCTTTTACTGAGGTGAGGACTGAGTATGGCTATTTACCGGCGCCATTGGTTTCATGGGTCAAGCTGGCCACGCTGGAAATGTATGCTCAGCGTCGGCTGGCCACCGAGAAGCCATTAACGATGAGCCCTTTTTCCGAGCACCTGCTTGATAAGTACATTGATTATTCCAAGGGGGTGTAATGGACGTTGGGCGAATGAACCATCGAATCACGATTGAAAGTTCAGACCGATCGCATGTTGATGCTGCTGGTCAGCCAATTACAGAGTATGCAGAGATCTGTTCTGTCTGGGCCAATGTGCGTTTTGAGCGTGGCATAGAGGCCATGAGAAATGGTATCGACACGGCTGTGCGGCGTGGCAGCGTACGTCTTCGGTATAGAGAGGACATCGATGAGGACATGCGTCTTATTCATAGAGGGATGACCTATGCCATTACCAACGTATTACCTGATGAAGAAACGATGGAATTTATGGACCTCTTGATTGAGAAACGTTCATGAAAATGCATGTGGATGTGAGTCGCATTGATGCTTATGTCGACAGCCTCAAAGAAGACGTTGTTGATGCTGTGTTCTCCGGCACGAAAGAGGCCGCTCAAACGATTAAAGCGTCGCTCGATGCTGAAGGAAAGAAACGGTTTGGTCGCAGTGATTTCATCATTTCAGGGCGCAGTAGTTTTTCTGTTAATGAGGTGGGTTTCGCTGTGTATAACGTGATGCCCCAGTGGAACAAAACGGTGTCAGAAAATGCCACACAGGGAACGTCGAATGCTAACTTTCTTAACTTTATCGAGTATGGCCAGGTTAGACACCACCCTGTGTACCTGGATAGAAAGACGGGCGAGTGGAAAACGAATAGCAAGGTGACGGTGGCGGAATACAAAAGAAAATCCGTTCCGTTCTTTTTCCCTGCAGTCCATAAAGGCAAAACGCAGGCTCGACTGAATTTTGAAGAGCGGTTTTTTAAGGTACTGAATGCAAGGCGGGCAACATGACGCTTGAAGAAAAGATGTATGCCGTTGTGTCACCGGTGGTGCATCAATGCTTCCCCGTAAAAGGTCCGTTTGCGATCCACGCACCGGTCGCTATTTGGGAAAGGCTCGGTGGTACTCCTATTTACTTTATGGATAACACTGCAGCTGATAAGTCGCACGCGATCGTAAGGGTCACATTCTTTGAAACGACGGCAATAAAAGCCGCAACAACAATGAAAGAGATCGAGAAAGCCATGGTGGGTACCGATGTATTTTTATCATCACCACGCACCGAACCCGTAACGATAGCAGATGAAAACCCTGATGGGTTTTACATATTAGCTCAAGATTTCAACGTGTGGTTTACCACCAATTGAGGAGGCTTCATGGCCGTTTCACTACCAAATGGCGTCGTGTTTGCGATTGCTAAAACGAAGGCTGCACCTGCAGTCATGTCTGCGCTGACTAATGCAACGGATGCTGTTGCAACCGTCGCCGGAAGCACGATAGCGACCAACGACATTGTTATTGTTCAAAGTGGGTGGAGCAATATCAATGAGCGGGTTGCAAAGGTGGGGGCGACATTAAAACTGTTGGGCATTGATACCTCAGATACGACTCAATTCCCTAGCGGTATGAGTGCTGGGAAGTTGATAAAAGTATCTGAGTGGCAGCAGGTTACGCAGGTTATCTCATCCGAGACGTCGGGTGGTGATCAGCAGTTCGCCACTTATTCGTTCCTTGAAAATGACTTTGAAACACAGATCCCAACGCGAACATCACCTGTTGTTCTGACCTTGAGCATTGCTGATGACGATACCTTGCCTGGTTATATAGCGTTAAAAAAAGCGGCTGATGGAAAAGAGACTCAGGTTGTCCGAGCGACGTTACCGAATGGCGCCGCACTCTATTACCACGCCTATATCTCGGTGAATGAAACACCCAGCATGACTAAAGATCAGGTAATGGCCATCGGCGTCACCATTAGCCTTATTGTTCGTCCAACTCGTTATACAAAAGCTTAGGGGAAAGAGATGTCTTTATTAGTACTAGGTAAAACACCCGATTCATTAGAGGGGAAGGTTGAGCTGATTGATGCTAGCGGTTCAAGCCAAGAACTGCCACTCACGTTCAAATATTTCACTAGCTTGGAGTATGCAAAACTATCAGATGGCTGGGGGGATAATGACACGAAAACAACCACGTTGGCTGAAACCAATGAAGCTGTTGTTAAGAAAACATTTGATCAATACGCCAAAGTCTTGCAACAAATTTTAGTGGGATGGGACATCGATGCTGAATTCACTAAAGCGAATATCGTTAAGTTGTGTGATGAGTATCCAGATGCATTCACTGCGATTGTTGATGAGCATCGCAGTACGTTGCTTGAGCGCCGACTGGGAAACTAACAAAGGCTGCATCGGTATTGGTAGGGAAAAATATTGATGCAGCTTTAAAAATGCTGGGTATGTCATTGGATGATTTTGAGCAAGGTGATGATGATAACGAGGTATGGCCTGAAAATTGGCCTGCTGTTCAACTATTCAGCCGAATGTCGACGCAATGGCGATGTGGACAAAATGGGGTTATCGGGCTTGATTATAACGTCATTTTTTCATGGATGGATATCGAGGGCTGGGGCGTAGACGCTAAACGGGATGCTTTCTTTAGCCTGCAAGTGATTGAAAAGAGCGCATTGGAAAATATTAACGAGGATTAATGATGTCTGATTCTTTAAATATCCCCATTACTGGCGATGCATCTAGCCTTGATAAAACGCTAGAGAATATAAAGTCTGAATTTAAAGAGTTTGGGCAAACTGCTCAGCGTGAAGTGAATTTAACTGGCGAGCAGGTTAAAAAGCTCGAACGTCGCTTAAAAGGTCTAGGTACCGCTAACCTCAATAAGGCATTAACCCTTGATACGCCAAAACTGTCATCACAGTACCAACGTACCAAAGAGATCCTTAAAGGTATCTCAGTCTTACCTGAAGATCTCCAAGGTAAATATGACGGCATCACCAATCAGATTTATAGAACAGAGAAAGCCAATCGCAAGCTTGGCAATACTCTGTCACATACCAATAACCAAATTAAGAAAAACGCTGTTGGCTTTAACGGCCTATCAGACGCTGAAGTAAAAGCCGGTCGTTCAGCCAAGCAAATGAGATTCGCTATGCAGGGGCTGCCAGCACAATTTACGGATATTTTTGTGTCACTTCAGGGAGGCCAAAGACCGTTGCAAGTGCTCTTCCAGCAAGGTGGACAGATCAAAGATATGTTCGGGGGCATTAAACCTGCTATCCGAGGGGTGACAAAAGCCATTGGCGCAATGATTAACCCTATAACGGTTACTGCCGCTATTGCGGGTGGTTTGTTTTATGCGTTTTATCAAGGTCAGAGTGAATTACATGAAGCCACAGTACAGATGTACAAAACAGGTGAAGCCCTGGGTTATACAAAGGAAGGAATGATAGACGCAACACTTGCAGCGAGTGAGTTTGCAGGTGTAACACGAGGAGCAGCTGCACAAGCCATTACAGTGTTTGAGAGGGCGAATGTAAAGGCATCGGCTGTTACCGGTGAAGTGATAGCAATGGGGATTAAGGCCCAGAAAGCGGGAATATCGACGCTGGATGAGTACGCCAAGGGCATCTCTTCTCTGTCTGATAAACCATTAAAAGCGGCTCTGGCATTAAACAAGCAGTTCAATTTTCTTGATAAGACCACCTACAAACAATTGGTCACCTTTACATCTATGGGTGACAACGCTGCTGCTGCGTCATTGGCTCAAAAAGCGTATACCGAGGAAATCAGTAACGCTTCAAAAAAGGCGGTAGAAGATTTGGGTTTTCTTGAACGTGCGGCCAGTAGTGTAGGGACAGTGTTCACCAACCTATGGGATGGTTTAAAGAACCTTGGCCGACCATCTAATGCATTACTCGAGCTTCAGAGTGAGCTTAAAGTGACTGAAGGAAATCTGAAACTGATTGAAGAGATGAAGCCGTTCGATGGACAGGCTGAATCAATTGCTAACCTAAAAGCCAAGGCCAAAGACCTTAGTGAGCAGATAAGCACCCTCAATAAAAAATTGAACAATAAGCCGGATAAATTCCGGACCGAAGCTATTGAGAAGGCTTACAAGAAAAGTATTGATAGCATTAAACGAGCCCGAAGTGCTGCAAAAATAATATATAACAAATCAATTAGTGATTTGAATGATTTCATATCTAATCAAGCGTCCCTTCAATCTAAAGGTACCCGTTCAGAGGCTTATTTTACTAATGTTCAAAAAAGAGCATTAGCAGATCGTATTGATATAACAGGCATATATAACAAAAAATTAGAAAAAGAATTAAATGCAGAAATTGATGCCAGAAGAGCGCATGGAGACAGCACTATTGATCTGGAGTTAAAACTTAACGAGTTGTTAGCGAATGCAAAAAACGAACAAAATAAAACACAAACAGAACTAGCAAACTTAAAGATAGATCAGACGGATATGTTTACTGGTTATAAAACTGGATTTGCTGATTTTGCACTAAGTGCTGAGAAAGCCAGTTCGAAAGCGCGAACAGCCATTCAAAACGCTATGTCTGGTGCCACTGATGCACTCACAGATTTTGTCGTGACGGGGAAAGCGGACTTTAAGAGCCTAGCCTCAAGCATTATTAGTGATCTTATTCGGATCGCAATCCAAAAAAATATTACGGGCCCTCTTGCTAGTTCTGCTGTTGGGTTATTTGCTAACGGTGGGGTTTTTGATGGTGGTATTCAGAAGTTTGCTAATGGCGGTGTCGTTACGAAACCAACATTTTTCCCGATGGCCAAAGGTGCTGGGTTAATGGGTGAAGCGGGTCCAGAAGCGGTTATGCCATTAACCCGCGATGCACAGGGAAGACTGGGTGTACGTAATTCATCTAGTGGTGGCGATGGCATGAGCAGTGTTGAGGTTAATGTTATTAATCAGACGAGCAATGCAGTAACGGCTAGGCAGTCTCAGCCCAAATATGACAACACGCTTAAGCGAATGGTGGTGAATGTCATTTTAGAAGATATTCATCGTGGTGGTCAGTTAAAAGGCGCATTAGGAGGTAGATAGTGGCACTTCCAATTTTTCCAGATGGGATAAAGCTAGCAATGGATTATGGAGAGGATCTTGACCTTGGTATTGACCGAACAGAAATGGAAGGTGGAATACCCAAACAACGACCTAAGTTTTCAATGCCAATCATGACCAGACGAGCAAAGGTCGTCGCCACTACGTTTGATGACAAAGTTAAGTTTGATCATTGGTATATCAACGATATTAAAGGTGCCTGTTGGTTTACCTATAACGACCCTATTCGTAGCTCAGGTACGCTTACGGCAAGATTCCAAGAGGGTAAGCTTTCATGGCACATGGTTGCTCGAAATATTTGGGAAGCTAATGTAGTGATTGAATCGATCGGACTAACATAATGCCTCGCTATTATACGGATAAAGCCAAGGTTAATATTAATTCAACATCTGCTGATGAGCCGATGTTAATTTTAATTGATATTCATCATCAGAGCTTTAATGAACCCGCACGAATAGTGGCAGACACGCAAGATATCACTCACGGTGGTAATCAATATACCGCACTTCCTATTGAAATCTCATTACCTGACGAGGGTGAAGGGAAAACGCCACAAGCACAACTATCGATAGATAACGTTGGACGAGTCTTAACCGATGAACTTGATAACTCTCGAGGGTTTGAAGGTGGAAGCTGCATGATCATGCAAATTTTACGCTCCAACCCAGAGCGTGTTGAGTGGGGGATTGAGCTAGACATCATGGATGTGTCCATTGACCCCAAAAAAATAACCGCAACGCTTGGCTACGTTGATTTGCTAAATAAGCCAGCCGTTACCATTAAATTCACACCAGAAAGATCACCTGGATTGTTCTAATGCATTGGTCAGAAAAATATATAGGTAGGAACTTTGATCCGCTGACATATGACTGTTTGGATCTTGCGGTTGATGTCGCTCGAGATGAGTTGAAGTTGAAAGTCATCTCGCCAGAGCACGCTGACAGACCCATAGAGAATCAGGAGCAAGGGGCTGCAATTAATACAATGAAGCATGATTTTGCTATTCGTGTTGATGAGCCAATAGAAGGGCATCCGGTTATTTTATATGACCGTGGTGTGCCATCTCACATTGGTGTGGCGACGTTCGTCAATGGGCAATGGCAATGCTTACATAATTTGACCGGAATGGGTGTTGTGATGGAACGCATGAGCAGAATGCGGATAGATGCTCATGGTGGCGTAGAGGGATTCTACAAATGGCTGAGTTAAAAGATGCAATGCTTACGTATCTGCCCAATCCGCTACTGACTGATAATAGAAAGGAGTACAACCTATCCTTTATTGAAGGTGAGACGCTTTCATCTTATTTATCTCGCGCTGGGATTGAAATTTATGATGGCCACCCTGTCGTTGTATTCATTAACGATGAAAAGCTTGTTTCAGGGTGGGAAGATTACGTTATAAAAAATAACGATGTCATCAATGTTAGGGCTGCAGTTCGTGGGAAAGCCGGTCAAATTATAGGCATGATTGCATTAGTGGCAATTTCTATTTATTTTCCACCGGCCCTAGCGGCTGCTGGTGGGTTTGCCGTTGGTACCGTTGGCAGTGCTCTTGTTACCGCTGCTGTATTGGTTGGCGCGAGTCTTGTAATCAATTCATTAGTACCACCACCGTCAGCAAGAGGTGGTGGGAATGCTCAAGAGGTGAATGAGCAGAAACGTTATGTTATTTCTGGCCTAAAAAATAGCATCCGTCTTTTTGAGCCAATGATGATTGTCATTGGTAAAATGCGCGTTTTTCCTGATGTCGCCTCAAATTTTTATACCGAATTTATTAATAGTGAGCAGTACCTATATCAAGCATTTAACTTTGGTATTCAATCCGATCTGACATTAACTGACTTTAGAATTGGTACTGCAGATGTTAGCAATTATAACAATATCAATATTCAAACCGCTGGTGCAGATGGTGTTTTACCGGAAAAATTTGGCAATATCGATACCATTCAGGGTGTGGAAATAAAAAAGAGCGATGGCTGGGTTTCTCGATCAACAAAAGGGCATACGGTTGGTCTCGAGCTAGATTTTCAGGTTATTGCCTTTGATACGCTTGATGAGGGGGGTGTTGAATCTAAATCAATCGCTGTTTCTATCGAGGTTTACACAATAGCGGCGGATGGAACTCAAACACGATACGACACGTTAACGTTAAGTCTAACGGGCATGAAAATCAGTTCGGTAAGAACAACGCATCGAATTCATATCAATGATAGTGGTGAGTATTTAGTCAAGGTGAGAAAGACATCCATTGATGTTGAAAGCACAAAAAAAACAAGACGACTATCGTGGGTAAGCCTAAAAGCGTTCCAAGAAGATAGTGCTGATTACTCGGGTCAAAGGCGTGTTGGCGTATCAATAAAGGCGAGTGGTCAGCTATCAGGACAGGTCGATCAGTTTAATGCTATTTGTCAGTCAACTATTCCCGTTTGGACAGGTTCAACATGGGTAAAACAATTCACATCAAACCCTGCATGGTGGCTATTGTGGTGGTTCAGGGGGAGTAAAGATTCGGCTGGTAGGCGTCAATATGGCGCTGGATTACCAGATTCCCGCATTGACATGGATTCGATAAAAGCATTTGCAGCATGGTGTAACAGAAAAAACCTGGAGTGTAATGCTGTCATCAATTCAAGTCAGTCAGTGAAAAATGTGGCTGAAATTATATCTCGATGTGGGCGAGGGCAAACGACATGGCAGACCGGTAAATATGGCGTCATATGGGATGCCGACGATTTATCACATATTGCAGTTTTTAGTCCGTCAAATATCAAGTCGGGAACATTTTCGATTGATTACGTTTCAGGGAAGCTTGCTGATGAATTTATCGTAAATTTTAAGAATGCTGACAGTAATTGGGCAGCTGAAAGTGTCAGGGCTACCGTTGGCGGTATTAGCGATCCAGATAACCCTGTGGAAATAGATTTCATTGGTTGTACTAATAAAGACCAAGCGGGACGTGAAGCCTCATTGCTTGCTGCATCACAGGAATTTTTTAAACGTCGAACCCATTGGGAAACCGATATTGAAGGGCTGGTGGCATCTAAAGGTGATGTTGTTCTGTTAAGCCATGACATGGTCAGTTGGTCAAATTCAGGTCGAATGATTGATGGTGGTGATCACTTTACTATTTATCTTGATGCGGATGTTCCTCAACCAGCATCAGCAAACTCAGCAGTCCTTGGCATTCGCTACCCTAATGGACACTATGAAACATACATGGTTTCAGCAGTAGACGGTAATAAGGTATCTCTTAAAGCCCCCATACCGTCATCAGCAGATAATCCGTTACCCAGTAACGGTACATATCCGGCGTGTGACTACATGTGGTTTTATGACTCAGCGGCGAGCCCTGGTCGAAAGGTTAAAATTGTAGATGTTGTATCGATGGGAAGTGAAGGGTTCAAATTTACTGCCATTGATTATACAAACGATTATTTTCTTGCTGAATCTAATCCCTATATATACCACCGTGGTTTCTCATCAACAACGGTAGATCTTGGTTCGACAGTGACGGAACACGTTGTCGGCCTTAATGTTATTGAAGGGCGTAGGCTTACCAGAGAGAACGTAAGGTTACCGACTGCGAATGCATCCTGGATGGCCCTTCTTAATGCTGAGATATATCTATTTAAATATAAAAATAATGATGGTGGAACATGGCGTGAAATAAGAACTGAATATCAAGATGTATCATTTGATGCTCCTAAGGGAATATATGATGCCAATGTTACTGCTGTCCTTAAAGATGGAAGGTTAACTCAGCCAAGTCCTATTTCATTCACGATTGAAGATGCAGCCTTTAAAGCATCAGACGTCTTTGGTCTAAAGGCCGATATTTCAAATAATGGTGTCATCATTTCATGGGATGATTCGCTTGACCCTGACTATGTGAAGACAGAGCTAAGATTTGGTGCAACCTTTGAAACTGCCGAGGTCATTACTGAGGTAAAGGGAAATACATTCCTAAGCAAATGGCTACCTGCAGGTAATAACCGGTTCTGGGCTAGACATTGGAATCCATCATTACCCAGTGCAACCGCAGCATCTGTGAATTTGAATGTTGCGCCCCCATCAGATGTGAAAATATCTCGCTCATCGATGCAAGTTAACGCGTTGTCATTATCGTGGGAAGACGCAAAAACAAGCCAGCCAATAAAAAGTTATACGATAAATATCGGTTCAATAACGGGTGATATAACAACAGCCACTTTCTATGGAAAAGCAGGTGCAGATTCTCGTTCAGACGTAATAATATTTACTTCTGGCGGTGATTTTAGAGTGTTCATGTCGGTGGAAGATGTTGCTGGGAATATCAGTAATATAAGGCACATCGATGTCACTGCTGCATTACCCGCTAACTTTGCTATTGCGCTTAACTATGACGCATCGAGAGGTGCGGTGTTAAGCAATGCAGAGTATATCGATGGTGAGTTATTGATGCCGTTAAATACAACGGAAACATGGGACCAACATTTTAAATCTCGTCATTGGAGTACGGTACAAGATCAGATTAATGCCCACTTCCCAATTTACTTTGAACCGGGCACTGAAAGCGCCTCTCTTGTGAGTACCAAAGACTTAGGTAAGATTTTATCTGCCGCAACAATCTCTGTCAGAATTGCTCAATCTCACCACATTGGGAATGTTTCAGCAAAAATCAAAATTGAATGGAGCAGTAATAATGCAAGTTGGACCTCTGCACCAGAAGGTGCAATAGAAGTTCAGACAAATAATGTGCGTTATATCCGAATCAGTATTTTTGCTACAGGCCAAGATCGTGATGATCTCATTGTCATAACATCCATTGATGTTGATATCCGTGTTGAAGATAAAACTGAATCAGGTCGCTTCGTTTTGAAATCGACGGATACGAATGGAACAATTTTTACGCCTACAAAAAAATGGCTCGATATCGTAAGTGCCATTGTTACCCCTCAGAACAGTCCTGCCATAGCGAGAACTAACGTCATCATTGACGATAGCGGAAGTACACCAGTGGTTAAAGTAATGGCTTGGGATACACATAACGTTCGCATAGGTGGAACCGTATCAATATTACTTGGAGGTTATTAGCATGTCTGATCAAAATAATTTATCAAAGCCAGATATAAACAGTAATTATTCAACTGAGGTATTACAAACGATTAGAGCGCATATTTCTCGTCTATGGACCGCTGATTTTCGAGGTATGGGTGGGCTAGTGACTGGAATGAAAAGGCATGTCTTTAAAACGGTAAAGACAAAAAAGCATCTAGAAATTTATAACCGATTGGCTGATGGCAGTGAAGAGAAAATATTCGATTCACTATCACTACTTCCCTCTGGTATTGAAGATATCCCTGGCTTGCAAGGAGAGCTTGATAAGCGGGGTACGTTTGGTGCGTTTACGATGAGAGAGAGTGGAGGAAAGTTACAAATACTCAATGGTCAAAACATAATATGGCAACTTGATGCTGCGGGTAATGTCAGTGCAGAGCAGGATGTGTCTGCTAAGAAGACATTATGACGATTAAGACTGCAGGAACGATTAGCATCCAAGATATTGTTAATGAGTTTGGGGGTAACGTCCCGCACTCATTAACTGAGTATTATCGTGGTGCAGGACGGGTTCCTGATATTCCGCAAAACAACAAAATACCGACATCTGGGGACATAAGCATTACTGACTTTTATGGCTCCGTGAATGAAATGGTCATAACAATGACGACCGGAGGGCTAAAAGACTCATTCGGCTCTTTTTGGACGGCAAATATACCTAAAAGAGCAGTGATTAATAAAGGTGTCACACGGAGGTTACTTGAAATAGGAACGGGATTAAGAGGCAGCTTGACGGTTGATAACCACGGTGAAATTCAAGGTGCGAGTGGAGCACCGAGCAAAGCGGGTGGTGATGCTGTTGTGGCCAACGCTAATGTAACCATTAATAATTATGGTGCGATTCGTGGAGGAGGTGGAGGTGGTGGGTCAACCAGCTATCGCGAACCAACGAGTGGTGAGGAATATACACCGCATTATCATTCAGCATCATCAAGGACTGGAATTTATTCAAGTAAAAGGCACCTATCTGGCGAGCCATTTTATTGGAAAATAGAGGTGTACTGGAAAGGGCAGGTTCTTTATTTCGTACCAAATCAATCGTCTTATAATGGACCATTTTCTAGTAGCAATACATGGTACAAGTCAGGCTGGACGTATCATAAAGGGAAAAGCCACGTTGTTAGCATAGTACCTCATGTATTGGATCATGGAATTTGGAGAACCAAGGTTGTTACTGGCGGTAGAGGTCAGGGTTATGGCACATCAAAAGCGACCAATGGTGGTACGTGGGGCCATGCTGGTGGTAATTCTGGTGGGCGAGGTGGCTACGCTATAAATAAACATGGCCACACAGTATCTGTAAATAACCACGGTACGATTAACGGTAGCGTCGTTTGATTTATAGGGTTTAGCGTATTGCGAATAGGTGTGGGTATATGGCGATTACAACGTGTGAAGTAAAGGCAACGGTAACCACTGCGGATGGAACCCCCATTGAAAATGCGACGGTGATGGCGCAATTGAATGATGTGGTTATTTATAATGGGATCATTATTCCTGAAGTTATCGTTAAGCATACCGATGCTGCAGGCATAGCATTACTCGACTTATGGCCCAATGAACTGCAAACCATTCCCGAGACCTTTTACCAGGTAACGATTGTCACACCCAATCAAGAATATAGCCGGCTCAATATCAAAGTCAGGAACGTCGACAAATCGAACCTCTATGAACTGGTCTCTGATATTTCAAATATCAAACCGACTCATCGCTTAAGTATCCTCGATCCTAATGGTGACATTGCGTTACCTAATAACGCGATAATGATTGGTAGTGAGCGATCGAGCGCGGTCCAGTCCTACAGAATAAAGAAAGCTGTGATTAACCAGCCTTACGCCTGGGGCGCGGGGGAAATGTCACTCACATCAGATGGCACTAAAACGGTTATCTCTCACCACACTAGTCTACCGAATAGTCAGGAATCCTTTTTAATAGGCGAAGGTTTTTTATGGCATGCCAAAGGTACCGAGGCCGCAGTGAAGATCTTCACAGAAGATAATCCACCAGACGCATCACAGATTACAAACTTACCAGATTTGGCGGCGCTAGCGAGTGAAATACCCAAAGCGAAAAAATGGGCGGTAAATCCTGAAGATGTGCCTGTTGAACCTGGCAAGTATTCGTCATATCACTATGCACAAAAAGCCGCTGATATTGCCCGTCAGGTGGCAACAGATAAAACCGCTATTGATGCGATGAACATTCCGCAAGTAGGAGTGGATGTTCAGGCTGCTGCCTCTCAGGTATCCGGAGATAAAGTCGCGGTGCGTGCAGATCGTCAAGCTGTCATTGCATTGAAGCAAGATACTGACGTCGCGAAAAATAAAGCGGAAAAAGCTGCCGTGTGTGCACAATCTGCCGCTGCTGGGGCAATACAAGACGGTGGGGTTTTTACACCGACAGCTGAAAAGCCTTATCCAGATACACCAGTACTATCAACCATCTGGTGGGTGCTGTTACCAAAAGGGTTGAAATTTACCTATACGGGCGGTGATTTAGTCGGGACTGATTACGCCACGGTTGAGAATGGCAGTGAAATACATTATGACGCTGTCACGGCGAAGTTCTACTCAACCGGCGATGACAAGACGGTTGATTTATCCTCTTTGAACTATCTAGATCCGAACGGTGGAACCATGACAGGCCCCTTTACCTGGTTTGGGTCGGGTGGGGCATTACTTCAATATAGAACTAGCGCTGGTATCAAAGAAGTCTTTGGTGTCCATGCATTAGATGGAGAGCAAACTGTTAATGTGGGTGATGCTGATATGTCGCTTCACTTAGCTGCCAAAGAGGCACCCAGTATTGAGGTCAATGGAAAAGATGACTCGCTCGTTTTACTCTCCCAGCTGTATGAACTGACAAGACGGCTATTGGAAGGAGGTGGGCTTATTAGTGTTGGCGATGATCCAAAGACTAAAAAAGCGGGGCTCTATTACGTCAATGGTAAGTTTACCGGTGCGCCAACATTACCGAGCAACAATTACGTTGGCTTAATGGAAATCAAAAAGGGCTTTAATGGTACCAATGGGAGCCTGATTGAGTACCACACGGTTGATGGCGTGTATGAATTGCTTGAGTTTACGGGGGGCTGGTCTTCAACGTGGATAGAACCATCATCAGAGGGCGGTGGTATTGCGAGTCTAGGGGGGACGCTGGATTCTGACCTTGAGCTTGGTGTACATGGTATTAAATACAACCGAAGTTATATCCTCGTTGTGAGTAACGGTAAGCTCATATTAGGCGATCAAGAAATGCAGATGGAAGTGGTTAGTAAACTGGTTCCAAAGTGGAGAAGGGATAGCCGTCATACTTATGACTTTTTCACAAAAGCTAATCCGCCACAATCATCTCAAATTGGTGGTATCTGGGTTGGATGCCTGATTGAGGTTGTTATCGAAGATGGGCTGCAGGTAGGTGTCCCTGCTGGTGGACGTTATCACCAATGTGATGGTTCAACGATCCCGCCATTTTATTATGGATTAAAGCAGATGTTTCCTAGTGGTAATTATCCCAACATTCCTGTCGCTGATATTGCACCGAACATTAAGAAGTACACGTTTATCAAGGTGAAGGATTAATAACGGAAACGGTGTTAGTTAGGCTTTCTCAATAATCACGGTACGATTAATGAGCGTATTGCGCAATTTATAATAGTGACATTAAGGTGCTGTTTTTAAAGAATAATTTCGTTAATAAATGCTTACATTTTCGCTTTCCAATATTCAGCATTCGTTCAGCTTCATTTGTTATCTTGCCCCCAACGAAAGAAACAGTGTTTTATTTAAGGGTGATTTATGAAAAAAACAGCTATCGTACTTATTATGTTATCAGCAGCAGCTGCTCAAGTTCAGGCTTCAGATTTAGAATACAGTGTTGGTCTTGGCCTAAGTGCTGACAACAATCATATTCTTGGTAGTAGTAACGAAACTTATATTTTTCGAGCTGGTGTGATTGCAGATGAATCTCATCGTTTTCTAGGAACATACACTTTTTCAAATGAAAGCAAATTATCAAAATATATGGGGTCATATGACTACCTTTATAGCCTAGATGATGCAAAGAGATTCAATTTGGTTACAGGTGTCACTGTTGGTTATAAATACCAGGATACAAAAGCATTGGATAATAAAGGGCATTACGTATATGGCGGACAAGCTGGCTTTAATTATCGTATAACCAAGAATATCAGCACTGAAATTGGGTATCGTTTACTTAATACAAGTAGTCAAGAAAGTGGATCGTTTAATGATGAAGCATACCTAACAATGGATTATATTTTCTAATTATACTTCTTTAAGCATAATGCTCATCAAGCACTAAATATAAGGGGAATGTAGTCATACATTTCCCTTTTTTGTTTTCAATAATATTTTCAGTATTAGCAATAATCGAGTGAACGAAAATGTGCATCTTGAACGATGTTTTAAGGCTTCTTTTTTAGCTCAATTTTGGGGGCATACTGGGGGCAAAACTGATCGAAAAATGGTGTTTGGGGGCAAAATGGGGGCAAAAAAAAAACGCTTGGAAATGGAAAAAATATTATCAAAGTGTATTTTAGTTGGTTGATATATAATGATTTTTTTATAATTAACAATTAGTTAATATTTTAGTGCCAACATCCTGCCCAGTACTTTGGATAGCTATTTATTGGTGTTGCTTTCGTGTGCATGTGTTGACCTCAATCTTTGGAGGCGGGAATTATAGCCGTTCAGCAAATGGCTGGCTAGCCCTTATATTTACTGGCTTTTTGGCGCAATTACGCATGATTTTTATGTGGTTAAGCATAGCTGTAAATAAATGGAGGGAATAAAACATTTTTTGCTTTAAATAAACCGTGTTAATCCAGTGTGATGGAAGAGGGCTGTAAAATATTCTACTCGCTAAAAATGGGTAGTTTTGGTGAGGTCATGCATCGTGATATTTATCAAGCAATTAACAACGTTGCCACAACAGGCTCTCGTATTGACTTGATAACTGTTAAAGTGAGGTTTAACGGAGAGGCGCCACTCGGGTTAAAAACAGGATTGGTTAACCTCGATAAAATCTTAGCCCCGAAAAACATATTACCTGGTTCGCTGGTGGCCATTGGGGCTCGACCTAAGATGGGGAAAACTGCATTCACCTTAAAAATTGCTGAATATATTGCGATAGAAGAAGGGAAGGGGATTGCAACGTTCTCACTGGAAATGCCCAAAGAGCAAATTTATGAGCGTATGGTTTCTTCTCGAGCCCGTATCGATTGAGGTTTGTTTTATCAGAGCCCCGAGGATGTCTATAACTTCGATACTGGGTTTGACAAAGCCAGCAAGGCAATTAGCGAATACAACAATACAAAGTGCTATATCGATGATTCACCCAGCGTCACGATTACATATATTGAGGCTGAATCGCGCAGGTTCCACCGTGAGGTTCCACTGGCTGCAATCATGGTGGATTACTTAACACTGATGACTACCGAGAAGGCCGAGCGTAATGACTTAGCTTACGGCGATATCACCAAGCGACTCAAGCAGCTGGCCAAGGAGTTAAATTGCGTTGTATTCCTGATTACTCAACTTAACCGCAAATTGGAAGAGCGGGCAGATAAAAGACCACTGCCATCTGATTCACGAGATACCGGTCAGATTGAGCAAGACTGCGATATTTGGATTGGGCTGTACCGAGACTCGGTATATCACGCTGACTCACCAAACCCACCAGAATTGATGGAAGCCATTGTTCGGTACAACAGACATGGCGGTACAGGAACTGCGTACCTTGAACTCATCAATAGGTATGTTGGTGACTTTCTCTGTAATGTCGTTTTCGATAACCCATCGGCAAGAAAAACAATGTCTGCTAAGTATGCGAGGAAATGATAAGAATTAATATTATGAGGATAAGATATTATTTGTAATAAACGCATCGATTTTATTAGTGAATTTACAGTTGAAGTTTTATTTTGTTGAGCTGCAATTTTTTTGCTATTAGATGGATAAGGGATTTATGAGTTTTACAAATGGTGAAATAAAATATTGGAAGCGGAGTCACATCAAAGAATGGTAGTCATAAAAACGATCGGTATGATTTACTTATAATAACATTATAGATTTCTTCATGTTTTTATCTATTGCCACTCCTATCAATAAAACAGTGTTCATTTTGTGTTTCTTATCTTTCAATATTAACAACTGCCCAGCTTATGCAATTGAGGGTATATTCTTCTCCATGTTATTAATTTTCTCTAAGGCGGTAGAATATAAATATTAAATTAACACTTATGATTATCTTATATATACAAGAGTAAATTAGGTTAGATATCTTGATTGAATCTTTGATCTATAAGTTGATTATGACAAGTGGAGTATTCTTGTCTGGACTTTTATTGCGCCATGTTGGTGAAAAGAGAAACATAATGATATTTTAAATTTGAAAGGAAAAAATAATGAACAATAAAATAATTGGAAGTAATGTTTTATCATGCAGGTATATGTTGATTTTAGCTGGCCTTTCCGTCGCTAGCTTTTGTTATTCAGTAAGTGCAAGTGCAAGTGCAAGTGAAACAGCGACAGCAGGTAACCCTAACCATGTAAAATATATTAATGCAGAGAAAGTAGATAGTCTGAAAATTAGTTTACGTTCGCATGGGCTAGGGATGGATCGAGAGCAATATGGCCTAACCCCTGCAGTCAGTGTAAGTGAAAGCGTAGATAAAACTAATCTAACAATATCACAGGACTTATATATTGATTTTGATAAAAATGCATTTTCAAACTTAGCTGGAGTCACTGACTTTGATAGTTTTTTCAAGTATTCCTTTAGACCATACTTAAGGTTGGCTGAAAGTAATTGTAATAGTTTTAAGCTATTAGATTCTGAAGGTAATACTGATATGCTAAGTGGCAGCAATACAAAACATATTATTAATAACCATAAGTATCTTTTACAATTTACGTGTGTAGCTGATATCCATGCTAACGAAAACTATAAAATAGCATTTAAATTAAATTCTCCTGTGAAAGCTACTGAATCAAGTAGAAACTTGATAAGTTGGAAGTTTCCTAATGAAGAAGATAATTATTTGTTTGCAAAATATAATGTTGAAAATAACTTTACGAAAAGTTTAAAAGAATATGTGGTTTGGTCTAGTTATACAGCTAAACAAGTTGGTATTACCTCCTCTCCGTTCTTGCCACTTCAAGGGAATATAACATACTTCCTTGCCCCTACGATTAGCGATGTAAGAGACCACTATAAACAAGCTAGTGAGAAAGATGCAGTGGTTAATGCGCTGGAAGATATGAAAAACTCGTTGAATGCTTTTAATTATGCTGTAACTTTCGAAGAAACAAGTGATAGTGATACTGCTGATTTAATAATAAGTCAAGAGGGTGATGGGCCTCTAGCTTCTTGTTGTTCGTATAACTCAAAAGCAAATAAGTTTAATTTATTGAAAATCAAAGAAACGTATAATTTTTTACTTTTCCAAGGCGTTCCGAATGCGATTATAACTCATGAACTCGGCCATGCGTTTGGGCTTCCACATCAAAGTAGTGATGTTTATAGTATTATGAATTATGAAAATGATGGTTATTTCCCTCATAAACTGGCAGCTCCTAAGGTTTCAGGTTCAAATAATACTGTATTTTCAGAAGCTGATGTTAAAGTCTTGGCTAATCGCGCTGCTGAAATAGCAGCACAATAATAAGACATACTATAACTCAAATAAAAGGCACTTATAGTCGGTGCCTTTATTTTAGTTTGTTTTGAAGTATAAAGTGTAGACGGTACTATTGAGTGTAACCCTCATTAGTCGCCATTGTTCGAGACAATCGCCATGGTGGTACAGGAACTACGTACCTCGAATTAATCAACGGGTATGTTGTGACTTTCTTAGTAGCGTTGTTTTTGATGACTCACCTACAAAAAAACAATGTCTGCCAAATATGCGAGGAAATGATGGTGGTGCGCACTATGTTTGCTTTATGGTAAATAGAAATAAAGTTGACATATTCGCAATATCAATAATTGCAATGGATACCATAAGTCTTTGTAATTGTTGATAAGGTTAACAAAAGTCATGGTGTCTTCGAAACTCACAGGGAACTACATTTTTCGCAGATTTGAGTGCGGTTTAAGTAAGTATGAAACTAGCGAATTATGTTTTAAAAGTGTGAGAACCATCACGCGATGGGATGGCGGTCAAGAGATACCACCAGAATGTAAACGGCTAATGAGAATGTACACAGGAAGAGAAGTAGGTATAAGCGAAAGCTGGATAGGGTGGAGAATCGCCAAAGAAAATCTAATCTCACCAAATGGATTAAGAATATCTTCAAACAAAGTGCTAACAGGTACTGCAATATTAGAGATAGGTGCAGAGCCGGATAGCTACAACCTATCACTAATTATGAGAACAGCAAGGGCACTGAAGAGATACTAAATTATAGTGACTACGTTAGTAGCCTTTAAAATGAAGGCTACTAGTGTGTAATATTGATTAAAGCCGATAAGAACTTGTAGCTCTTGCTCTACGAACTGGAGCCTTGTAATTAGGCCCGTAAAATATATTTGTGCATTTTTTACAAGTCCAAGAATCATTTCCATTACCTTGCAACCTTATAAGCTTCCTTTCATCATCAAAACAAGGCTGACAGAATGGACCATCATTTTCTGAATTATCTTTTATAACCCAATATGACGGCGTTATATATTTTACACTCTCAACTTTTTCTAACTCTTCTTGTAACTCTTTTACCTTTTTAATTAACTGTTCTTTTTCATCCTGCTGAGAAAGAAGCTCTTCTCTGATGTAAAATAATGCATCTTGTACTTCACCCAATTTATTGAGTGATTCATGTACTTTATTAGTAACCTCAGCATCAACTTTTGCATCAAGTACGATCTGTGTAATTTCTTTAACGCTCTTGATTGCAGTGTAAGCAGATGTAATTGTTGATATATCCATAATTCCCCCTAAGCCGTTAATGCTTAGCATAAATATTTCACGATGAGGTAAGTACCTAAATTCAAGCTAAGCTAAGAAATAAAGCTTCTAAATGAACCTACTGATATTATTTGTTTTTACGTTTACCAATACACTTATGACACCGCTGCAAGCCTGTCACTGAAGGCCATGCGATTGGACTCATTAATGGGTGTTTAAACATCTCTTCATAATATTTTTCAACCACTTCTAAGTCAGTATTATTAATGGGTAACCTTTGTTCCATTTTATGGATAATGCTCTTGTTCGCTTTTTGTCGATATTCTTTAATATTTGTAGTCCAAAGCTGGCCCCTTATGCAATGTTCACATATTTTAATTTTTTTCTGATTGTGTTCATAAAGCATTTTTGCGACACGCGAAAAATATGCGGTATCTGCAACACGAACCATTGTTACTACGACTAAACCATGTTTTATACGGTCATTTAAAGCATCTGACTTTCTAAATGATACAATTGCTTCACTTGCTAGCCCCATTGGCACTAACAAAAAATCCAAAGGAAGAGCTAATTTATTATGCTCTATTAACTTAGAACCAGCTTTGACCATCCAATCATTAGGACTTACGATCATTATTGTTCCTTTTTACTTTAAATAGAATATGCCAAACCTTTCACCCCGTATTACTAGACGGGGTATAAATCAGATGGATAAAAGTGAATAAAGTACAAACACCAACATGAATACCATTTGTAAAACTAACCAAAATAGCTGCCTCAAATAAGCATGAAGGCGAGACTTTAATCTATCTTCAAGTGATTCTGATTGGCTGGCAACTTTTCTTTTAAACCAAACTGACACTGGAAATGGAAATAGCTTTCCTAAATGCGATATAAAACGTTCCCGATTCATTTCGGAATTTACACTTAATTTGTGTTCAGTAGAAAAGGTGTTAATGATGGAAGACTTTTCACTAAATGACTCTCTTATTGGTTTTGATTTTTCAATAGAAAACTCACTCGACAACGAATCAAATGAAATTAACATTGAGATATACTTTTGTGTAAAACCACAAATCATTGAACAACATACAAAAGTTAGCATTAAACGAACATCAATAATTGAAAAGGATTTAGTTATTTTGTCAATGTTAGCAATAAGTAGCCCTGAAATAGCAGCAGAACCACCGATAACCCACGTAGATAATTTGTCATTCGCCTCATGATTCTTGAGGATAGCATCTACAAAAATTTTAGATAATTCGTTATATGCTTGCTTTTCAATATTATCAGACCAAGTTGTAACTTTTTGCTCCATTTCTTTTTTTGTCAAAAGATAAGCCTCGTAGATATCAAAAATATGTTCATTATACCTATTACGTTAAATAGCCGATTTAGTAGGGTAAAACACCGCACTAAGCTCCTTAACGCTTACTGGCTGCTATTTTAGCTCGTTATGTATGGGAAATAATACAAAATGTGTCTGAAACTTTATTACAAGTATCAATGCATATGATGTTGATCACGCTATCAATTCAGATTCGACATAATTTGATGGTTAACAAATCAAAATCATAGTTTTTGTCATCTAAATTGACTTGGTTGTCTGAAGGGCGGTTAATACGGATTTTAGAGTCAGTAGCGGTTTCGATCTGCGAGTTATGCCGAAAAATTGAGATAGAGGAGTGGTCTTCTATTGTTTCGCCCCCAATTCAGCCGATCTCTTTCATCGGCTGCTGACTAAGGCGTTAACCGATGCAATGTGCATCTATGTTTCTTGAGTAAATACTATTACTAGTTATGTCCTGAACCATGACTATTGGAATTAGCTAACAAGCTTTTGCCCCAAGACGAGTTACGACCGATCAACTGTATTCATCACTTAACCGTAATTTGACTTATTTTTGCTAATGTTAGTACTCTGTTGGCTGGAAGTAGATCGTTGCCTCCTATTGCCATTATAGGTAAAGTCAATAACGCAGGGAGTGGGAATTAAAATGCATCATGGGTCATGTTTATGCGGATTAGTAACATTCAATGTATCAGAAGATCTCGACGAAACTGAAGCATGTCATTGTGACCAGTGCCGTAGATGGACGGGACATTTTTTTGCAAGCGTTGAGGTCACTAGAACATCTTTATCTATTCAAGGTGAAGATTATCTATCTTGGTATCATTCGTCCCCAAAAGTCAGGAGAGGATTTTGCGTAAAATGTGGTTCTTCACTTTTCTTCGATCCACTGGATACCGTCAAGCATCAATGGATAGGTATTGCGCTTGGAGCGTTTGATAAACCTACTAATGTAACTCTTAGAAGACACATTTTTGTGTCAGAGAAAGGCGACTATTATCAGATCAATGATGGTTTACCTCAAAACGAATGCTAGGTCTACACAGGTTACTGTGTAGTGAGTAACCTCTATACTTTGTACCGCCTCAATTTTGTCCAGCATCGTGCTAGCAGACGTAGCTAGCTCAGATATGTCCATATATGGTTTAAAGTAATTGTGATCGCTTTTAAGCCTAATATGCCCTAAAGCGCGTGCCACATTTACTAAATATGACGAAACTATCAATGCTGGTGGCTCTAATTGTTTTATGAGGTGATGATATCACCTCTAACTAGGTGGCCAAATTCACCGTACCACTACACTCCTTCAGAAAACCTCAATGCCATGTGTAATCGTAGAGCCGTTCTTTATTGATAGTGATAGTTAGCTTGAACTGGTGCAAGAAAGATTTGATGACCTGGCTAAAGCGTACGCCTTAGGAATCAAAAACTTTCTGGATGGTGAGCTATGAGTCTTTTAACCAAAATTACGGGTGTTGTTGGCGGTTTATTATTTGGCTCGGTCAAGGAGCTGATAACGGATTACTTTCCACCGGATATGTCACCTGAAAAGAAGCAGAACTTCAGCAAAAGATAGATGAAATGGAATTTAAGAAGCAGATAGCCATTCTTGAAGCTGTTGCGGATGCTGAGAAAACGCTAAACCAGCGCATTGCTGAGCAAGAGGGGACTGCAAGTGATTTAAAGCAATTGCCAATCGTAGGGCGGATAGTCCTTTTTCTTCGTGGTTTGCAGCGTCCTATGTGGGGGTTGTTTGTTATGTACATTGATTATGAATGGTTCACGAAGGCTCCAACATATACAGAACAACAGCAATCGGCTTTGATCATGATTAATCTGTTAGTTCTTGGGTTTCTGTTTGGTGAAAGAACGATAACCAATTTAAAGCCGCTGATTGTGGAAGTATTCGGTAGGGGGAGGTAAGTGGAATATTTGAAAGCTGGTGGGTTAAGAATTACTTCAAACAAAAACATAAACTCTAAAACTGATATTGTTTTAGGAGATGCTACTCTCCAGTGACTTTTTACTTCATCCTCTTAATTTTTCCATTCTGTATATTAACTCCTTCAAAATACCCTCAGATTAAATTCCAATTTTCACGGGAAAGACTAAAGCTGTCACGAAGAGCTTGCGCATTATTCCACTGTTTTTATTAACCGTGGATGGAATAATCTATACTTCCTTTGTCAGACGGGTGTCCGAAAAACTGACTTCAATCACTGACATATGAACGGGGAAAGTTCAAATTAGACAGCATGTTAGCTAATAAGTATTGGTTACGGTTATGTTTGAGCTGTTAACCGTAACCAGTGATAGATAGTATGCTCATTAAACAGAAGTAGGAAGTACTTGCTTCCTACTTAGCGTTATGTGCAAATACGTCTTACGCTTAATCTATTACTGTATATGTTGGTATTCAGGTATTACAAAGAAGAGAATTATGGATTTAGATTTTAATACTTCAGAGATTATCGAGTTTACTAAGATATACTTGGCCGTTTTCTATTCAATTGTCGCAGCATTTTATACTTATAGATTAATTAACAAGAAAAGAAAAAATGGTAAATCATTGGTTTTTGCAGGAAAACCGTATTGTAAGACATGGTGGAACCATATTGCCTTTCGTTTTTTCCGTATATCTATATGGATGGTGTGTTTATTTAGACTGTTTTATCCGAATATTGATAATTATTTGGGTATGATAAATATCCTAGAGTTATCATCAGTAATAGGTCTAGGGTTAATATTATTAACGGTTGGCTTTTTCTCTACAGCATTAATTCATTATAGCTTAGGGGCGGAATGGCGTTCTGGTATTGATCCTTCTGGACCAGGCAGGCTTATTACAAGTAGGGCTTATCAATTTTCACGTAACCCTATGTTTGTTTGTATAGCGATTGCGCAACTAGGATTTTTCTTCGCTTTGCCTTCTGTTTTTTCATTGGTATGTTTAACTATTGGTTTATACACGCTAAATAGTCAGACTTTAGAAGAAGAGATACATTTGTCTCAAAAATTTCCTGTAGAGTACGCAGATTATGCATCAAGGGTACGGCGCTGGATATAAGTTGATAATTTGCACATACAAGCATTTAAGACGGATTCCTTATGCTTGCCGGTTTCGCTTCGCTCACAGTATGGCAAGCGTGCGTCACACCTTAATGCGGCATTATACGTTCTAAGGAGAATCGATGATTCAAGGGATCTATGATGGAATGTGGGAACGGTTCAAAGTTGCATCTGAAAGCAATAATTATGAGCTAGATTCTCACCTTTTAGATCTTTCAAATGATGATCGAAGAGGTATCACAGCCTTAGCATATCTAAATCAAGGTAATCACTCTGTTCTGGATGAAATCGTTAGTTTTCAGGAAGCAGTATACGAAATCGAACCCGCTCAATATTATCATCCGCTAAATGAGTTGCACCTGACTGTCCTTTCTATCATTTCATGTATTCCAAAGTTTGAACTCAATGAGATTAATGTCCGTTCATATGCGGAAATCTTCCAGAATGTTCTTGGCTCAATTGATCCTATCGAGATCCAGTATCAAGGTGTTAGTGCGTCTCCAAATTGTATCGTGGTTCAAGGCTTTCCGGTTGAAAATGAGCTCGAAAGACTCCGAAGCGAGTTACGCACAGAGTTCTCTGATGCGGGTTTAAGGGTAAATTTCGACAGTCGCTATAAGCTGGTTACAGCGCACAGCTCACTTATCCGATTTAGAGTACCAGTTAGTGATGGGCAGCGACTTTTTGCGTTGTGTGAGCAATATCGTAACCACATGTTTGGTAGTATTGTTCTCATGGACTTTGAGCTAGTTTTTAATAACTGGTATCAAAACTTTGGTGTTACAGAATCGTTGGCTAAAAGTGGTTTAGCACTTGAAACATGCGTTCAACAAAGTGCTCAAGAGTGATTCCAAACGCTTGTCATACCTTAACGCGGCATTATAAGCTTCAAGGAAATTATGGAAAAAATCATCAAACAAGCAATTGATTTGCGAAAAGAAACTAAGTATCAAGAATCTCGGGCTTTGCTGGAAACTTTATTAAACAATGACAATTATGCTGCAAAGGCTCATTTACAGATTGCATGGTCATATGACAATGAAGGCAAAGAGCACGAGGCAATTGGGCATTATTTGTCATCTTTGTCAGGCTTGCTTTCTTCAACAGAGCGCTTTGATGCTTTATTCGGTTTAGCTAGCACTTATCGAAGCCTTGGCATGTATTCAGAGGCGTTAAGCTATTTCGAGCAAACTCTAAATGAGTATCCTAGTTCTATCGAAGTTCAGCCTTTCTATGCTATGTGTCTCTACAACCTAGGGCGTCATAAAGAAGCCACTTCTTTGCTGCTTGAGCTGCTAGTTTCAACCACCAACAGTGATGCAATAATAGAGTATAAGCGTGCTATTTCCTTGTACGCCAAAGACTTAGATAGAACGTGGTAAACGAAACACGCTTATACAAGCGTTTAAGGCAGATTCGCAACGCGTGGCATTCTCAGTTCAAATTTGGTTTTGTGTTTACGGTGCAATGGGTTAGGTAGGGTGGTAGTGTTGCTCACCACTTAACGCGGCTACTGTATTGGAAGAATATGGTGGGAAGTTTGGATTCTTGGGCGATTAGCTTAAAGGACGTTATGTTTTATAGGGAAATTATGATAATCCAGAAAATTACGTGGGACGAAGCGCTACCAGTTAGGCATTGCGTACTGTGGCCAACTAAACCTCTTTTGTTTTGTAAAGTCGAAGGTGATGAAGCAGCCAATCACTATGGTGCTTTTGTTGATGATAAATTGGTCTGTGTAGCGTCAATTTATATTGATGGTGACAAAGCTAGATTGAGGAAATTTGCGACGTTACTTGAATTCCAAAGTAACGGTATTGGAACCAAAGTTATCAAGCACGTTATTTCTGAGTTGAAAGAGTCAAGTGTTGACTATTTCTGGTGTGACGCGCGTACGAGTGCTTTAGGTTTCTATGAGAAACTGGGGCTTCAAAAACAAGGCATAGAATTTAAAAAGTCAGGTGTCTCATATTACAAAATGGCGGTTCAGTGGAACGTAGAAAAACAAACTGCGAAATATTTTTTTCGTCCATAAAGATTTTTTCAGTGTATGAGGCACTGGTGTTATCTTGGGAAAGTTTAAACCCAACAAAACTTTCTAATCATTGCCAATGTTCGCATGATGCCGATACAGCGGATATGCCATATTTGTTTTTTCGATGTATTGCGACTCTACCTGTATGACCAGCTACGCTCTTCTTTGTTTGGCCAACCCGCTCAATAGTTTTTACATCTTTCATAGTTTGCAAAATACTTTCATTAAAGACTCAAGAAAGAATCTAGGTGACGACAAAATTAATATCTAAATGTTAACTAAAAAACAGCGTTCACCAATCATTTATTTGGTGATTACGTTACAAACATTCAAAGCGACAACCGAAAACGTTCACTGAACTTGTGATCAACAAATATGGCATGGTAAAGGGTGATTAACAAGGCCAGTGAGATGCTGGCCTTGTTATTGTGAACGGTAAAATGTCGATTATTTTTTAATGGCCTGTTCGGCTTTGAGTTTGTTGCACTCGGTTATAGGCATTGCTGTCGTGCCAAGCATTTTGCCATCTTGCATACAGACGACATGGGGAACAGTTACAGTACTTCCACCGCTGAAGTTTGCATAAGTAAAACTAGAAAAAAAGAAACACAGTAATATGAGGGATTTTTTCATTGCGATTTCTCCATTATATAATCATGCATATTCATAGAATCTACTGGTTAATTAGTGGCCTCTATGGCGCTTAACTGGCAGATTAAGATTACATCGAGACTGCTGAATAGTCCCCATATGCAACCTATTAACCATGTTAGACTATATGACTGAAGTTAACCTGAATATAAGCGTTGCAAATAGATGATGCCTATTGGGGCGGTGTACAGCAGGCATTACGGGTAAGGGCATGCATATCCATTACAGGTTTCAGCAGATAACATCACTGATCGTGTTGGGTCATTCGCTTTAGTGGTTACTTCTTGATGCTTAGGTGTAAGATTCAGTTCAAATTCGTTCTCTGGTTCATCCGTCCAAAGCGTAAAACCGACACTATCACCTGACTGGCCTAATGGGTTACCACGAGGGTCATTTTTTCGTGGTTGGTCAAGATTGTTACGCGAACGGAATTCATCATCATGTTGGTATGTTGTACGAACTGTCCCGTTAGAATCGACGCATACGGTGTTTTCCACCACTCCACTTGGGACGCATTCTGCCATGCTGAGCATCGGAAATAGGCCGACAAGCAATACAATTAGCGTGTTCTTCTTCATGTTTACATTCCATATATGCATTTTATTGCGCGCTTTTGTGTTATTCATTGATAATAATAATGAATAAGAATAATGGATGGTGTTTTATTGCGCAATGGTTGAGTGTACGAAAATGTGCATTTTGAGGTAACTTGGGTATATATCAATACCATTAATTATCTGACCATTCAGAATACTACTGGGAATCAAGTTCAAGGATTGTGGTTGATAGATGATTGGTTCTCTTTTGAAATTGCTATTAGTCAGTTAAACAATCGACGCAGAACTATACTCAACTAGGACGGACTGGCAGATATATTTTGTGTCGTAGTGATATAAAAGATAACCATGATTCTTACCTTACTACTACACATTAAATTGACGTTATTGTGTATGAGTAATGTTGGAGGTCATTATGACTATTTCTACTAGATTGAATGAGTACTTAGACAAAAATAATATTGCGTATAAAACGGTTCCTCACTTTCATAGCACAGGTTCAATAAGCACTGCTGTGGCATCAAGTATTCATCCTAAGAATATCGCAAAAGCAGTCTTGCTTGTCGATCATGATGGGCACAAAGTCATGGCTGTACTACCCGCAGATAAAAAGATATGTATATCCACATTGAATGAAAAATTTAATGCGTCTTATCAACTGATTAAAGAGAAGGATATATATAATTTGTTTGCCGATTGTGACGAAGGTGCAATTCCCCCCGTTGGCGGTGCATTTAATATGACGGTTGTGTGTGATGACCTTCTTGATACCTTAGAAGGTGTCTATATTGAAGCTGGGGATCATCAGACGCTATTGCAGGTAGATCACGAGGCTTTTAAAAGCATTATGGCTAATGCGAAACATACACGCTTTAGTGAAGATATGCTCCATTAGGGATATTCAATCTTTATCGTAAAGGGGAGGAGTATGTCGAATAATATTATTGCGGATAATCAGCCAGTGCTTGTCCAATTAGAAAAAGGTAAAACATATCAATTTTGTGTGTGTGGTTATTCACACACACAGCCGTTTTGTGACGATTCACACCTAGGTACTGAATTTGAACCTATATATTTTACGGCAGAAAAAACAGAACAACGTTGGCTATGCCAGTGTAAACAAAGCGGTAATCAACCGTACTGTGATGGGAGCCATAAGGCGTACTCTGAAGATGATATTGGTCTAGAAGCCCCTAATAAAGATGATTCACAGTAATCTTTTTTGTAATCGCGGTACGTTTATTTAAGTGAATAGAGACGATTAAAAAAGCCCACAAGAATGTGGGCTTAGATTGTTACTTTGGTTATTGCTTATGCGTACATAGCTTATGCAAACAATGTTTATGTGTACATTGGTACAAGAACCATAGTGCCAATAATAACGGTAACTAAGCCACAAAGAACTGGAACCGATGTACGTTTAACAACTTCAAATGGGCTGATTTTACCCATACCAGATGTTGCAACGATAACACCAGAAACCGGTGAAATAGTACGACCAAGGTTAGAAGCCTGTAGCATAGGGATAATCAAGAATGCAGGGTTTAAACCCATTTTACCAGCTAGTGTTGGCGCTAGTTCTACGAATGCGTAGAAAGGTGCATTACCAGAACCTGTCGCAATAGCGGCAGCAACAGTTAGACCTGTTAGAAGAATCATCAATGCGAAACCACCTGCACCGGCAGCCTCTGCAAGGCCAATTAGATTATCGATAGCACCGATAGACATAAGACCTTGTGCAAATACGCCGGCAGCAACTAACAGCATTACCACGCCTTTGAATGCATCAGCCATACCTACATAACAAGATTCTAGATCTTCCAGCGTTTCTTTACCTTTGAAGCGTTTGGTAACGAAATCTACTATTGCACCTAAGAAGATAGAAGCCACAACAATGGTGTAAATGTCTAATGATAGACCTTTGATTGTTTCGCCATTGAATAAGAATACACCCACGATAGGTAAGAAAGGCAAGATTGCGTAATACGCAGGGGCTTTCACTTCCATTTCAGAAATGTTGACCTTTTCCATTGGCGTATTTTCTTTTTTATCTAGGTATTTATTCCAGAAATATGCCGCAGCAGCCATAACGATGATTGCACAAATTGATACAGGAAGAACCGTTTCAACAGCAAATACGTGTAATGGCATACCCGCTTTTTCAGCCGCAACAACAACGTCACCAGATGTTGGTGAAAGAATGATTGCAGCCGGCGATGCACACACTGCCACAGCGGCAGGGCGGGAAATACCCATTGCTGTCATCATTGGGAATAGTGTTGCCATTAGTAGCACACCAAGGCCCGTCGCTGAGCTAACAGCTAAAGACATTAGACAAGCTACGATATAAGCAGCGACTAAAAGAATATAAGGCGATTTGATGAACGAAAGGGGCTTAGAAAACTGCTTAACCACAACATTGTTTGCGCCAATGTGTGTCATGTAAGAAGCGAAACCACATAAAAGCATGATTTGCATACCTAAACCGCCGCCACGGTACTTAAGCATGTATTTCACGAATTCAAGTGAATCTGTCAGTATGTTACCTGTTGATGCAATAGATGATGGTAGTACTGTATGGCCTATAGCACCTGCAGTAATAAGTAGCACCAAACCAGCGGTTAATAATACGCCAGCAGGTTTATAACTTTTTACAATGAAATAGCCTACGGCGATGGTAACCACCAGGCCAATCAATAGTTCTAACATAGCTTTTCTCTCTAACTAAAATGAAATTTTAAAATTGGGATGAATCAAATTTTGGTATGTAAGTTAGCTGTCTTGTGAGTCGTGATTCAATCCTTTAAATCAATGCAAAGTTATGATCATTTGTTGATCCAGATTGGTATTAGCAATAAGCACACAGACTTTTAGTGATTAAGCTAAAAGGGAATTTGTCGATGTGCTTGCGCTTTTAGAACCGAGAACGTGTTGAATATTTAACCGCATTATTACTGTATATAGTGATATTTAAGTCATACAAATAGCGATGAAATAACAACATGGAAATGTTCATTTCAATCACAATTAAAAACAAAAATGTATTTTTATAAAAACATTTTCTTACATATTGTGTGTGAGTAATTTACCTAAAAAGGGGGAGAGAGACGACAGTTAACATCATAAGTTATGATCTAAAGCAGGGTTTAAATAAGGGTGTTAATTTTGTGCTACAGGTATGAAAAGATACGCCCATCTTACTGTAATGAAATGATTAATTGTGGTGCGTGATTGTTAAGTATGCGAATGCCCATTAAGCCGTTATAAACTAAGGGAACTGCTATTAACGATTTATGAAAAACAGTGATAAAATGTAAATAATATAATTTATCCGCACTGTTTTTTAACAAAGTCGATAAACGCCCTATCAGCCAGTGATAAATACCCATTTCTTCGCCAAGCCATTGCAATGTTAAGGTAGACTGGTTGTTTAAATGGGATAGGAATAACGCCTTTTTCATGTTCTGTAACAAGCTCAAGCAAAGCTGATATTGCAAAGTTATGTCGAACTATATTCAGAATCATAGGAAGCAAGTTTGTTTCAAAAGAGATTTTTGGAATGAAATGATGGCTTTGGCACACTTCATCAATAAATTCACGATGAAAATATCCCGGCTTAAACATGACCAACTCTTCCTTAAAGAAGTCTTCAAAGTCGATATATTGTTGGGATGCAAGATGATGGCCTTCACTGACCACTGCAACCATTTGAGATGTGATTAAGTGTTCAGTTTCAAGGCGTTCTGGTACATCTTCGTTATGAATAACCCCAAGGTCTAATTCCCCGTCTAACAGCATTTGACGAATTGATTGGGTGCCAGCTTCAATAATGGTGAGTTTTAGGTTGGGATACTGACTTTTAAAGCCCATCAATATTTCAGGGAAAAAGTATGATCCCAACATACTAGGCACCCCTAACTTTACTTCGCCTTTTTCGAGCCCTTTTAGCTCAGCCATTGCAATATTTGCATCGTTAATTTGTTGCAAAATAAGTCGCGCATGTTTGAGCAGAACCTCGCCTTCATGCGTAAGTGATATTTTACGTTCATTGCGATGAAACAAAGGAAATTCTAATTGCTGCTCTAATTTTTTGATGGCAACACTTAATGCTGGCTGTGCGATGTGTAATCGTTTTGCGGCGCGGGTGAAGTTCTCTGTTTCTGCAAGTGTGACAAAATAAGTGAGCAGGCGAGTGTTCATAGCTATAACCTTTAATTATCGAGATGATAGTTTTTATATATTTTCTTTATTATGAGTATATTGCTACTGTTTGGTTAATGCCATTATAGATGGCTAGATATGTTATTTATCGTCATATTCTGAGTGCTATTGCCATGATTGAAATAAAAACATCAGCCTACCGTCGTGCGAGTTTTGCATTAGCATTAGGCTCTTTTCTCGTATTTTGTAACTTATACCTTTTTCAACCTATGTTGCCATTAATGGCTGACAAGTTTAACGCGAGTGCTATTCAGGTTAATTGGTTGTTGGCGGCAGGCACACTGACGTTAGCGCTTACTCTGGTGCCATGGGCGGTGGGTTCAGAGATCATTGGGCGTCGTAAAGTGATGATGCTGAGTCTTTTCTTATTACCATTTGTTGGTATGGCAATGCTGTTAGCTGATTCCCTATTAATGCTAACGTTAGCACGCGGTGCTATGGGCATATCCTTGGCGGGTTTTGCTGCTGTTGCTGTGGCTTATATGGCTGAAGAATTTACCCCAAAAGCATTAATGCTAGCGGTAGGTGGCTATATTAGTGCGAATTCATTAGGGGGGATCACTGGGCGTTTATACGGTGGTTTTGTCACTGAATATTGGGGCTGGGAAGCGGCTGTGATTGGTATGGCTATTTTTAGTCTTTTTGGTGCTTTAGCGGTTAATCGGCTATTACCAGAACAGCAATATTTTACCCCACAGAAAGGGAAACTACGTACACATAACCGCAGTGTAATTGGTCATTTAAGACAGCGAGAATTATGGTTGGCTATGCTCATTGGCGGATTGAACTTTGCGTTGTTTGTTAACCTTTATACAGTAATGGGTTTTCGCCTTGTTGCACCCCCGTATTCATTGCCCATCAGTTTAGCGTCGATGATTTTTCTTTGTTATCTCAGCGGTACTATTACGGCAAAGCTGAGTGGCCGCTGGAGCCAAGTCTATAGCCCGATAAGCGGCATGGTATTAGGTACAACGGTGAGTGCCATCGGTATGTGGATTGCGGCTTATGATTCACTGTACGCAATGCTTATTGGTTTATTGTTTATTAGTTCAGGGGCATTTTTTACACACTCACTGGCATATGCATGGGTCAGTCAAAAAGCGAAAACAGCAAAAGCGACAGCTACTGCGTTATACCTTGTCCATTATTATGTTGGTGGCAGCGTCGGTGGTTTCTATTTAATCGCGTGTTGGCAATATGGTGCTTGGCATGGTGTGCTTGCTGGTGGCATGGTGCTGTATGGTTTGATTTATCTGTTATGTTGGCGCTTACATTGCAGTGCTCAATCAAAAGAAGATACAGCCGCAGTGCTAAAAGGTACGCACACTGCGGTGTAGTTGGGTGTAGTTGGGTTTAGTTGAGTGGGTAATTAATACTTAAATTGCCCTACAACCTTATTGAGTTGTTCAGACATTAAAGACACTTCACGATTTGACTTAGATGATTGATTAACTGCGGTGACAGTGTCGATAGCAAGATCGGATATACGGGTAATATTTCGGTCTATCTCGGCTGAGACCATCGCTTGCTGTTCTGAGGCTGTGGCAATCTGTAGGTTCTTATCAAAGATATCTGAAATTGAAGACACAATACGGTTCATTGCATCAATCGCTTCTTCGGTTTGATGAACGGTACTGTCTGTTTGTGATTGGCTTTTTTGCATAATGGCAACACTTTGCTCGATACCGGAATGCAATACTTCAATCGTTTGTTCAATCTCTTTGGTTGAGCTGTGGGTTTTTTCTGCTAACTCTCGCACTTCATTTGCGACAACGGCAAAACCTCTACCGTGTTCACCAGCACGAGCAGCTTCTATGGCTGCATTCAACGCCAGTAGGTTGGTTTGTCTGGTAATGTCGCGAATGACAGACACTACGCTATTTATGCTAATGCTTTCTTGCGCTAATTTTTCGATCAATACTTGAGACTGTGAGATATCTGATACGAGCTCTTTAATCGAACTTTCCGCTTGTTGATTGGTTTTTAGGCTCTCTTGAGCATCGGCTTTTACTTTTTCTGCGGTGAATGCTGCATCACTAATGTTGGTCGCTATTTCGTTACTTGTTGCGAGTAATTCGTTGACCGCTGTGGCGACAGAAGATGATTCTGCTTGTTGCTGCTGAGCATTCTCCAAACTGTGGCTGACTGCCGACTCTGATTGCGCTGAAATGGAAGAGAGTTTCGTTGAAATATCGCTGACATTAGAAATAATGGCCTGCAACTTTGATATAAAGAGATCGAATGAGCCGCTAAGTTGCGCTAATTCATCATGTCCATGATCATTCATACGCACGGTCAAATCACCATTTCCCTCGGCAATATCACGCATTACTTGATTAACGCTGGCAAGCCGTTTTGATATGTGAAAACTAATTGTGATAAGCAAGGTTGCCATGATAAGTGTTGTCGTTATACCAATAATCGCGAGTGTTAACTTTTCTTGTTTTTGAATAGTATTAATATCGGCTAATAAATCTGTTTCAATCACGAATAGCTGGCTTTCAACAGTATGGACAATGTTTCGTAAATCACCGTAGAGCCCAGTACTCGGCGTAAGACCAATGACGTTATAACCTTCAACAAGTTCATCAAACACTAAGTGATAACGATTCAGACTGCGAATTAATTTATTCTGTTGTTTCGTAGTAAGATCGGTATTTTTTATGGCGGCCATAAGAGAGTCGATATTATTTTGAAACGTCGTGAAATGGTCTGTATTCATTGAAAGCATAAAATCTTTTTCATTCAACCGTAAAGTGAGCAGCATACGGTAGAGGTGATCGTTTCCCGATATTAAGAGTTGTTCTTCCGCAGAATTAGCAAATGTTGTGATATTACCTCTTAATCCTTCATCGGCGGTTAACCCGATGATCTGGCTCTGGTCGGCGATGACATTAAATTGTATTTCATATTGTTCGAGTTCTGAAAGTAATACGCGAAGGTCATTACCATGTTCAGGTTGGTATTGTTCAATAATGGATTTAATGTCTTTAACTCTTTGATTTAAAGTGGTTGCTTCACTGTTGAAATGTTCAATGTACTGCGTATCTAATCGCGTAAGAAAATCTTTTTCATAGCGACGAAGTGTCAATAAATTTGTACTGCTACGAGTGATTTCTTGCATGGCAAACTGTAGATGATCTAATTTTCGAAATGATATCGTTTCAAGTGTGCCGTATAGCAGCATGCCTATGATTAATAGGCTCGTTATGAAGTAGAGCTTCGCTTTAATTGTTTTGACTGACAAAAACGAGAATAAGCGACGAATTTTTGTGTGTTTTGTATTATCAATAGTAACAGAATCATGCATACATATACTCTCAGAGATGTGTGAGCGCGATGGGATCTGTGGCGTTTATGTCTATATTGATCACATGAAGTACTATAGAGATAAACGCATTAGCTACTACCAATTTCAGCTAATAAAGAGTTTCTAGTTTTCCCATACCATATTTGTGTTGCTCATGAAGGCTGATAAAGTGCTTCATCGTGTATATTCATGAGTAACAATATTCAACTATAGGCGTATTTATGAGAAATGCTTATATGAGTGTAAAAATTGGCTAATTAAATGATTATTCCCAAGTTATCTCGGATATTCGTTGAGGTAACTCTGCCGCAATAAGAGGGGAGATATATTAAACTGAGAAGAAGAACTAGGGCACGAAAGCGCCCTAGTTGTGAAGATGAGGTTATTATTGAATTGCCATCGCAAGTAATGAAATAGGGTGAATGGTTTCTAACTGCGTATTTTCTTCAATTTGCCACTTACAGGTTTCACAGTCTGTGATTGCAAAATCTGCATTTGATTGACGAATTTGCTTAAATAGACTTTCACCTATTGCTATTGAGGTATCGTAGTTTTCAGTTTTGAAACCATAGGTACCCGCCAGCCCACAACATTGGCTATCTAACACGACAACCTCTAAACCTGGGATCATCTTTAACAGTTCGATGGTGTATAAATTGCCGCCAGTACGTTCAAGGTGACACGGTGTGTGATAGACGATTTTCTTGTTAATCGGCTTCATTTTCGGCGTATTACCGTTCATGAATTGTTTAAGTAAAAAACGGGTCACATATTCAATTTTATCAGCCACATTGGCATTATCGACTTTCAAAACATGCGGATATTCTTCACGCAATGTGAAAGAACAGGTTGAAGACGTTGAGACAATAGATGAATTATACTTCTCAATTGCGGCTTCAAAATTACGCACATTTAGCTTGGCATTTTTCTTGGCTTTGTCGAAAAAACCGTTCGCAATTAATGGCACACCACAGCATTTTTCTTTATCCAATAACTGGACACCAATACTCATTGAGTTCATTACTTTGACGAAATCTTTACCCAGTTGTGGGTGATTGTAATTCACAAAGCACCCGTGAAAGTAGTGCACTTGTTGAGGGTACAATGCCTGACTGGTACAGTTCTGCTTATACCAGCGGCGGAACGTGCCGTGTGAATATTTTGGTAATGATTTATGGTCATGCACACCAATGGTTTTATGCATGATTTTTTTAACAGGTTTAATGCTGGTGATCGTGTTTACTATCGGTGCGAATGGTGTTGCAACTGTTCCCATTAAATCAGTATGGCTCAGTACAAAATCACGAATGGTTTTAATGTTTAACGGCATTTTTGCATGTTCGTCACGTGCAACCGCAATCATGTCGCCAATCTTAACACCTGAAGGACATGCCGTTTCGCAGCGCTTACAGTTAGTACACAGTTTTAAAATTTCATCATAAAACTCAGGGCTTTTGATGCGTAAACGCTCGCCATCAGGGCCGCATTGTTTAGGGCCTGGGTATTCAGGGTTTGCTTTGGCAACAGGGCAATAAACGGTACACACAGTGCACTTAATACATTGGTCAAAGCTGGTGTCTTTCTTCAGAAGGCTCATGCGACAGTCCTTTCTTTATTATTCTGATTTTGGTGTGCGGTATGTTTACTGATCATTTGTTCGGCAACGTGGAATCCGGTGCTGATTGCAACGCCACTGCCACACCCTTCGAACACAGGATCATAGTGTGCCAATAGTGCGCCTGCGCAGAATAAATTATCAACGGTTTGATTATTAGCAGAAGCCTGTAGTTGATCATTGCATATCACGCCCATCTTCAAAAATGGATGCGCTTTTGATGTGAAAAATTCAGGTTGGTACCACTGGTCTCGATCTGGAATAGCAACAGTATCAAGATTGAAAATAGGTTCATCAATACTTAAACGTTGTGCAGCCATACCACGGCTAAAGAAACTGCCTGTTGCGATTAAATAGTTATCCGCGATTAATGGCATATCACGATGATTACGGGTAAATACACGCTTTAATTCACCATCTTCAATATCACCACGCTGAACTTCATCCCCAACAAGAATGATTCCACCCAGCATTTTGAGATGAGACTTCATGGCTTCTTCTAAACGAATACCCAGCAACGAAGGTGGCATGGTAGGCAGTTCGCAAATCGTAAAACCTGTTAAGCCTTCAAGCAATTTGATTACTGCAGCACCATCACCGTTGCCAAATACCGCAGGCAATACTACAAGGTCTGCTTTGCCAACAGCTTGAATCATTGATTTAGCAAAAGCGTGTAATTTGCGCTCATCACGTAATACACGTGAAATATCAATAGAGCGAAATTCACAAGGGTTACGCTGCATCTCTTCAAAGTCAGGCAGTTCAACAGCAGCCGTGGTTATTTTCACATCTTTAAATTGCGCTAATTTTGAAAGATTATCAGCCGCTAATTTAGGCTGGAAATCACGGAAGCCATCGATTGTCACCAATGCGATATGATTTAATTTACCAGCAGTATTAGTCAGTGGGAATTGATGCACAGTTTGCTGCGATAACCAGGTTGAACGAAAGGTTCCCATAGGGGTTAAGCGTAGATGGTTCGCTTCATCTTCTTGTGAAGAAAGATAGATACCACGCGCTTTGATCATTTCTTGATACCAGTCTAATGCTTCTTGTACTTTTCTTTTGCCCAGCTTGCAGTAGGGATGCTCTGGACTCTGCTGCTGTAACTCATCGAATGCAGCCATTGGGTGATAAACGGGCTGTCCATTTGGAAGTCGGCTTAAGAAATCAATAGAGCCTGATGAGAAGTGAAGAGCACTTTGGCCGGCAGCGATCACTGCTGTTTTCATGCCTGCTTCTGCACAACGAATCGCACAACTTAATCCTGCTACACCGCCACCTATAATTAAGCTATCGAATTTCATGACACGACCTCACTCTTGTTCTCATTTGTTTGTGTAGCGGTTGAATTGTCAGTATCTAGGTTCGGCGTTGGTAATGGTGGCAGATCAGAATCGGGGATATCACTGACACCAAATAAACCTTCATAAATCCAATAGGTGAATTCCGCCTCGCGTAATGCATCGCCCCAAAATACAGGTTTAATGCCTTTCCAGCGTTCTTCTAAGAAATCGCTCAGTAAATGGCTCGCTTCTGTACCTGAGCTCTGACCATATTCTGAAAACAACCCTGCAGCGCGGTAAGAACAAAGCTCACCTTGGCAAGGGCCCATACCCACACGGGTACGGCGGCGTAAATCGACAAGGTTATGTACGTCTAATTCTTTAATGGCGTATTCAACTTCGCCACTGGTTACCATTTCGCATTCGCAAATAACGGCTTGGCTTTTCTTATCATTCTTTAAGAATTTTTCTGCACGTTCGCCATGGCGATAGTAAGCAGATTGATAAATAGGCTTAGCAAGGCTGGCGGTATGTTTGACTTTTTTCTGCGCTTGTTCTGAACCAGGTAAAGGCTTGGTGTGGGTGATACAAGGTTGCGTGTTACCCAGCTTTTTAGCGACTAAGTCTGTTGCCCATTCAGCCATCATGCGATAAGTCATTAACTTACCGCCTGTAATCGTTATAAAGCCGTCCATACCATCGCGTTCAGCATGATCTAACAGCACAATGCCACGGCTAATGTTTCGGCCACTGGTATCGCCATCAACAGCAACAAGAGGGCGAACGCCAGCATACGCACGTAATACGCGAGTATTTGCCATAATAGGTGCGAGTTTTGCCCCTTCTTCTAGCAGAACATCGATTTCGCGGCTGGTAACATGTAAGTCATCGATCTTGTCGTAATCAATGCGTTCAGATGTTGTTCCTATCAGTGAAATGGTATCGCCCGGTACTAAAATGTCGGCATCAGAGGGTTTACGGCAACGGTTAATCACTAAATTATTGATACGGTAATCAAGGATCAGTAGCGATCCTTTTGCAGGGAACATTTTGATATTCAAATCACCGTATTCGCAGATTTGTTGTCCCCATATTCCTGCTGCATTGATTACTTGCTTTGAGCGAATATCGAAATGTTCACCAGTTTTCATGTTCAAGCAACGCACACCACGCACAGCATGCCCTTCACGGATAAGCCCGGTGACATGTGTGTGATTAAATAAGCGTGCACCATGCTCTACAGCATCTAATACATTAGAAGATGCGAGACGAAATGGGTCGATAGTACCGTCGGGTACTTTTACCGCACCAATTAAATTTGGGTTACAGTTTGGCTCTAAGCGAAGAGCTTCTTCAGGGCTTAACTGCTCAACATCAATGTCTGCTCGGCCACATGCTGTAAGGAAGGACTTTTGAAAATCAAGGTCATCATCGGGTAGGGAGATGAATAAACCTTGCGTGTCTTCAACACAATGACGCGCGATATTTTTAAGTATACGGTTTTCTTGAATGCACTCGCGTGCCGATTCTTCATCTGTTACTGCATAACGCGCACCTGAGTGCAGTAATCCATGGTTACGACCTGTCGTACCCGATGCAAGATCATCTCTTTCGACCAAAATACATTTGATGCCTCGCAGTGCACAGTCACGCATTATGCCTGTGCCGGTTGCACCACCACCAATAATAACAACGTCTGTTTCTAACCAACTAGTCATGTTCGTTTTCGCTTATAGTTTTTAACCAGCTCATACAGAATCTGTTTGATTCCCTATCATATAGGCATAAATATGCCACTTTATGTAAGGTTATTAATTGATCTGAACCACACTAATGAGTGATCGAGCTTTCGTTCGCGCATTTATGTGTGGTTATGCGTATTTTTGAGCGATAAAAACAAAAAAAGGACCATCAGGTCCTTAAAATTTGATTCAAAAATAGACTTAACGTATTAATTTATCGATATCTTCTCTGCTATTTTCAGACGTTCATCATTTTCATATCGAAGATCAATAGGATGGAAGTGGCTGCAATCTCGACCTGAGTGTTTACATTTATAAAGCGCAAAATCTGCCCGTTCGAGCATTGAAGCTAAAGTATCGTTTTCAGAATAAGTTGAAATGCCAATACAAGTCGTAATGCTAAGTGATTGATTTTCTATGTCGATAGGCAGTTTTAGCTCACGAATAGCCGTTAGCATTCGATTTGAAATTTTTATTGCTGTATCAGAGGGGCAGTCGGGCAAGAATAAAATAAACTCTTCACCACCGTAGCGGCCAAACAAATCCGTTTTACGAATTTTACCTTGCACGAAAGCGGTAAAGCCTGTTAGTACTTTATCACCAACGCTATGCCCCCAGGTGTCGTTAATACGCTTGAATTTATCAATATCAAAGAGTAATACAGAAAAAGGTTTATCATTTTGACGGCACTCTAGCATGGCTTTTTTTCCGAGCCGTAAGAGCATCCGACGATTATAAATACCCGTTAATGGGTCTAAAATGGCTTGGCGGTACAACCTCATCAGCATATGTAACTTTGATACTTGCGACCAAATCACCATTAACGCTAAAACGCTTTGTAGCCAATAGATTGCTAAGTTTTCATGAGCAAATAACCGACCAGTATAATAATCTACTAAGATTTGAGTTATAGCGGTAACAGAAAGCAAAGATAGGCTTTCTTTAAACGTGACAGGAAAAATGGTGAGTACAGCAACGTGAATAATAGGCAGTAGAGTATAGATATACCCGTACTGCAGGTTGCTATCGGGAAAATCCAATACTGCTAAACAATAGAGATAAAAAATATTCAAGGAAAGAGTGAGTAATGCAATACAGAGTTGTATTTGCCTTAATGAGTAAAATTGATACTTATTGAGGGCAAGAAAGAAAAAGAAGCTACTCAGAAATAATCGAGCAAACGTGATTTTTATACTTTGATCTGATGTTAAAAAGAGAATATCAAAGGGAACCCATAGAATAAGCAGTATGCCCAGCACGGTTGATAGTATGATTATACGACTGCGAAGGTAATCACTTCGTGTGTTTTTAAAGCTTAAAGAGTGTAATCGAGAACTCCATAGATCATAGAAATGTGGCATCTTAAATATAATGTTTTTGACTGCATTTTCTCGCATTAACCATACTCATTAGTTATTAGTCACTGAATTCAAAGCATTGAAGAAGAGAGGCGGACTAACTGAGGAATCAATAGAATTGTCATTATTCTATCAATGCACCTCACAAACTGTGATCTTAGTTCAAGAAATGCCAGCTGATAATAAAGATATGCTTCATTGTTCACATGAAAAATAAAAATGTTTGATAACAACAGAAAATATTGATGCATTCACATACCGATACAAGTTGGTATAATCAACCTCCATTTTTCTGAGACAGAATGATCATGTTCACTGGCTACTTAATGTTTCTTATCCCTGCTTTACTAGGGGCACAATGTATTCTGACACTGGTGTTGACTAAAGGTGAGATTTGCCCAGGTCAACGTGGGCGAGTGCATAAAACACTTCCGATCATTCTTGCTGGCTGGCTTTTATGTGTAGCGACTCAACCGTTAGCAGTATTGCCGTTGCTCACTTTGGCTTTTTTCACGTTTAAAGTGAAAACAGGTAAAACGCGTGATGCGGGTCCTATTAAGATTTTGATGGCCTCGAACATGTTGGCTGCAATTAGCTGGTTAATGCTGATACCTACGATGACATTGCCTCAAGTGGGCATGAGCTTTATGGCGATAGCGTTGTTTGGTAGCCTATTAGCGCACTTATTACTGACTCAAGCGAGAACTCGCCTTCAAGCATTCCACCGTATTTTACCCTTTGTGGGTTTTGGCAGCGCAATTGTCTCGATTCTGTTCATGCTTTGGCAATTAGGACGTATTGATGAAGCAACGATAAGTGGAATGACAACAAGCATAGTAGGCGCTTTAGTACTTATGTTGGTTGCGTTGTTAGTGTGGGCTGGCCATCTTTTATTAAGTCGCACTGTTAATCGTTGGCAGTTGCTGGGTGCATCGGCATTATTGGTGCTGTCTGGTTCGATGCAATTGGTTATCTTTTGATGCGTTAATCCTATTAAACGTGTATAGAGCTAAAAGCGCCTCTTTTTTAAGGGCGCTTTTTTTGTATCAGCCTTCAGTGCTAGGTCTATTATTGTAAAAGGAACCCAATATATAGTACTTAAAGTGGGAGGCAGTATGGAAATCAATAACTTGCTTAGAATGGACGGTAATATTGTTTTTAGTATTATAAATGAAAAGCTTAGGTTAGAGTGCGGCAGTGTTTCAGAGCTGGTAAGCCGCTATGAATTAGATGAAGCTGAACTCATTGAAAAAATGGATGAGCATGGTTTTCACTATGATCCACTTTCTAATCAATTTCGATAACCTAGTGCTTAGAAATAGCTTGCTCATACAAATAACGACTCTTATTGGGTCGTTTTTGTATTAGTTTGCTGTAGTTATCTTTTAAGCGGCCTTTATGCCTTCTAAGTGTGTTTGACATTGCTGTCTGGCTGTCGCAAAAAAAGCTTTTAGGTAATGGCGATCTTGCTCGGAAGCGCGAACAGCTGCAAATAAACGACGCCATAGCCCTTTACCTAGAGGCTTGCTAACAATTAACCCTTGGCGAGCGAAATCATGAATCGCCCAGTTCGGTAGGGCTGCGACACCTAGACCTGCCGAGACCATTTGCACCAGCATTAATGTGTTATCGGCTTGCTTCCAAGCTTTGGGTTCAATGCCCGCGGGCTGTAGAAAGTGCTTCACCACATCTAATCGATTCTTTTGTACTGGATAACTCAACATTGTATGTTCAAGTAAGTCTTCAGGTTCAATCACAGCTTTATCTGCTAGTGGCGATTGGGGCGATACGACTAAACGCATCTCAAAATCAAATAAAGGCTCGTAATGTATCTCGTTGCGTTGCTGAATATCAGACGTGATAACTAAATCTAACTCACCAGCAGCGAGCGCAGGTATAGGTTCAAAGCCAAAACCAGAAGAAAAATCCAACGTCACAGAAGGCCAATGCACTTGATACTCTTTCAATGCCGGCATTAACCACTGAAAGCAAGAATGGCATTCAATAGCCATGTGCAAGCGTCCGTTTATATCTTCTTTAAGGCTGGCTAATTCATGCTCAGCCTTGGCTAAGCGCGGTAATATGTCATTGGCGAGGCGAAGTAATATTTCACCTTCAGATGTGAATTTAACAGGGCGCGTTTTACGTAGAAAAAGCTGACCACCGATCCGTTGCTCTAAATCTTTTAATTGGTGTGACAGTGCCGATTGTGTAAGGCATAAGGTATTTGCAGTTGCTGTTAGCGAACCTGTATCGCGAAGAACGGATAGGGTTCTTAGGTGCTTAATTTCTATCATGAAGTTTACTAACGTCCCTGTGTATTACATGAATATATTTAATGTACCTGTTAAATATGGAAGTGTAAACATCTGGACGTCTATTCAGGTGTTGGGTTCATTTATAGCAACGCTTAAAAACACCTAATATTCCGCTAACGTATTGATTATTAGTTTTCTTCATAATCATTCTGAATAATTCGATGTTGTTCATAATGATTTCTTGCGTCATTGTTTAGCCATCCATACCGCTAAAGACTCAGCAGGGAAAGACTATGACAATAACAACAGAGATCAAAACAGTAACGCACATCCTCGGTTATCCACGAGTAGGCTCACAACGAGAATTAAAATTCGCACAAGAAAAATATTGGCGCGGTGAGATTGAGCAAAATGAATTAAAAGAAGTGGGCAGCTTATTGCGCCATCGCCACTGGGGCGATCAAGTGGGGGCCGGGTTAGATTATGTGTCTGTTGGTGATTTTGCTTGGTACGATCACGTACTCAATACCAGCATGCTGTTAGGTCACATCCCTAAGCGTCATGATAATGGCTTTCCTGATTTAGATACACTATTCCGCATTGCCCGTGGTAAAGCACCAACAGGCTGCTCGTGTGCAGCATCTGATATGACTAAATGGTTCAATACTAACTATCATTATATTGTTCCTGAGTTCACTGAAGATGATCAGTTCAATGTTAGTTGGCAGCAGCTGTTTGAAGAAGTTGCGGAAGCCAAAAAAGCAGGGCACAAGGTTAAGCCTGTTCTTCTAGGGCCTGTATCTTACTTATGGCTAGGTAAAGAAAAGGAAGAAGGCTTTGACCGTTTATCTCTTCTTCCGCGTTTATTGGCAGCCTATCAGCAAATTTTAAGTAAATTAGAAGCATTAGGGGTGGAGTGGGTTCAGATTGATGAACCAGTACTTGCGCTAGAATTGCCTAAGCCATGGGCTGAATCATTTAAGTTGGCTTACCAAGTATTGAATGGCAATACCAAGCTATTGCTAACCACGTACTTCGATAATATAACGCATCATCTTGATAAGATTGTAGAGTTGAACATCGACGGTTTGCATGTCGACTTATCTGCAGCACCAGAACAGCTAAATGCAGTGGTAGATGCACTGCCAGAAAACTGGGTGTTATCGGCGGGAGTGGTGAATGGACGCAACGTGTGGCGTGCTGATTTATCGCATGTTCTTGACGTATTACAGCCAGTGAAAGCGAAGCTAGGGCAGCGATTATGGGTTGGTAGTTCATGTTCATTGCTTCATAGCCCAATCGATTTAGACCTTGAAACCGATTTATCACCAGAAGTTCGCCAGTGGTTGTCTTTTGCGAAGCAAAAATGCCGTGAAATTTCTTTAGTGGCACAAGCGCTAGACGGTAATGATATTGCGATACAAGAATGTGCAAAATACAGTGCGCCGATCAAAGCACGTGCAACCAGCGCATTAGTTAATAATCCAGATGTTCGCCAGCGCACCAATGCAATAACAGCCGCGTTAGCCGAGCGTAAAGCACCGTATGCAGAACGTACTCGCCAGCAACGTGCAGCGCTTAATTTACCGCTATTACCGACAACGACCATTGGTTCTTTCCCTCAAACCAATGAAATTCGTACCCAACGTCGCGATTTTAAAGCTGGTCTTCTTAGTGAAGCTGACTACAACACTGCGTTAAAAGGGCACATCGCTGATGCCATTCAGCGCCAAGAAGATTTAGATCTCGATGTGTTTGTACACGGTGAAGCAGAACGTAACGACATGGTGGAATACTTTGCAGAATTGCTGGAAGGCTTTGCGGTAACTCGATTTGGTTGGGTACAGAGCTATGGCTCTCGTTGTGTTAAGCCTGCGGTTATTGTTTCTGATATTTACCGTGCAAAACCAATGACAGTAGAGTGGGCGACATACGCACAATCGTTAACTGACAAGTTAGTAAAAGGTATGCTTACAGGCCCTGTCACCATTCTGGGTTGGACATTCCCACGTGAAGATCTGCCTCGTGAAGGTATCGCGAATCAAATTGCTTTGGCATTGCGTGATGAAGTGTCAGATCTGCAAGCGGCAGGCATAAAGATTATTCAGATTGATGAGCCAGCAATTCGTGAAGGTTTACCACTAAAAGAAAGCCAGTGGCAGGCGTATCTTGATTGGGCGGTGAATGCATTCAAGATTTCAGCAGCAAGTGCAGAGCCACAAACACAAATTCATACTCACATGTGTTACAGCGAATTTAATCACATCATCAAATCAGTCGCCGCATTGGATGCCGATGTGATTACTATCGAAACATCACGTTCAGATATGGAATTGCTAAAAGCCTTTGAAGAATTTGATTACCCGAACGAAATTGGACCCGGCGTTTACGATATTCACTCGCCAAACATCCCATCGATTGAGCAAATTGTTCACTTAGTAGAAAAAGCTGAAACACTTATCCCAATTGAACGCTTATGGATAAACCCTGATTGCGGACTAAAAACACGTAACTGGGAAGAAACAGAAGCCGCACTGCGTAGCATGGTAGAAGCGACGAAGAAATTACGTGAACAGTGGCAGGCCAAAGCGGTTTAAAGCTTAATACTGAAAGAGATTGAGAAGACATTTATAGCGCTTTAATCGTAAATGCCAGATATAAAAAAAACGAGGCTGCTTAACATTGATAGCAGTACTCGTCTTTTTTTGTTCATCTATATTCAGTTCTTTTACTCAAATCATTCAATTGAGCCTGAATGAAGGGTTTATTTAATGCTGTTACGCTCAAACGTTAGCGTGTGGCTAGCATTAGTTAACGTCATTAGGTTGCCAGAAACGTTTACGTCGCTCCAGTCACTTAATGCTTTAGTCATTGTTTGTTCCATCGTCATTGCTGGTTCAGGACATGCCATCATCGTCATCCCCATCTTTTCGATGCGTAGTTTGCCATCTTTAAGCTCAGCTTGACCGAAGTAACGATTACAACCAGAGTGACCATTAGCGCCTAAACCATCAGTTAATTCAAGGTTTGGTGCCTTGAACGGTTCAGGAAGATCAAGTGCTTTACTATCTACTTGAGTTAGCACCCAGTTGTTATTAACAAGATCACCTTCAGATGCCACTTTCGTTGCCTCAGAGTCGTTGTTTGCACATGCAGCAAGAATGATAGGTAGTGCTAAAACTGCTAGTAAACGCTTTTTCATTGTATGTATCCTAGAAATAATTATCGTCATTATATTGGCTAAATGCTGAACATACACTAACGAGAACAAAAATAAGGTAAGTTGGGTATAATCCTAATGCTTAAAACTATTATCACAAAGAAAATAATGAGCAGTGTTAGAACGGTGTCATATCTTAAATGCTTTTTTATAACTATTTAAAGAATGGTCATTAATTGAAAGTAAATGGCGTTATTTATATTTTTTTAAACGGATGAATGATTGATAATTGTTATATTTAAAGCAGTATAATTACAGTATTGGATATAATAAGGGCGAACAGTTAGATTCGCCCTTGGTTAAAGGTTACTTGGTTAGAGGTTACTTGGGTATAGTTACGCTTTTTTGTCGACCATGTGCAAATGTACATCTTGCTGCGGGAATGGAATCGACAAGCCTTCGCGGTCGAAACGCATTTTCACTTCACGGGTTACATCCCAATACACGTCCCAGTAATCTTCTGTTTTTACCCAAGGACGAACAATAAAATCAACAGACGATGTATTTAACGTATGCAGCTTAATTGTTTTCTCTGGTTGGCGTAGCACCATCGGGTGAGCATCGATAATGTCATTTAATACCTTTTCTGCCAGTTCAACATCGTCGCTATAACCAATACCGAAAAGCATATCAACCCGACGAACACGCTCATGGGTAACGTTCTTGATAATATCGCCCCAGATTTTGCTGTTAGGTACAATAATAATTTGGTTATCAAAGGTTTTGATTGTGGTATTAACTAGGCTCATATGGCTAACCTTACCCGATACACTACCAGCTTCTACAAAATCACCGACATCAAATGGACGATAGATAAGTAGCATCATGCCTGACGCGAAATTTGATAGGGTATCTTGCAATGCAAAACCAATGATCACACCCGCAACACCGAAACCAGTAAGAATAGGGGCAAGGTTCAAGCCGACTTGAGATAGCGCAATAAGTAAACCAATGAAGAACACGCCTTTACCAGACATCGAGATAAAGAATTCTTGCATGAGTTGAGATAATTTTAAATTAGGAGACGATACTGCACGTTTAACCATCTTTCTGGTGAGTTTTTTTAGTAAACGGAACACAAAAATAATGGCGGCAAAAATAAGGATCTTAAATAATATCTGTGGTGCATTTTGATAAATCCACAATGTAATGCCGCTAGTCCATGTCGCTATAATCGACATGATGACTTTTGCATTTAACAAATCATTAGTTAGATTACCTGTAGATTCAAATAGCTGTTGCTTATATTTTGCAGTATCAAGCTTCATTTTATCAGCTAGCTGAACTAAAAACTGCAAGCTATCGGTATCACTCGCTACTTTTCGTTGGGCGAGTAAATGTAATAATTGTACCGAAGATTTTTCACCTTCAGATGCCGATTTTAACTGCTTGGCTAAAACCGCTTCTTGTTGGCTATCGAACGTTAAAGATGCAGACATAAATTCTAGGCGATGATCGATATCATCGATTAATGCTTGTACTTTTTCAGGTGACTCGTCGCCCAGTAGCTTTAACCATTGATAGTTAACCCATTGCTCACCTAATAAGCGGGTTGAAAATCGTCGAGCTTCATCAAGTTTTTTTTGTGCTATGAGTTTCTCTTCATTACTGGTTTCATCTAATGTTGCTTCGCCTTCTTCGATTTTCTTTAAAAAGAAAGCTGACGCGTTAGAAATGAATGTAACCTGCTGACGAACATGTTTTAGTAGAAGAGGTTGAGTTTCTTCTGTTCTATTTGATATTAAGCTTTCTATTACATCTCGAAGATCATTATTTTTATTTAAAAGCTGCAAGCTAACGACATCTCTGGCTGAGCCCGTCATGGTTGAGGCTTCTGTAGCCAGCTTAGAGATTTCGTTATCTAATGTATTGAGTTTTTCTATTTGAGGCGATACGGCTTCTATTTGAGCTGGCGGGGTTTCGGCTTGTGCGAAACAGAACGATGATATAAAAACGCATAAAAAAAACAATACACGCATTTCAATGATACTCCTGAAAACTACAACCCATTTTTCTTATAAACAACTATAGCCGCCAAATTAGCGACTTTAGTAATAATTTTAAATAGGTTTAAAGATACAGGCTAAAAGTATGGATATTGTCTGTCGTTGAAGGCCGTTGTATCTAATTTACAGCAAATCTTGTTGGCATAAGAAGTGATGTTGCGGGTATTGCCAGCACCAATCCGGAGACCAGCATTCTTGGTTTAGAATGATAGTCATAGGTTGGCGTTGAAGTAATAAAATCGGTTGTAATAATGGATAATTGTCACGATCGCATATAAGCGTATCACAGGCAGAAGCTGCGATCGTTTCTGCTAGCAACTGTATATCTAAGTGAGAGGTGTGAGAGAATGACATTAAGTCATTTTTTTGTAACTTCGCCATAAAACATTTCGTCAATGATAGCGGTGACGTGAGCACACCGATTAACCGTGGGGTTGTTTCAAGTGTATTCAACAATTTTATCCAAGCCTGTACTTGGGTGATTTCTTTAGATTTCGGCATATCTTGATGTCTCCCTTACAAACTTGTCTATATATTGAGATATAACTGTCGATGTATAACAACAGTGTTTTTTACTATTGTAAACAGTTTAGATAAATAAAAAATATTGAATGTCAGGAATGCGTAAAAAGAGAGAGGGAATCATCTAATCTGTCGTAAAAATAAGAAAAAATCTTAATGAGTAGTTATTTATACATTGTACTATTCCCCCACTCATACAGTAATCTATGCAGCACAAGGCTTATCGTCCACTTCTTTCATTATATGCAGTTCAAAGGCGAGGGCTTCCCCTTTGGTCGAAAACGTTCTACGAATGCGTTTACCCTTGTGATCTTGAGGGTAGCATTTCTCCTAAGATAGTACGTCCCGATTCGGCTAGGATATGTAGGGATTTACCAGTTGAGTAACTGGTTCTGAAAGATAAGAAAGGGCCACCTAAATGCAGCCCAGTTGAAGATGGTAAAAGCCTTGCCGGTTGATGTTTCGGTGATTGCAATTCTTATAGGCACAGAAACACACCTTAGTTCTCTATCAATTAAAGCAATGAAGCTAGATGAGTTGAAAATTCTGGTGTACGCAGGTACCCATATGATTTGTGCTCATTATTAGGGTAATCATTGCATACCATTACATCTTTAACTTTTATCGAGAAGCTATTAGCAGAGTAATCATCAGCCAGATGGGAATCTAGGCAAACAAAATCTTGCGGGTCTGAAAAATTTGTCCAGCTACCTTTTACACAAGATGGTGTTCTTAAGTTTTTATGGTTCCCTATGGCATTTCCTTTTACGATGGTTAAACCCAGAGGAGAGCCCATCGTTATGAAATGATCTAAGACAAAACCTTGATGCTCTTTATCTCGACCTAGTTCTCTTAATACTTCGTATGCCACTATCGTACCCATAGAGTGAGATATTAATATAATCTCATTATGTTGGTGCTCGATAAGAAGGTCTTTTAACCTATCATTAGTTTGGTTACGTCTGTTGCTATTTGAATAATACTCACCTAGATCACCTAAAAGTTTCTTAGATACTGAGCGAGCAAGTTTTGATAATAAATCACTGTGTTTTTCAAGCTCGTCGATAGGTGTATCAACCCAGTTTTCAGATATACTTCTTAATCGGTCAAACATTCCTTTTTTGTATGGCTTTATGGCACCTTGTTTTGCTTCAACATAAACCTCTTTATTTTCAGTGTAAGTAACAGGACCAACTTCTGCATAGTAAATATTTGCGTAGTAGGCCATATGGATATCGATGTGCTCTAATTCTGTAATAGTATTTTTTTTAAGTCCTTCTTTTATAGATTTTTTCCACCATTGATTTAATGTGGTTGGTTCCGGTTTGTTAGCTCTTCCGTGTATGCATATTATTACTTTAGACATGATCTATACCCTCGAATAGACATAAATTAAGCGCTTTTTGCTATGAAGTGGATATATTGTTTGATGGTGAGCATCAATGTATTAAATGTAGTACATTAGTGTTCAGTAAGGCATATACATTCATTGATCTATATCATGATGCATCAGGTTATTTTTCGAGCTAACTGTAGGTTTTTAATCTTTAATCGGTCGTTTTACAATATTAGCTTGATTGAATCGACAGCCATAAAAAAAGCAGATCATGATGACTTGCTATTATTTATAATCACTTGTAGAAAATTCATTTGCGCCAACGAGCAATCCATCTTCTATCTGTTTGTTTTATAACGGCCATAATTAAAAATAAGCCTATGAACTTGATGTAAATCACATACTCGTCATGTTTCATACCTTGTTCAAGAGTTGCAGCCTAAAATATTTAATAAATTTGACCTGAAATATACCGCTCATCAATCGTATATCTCTGTATATGGGCTAAAAGTTTAACCGTAAATTTATTATGTCATTCTTAGGGGGAAGGGTATGAAGAAGTTTAATCATAAATCGAAAGCATTTAGTAAGGTAAATTTGTCGTACTTGTCGCACTGTTCAAATCTAGCCTATGAAAATAAGGGAAAGATATCGAAAGAGTTGAAGAATCTAAATTTTGATACTTCAAGAGATAACTTCTTTTTCTCTGATAGTGATACGCATACACAAGCTTTTGTGGCTGGTGATACGAAAAAAATTATTATTTCGTTTCGAGGTACAGAAGGGAAAATAGCAGACTGGGTTACTGACATAAAAGTATTTAAAGAAACGTGGACTGAAGCAAATCCGCTAGGGGATGTTCATAATGGTTTCAATAGTGCTTTAAGTTCGATTTGGAATGATGTGTTTGACGAGATAAATACGCTTAGAACAAACAACCAAACAATATGGTTAACAGGGCACAGTTTAGGTGGCGCACTGGCCACATTGGCTGCTGCCACATTTGAGCTTCAACAACCTCACGTTGGTATAAATGGCGTATATACGTTTGGCCAACCTAGGATTGCGAATCACAAATTTTCAAGAAACTATAACGAAATACTTAAAACGCGTACGTTTAGGTGTGTCAATAACAACGATGTCGTGACTAGAGTTCCCCCGCAAATATTTGGTTATAGCCATGTTGGGAAGTTAATGTATTTTGATGTTGACGGGAAAATTCATAGTGACGGAAGTTTGTCTTGGTGGGCTAGATTTTGGGATCGCCTCGAAGGTAGATATGATGATGTTTTTGATTTAACGCCTGATGGAGTCGGTGATCATAGCATGGATGAGTATCAGAAATTGTCAGAAAAAAATACATGACAAGCGCTATTAGCTTGGACAATTTTCAGCAGTGTTGATATACGTAATTTTAGCGTGATATTCAAACCACAAATCAACCAACTCTGACAGCCGACGATAGTCCGTTTTTCTCCAAGCCAAGGCTTATCATCAATATGAACGCTTTTATGAAAGAAGCGGATTAATTAGCTTTCTAAGTGAGTCATTTGAATGTAGCAATAGGGATGGTGGTGTTTTCAAGGTCGTTGTCACTATGTCTGCAAATGAATGTCCAAAACACACCGCGTTCACAAACGCATGTTCTAATGCACACACCATTAAGCATTTGGCTGCAAAATTTGGGTTAGATGCGCAAATGCAGTGCAACAAGCTAGATGCCATAAACGGGAAAAATGGATACAGGCTTGCGTTTAAAGCCCTGAAGCTTTCAGGTTAAACTCGGTTTTCATCCGTAATGAGGTAGATTTTACGCATATGGCATAGTGCCCTTTTAGTTCTTATACTTTTCTGCAACCGTTAAACTCATCTTATTTACTCATAATAGAATTAAAAACATTTTGATAATTAGCCTCCAAGCCATTAATGTTTAAATGATGAATTTGAGAGCCACCTATAATAAAGACATTACCTTGTTTATATTCGTTAGAATAAGCGCCAATAACCGTTATTTTATTTAATTTTTTCATATCTGTGTTGTCATTTTTAATTCCAAATGAATTTGATAATTCAGGTGAAATTAAACTCAACCATTCGGGCAGTTGCTTCCTTTTTTCAAGTAAGAACAACGATTGAAAAAAGTCCACTTCAACGCCGGTAAAATCAACGGGATGATAATACTTTGCCGCATCAACTAACTCATGTGAAAAATACCAATCGTCATACTTAAATATGAGTAAATTACCGGAATGCACTAGAGATTTTGGTGCATCATAGCTTACTAAGAGGCTTTTCGATAAATGTAATTGACTATCACTAGCAAAAGATAAGCATGGCAACATCAAGCAAATGATTAAAATAAGCTTTTTCATTCTTGCTTCATCAATAGTAAAGATACTTAACTCTATTAAAATTAACGTATTTACCCAACATAAACATGAATTTTAAAACAAATAATGCGATAGAAAGCAAGGGGCCATGTAACAATCTATTTTGATACTTTCACACTCACAGCTTCAATAAAAAGTTACATTTGCGAGTTAATATTATATTCAACGAGTTTATTTTTATAACGTCTATGCTGCCATAAATAAACTTATAGGTAGTGGCCACGGTTACAAAGCTCTTTCCAATATTGGGTATGTGAAGTGCATATATATTAATCTATTGGCAATAAACAAAAAAAGCCCCCTTGCAAGAAGGGGGCAATAAGTACCATCGCTTTTTATTATTTTTTACAATACGGATTAACCGAAATCACCGTTTACGTAACCACGAGTACGATCGTCGCGTGGGTTGCTAAACAATGCGTGTGTATCGTCATGCTCAACCAATTCACCCATTAGGAAGAATGCAGTACGGTCTGAAATACGACGTGCTTGCTGCATAGAGTGCGTAACGATAACAATGGTGAAATCTTTCTTAAGAGATTCCATCAAATCTTCAATCTTCTTGGTGGCAATAGGGTCTAGCGCTGACGTGGGTTCATCCATAAGGATAACTTCTGGCTCCATGGCAATTGTGCGGGCAATACATAAACGTTGCTGCTGACCACCAGAAAGGCCGAACGCATGCGACTTAAGACGATCTTTAACTTCATCCCACAGTGCTGCGCCGCGTAGTGATTTTTCTACTACGCCATCTAATACTTTTTTATCTTTAATGCCTTGAGCGCGCAAGCCATAAGCCACGTTCTCGTAAATGCTCATTGGGAATGGGTTTGGCTTTTGAAAAACCATTCCAACTTTAATACGAAGCTGTGCTACATCAATGTTGCCATACACATCTTCACCATCGATTGACAGTAAACCGTCGATTTTAACGCCTTCAATAAGGTCGTTCATACGGTTAAGGCAACGAAGTAGGGTAGATTTACCACAACCTGACGGACCAATTAACGCCGTAACCTGACGGTTTGGAATAGGTAGACAGATTTGCTTAAGAGCCTGATTTTCGCCGTAGAATAGGTTTAGGTTATCAATATTAAATTTGTTCATCTTCATCTTCCTCAAAAATTAGTAAGTCGCAGTATTGAAGCGGCTAGCAATCAGTTTCGTTAGCATGTTAATAATCAGAACTATCACAATTAGAACGGTTGCCGTTGCGTAGGCTTGTTGCCATTCATGAATGGTGTATAGCTCTTGCGTTAATTTATACAAGTGAACAGTCAACGTACGACCCGAGTCGAAAACACTCTCGGGAATACGTGCAACCATACCTGCGGTCATGAATACAGGTGCTGATTCACCGATAACACGACCCACGCTGAGGATGATAGAGGTTACGATACCAGGCATAGCGCTTGGTAAGATAAGCCTCCAGATGGTGTAAATTTTAGATGAACCTAGTGCATACGAACCTTCGCGGTAAGTTTGCGGTACTGCCATTAATGCTTCTTCTGTTGTACGAATAATAACAGGAAGAATCAAAATACTAAGGGTGAGTGCCCCTGATAGAATCGAATAACCAAAGCCAAGCACGACAACAAAGAATGTCATACCGAACAGGCCGTAGATAATCGATGGAATACCCGCTAATGATTCAGTACAGAAGCGAATAACCTTTACCCATTTACTGCCCACAGCAGCGTATTCAGTCAGGTAAATTGCCGTCATGATACCCAGTGGTGCGGCAACAGCAATCGACGCTGCAACCATATATAGCGTGGCAACAATCATTGGCCAAATGCCAGATTCTTCACCAATTGTTGTGTAGTTACTTGAAATGAATGACCAGTCTACAAATGCTAAGCCATTGCTTAAAATGTACCAAACAACCCACATAAGGAAACCCACTGTAATACCAGCAGATAACCAAATAACACCGAGTGAAATTTTATCTTTTAATAATTGTGACGCTTTGTTTTTCGTGTTCAGAGACACAGTGCGTTTAATTGTATCTGACATAATAATTACCTCGCACGCTCACGGTTTAAGTACAGTAAAGCGGCGTTCAACGTCATGATGAAAACAAGAAGAACAATACCAGTCGCGTATAAAGCACTTGCGTGAATGCCTGTTGCGTAAGACATTTCAATCGCAATGTTGGCTGTAAGAGTACGCGCCGAATCAAGAAGCCCTTCAGGCATGGCTGGTGAGTTACCCATAACCATGATAATGGCCATCGTTTCACCTAAAGCACGGGCTATACCCAAAATCACGCCAGTCATGATGCCTGAGCGCGCTGCTGGTAATAAAAGCTTGAAGATAGTGAACATATGAGATGCCCCAAGCGCTAAAGAACCTTCTTTATATACGCGGGGTACAGCTCGAATAGATGTTTCAGATACAGTGATAACAGTCGGTAAAATCATTACCGCAAGTACGATAATACCCGCTAGAACAGTGTTACCCGCAGGTACATTGAAAACACTTTGGATAAGCGGAACAATAATAACCAGACCAAAGAAGCCGTAAACAACCGATGGAATACCTGCAAGTAATTCAATTAAAGGGCGAACAATGTTTGCAAGGCGTTTGGGGGCCACTTCAGCAATGAAAATTGCTGTTAATACACCAACAGGTACACCCAAAATAACAGCGCCCGCGGTAGAGACTAATGATGCAACGATCATTGGGGCAATACCGAACAGTGCTGGTGGTAACCAATCTGTACCTAAAACGATGTTTGTTACACCAGCATGTGCAAATGCCGCGTAACCTTCTCTAAAAATAAAATAACCGATAGTAATTAAAGACAAAATACCGATAGCGGCACTTAGCATAAAAAGGTTTTTGAAGAACAGTTCGCGCCAATCAATCACTTTTTTTGATTTTAGTGATGAAGCTTTAACTGTCTTCTCAATACTGTTTGCGATGGTCATAATTTCATAACTCCAAATACCAACAACGTCACTATTTCTAAAACTCATGAATAAGTAACAGCAAGCAAAATAGCTGTAGGGAAAAACCTACATCGTTGTGGTAGAAAATAACGCTTGGCAACAACCAAGCGTTATTAAAGTGGTTTAGTTAACTGCAATGTAGCCTTTAGCTGAAACAAGTTTCTGTGCTTCAGTTGTTAGCGCCCAATCTAAGAAAGCTTGAGTTGCTGGGTTAATTTTGCTTGCCTTGTAAAGCACAAGGAAAGGACGTTGAACTTGGTATTCACCAGACTTGATAGCAGCAACTGAAGGCACGTGACCGTCGATTGATAGTGCTTTTAGTGAATCATCGACAGTGCCCAGAGAGATATAGCCAATTGCAAACGGGTTGTTAGCGACAGTTGTTTTAAGTTGGCCGTTACCACTTGTAACCTGAGCACGCTGAGAGATAGCTGATACTTTGATGTCGTTGATTTTTTTCTTCAGCGACATGATGTCTTCGAAAGCACCGCGAGTACCTGATGCTGTGTCACGTGTTACCACTACGATTGGCTTATCTTCACCGCCAACTTGGTTCCAGTTAGTGATTTCACCTTTGTAAATTTTCGTTACGTCTTCTTTTGATAAGTCAGTGATTGGGTTCTTGTTGTTAACTACAACAGCGATACCATCACGTGCAACAACGATTTCTTTTAAATCATCTGATTTCTCTGAATCTTTAAGATTACGAGAACTCATACCTAAATCAGCAGAACCATCGGTTGCGGCACGAACACCGGCTGATGAACCTGGGCCTTGAACTTCAACAAAAACATTAGAGTTTGCTTGGCTGTAAGTTTCACCAAACACTTCCATTAATGGTGTAACTGAACTTGAACCTACAACAGAGATAGTTTCGTTTGCAACTGCAGCAACACTGAATGCCATTGAACCTGCAAGAGCTAGTGCACCGATAACCTTTGTTTTCATTTTCCTAATCCTTTACATGCTGGCTTAATTGCCAATAGGTTTTGAATGAACGAGGCCTAGATTAGGAGATCTTTATGACAGTTATGTTTCAGAAGTTTGAATCATATATGACGATTGTCATAAATACCGTAGAGGAATAGAGATAGTGCTGTTAAACGAAAGGAAGTAATTGATATACAGGTGGGCTTACCCTTTTTGTTGAATAAATAACGCCACCGTCAAAATAATGGCGCAAAGTTCTCGTTTACTCTTTGTAAAACAATGAATTATTGTTTTTTTTGTGATCTAGATCTATCTTTTTTAGGGTTATGTAGTGATAATGCACGTCACATTATTATAAGTACCGATTATAAGAATAGGTACGCAAAAGTTCTTTTGAGGTTCCAATGTCTTTTTCCTTAAAAAATGTATCTATCCGTTATCAGGTTTTATTGCCTGTATTCTTAATCATTGTTGTTCTATTTACCTCGCTTTGGGTGACGAAAAGTAATCTTGAAGGTGAGCAGCAAGCCATAATGGCTAATACTAATTCACTGGTTGAGTACAAAGATGCACTCGCAAATGTGGATGACAAAGTATATCCGCTACGAATTGATGCTGTTTATGCTATCTATGATGCGTCGCGCCGTAGTGTTTTCCAAAATAAATTACGTGCCGCTACTACAGAAATTACTAAAGGTCTTCAAGCACTTAATAAGCAACCTGAGTTTAAATCGGATTCTGATGCAGTTAGATCGGCAATCAATGATTATATTAATTACTCGAACCGTGCAATTACGCTTTTCAATGAATTTGATAAAGGCAATGTAACTGAACAAGAAAAATCGAATTTTGTTGCACAGTACCGCGTTGTGGGCAACAAAATGGTCTCGACGATCAATACCTTGTCTCAGCGCGTAAATGTGTACGCAACGGCGAGCATGGAACAAAGTGCTCAAAATAATAAAAGCCTGATGAATACGGCAACGATTGCGATTATGTTAGCGTTTGCATTTGCAATCATAGTTGCATGGTGGTTATCAGGCTTAATTGTTAACCCTATTGTAAAACTGCAAGCGATTATGCGTAATGTGGCTCAAGGTAACCTTCAAGTTCGTGCTGAACAAGATGGTACTAATGAGCTTGCCGAACTTAGTGGCGATATCAATAAAACGGTTCTTCAACTTCACACAACCGTCGATTCATTAATTCGTATTAGTGAAGATGTTGCTTCTGCATCGACAGAGCTTGCAGCAGTAATGACTCAATCTGAAGCCAATGCGCAGCTTGAGTTGAACGAGATCGATCAGGTTGCTTCTGCGGTTAATGAATTATCAAGTACTGCAGATAACGTAAGCGATAATGCGACAGCAGCGGATGCAACGGCAAAACAAACCGATGAACTAGCTAAAGAAGGCATGAACATCTTTGAGCAAAGCAATGCAGCGAGTGCGCAAATGACGCAAACTTTGTCGGAAGCTGCCGGTGTTGTAACGCGCTTAAAAGATCAATCAGAGCAAATCAGTAATGTAGTCGAAGTGATTCGCAGTATTTCAGAGCAAACTAACCTATTAGCACTGAATGCTGCCATTGAAGCTGCGCGTGCGGGTGAATCTGGTCGAGGTTTTGCGGTTGTTGCTGATGAAGTACGTATGTTGGCTGCACGTACACAAACGTCGACACAAGAAATTCAAGTGATTATCGAAGAGTTACAATCACAATCAAGCAATGCCAATGAAAGCATGCAATCAAGCTTGGAAATGTTAGAACGAAACCAGCGTTTTGCGCATCAAGCGAATGATGCACTTGTCGGTATTACTGAATCTGTTATTCAGATTAGCGATATGAATACGCAAGTAGCGACCGCGGCAGAGCAACAGTCACAGGTAACGCAAGACATTAACCGTAACGTCACTAATATGTCTGAAATCGTGAATCAAAATGTAGCTGGTATTAGTCAAAGTGCAGCTGCAAGCCATGAGTTATCTGAATTAGCTGAAAAACAGAAACAACAGCTTTCTTTCTTCAAGCTGTAATACCATCGTAAATGAGTATTTGGTCATTTTTCTGAATAAATTGATGACCATTAACTTATCCCTACGGGTATAATCTGACTTACAATAGTAACTATATAGTTACTATAAAGAGGCCTGCTTATGCAGGTCTTTTTTATTAATGAAAACAGATCTTCATAAATAAATAGCGTATGGGGCCTTTATGCTAAAAAAAGCGCAACAAATGGTCGTGTTTAACGCATTAACACAACAACAAAGTTTTACGCGAGCTGCGCAATTACTTGATATTTCACGTACTCAGGTGAGTAAACAGATCCAGCAACTAGAAGAAAGGCTAGGGGTGCAACTTGTTCAGCGTACTACGCGTTCGTTTGCGTTAACTGAAGCAGGGCGGTCTTTTGCTGTTCATTGCGCCAATGTGGTGGGTGAAATCAATGAAGCGGAAAGTGAGCTTCTGTCTGAAACGGATTCTTTGCAAGGTGCATTACGGGTCGGTATTGCTCAATCTTTTGCTTCTAACCATATTGCCCCTTTTATTTCTGAGTTCCATGATTTATACCCACAGCTCGATTTAGAAATGAGCCTGTTTGATTACCGTGTCGATTTAATCGCAGAACAACTCGACCTATGGATTGGTTTCATGGATTCACCGCCTGAAGGTTTTGTTGCGCGTCATCTTATCGATTGTAATTTTGTATTAGCGGCGAGCCCTGCCTACCTTGCTAAACATGGTGTACCTTATCATCCTAATGATCTGAAGGGTCATAATTGTATTACGTACTTTAGCCGAGAGCGTAAAGACAATGTATGGAGCTTTCGTAAAGAAGAAGAGAGCCATCAGATCAAAGTAAAAGGGAACTATCGTGTCGACTCGGCAGATTCGATTCGTGATGCAACATTAACGGGTAATGGTATTGGCTACCTTGCCACGTACTTACTGAAAGATGAATTGCAGAAAGGACAATTAATACGCCTTATGCCTGATTGGGATTTGACCCAATATATGCCGCTATATGCCGTTTATCCTCGGCATAAATACCTGCCACAAAAGGTGCAAGTATTCATCGATTTCATACGAAGCCACATTGGAAAGCCAGCTTACTGGGATCGAAGTATCTTTTAATCGCTGTAAAAATAACCGTTCTTAAAGGGACGGTTGTGTGATCAAACTCTCAAAACACCCTCAATTGTCACCAGTGAAGACAATAGTATCCCGCTACAGAACTAATCCTGCCGATTTCGTTTGCTTTGCTCAAATAGTCATCAAACCTCCCTGTTAATGTTAATTGCATGTAATTTTGCATAACAATTTGATCCTTGTCACATTTCGTCACTTCAATAGAATGCGTCCGCAATCGTTTACTAAAACAATAACAGTGGAGAATGGCCGTGAATTACTTGGTCAGTGTATTAGGTATCATTACGCTATTTGCGGTTGCCGTATTATTTTCAGAAAATCGCCGAGCAATTAACTTGCGAACTGTCGGTGGTGCTTTTTCCATCCAGCTCATTTTTGCAGGCTTCATTTTATATGTACCAGTTGGCCGTGAAGTATTAAACAGTGTGTCTGATGCGGTATCGGGTATTATCGGCTACGGTCGAGTGGGTACTGAATTCCTATTTGGTGAACTTGCGCAGTTTAAATTGGGCTTTATCTTCGCTGTTAACGTACTGCCGACTATTGTGTTCTTTTCTGCGCTTATCTCTGTGCTTTATTACTTAGGTGTGATGGGATGGGTTATAAGTGGTTTAGGCGGGTTACTTCAGCGTTTCCTTGGTACAAGCCGCACTGAATCAATGTCTGCTACTGCTAATATTTTTGTAGGTTCTGTTGAAGCCCCTCTTGTTGTTCGTCCCTATTTATTGAAAATGAGCCGCTCTGAATTATTTGCAGTGATGGTAGGTGGCTTAGCCTCTGTTGCTGGTGGCACAATGGTTGGCTACGCTGGCTTAGGTGTTGATATTAGCTATTTGATTGCTGCAAGCTTCATGTCTGCCCCTGCTGGTTTGATGATGGCAAAGATTTTAGTGCCACAAACTGAAGTGGTTACTGAAGAATCACAAATGGCAGATGAAGAAGATGATGAGCCTGTTAATATCATCGATGCCGCTTCGCGTGGTGCCCTGAGTGGTTTGCAAATTGCTGCGGCGGTAGGTGCAAGTTTACTGGCAATTATTAGTTTAATCGCATTAATCAACGGTGGTTTAGGCCACATTGGCAACTGGGTTGGCATTGACAACTTTAGCCTAGAACTTATCTTTGGTTACTTATTCGCCCCTGTTGCTTGGTTGATTGGTGTGCCTTGGTCTGAAGCAATGGTTGCTGCAAGTTTGATTGGTAAGAAAATTGCGGTGAATGAATTTGTTGCCTTTGCAGACTTAATGGAAGTTAAAGATCAGCTAAGTGCCCATTCACAAGCGATTGTTACTTTTGCACTGTGTGGCTTTGCTAATTTAACCTCGATTGCAATGCTAATGGGTGGGCTAGGTGGCGTTGTACCAAGCCGTCGTCCTGATATTGCTCGTTTAGGCATTAAAGCTATTTTTGCTGCTACATTATCTAACTTAATGAGTGCAACTGTTGCGGGTATCTTCTTATCGTTTTAATGCGCTGCTTAAGTACGTGTCTAAATAGATATTGCAATAACGCTATACGATAGAAAGAACAGAGGGCTTAGGCTCTCTGTTTGTGTATCTGATGAATACAATGGAATTGGTACTATTCCTGCAATAAGAAAGCCCGCACTGTATGCGGGCTTAATACTTTCTTCGTGCAAGACCTAAGGACAACCTAATACTAGTCACAGCGGTTCTTCTCCGTGTCTCAAATATGATATTATAGTGTGTACAACATGACTGAATAGTGCTTTGTTGATGCTTTTTCTCATGTTTATGAACGAAGAATATATTTTAAGTTGTTATCATTTAAGCCGATCCATTAAACAGTAGACACGTATTATGAAATCACCTGTCGATAAGTTATTAGGAAAACATCAAGATTTGATTCATACCGATGGAATGAAAGTAACATCTCATACTCATCGAGAAGATAATGAAAATTGGTTTTTGCATACGTTGATGATTGAAGGGTGCGATGCGCCGTTCAAATTTAAGCGAAAAAAGAGATACAAAAACCTGAAAGGAAAGCTTGTTAATATGACCTATTACGTTGATTGCGATATCGTTGCAGGTTTCGAGATTGAAACTATGCGAGTGGTTAGAATCAAATTGCATTAGGTAAGCAACATACTGCACCAACGTATGTTAATGCAGTACTCTTGTTTTTAATTGGGGTTTTGACTGGCTATTGATTAGACATTTATTGGGTCTTGGTTGCGTTTTCCCAATCTGTAAGTAGTTTCATTATCTGACGTGAATCTTTCGGTGTCGCTGATGGGCGTTGAAGCGATAACTGTTCCTTTTCTAAAGCTTCACGAATCAGTTGTACTTGGTACAAGAACCCATTTCCTTGTGCGGGTACGGTAATTGTTTCACCTTGTTGCTCGTAAGTGGCGATCACCAGTTGATTGCCCTCAGCTTCTGGCAACCAAGGGTTAGAGATTAGATGTAAACTGCCTTTACTGCCCAGTACTGTAAATTCAGCATGCAAGCCATAATCTTCAGCGGTATGAAGCTGACAAAGTGTTCCGTTTGCAAATTGAATAGTTGCCGCCGATTCACGAATGTTACTGTCTTCACCACGTCGCCCTGATGCCGTAACCGTATAGTTATCAAAAATAGTATCGCCAAACGCTTGCTGCATGATCAAATGGGCAAGCGATACAGGGTAGCAACCTAAATTATACAGTGCACCTTTGCTTTCAGGGTTAACGAACTGGGCGATAGAGGCACAATATTGACCGTTGATTGAGCGAATATCGCCAATGACATCACTATTAATCACGTCACTGATTTTTTTTGCAAGTGGGTGCGTGAGGTACATTAAACCTTCAGCAAAGAAAACATTATTTTTCGCGACTGCTGCTAATGCTTCGTCGGTTTTAGCCATATCAACAGAGAGTGATTTCTCACAAAGAATCGCTTTACCTGCATTGGCCGCTTTAATTATAAAGTCATGATGCAGGTGGTTGGGCAGGGCGATATAAATAATATCAACATTATCGTCGTTAATCAGGGCATCGTAATCATTGTATATATGCGTAATGCCGTATTTTTCTGCAAAGGAAGCTAAAGGTGCTTGCGAACGTCCAGCGACAGAATACAGCGTTGTATTGCCCTCTTCTACAATGGCATCTGCCATTACACCAGAAATAAAGCTTGTGCCGAGAATGCCCCAATTAAGTGTCTTTTCCATTATTTTATGTCCGCGGTAAGTAGTTGGGTTTCAAATGCTTGGACGAGATCGGTTAGCCCTGCTTGAATAAAACGCTGGGTGTGCTCTGCATGAAAGTGTGTCTCAAAAGCTTCTTGGTTGTCATAGCGCTCCCAAAAGATAAATCGACGGGGGTCTTTCTTATCTTGAAGGGGAACTGCCATTGAGCATCCTTCTTCGCTGTTCATACCGTCACAAAAATCTTGAATAGCCGCGATAGCAACATTGAGGTCGCTCTCGGGTTTAATGCGTAGTTCTGCAGTAATGAACAAGCCTTGCTTAAACATAATGTTTTCCAAATCTATCAAAAGTAGCAATATGTAAGAAGTATCACTGTGAAAAATGAGCAGTGCGAAAAATACGGCACAAAAAAGAGTGATATAAAAAGTAAGAGGGGTAATTTAATTGACTCTCCATAGTTGATAAACCATCATTTGGTTTGTTATTTATAAACTATAGGTTGTTAATGTGGATCGGTTGAAAAGTATGCAAGCATTTGTTTCTGTTGTTCAACACGGCAGCTTTTCAGGGGCTGCTGCTGACTGCTCTGTTACCCCAACCATGATAGGTAAACACATCAAGTTTCTGGAAGTACATCTTGGTACTAAGCTATTAAACCGGACGACTCGCAAGCAATCTTTAACGGAAGCAGGGCAGATTTACTACTTGGAATGTAAGCGAATATTAGATGATATCGCAGAGGCCGAGAACAGCTTACAAACACTGGAAAACAAGCCAAAAGGCACGGTACGTATTAATTCGCCAGTTACGTTTGGCAATATTGTTTTGGCACCAATCGTTGCTGATTTTCTACAAGACTATCCTGAAATTAATATCGATTTTACCTTAGACAATAGTTTGATTGACCCATTACATGATCCTTTTGATCTTGTGATTCGCATTGGTGAACTGGCGAGCTCATCATTAATTGCTCGTGAAATAGCACGGTATGAAATGGTGTTTTGCGCATCAGCAGGCTATTTATCGGAATGTGGAACCCCAACATCACTCGATGAGTTGCTAAGGCACCAATGTTTAGGGTTTAGCTATGGAGACGTTCACGCCAACCTTGCCTTGCGATTAGACACGTTAGCTTTTGATAAGCAGCATACACGGCTTATATCTAACAGCGGGCAAGCATTGAAGGTGGCAGCTTTAAAAGGTGCGGGTATCTTACTCCAGCCCCGTTTACTGCTAAATGATGAACTCAGTAGTGGGCAATTAGTAGAGATTCTAAGCAGTGACGCACCCAAGCCAATGCCTGTACATCTGTTATATAAGCACAAAGCATTGCCGTTAAAAACACGTGCTTTTGTTGAGTTTTTATTAACGGCAATGTATCGAACGAAGTAATAAGCTGCGCTCTAATCATTGTGCTTTTGCATGCTCACCTCAATGCCCTACGCTAACTTTAGTGAAAAGGCTTGGGGTGTTTTTTTCTCTCCATAGTCAATGAGCTTACATTCATATTGAGCAAGTGAATGTTTGATCCGCTTCAAACATAGACTAATTAAATTTTTATAAGTGTCAGTTATGTCTACAGTTGTATTAACAAATTTGTAACCTAATAGTGATCGATATGGGCGCTAACAACAAGGAGAGCAGGATGCAGTTGAAAGATGTAATTAAAAAGTTAGCACTGATTACAACAGTCGCCAGTGTGCTTTTTACCCCACTTATTGTGCAGGCAGCAAGCGCTGAATATAAGTGGAAAATGGTGACCACATGGCCTAAGAATTTCCCTGGTTTAGGTACAGGTGCAAATGATTTAGCTAACCAAATTAATGAAATGAGTAATGGCCGTATTCAAGTCAAAGTATACGGTGCAAAAGAGCTTGTCGGTGCGCTTGAAGTTTTTGATGCAGTGTCGCGTGGTACTGCTGAAATGGGGCATGGTGCAGGGTATTATTGGAAAGGAAAAGTACCTGCAGGTCAGTTTTTTGCGGCTGTGCCGTTTGGCTTAACCGCGCAAGAGATGAACGGTTGGATTTATAGTGGTGGTGGTTTAGAACTGTGGCAAGAAGCCTATGCACCGTTTGGGATTATTCCGATGCCTGGTGGTAATACAGGTGTGCAAATGGGGGGGTGGTTTAATAAAGAAATCAAAACCCTTGATGATCTTAAAGGCTTGAAAATGCGAATCCCAGGTCTTGGGGGCGAGGTATTAAAACGTGCAGGAGGCACGCCTGTATTGTTACCGGGTGGTGAAATATTTCCAGCGCTTCAGTCGGGTGCGATTGATGCCACTGAATGGGTAGGCCCGTACAACGATATGGCATTTGGTCTTTATAAAGCCGCGAAATATTACTATTACCCAGGTTGGCATGAGCCAGGTACAACACTTGAAGCGCTGATCAATAAAAAAGCCTTCGATAAGCTACCTAAAGACTTACAAGCGATTGTATTAAACGCGACAAAAGTGGCTAACTCGAACATGTTGGCTGAATACACCGCACGAAATAATGCCGCGTTGCAAAGCCTGATTACTGATCACAAGGTTAAGTTATTACCTTACCCTGCAGAAGTGTTAAGCCAGCTGAAAACCTTATCAGATGAAGTCGTCGCAGAAGAAGCTCAGAAAGATGAAATGAGCAAGAAGGTGTATGCCTCTTATATTGCTTTCCGTGATCAAGCGGTCGATTGGCATGCTGTTTCAGAGCAAGCTTACTTGAATGCGAGAAACCCTGAATAAAGAGTCGTAATACGGTGGGGTAGAAGGCTTACCCCATCAATTTGTATGTTGTAATGAGTATTGTGTATGGACGCACCATCTCCCGCTGTTATCAGTTTTATACGGCGTATTAATCGTTTCAGTGATATTACTGGTCGGTTTGTTTCGTGGTTTGTTTTAGCCATAGTATTAATCACCTTCGTCGTTGTGGTTATGCGTTATGTGTTTAATACGGGTTCGGTTTTTCTACAGGAATTAATCACCTATTTTCATAATTATGTCATCATGTTGGGTGCTGCTTATGCACTGCTCAAAGGTGCGCATGTCAGAGTCGATATATTCTATCGCCCTATGTCAAATAAGAAGAAAGCGTGGATTGATTTATTCGGTTTTCTTTTTCTTTTGTTACCTACCTGCTTATTCATTTTTATCATTGCTTGGGAATATGTCGCTTTGTCGTGGCAAATATTTGAAGGTTCGCAAGAAGCTGGTGGTGTAGATGCCCGTTATCTCTTTAAAACCACGATTCTATTAATGCCAATATTAATGATTGTGCAAGGTTTGGCAGAAAGTATGAAAGCATTATTAACCATTGCGGGTTTTGAAGAGGCGGTAAAAGCGCTTGATGAACATGACGAGGAGCACGCATTATGATTGAGCTTCTTCCTCTTTTGCTTTTTGTTGTTGTATTTATTGTGTTGTTGCTTGGCTATCCCGTAGCGTTTTCGTTAGCGGGTTCAGCTTTATTATTTGCCGCAATTGGTTATGTAACTGAGACATTTGATCCTGTATTTCTTGAAGCAATACCCAATCGAATTCAAGGCATATTATCGAACGAGCTGTTAATCGCGATTCCGCTATTTGTGTTCATGGGCGTAATGCTAGAAAAATCTAAAATAGCTGAAGAATTACTCGATACCATGGGGCAAGTGTTTGGTGGTATGGCGGGGGGTTTAGGTTTATCTGTTACGTTAGTCGGCATGTTATTAGCCGCAAGTACCGGTATTGTCGGGGCAACCGTTGTTACCATGGGGCTATTGTCGTTACCGACTATGTTACGTCGGGGCTACTCGCCAGAAATATCCACGGGGATTATTTGTGCATCAGGTACGTTAGGGCAAATTATTCCCCCGTCGATTGTATTGGTGCTATTGGGGGATGTGATTTCATCTTCTTATCAACAAGCTCAGCTTGATCAGGGGATCTTCGCACCAGACAGTGTCACCGTGGGTGATTTGTTTTTTGGCGCGCTTATTCCAGGTTTGATTCTTGTGAGTCTGTACGCGCTTTACATTATTGCCATTGCGATTATCTCGCCAGAAAAAGTCCCTCCTATTCCTGAAGGTGAACGTAAAGTCAGCAAAGAACTGTGGATGCAAGTGCTCACCGTTTTAATACCGCCGATTTTATTGATCGTATTAGTACTGGGTTCAATTTTAGGGGGTATTGCGACACCGACAGAAGCTGCATCGGTTGGCTCTGTAGGGGCAATAATACTGTCGTGCTTTAAACGTACTTTTACCTTAAATATTCTTCAACAAGTCATGCGAAGCACGACGGAAGTGACAGCGATGGTGTTCATGATATTAATTGGCGCATCGGTATTTTCGTTAGTGTTTCGTGGTTTTGGTGGTGATGATCTTGTTAGAGATTTTCTGATTGATCTACCCGGTGGTGTCTTTGGCGCTGTACTGTTAGTTATGATTGTCATGTTTTTATTGGGCTTCTTTTTAGATTTTATTGAAATTACGTTTGTTGTGATCCCAATTGTTGCGCCGATATTACTGACCATGGGGCTAGATCCCGTTTGGTTGGGTATAATGATAGCCTTAAACCTTCAAACATCATTCTTAACACCACCCTTTGGCTTTTCACTGTTTTATCTTCGGGGGGTTGCACCTGATTCAGTCTCAACACCACAAATCTACCGGGGTGTGATTCCTTTCATTGGCATTCAATTGTTCGTACTCGGCTTGTTAGCGTATTGGCCAGCTCTTGCGACATGGTTACCTAACGTTGTCTATGGTTAAGTACTGTACACGGCTAAGTATGTTTATATTTAGCCGTGTACGCACATCTTCGTCTTTCGGGAAGGGTTATGAAGTTTGGGTGTGAGAGGGATTTATGAGAATATTCATGCGACGTTTATTAAATGATTGGATCTCATGAAAACTTGGATGCACCAGCCACGCAATATTGATGTTTCACACTATGTAGATCGATACTGGTGGCTAGAGGTTGGTGAAAGCGATAGTGGTTATGAACCCGCGCTATTAATTCCCAATCCGAATGCTAACCTCATTTTTACATTGCCGACTCAGCAATATTCCTATCACCAAGAACAGCAGGAATTAGTCGGGCAGGGTAGCCATTTACTTCACCTATGCAGCAAAGCAATCAGTATTAATGACCAAGGCAGTATTATTCGGCTTGGCATTAAGTTTAAAGCAGGTGCGCTGTATGCGTTATTTGGTATTGAAGGCAGTGAAACACAGAATACGGTTACCTCTGATTTGTCGCTGTTGCATCCATCGTTCACTCTTGCCAATATACGCCAACTTATTGATACTGATTACGTTTCAGATAAAGAGGCGGATCAGAACAAATACAGCGTGGATAATGTTATTGAGCGATTGGATAACTTGTTCTCGCAAGTTATTCAATTAGCAAAAGAAGATCGCCATAGTATATTGGTGCGTGATGCGTTGAGTCTACTTGCTGATAATTCATCGGTTGGGATCGAAACTAAACTATTTTGCTCACGTAGAACTCTTGAAAGGGCATTTTTGCGTGTAACGGGTGTATCAATAAAGCAGTACGAAATGATGATGCGGTTAGATGCCGTTCTGATGTATATCTTTAAGAACTTAACTGACCCCAAGAATGATACGAGAATAACAGAGCCTGATTGGGCTGATATCGCACAACACTTTGGTTTTAGTGATCAACCACATCTTATTCGTCAGTTAAAGCAAGCGATTGGACATACCCCACAAAAATACCTGAATACACGTAATCTGATTATTGATGTGTATGGTGATTTTGAATAAGTCGCTATTTATCTGACCACACCACACATTGTCGCTTTTGTTCAATCACCATTTTGCTTTAGAGGTTATGCTCTGATGCAGGATCTATATTAATGAAGAGTAACATTTTGCAATTTGAAGATTTAAAACAAGGTAAACCTGTTCCCCTATCAAATACATTTACTATTCAACTTATTCGCCAAGAAGATTTTACCGATATTCGAGTGATGCTTGAAAACCCGAATGTGACTAAATTTTTATTTTTCGCACCAGCCCCCGTTGAGCTGTATGAAGCGTTCTTCTTGCCAATCATTGAAAATACAGAAAAAGCGATAGCAAGCGGTGAGTGGCCAGAACATCTAACTATCATCATTCGTGATCAGAACCATCAATACATGGGCATGGCGGGTTTAACGCAAGTCATGCTGTTAGCGGGTAATTTTGAAGTTGGCTTCCAGCTACCCGAACATGCTTGGGGTTTAGGCATCGGTACATTGACGTGTGAATACTTAACTAAAGTCGCATTTGAACAGCTTAATGCACATAAGGTTGCTGCTGATTGTTATAGCCAAAATTTAGGTTCTGCAGGTGTATTACGTAAGTCAGGTTATGTACTTGAAGGTAACCAGGCAGGATATTTTCATACCGAAGAATTAACCGATGATCGTTTGTTATTTGGTATGACGGCAAGCCAGTACTTGGCAAAGAAAATGGGTCAAGCTGTATAGAAAAGCGATAGAATAAATAATGGCGGTGTACAGACATTAGAAGGCTGCTTTTCGAATATTAAAATTGTTTCCCGCCGAAAGACAATACGTTTGCCAATGCTCATCCCCACAGTGGATGAGCAACTTGATAGATAGCTTTGTCCTTGTCAACTAACCCTACCTTTAGTCAATTTAGCCTCAATGTTCACTTTTATCATTTTGATATTGTTTATTGTTTTGATAGTAAAAATGACTATCAAACTGATATTTACGCACTCTCATTGCGTAAGTGTGCAGTTGTAATTTACAGATGTGATTAGTTTGATCCTTAATCTAATATCTTTGATTAAGAATCAACCCCTGCAAGATCACATATCTCCTTCTTGTTTTCTACTCTTGCCCCAAGTCGGTCTAATTTCTGCTTAACAAGATTACCTGTTTATCATTTCTGTTTTTATGGAAGTATCTCGGTGAAAGTATGGCGACAAGGGGTAATTGGATAACCCATGCGTCTTCATCGTTTCGTGGGTAAACAGATTAGCCCCAGAGTAGTGGATTCAGTCTTTTATTGTTCCTTCTAATGGATAGAGCGCCCAGGCAAGACGGGTAGGGATAATCGTAAACAAAGATTGTTGCGCTTTGGGTTGGCCTGCAGGGTATCCCTATCTCACATGCAATTCCGCTGTGAATACCTTGTTGAGTCAGAATCCAATTGAGAAGGATATTTCAATGACTAGCTTTAATCAGCTTGGCAAGCGCACCCCTCGGGTCGATGGACTTGCTAAAGTGACGGGAAAGGCGATTTACGGTAATGATATTCAGATTCCTGGCATGCTTTATGGCGTATGCCGCTACGCTGATATTCCGGCAGGTAAAATCAATAAGATAGATACAGAAGACGCTGAAAAAATTGCAGGTGTAATACGTATCGCGCGTTTTGACGATATACCGGGAGATCCTACTGCTGGGGTGATCATTCGTGATTATTACCCCATAGTAAAAGATGAAGTCTGCTTTATGGGCGACGTAGTGGCTGTGGTGGTTGCTGAAACCTATGAAGCGGCGTGTCTGGCGGCAGATAAAATCAAAGTGGAATACACGCCATATTCGCCGATTTCGGATGTACATGATGCGCTCAAACCTGATGCGCGTCGTATTCATCCCGATAAGCCTTCGAATGTGGTGGCGACACATCATACTCAGCGTGGTGATTACGAAGCGGGGTTTGCACGATCGAGCCACGTGATTGAGCGAACGTTTCAAATTGGCTTCCAAGAACACGCGTATATTGAGCCTGAATCTATTACCGCTTACCTCGATCCTACCTCTTCTGATCTTATTCTGACAGGGTCAATTCAAAACCCACACCGTGTTCGCGGTTTTGTGTCGTCGTATGTGGGTTTGCCACAGGCGAAAGTCGATGTGCGCAGAGCGGTCATGGGTGGTTCGTTTGGCGGTAAAGACGACACTATTGATCACTTATCGTGTCGTGCCGGTTTGATGGCCATGCTCACGAAACGCCCAGTGAAGTTCACCTATACCCGTGAGCATTCCATGGCTGAGAGCAGCAAGCGTCACCCGTATCACATGACCTACAAAGTTGGCTTTGATAGTGACGGAAAAATCCATGGCATGAAGGTTGATATTCTGGCTGATAGTGGTGCTTATGCGGCATGCACGCCGTTTGTGACTTGGCGTTCTGTAGTACAGGCGGCAGGTCCATACGACATCGAGAATGTTCGTGTTGATATTCAAGGTGTGTACACCAACAACACATACACAGGTGCGATGCGTGGATTTGGCTCGCCACAAATTGTGTTCGCCAATGAATCCTTGATGGATGAAATTGCTGAACATTGTGGCATCAGTGCGATAGCTGTCCGTGAAATAAACGCTATTAAACAGGGTGGCCATAGCATTACAGGGCAGAAATTCGATAACCACGCGGTGTCTGCGCTGGAAGTGATGGAAAAGGCAACAACGCAAGCAGAATACCTCAGTAAAGTGGAACAGTACAAGGCGTTGAATGCGTCCGATAACACGGTCAAGTATGGTATTGGCTTAGCGATTAGCTACCGAGGCTGTTCAATGGGAGCGGAAGGCGCCGATACCTCATCCGCATTGGTGTCAGTCAATACCGATGGTAGTGTGAATATCTCGACAGGCGTATGTGAAAACGGTCAAGGATTGCAAACCACTATGTCGTTGATAACGGCTGAAGTCTTAGGTCTGCCTGTTGATGCTGTGAATTTCACTGAGCCACCGACGTCTATGATTTCTGACGGCGGTCCAACTGTTGCCTCGCGCGCCACGATCACTGGCGGCAATGCCGTCAAAAATGGCGCTGACATCATCAAAGCCCGTATTTTTTCGGTGATTGCCGAAACTCTTCAGGTCGCAGAGCTAGAAGATACGATTTGGAAAGACGGTGTCATTAGCAATAACAAACAACCTCATTTGCATATCACGTTTGCTGAAGCGGCAAACAAGGCGAAATGGGCTGGCGTGAATCTGGCTGCGTACGGCTGGTTCGATCAGCCAGATATTAGTTGGGATGAGGAACAAGGCTGTGGTAGCCCGTATTTTACTTGGGTCTATGCGTGCCAAGTCGTTGATCTCAAAGTCGATACCAGCACGGGTAAGTTAGAATTGCTTGATATTACAGCGGTTCATGATGTGGGGCAGGTGATCAGCCAAGTGGGCTTTGAAGGTCAAGTTGCTGGCGGTATAGCACAAGGTTTTGGTTTAGGTGTACTGGAAGATTACAATATTGAGCATGGTGAACTAAAGTCTGAAAACTTTGATAGCTACCTCTTGCCGACCATCAAAGATATGCCACCGATGACCATTATGGCGGTCGAAAATGCGGATACGGGTGGGCCTTTTGGCGCCAAGAGCATTGGTGAACCCGCAACGGAGCTTGCGGCGGCTGCAATCAATAATGCAGTCAGTTTTGCACTCAATAAACGTATGCGCCAGTTACCACTGACCCTTGAGCAATTAGTGTTGGGCTATAATCTCAAGAAACCTGCGCGTCAAAGTGAGCAGATGCTCAAATCGGAAGAGAAGAAACATACCCATCGCTTAACGGGCTTTTCGGTGGTAAATCCCTCATCACTTACTCAAGCATTGTCGTTGTTGCAAGATGGTAAAGCCACCGCGATTGCTGGCGGCACCGATGTGTTGGTGCAAGGTCGTATGCAAAGTGGCGAGCGTAAGTTGGTCAATATTGCTGACTTGCAAGGCTTGTGCGAAATTATCGAAGACGATACCCATGTCACTATCGGTGGTGGTGTGCACTTTAATTGCTTGGTAGAGCATCCGGCCATAGCGGAGAACTTCCCGTTATTGGCAACTGCCTGCCACACCATTGGTTCCCACCAGATCCGCAACCGCGCTACAGTCGGCGGTAACATCGTTAATGCGGCACCGTGTGCTGATTCTGTTCCTCCACTGATGATCTACGGCGCCGAAGTTGAGCTTCGTATGGCGAGCTCCTCCCTATCAGAGGGTGCGAGCGAAGGCGTCATCACTCGTCGTATGCCGCTGTCTGCGTTCATCACAGGAGGGTATCGCACAGAATTGCAGACTGGCGAACTGCTCACCAAAGTGATCTTACCGAAGCTGCCTACTCAAATATCGTCCCGGTCTTGTGGTTATATCCAGAAGTATAGCCAACTGGGGCGGCGCAATGCGCTCAACATTACCCGTTTGAGCTTAAGTTGCTTGATGGCATTTGATGAAGAAGGACATGTGTCGACTTGCCGCTTGGTTGATGGGGCATTGTTCAGTAAGCCACAACGCTTAACTGCGGTTGAAGATGAATTACTGGGCTATCCACTCGACGAAGAACGGCTATTACGTGCAGAAGCGGTGCTGATGGATGCAATTGATACTGCGATTGGCGGGCGTTGGTCGGCGAAATATAAACAACCAGTCTTCACCAATATGTTCCGTGATTTGATGAATGAGATTCGTGCAGAGCAAGCAGAAGGGGTTTCGCAATGAATGAATTACAAGCGACAGCGATTGATCAGCGTGAAACTACGCGTATTCGTCTAACGGTGAACGGCAAACTTCATTTGTTGGATATCGATGGCAATACCCGTCTGTTGGATTTAGTTCGTAATGACTTAGGCCACACGGGCACCAAAGAGGGCTGCTCAATTGGTGAGTGCGGGGCGTGTACCGTCATCATGAACCAAGAAGCAGTGTGTTCTTGTATGGTTTTGGCGGCGCAATGTAATGGTGCCGAAATCACCACGATTGAAGGCGTGGCCGAAGATCCGTTAGCCAATCAACTGCAACAGTCTTTCGTTGAAGAAGGAGGAGTGCAATGTGGATTTTGTACGCCGGGTGTGTTGATGAGTACTAAAGCATTATTGGATAAAAAGCCCACGCCATCTGACGACGAAATCATGGACGCGCTGGAAGGCAACTTATGCCGTTGTACGGGGTACCAACCGATCATGAGCTCCGTAAAAGCCGTAATCGCGCGCAATCACGACAAGGATAAGCAATAGCCATTATAAGCTCAATAACTACCGTTCATAACGAGTTTCCCCCTGCGGTTGAGTGAGAGGCAGGTAGCCTATACACAAGCTCTGGGGGGCACGGATGCGTTTTACCATTGAGGATACAACAATGAAGTTACTATACAAGCTGAACGAAAAGCCTCCCCAGGGAGTGACCTTCTTTCTCGCGCTACAACACATGTTGGCATCAATCGGCGGGATAGTGGCGGTACCCCTGATCGTGGGTGGATCGATAGGATTACCACCGGATGAAATAGTGACGCTCATCAGTGCATCGTTGTTTGTATCTGGTATTGCGACCATCGTGCAATGTATCGGTGTTGGGCCGGTTGGGATTCGTTTACCCGTTGTGATGGGGTCCAGTTTTGCGTTCTTGGGTACGTGTATTGCGATCGGAACGAACCAAGGTATGTCCGGTATTATCGGCGCAGCGTTTGTCGGTTCCTTTATGGTGATTATTGCCAGTTTCTATATGGAATATATCCGAAAGCTCTTTCCTACCTTGGTGAGTGGTGTCGTGGTGACCCTGATTGGCTTGACTATTTTGCCTGTCGCCATGAGCTGGATTGGTGATGCGCCAGCAGGAAGCCCTGAATTTGCCTCGTTACCCAAAATCTTTTTGGCCGCAGTTTCATTGGCGGTAGTGATTGGTGTTTCCGTTTTTTGTAAAGGCGCCGTAGCCGCATCGGCGATAGTAGTCGGCTTGGCAGTGGGTTATATCATCGCTCTACCAATGGGCATGGTCGACCTGCAACAATTGTCTGACGCGTCATGGTTTGCGATGCCTGAGCCGTTGAAATACGGCATGACATTCTCACTGCCTGCCATTATAAGTATGACCTTGGTGTATATCGTAGTGGTGGCAGAAGCAACCGGTGACTTCATGGCATTAGGCAGTAATTGTCATGTGGAGGTGTCAGGGAAAGATCTAAAACGGGGTCTGCTTGGTGATGGTTTAGGCAGTACCTTTGGTGCATTGCTAACCGCGATGCCAGTCGCGAGTTTTAGCCAGAACGTCGGTATAGTCGGTATCAGTGGCGTTGCTAGCCGTTTTGTTGTTGGCGTCACGGGTGGGTTGCTGATCCTTGGTGGTTTGTTCCCTAAAGTCGCCGCATTGGCGGTTACTGTACCGAAACCTGTGTTGGGCGGGGTCGGCTTTGTAATGTTTGGCATGATTGCGTATGCCGGTATTCGCATGTTACTGAAAGCGGCAGATTCACGTCGTAATGCGCTGGTGGTTTGCGTTGGTTTGGCATCAGGTATGGCAGTCACCTTGGAGCCTAATTTGCTGCAACACTTCCCTGAAGATCTTAAGATGCTGTTTCATTCGGGAATCACGACTGGGACACTAGCGACCGTGGTTTTGAATATGTTGCTGCCGAAATCGAAGAAGAGTGAGCTTGAAGATGAAGAACCTGAAAAGAACATTACAGCGAAATCGATTCTGACGAAGCCAGATAAACGTACAAAAAAGATCGCTAATTAATTAGTAATGCAGGGGTGCTATGAAGCTGTGTTTTACAAATATGTAGGGCGACTTTTTGGTGCTACATGGCGAGTGGAATAAAAGAGAATAAAGCAAAACCATTGCCACAGTGGATGATGGTATCTCTAGGTGGCAATGGTTTATGTCGTTTTTAATTTGTTCTTTTATTTATATTAAGCTGTCGCTTCATCGACTAAATACAAGATTGATTGATAGGGAATACCACTGTGGTGTGATAATCCTATTTCACAGGTACGGCTATTACTGAATCCACGAGTACAGTTATTGGGCACTTGTTCTTTTAGTGGGTGTACAGCCGCAGCGTTAAGTTCTGGCGTGGTAAAGCCTTTATCACCCGCCCATCCACAGCATTGAATATGTTCGGGAATAACCACTTCAGATGCACAGGCATTGGCTAATTTAAGCATACTGTTTTCTAAGCCCATTCGTCGAGAACTGCAAGTAACATGTAACATTACCGTTTCTTCAATCGGTGAAATACTTAAATAGTCGAGTAAATATTTGAGTACAAAACCTGTGGGTTCTAAGATTTCCATAGGTTGCGTAAATTGCTCAATACTGCGTTTAGCACAAGGGCTGGTATCCATTAACACGGGCCACTTTCCTTGCTCGCTCGCTTGCCATAGTGCATCTTCTAATTGTTGCGATTTCTGTTCTGCCAGTGCAGTCATGCCTTTGCTATCGTAAGGCATCCCACAACATTGGTTGGATAAAGGCTCAGGAATGATTATGTCAAAGCCTGCTTTTTTGATCAGTGATGTGGTTACTTCAGTGAGTGGTCGGCTATCAGTATTACCTGCTTGCTGGCCCATAGTGCGGCTGGCACATGAAGGCAAATACACCACCTTTTTATTGACTCCGGTGTGTGCTTTTATGTTTTTGGGCTGGTGGCGATTAGAGGTTGGCATTTCCGGCATCCAAATAGGTGTTCTACCGCCCGTTAGATTACGGATACCGTTGGTCATTTTGCCGACTGTTTTTTCACCCAGTACTTTCTGAGCGAGTTCATTGGCTTTAAGCCCGACATTCACCATTTTGGTCGTTGCAGTGAAATGATCTGCTGTCCAGCGGGCAATTGGGGTAAATTTCTGGTACTTGGCAGTACGCAATTTTTTCACCAGATCACCAGTATTGATACCGACAGGGCAGCGATCAGCACATAAACCCGTTGCAGCACAGGTGTCTAGCCCTTGGTATTCAAATATGTCACGCAATGCTGCTGAATTGGCTGTTTCGCCAGCGGCTTCTCGACGCTGAATCTCGCGGTATAACACAATACGTTGGCGTGGCGATAAAGTAAGCGTACGAGAAGGGCATACGGGTTCACAGAAACCACACTCAATACAACGATCAATCAGATCGTCAGCTTTAGGCATAGGTTTCAGGTTTTTAATGTGTGATTGAGGATCATCATTAATAATGACTCCAGGGTTTAATATGCCACGGGGATCAAACAACGTTTTGATTTGCTGCATTAAGGCATAGCCATCTTTGCCCCATTCCAGCTCGACATACGGTGCCATGTTACGCCCTGTGCCGTGTTCTGCTTTTAATGATCCTTGATATTTGACCGCAACTAATTCAGCCACGGCATCCATGAAGTCGCCATAACGTTGTATTTCATCGGGTGATTCAAAACCCTGAGTGAAAACAAAATGTAAGTTACCTTCAAGTGCATGACCAAAAATAATGGCTTCGTCGTAATGGAATTGGTCAAAGAGCTGTTGTAAGTCACGTACACCTGCTGCCAAATTTTCAACGGGAAAAGCGACGTCTTCAATAATAACGCTAGTGCCAACTTCGCGTACAGCGCCAACTGCGGGGAACATGCCTTTACGGATGCCCCATAAGGTGGCAACAGTGTGAGCATCGGTAGTGAAAGAGATTGATTCAATCACATTAAATTGCGCGACTGTTTGCATGATAATGTCGCACTGTTGATCTAACGTTGTTTGGTTACTGGCGCGTGATTCAATTAACAACGTACCGGCTTCTAAATTTAAGTGCTGAATAAAATCAGGCATCCCCGGTTTGTCTGCCACTGAACGCATCGCGCGACCATCCATCATCTCGACGGCTGATACGGGATCTTTGGCTAAAGCGGTAACCGCTTGGCTAGCTTCTTCAATGCTGCTAAAAACGATCAATGCAGAGGCTTTGTACGGGTGTTCGATCACTGTGTTATAGGTGATCTCAGCAATGAAGCCTAATGTGCCTTCGGATCCGATCATTAAATGCTTGATCACTTCGATCGGGTCGGAATAGTCGACTAACGCATTGAGCGAATAGCCTGTGGTATTTTTTAGGCGATATTTATGGCGAATACGTTGGGCTAACTCGACATTATTTCTGACATCGGTGCACAGGTTTTTAATACCCGATATTAATTCAGGATGTTTATGTTCAAAAGCAACAATACTTTCTTCACTGGCTGTATCGAGTAGCGTACCGTCGGCAAAGACTAGCTTCATGCTATCAACAGTACGGTAAGAATTTTGTGCAGTACCACAGCACATACCACTGGCATTGTTTGCTGCGATGCCCCCAATTTTACAGGTATTGATAGAGGCGGGATCAGGCCCTATTTTACGACCGAACGACGCGAGGTATTTGTTTGCGTCGGCACCAATTACGCCCGGCTGTAGGGTGATTTTATGTCCGTCGTCGTGAATTTGGTGCTCACGCCAATCATCAGTCAATGTGATTAACACGGAGTCTGATACCGCCTGCCCAGATAAGCTAGTGCCTGCTGCACGAAATGTACAAGGAATATTGAGTTGATCACAAGCTTGAATGGTGAAAATGACTTCATCAAGGTCTTTTAAGCGCACGACCATTTTCGGAATTAAACGGTAAAAGCTGGCATCTGTACCGTATGCAAGAAGCTGGGCTTCTTCGGTGAAAATTCTGTCTTGAGCAAGACGGGTCGCCAACATATTTTTCAGTTGTTGGTAGTTATATTCCATTACATATCCTCAATCAAAATCACTACCAACTGGCTTGGACCATGTGCACCATAAGCCAGTGTTTGCTGTATATCGGCGGTTTTAGATGGACCAGAAACTAAGACGATATTGGTAGGCATATTGTTCTGCCATGTTTGCGTTACCATGAGTTCAGCAAAGTTGCTAACAATGGTCGAGCGTTTTATTAAGGCAATGTGACATGGTGGTACTAATGAAAGGGTTCTTGGTTCTGAAATGTCTGGCCACAACACTAATGTACCTGTATCTGCAATACCCGCACGGCAATGGGTAATACCGGCATCGACATCATTAAATAGCGCTGACTTCAAATCACTGATGTCGCAATCAAACGTCATTGTTTCTATTGCTGGTGTTTCTAATGATTGCGTGGCTTTCACTATATCGGAATGAAATTCACCTGCGGTGCCTAATGCGATGCGCGAAAACTGCTTACTTACAACGATGTTTTTAATTACGTTATTTAATGCATCACGATCTGTTGAAATAATTTCAGCATGGCTGGCAGATAAACCATCAATAAAGCGTTGTCTTGTGAGTTGAGCATCGTTGCTTACCCACGGTTGATAGGTGATGGTTTCCATTGCTTTTGCTTCAGGATTGGCGTCACGAAGACGGGATAGAATCGCATTTCTTGACGTACTCATGATTTTTCTCCCTGTTTCCGAGCTTTGATTAATTGGTGCAAGGTTTTACTGGCGGGTTTAGGCGCTGTTCGGCATTGTGTCCATGGCCCTAGGTTACTGGGCATCAAGGCTTTCATCTTGGTGGCTGACCATGTACCCATGTGATAAATTGAAGGATGTGATGCTGCAAATGCAAACCCTTTCATTGCCAAAGATTCTGCTTTACTGGCTGCGGCTTCTTGCCCTCTCATCGCTGGCATATCCGGTTTTGGTGGGTTTTTTGCTTCATTGCGTAAGCGTTGTAGCATCTCAGGAATAGGGATCCGTACTGGGCATACTTCACCACATGCCCCACATAAGCTTGATGCGGTAATCAAATCTTTGGTTTTTTCTAATCCCATCATATGGGGTGAGATGATCTTACCAATCGGTCCTGGGTAAACGGTACCGTAAGCGTGCCCACCAATACGGGTATAAACAGGGCAGTGGTTCATGCAAGCACCGCAACGAATGCATTGCAGTGTCTTACGCATTTCCTCATCGCGGAACGCCTGCGAGCGGCCATTATCAAGTAATACAAGGTGCACTTCTTCAGGACCATCTAATTCACCATCACGACGGGGTGAGCTGATCATATTGAAGTAGGTGGTAATCGCTTGTCCGGTAGCTGAGCGAGTTAACGCGCTATAAAGAGGCGGTACATCGGTTAAGAATTCCACCACCTTTTCGATACCAGTAATGGCGATATGTACATTCGGCACTGTCGTACACATACGCCCGTTGCCTTCGTTTTCTACTAAGCACAGTGTACCTGTTTCTGCGACTGCAAAGTTAACGCCAGATAAGCCAATATCAGCATCATGAAACTTTTGACGTAAACGACTACGACCTGTTTGGATCAGTTCATCAACATCGAGCGTTGGTGTAAAGTTATCGAGGTTTTTCTCAAACGTATCACTGACTTCTTGTTTGTTTTTATGAATTGCGGGCATGATGATATGCGAGGGCTTATCGCCATCGAGTTGAACGATGTATTCGCCCATATCACTTTCTAAACACTCGATACCCAGCTTTGCCATTTCATGGTTGAGTTCAATTTCTTCACTCACCATCGATTTGCCTTTCACAATACTTTTTGCATTATGGCGTTGAGAGATAGCGGCAATAATTGCGTTAGCTTCTTCAGCGTTTTGCGCCCAATGCACCTGAATACCATTGTTGGTACAATTGGTTTCAAGTTGTTCAAGTAAATCGGGCAGTTTGCTAAGGCAACGCTGACGAATCGCTTCAGATAAATCACGAATGTGCTTTTCTTCTGCGGGATTAGAAAAAGCTGTTTTACGTTTGTCTTGCAAGTAGTCCATTGCGCCACGAAAGTTTTGACGCAGTTGTGGATCGGCGAGTGCCGCTTTAGCTTGGTCATGAAAATGTTCTGGTGCCAGTTCTTGTATATGAACACCGTTATTTGATTGGCTCATCTTATTTCCCTCCCGTTCGCTCTAATAAAAAGCTCGCAAGGTGACGGCCACGCATAGGTTTACCTTGGTATTCCAGCGCACCGTTAATATTGAGCAAACAGCCCCAATCAGCACTGACAAATTCACTGGCTTGGGTATCTGATAAATGACGAGTTTTATCTTCGACCATGGCTTGGCTTATATTAGGATGTCGTACTGCGAAAGTACCACCAAAGCCACAACATTCACTCTCATAGGCTTGCTCACGAATTTCAACATTATCGAGCTGAGTAAGCAGTTGAGTTGCAGTAACGTGCACGTTCATTTCACGACGAGCAGCGCATGAGGTATGCATAACAACCGACGTGCTTTCTCCTTTATCGTTGAGCTTTACTCGACAGACGTTAACCAAAAATTCAGTCATTTCAAATACACGATCGCAGAAAGCATCCACGTGTGCTTGGTTTTCATCGTCTTTAAATAAACGACGGTAGTGATGATGCATCATGCCACCACAAGAGCCTGATAATACGACAACAGGCCAGTTTTCAGTAAAGAGATCCATCTGGCTTTGCGCGACTTGTTTGGCTTCTTTATCGTAACCCGAGCTATAAGCCGGTTGACCGCAACAAGTTTGCTTCTCGATGAAGATCACTTCGATCCCTTGTTGTTCTAATAATGTAATGGCATCAAGACCGGCTTCTGGATCAAACATGTCAACTAAACACGTAGCATAGAAATAGGCTTTTATCGGCTTTGCAGGGTAGATACGCATTAGTGTTCTCCTTTATCGCTATTCAGTCTTTATTCTAGTGCGCTCTTTTAGTCAGTGACTTTGGGCATTTATATGATCTGAATAGCGAAATAGTTTGGGCTTCTTTTTACGGTTTCAGTGTAGAAATAGGCTTAGCTTTATTCCCTAAGCCTATGCTGAAAAATGTGGTCTTTGTAAACATGGGCGTGTTGTAAACGTGACGCTGTGTTTAACCTTGTTGAGCAAGCATCAGGGCGTCGGTAATATTGAAACCATAGATGATCACTAAACCAATAACACCTGTTGCAACAAGGTAATAGAAGGTAGGGATTACCGTTTTACGCAGTGTTGCACCTTCACGACCGAGCAGCCCAACAGTGGCAGATGCCGCCACAACGTTGTGAATGGCAATCATATTACCGGCTGCTGCACCGACAGCTTGAAGGGAAACAACCGCGGCACTTGATATGGTTAATGTTTGCGCCACTTCGAACTGAAATTGACTAAACATCATATTTGAAACGGTATTAGAACCTGCAATGAATGCACCTAGCGCACCAATAGTGGCACTAAGAGCGGGAAAGAACTCACCGACCAAACCTGAGGCAAAGTGGGCTGTGGTTACAGGCATACTGGCTAAATCAGCCGCGTTAACACCTGAGTTTATAAAGATACGTACCATCGGAATGGTAAACACCAATACAAAACCTGCGCCAACCAGTGTTTTACTTGATTCGTGAAGTGCATTGGCTAAAGGCTTAACACTGCGTGATTGTAATAAAACAGCAAGTAATGCAACGAAAACCAAAATACCACCCGGTAGGTATAGCGGTTGAATTGCGGCATTAACGCCTGTTTCGCCTAAGATGTTGCTGAACGATAAGCTAATACCTGTTAAGAAGCCTTTGAAATCAGCGCTAACGCGACTAGCCACAAGTACCACAGCCAATAACACGTAAGGTGTCCAAGCAAGCGCGAGGCTCATTGGTTTTTTGTTATCGTCTTTCAAATCCATTTTCAGTGAGCCTAACCATTCTTGAGGCCACTTGTTTTCGTTTTCAAAATCCCACTTTGTTTTAGGTACAAGAAAGCCTTTTTTAGCTGCTGTTACCACAATCGCGAGGCTCACTAAACCACCAATCAATGATGGGAACTCTGCGCCAAGGAAAACACCCGTTAATGCGTAAGGTACAGTAAATGCCAAACCTGCAAAAATAGCGAAAGGCAGTATATCTAACCCCTCAGTCCAGCTTTTGTTCTTCCCAAAGAAGCGAGTCAGCATCATTGCCATTAGTACAGGAATAAATGTACCGACGGTTGCATGAATGATGGCCACATTGGTTGTGATTTGCTGTAGGTAGAACTCCCACGTTGAACCGCCAGAAACTAGAATTTCAGAAATATTGTGGGTATCAAGGCCTTTGTTAACACCAACAATGATGGGTGTACCTACAGCACCGAATGATACTGGGGTAGATTGAATCATCATCCCCATTAAGACTGCAGCTAAAGCGGGAAAACCGATGGCAACTAAAAGTGGGGCAGCAATAGCAGCAGGTGTACCAAAACCAGATGCACCTTCAATGAACGAACCAAAACACCAAGCAATGATGATAGCTTGCACTCGGCGGTCGGCAGAGATATCGGTGAATCCATTTCGGATAACACTGATAGCACCAGTATGTTTCAGCGTATTGAGTAAGAAAATAGCGCCGAAGACGATCCATAGAACCGCAACGGTTATTGCTAATCCTTGTAGGGATGAGGCAATAACACGAGTGGCAGACATATCCCAACAAAATAGTGCCACAACAACTGTCAGCGCAAAGGCGACAGGCATGGCACGTTTTGCTGGCCAGTTCAGGCCGACCAGCAACACGGCTGAGACCATTATTGGTGAAAATGCGATTAACGCGAGTAGGGTATCATTCATGATTGTGTTTCCTTCCTTCGTACAGCTGTTGTGTCGTAATAGGTATGTTTAAAATAGAGTGAAACTCGTTTATCGTTATTTTTATTTGTTGTTATATTGTATGTTCGCATGCAGCTTTCTGTGGGTCTCCTTGTGATCCATTTGTTAACTCAATGTAACGGTACTCCTTTATTTTTTTTCAATATAGAGAAATAATGAAAAAGATTATTTCCAAAAGTGGACTAATGATGGCAAAAACAGATGACCTTATCCTGTTTGCTCAGGTGGTAGAACAGGGTTCTTTTAGTAAAGTGGCAGAGCTTAATTCCCTTACAAATTCAGTTGTTAGTAAGCGTATAGCGCGGTTGGAAGAAGACCTTGGTGTGCAGCTTTTGTATCGAACGACACGTAAATTAACGGTCAGTGAAGCAGGGAAAGTACTTTATCAAGGTGCGAAAAATGTGAAGCAGGCAGCGGTAGAAGCTATTGATGCGGTGTATGGATACGGTGAAAGCGTTACAGGGCACGTAAAAATGTCGGTGCCTACTATCTCGGGTGATTTATTGTTAGCTGATGCGGTTGCCGAATTTTGCAGTATGCATCCTGGATTAACTGTTGATATGTCGCTTGAGAATTTATTTGTTGATCTTGTTGAAGATGGTTATGACTTGGTGATACGAACAGGATACTTAGAAGATTCAAGCTTAATTGCACGCCATATTCTCGATTCACAATGGGTGATTTGCGCAGCGCCTGCTTATATCGCTAGTGTGGGTAAACCGATGACACCAGAAGACTTGGTTAATCATAATTGCTTGCAATACGCGTATCAAACAACAGGGGCATCTGAATGGGAATTCAAAGGGGATAACGGCAACTATATCGTCAAAGTTGCGGGTAATTTTTCAACCGATAATGCCGCAGCGTTACGAAAAGCGGCATTAGGTGGTTATGGTTTAGCTTATGTTCCTCGTTGTTTGGTCTATCAAGATTTTTTAGAAGGTGACCTAATTGATGTTTTTCCTAAACGCGTGGGTAAAAAGCTTGGTATATATGCTGTTTATCCGTTTACACGGCAGCCACCTCAGAAAATCCGTTTGCTTATAGAACACATCAGAGAGCGATATTTAGCCATGCGTGAGTGCTTTTAATTGCTTTGATTATAAAGAGTTAAACTAAATACGTTTAGTTGAATAATATGTCAGAGAATTTTACTTCTCGCGTGTCATTAAAACGGGATTTGAAACAGCCTTGTTTAAGAGAATCACAATAAACGCCATTACTGAGTGAATAACGTGTTGTGTCGAAGTTTTTAGTGCCAACAGAGTCGATCACTTTCATGATCTCTTTTTGGGCATCATCGCCTAAGTATTCTTGGGTGAATGCCATTGATATACCGTATGAATCAACACAAAATCCTGCTTTTTTATCACATATAACGCCTTTGTATGGTGAGTAGATGTGGGGTGTTAATTCAGTCGTCACTGCCGATACTGAACCAGACAATATCGTTAATAAGGCTAAGGTAACAAGTTGCTTAATTCGGATTGAATGCAAATGGATGGTATTCATGGTACTTCGCTTTTTGATAGTAAAGGGACATAAATTAAGCGTAGCAGTTGATGATAATTTTCATATATCGATAGCGTGGCATTAATATTAAGTGCAAAATCATTTGTATGACGTTTTATTGGTACTATACCCAAGCATCTTGAGGTGACTTGGGTATACACTGATATAACACACTGTTAGTGAACGAAGTGATCCATTGTGAATGCCATTCAGTTTTATGGGCCTCTGTCAGTGTTTACGTGTTTAATTATGTTGAATCAATAGGTGAAAGAATGAATTGGTATTTAGCTGTTTTAAAGAAATATGCAGTGTTTCAAGGACGAGCAAGAAGACAAGAATATTGGTACTTCTTTCTATTTAATATTGTGATTGCGATTGCCCTAGGTATTCTTGATGGTGTTTTAGGCACCCCAGGGACACCTGAATCAGGGCTTCTTAGTTCTCTGTACTCTTTAGCTATTTTAATTCCAAGTATTGCCGTTGGGGTACGTCGGTTACATGATTCTGGTCGCAAAGGCTGGTGGATGTTAATTGGTTTAATACCTTTAATTGGCGCATTGGTTTTGTTGTATTTCTTCATTCAAGATAGCCAGCCCGGTTCTAATGAATATGGCGAAAACCCTAAAGAAAATAATAATGACAGTGGTCAAATCAGCATGTAGCTTGGGTATAAGGCTGTTGGTTTTCGTGATTTCGTTATTCAACTGACAGAATACAAAGCCCGAATATCTTAAAGAAGTATATTCGGGCTTTGTGTATTTTTAGCAGAAGTATTTAGTGATAATAGTTTTACTTTAAAAAATCAGCTTGTTGCTGGTGTGCTGTTTCAATTGTCGCCATTGGTTAGCGACTAAAATGAATCAGCGTCGAATCGAGCAAATCTAGCTTCTGTGATAGAGCAGTTAGTTATCTGCATTAGCTCAGCAAGCGTGATATTTGAATTCTGTATAACGAGTCTTTTTAATTTATCTTCTATTCGTTCTAGCTTGTCGTTGTATGTAGTGAGTCTTTCGTCAATTTTTCGTATTAGAAATTGCATGGCTTCAGGCTCAGAGAGTCGCAGCCTTTCAGACAGTTTTTTAAATGAATGTTCATTGCCAACTACTTGCCAATTTCTAGAACGCCGAATTCGTTTGATTTCACAACCACACTCAAGGGCAACAAGCTTTGCCTTCTTTGTGTTGTCTGAGCCGATTCGATGAATTAATGATGGTAGGTGAGTCGTTATAGTTTTATCTGTCATCTGCCCAATATTGCATGTTATTTAATGAAAAATCCAATCGTACGCAATTATACCAATTCCATTAATTATCTGACCATTCAGAATACCACTGGAAGTCGAGTTCAAGGATAGTGTTTGATAGAAGAGTGGTTCTCTTTTGAAATCGCTAGACACAGAAGTTGGCTTCCAGTGGTGTTCCCTTTGGGCGAGTTTAAAATACTTTTATACTGCGTTAATAAATTTCAATTTAGAGCCACTAGATCCTCAATTTATCTCCTTGCCTAAAAGCATTTTCACTCTCGCTGAACTGATCAGATAATTAATGGATTTGGTATTAGCTTGTATTAGGAATCGGGGTTCAAATCATATTTAAGCGTTTGAAATAAAAAAGCCAGAACGGAATCTTTCTGGCTAGGATTTTGAGGTTGATTACATTTTCGCAAATTTATAAGTGCGATAACCACCGATAAGGTTTCGTGCTTTAAAGCCATTGTTGACCAGTTGACGATAAGCAACGTTACCGCGTAACCCAACCTGACAGTAAATAACGATTTCTTTATCTTTTGGTAGTTCGTGCATACGCTGACGAAGTTCATCGACAGGAATATTGAGCGTGCCTTCAATGTAGCAACCGTTCTCTAATTCCAAAGGATTGCGTACATCAAGCAGCACTTGGTCATCTGTTAGGTTGTCTATCTCATCAAAGTGGATCGGTGTGGCGTCGCCCTTGATGATATTATTGGCAACAAAGGCTGCTTGGTTGATGACATCTTTTGCACTGCCATACGGTGGAGCGTAAGTAAGTTCGAGGTGTTGAAGTTGTTCAACCGTCATACCTGCACGCTGGGCAACGGCCATGATATCAATACGTTTATCGACACCATCTTTACCTGCTGCTTGCGCACCGAAAATCTTGCCTGATTTAGGGTCAAACAACATCTTGAACGAAACAATTTCTGCTCTAGGGTAATAACTGGCGTGGCTCGCGGTGTGTACGTAGACTTTTTCATAATCAACACCATCACGTTTAAGCTGCTTCTCGTTCTTGCCTGTAGCTGCGATAGCTAAATCGAAAATCTTACAAATCGCAGTGCCTTGTGTGCCTTGGTATGTTTCGTTACGACCAAGCATATTATCTGCCGCCATGCGACCTTGTCGATTTGCTGGGCCCGCAAGAGGTACTAGTGTTTGGTTACCTGTAACGAAATCAGTTTCTTCTATTGCATCGCCTACAGCATAGATTGCTGGATCGCTGGTCTGCATATTTGGCGTTGTCCAAATGCCACCTAACTCGCCAATTTTAAGCCCAGCTTCTGAAGCCAGTGTCGTTTCAGGGCGAACACCAATCGCCATAATAAGAAGATCAGTTTTTAGTGATTCACTGTTGCTGAGTGATAGGTTCAAATGCCCATTAATGTGTTGATGCTCGGTGCTTTCACCAGACTCAAAACTGGCAATGTGCGTCTCTGGTATATATTCAACGCCAGATAGGGCAATACCAAGGCGCAGATCAATGCCGTGATCGCGAATTTCGGCATGCGCAAAGCCAGCCATTTCTTTATCAACAGGCGTCATTACTTGGTCGGCAAGTTCTAGCAATGTGGTTTTAATGCCACGTTGGTGGAACGCTTCCATCATTTCAAGACCGATGAACCCACCACCTACAACTGTTGCGTGTTCGACATTGTTGGTTTCAATCGTCTGGAGGATGTGATCCATATCAGGAATATTACGCAGAGAATGCGTTAACGGATTTTTCACGCCAGGAATAGGTGGAACGATAGGGCTAGCACCAGGGCTTAGCAATAAAAAATCGTAACGTTCAGTGTATTCGTATCCGTCTAATAGGTTCTTAACGGTCACTGTTTTTTCATTACGGTTAATGTTCACGACTTCGTTCATTACGCGAACATCAACATTAAAACGAGCCAAGAAACTTTCAGGTGTCTGTAGTAATAGTTTGCTGCGGTCCTGAATGTCGCCGCCAATATGATACGGTAAACCACAGTTAGCAAACGATACGAACTCGCCTCGTTCGAACATGATGATTTCGGCATCTTCACTCAAACGACGTGCTCTAGCTGCTGCTGAAGCACCACCTGCAACGCCTCCGACGATAAGAATTTTAGTCATCTATTACTTCCTTTCAATGCATCTTGAGGTAGCTTGGGTATAAGCTATTCCATCAGTATTGTAAGATACTATAAACAATCAATTAGTAAAAGCTAATAAAATACATGCTTTATTAGTTAAAGCTAAATTAATGTTGACTAATTTTTATAATTTAGTAATCTCTAATTAACGAAATCTATGTTTGATTAGGAAAGAAAACATATGACATTTGAAATCCCATGGGATGCATTACGTGGCGGTATGTTACTTGGGCTAGCCGCAGCGTTGTTATTAATAATGAATGGAAGAATCGCAGGCATAAGTGGCATTGTTTCTGGGTTACTTAAACCCGTTAAAGGTGAAGTGTCGTGGCGGTTTCTTTTTGTTCTAGGCATGGTGATGAGTGGGGCACTGGCACCTTTACTTGGCTTTAATGTACCGGAATCGCTACCTGTCACATCAGTATTTTGGGTTGCGTTGGCTGGGTTACTTGTCGGTATTGGCACGAAGCTTGGTAACGGTTGTACAAGTGGGCATGGGATTTGTGGAATGGGGCGTTTATCTAAACGTTCGATTGTCGCGACTTGTGTCTTTATGGCCGTTGCGTTTGTGACGGTATTTGTCCGTTTACATCTTTTATAAGAGCATGATGAATATGAACCTATTATCTAAGGTGATTGCACTTATAGCGGGGCTGCTGTTTGGATTAGGCATGATGATGTCTGGAATGGTTGATCCCACTAAAGTAATTGGCTTTCTTGATATTGCGGGTGATTGGGATCCTAGCTTAGCATTCGTGATGGGTGGGGCATTGTTAGTGTTTACGCCAATTTACTTGTTCGTGATTAAAAAGCGTGAAAAGCCTGTGTGTAGCCGTGAGTTTCAAATCAGTTCAAATAACACGATTGATAAGCGTTTAATCAGTGGTGCGGCATTATTTGGTTTAGGGTGGGGTATTGCAGGCATTTGCCCTGGACCTGCCGTTACATCGCTTTCTGCGTTGAATAGTTCGATGTTGTTATTTATTGCTTTTATGCTGGCGGGTATGTGGTTGGGCATTAAAATTGATGAAAAACGTTCTGCGCTAGCGTAACTTTTCTTGCTTGGATATAAGCTAGACAGATTAAGCTCTTATGAAGAGGGTACGTTGCTAATTACGATGTTTCACTATGTTAGGTTATTCGGTCAGTAATTTAATAGGTAATTAGCAGCGTTTGATTATGTTATTGAGTTAGCCATGCTTCGGCATTTTCAGTGTCATTGGGTGGAAAGCCTTTAATGTCTAGTCCTGGAAATAACATACCTTCTAGTTCACTGATTTTTCGTATCCATTGTTGTTCGGCAAGCACTGCCACTTTTTTAAATTTACGTGTGTGGCGAAAAAGTTCAGGCAAACGAGTGAGTTCTACACCTATAGCACTGAGTGTCGGAAAATCGAATTCGTGAATGGTGTATAGCATAGTGCCATTTTCTACATCTTTGGTTTTATCCACGAATTCATCTAATAGTGCTTTCATTTCTTCGCTATCAAGTTTGCCGCCGAATGACATATCAATACGATTGTCACCACATTGCGTTATTTCAAACATACGTACCTCAACTACAGTTGTTAACCAACTGTACTCATTTTAGTGCACGTTTACCGATTTTAAGATAATAAATAAAGAAAAAGCCGAAAACATATTCTTCTATACTCATCTAGTAAGTATCTAAAAACGGTTATCGGCTTTTATGCTTTGTTAAAAAAGAGTTTATAAACCTGCTACTTTGGCTATTGGAGCAACTCGCATTTCAGAGTACTCGTCATGAAGGCTTTTTTCTGGTGCAAACCATGACAATTTATGAGTAAGCTGTGTAACACTGCCAATAATAATTAAAGCTGGGCTTTCTGCATGTTCAGCAATGATGTCTAATGTTTCAAGTGAGCAAGGCAGCACACGTTGCTGCTTGCTTGTACCACGTTCAACAATAGCAACAGGTGTCGAAGGTGGCATACCGTTAGCTTCTAATCGACGACGAATTTCACCGCTTTGGGTTAATCCCATGTAGAACACTAAAGTATGGTTTGAACGGGCTAATGAGGCCCAATCAATGTGCTCTTTTTCTGATTTTAGGTGACCTGTAATAAATTGCACACTTTGTGCATGACCACGATGAGTTAGTGGAATACCAGCATAAGCCGCACAACCCGCCGCAGCCGTAATACCGGGTACCACTTCAAATGGAATTTGGTATGGCAGTAAAGCTTCTAATTCTTCACCACCACGACCAAATATAAATGGGTCGCCGCCTTTTAGACGAACCACCAACTTACCTTTTAATGCTTGCTCAACCAAAATCAGGTTAATACCCTCTTGCGGTACACAATGGTGTCCTGCACGTTTTCCCACAAAGACTAATTCAGTGCTTTCTGGCGCAAGTGCCACAATATCGTTAGAGACAAGTCGGTCATACACGATGACATCAGCTTGCTGAATAAGACGCAGCGCTTTCACGGTTAGCAAATCAGGATCGCCCGGCCCTGCACCAACAAGTACGACTTTACCGAGTTGAGTGTTATCACGTTTCTGATTCACTGCTTGGTTTAGCTGACTTACTGTATTGATAGTTGCCATTGTATGCTTACTCCGCGTCATTATTCGGTATGTTCAGTCTGGTATTAAGCTGTTTGGGTCACGTTGTTAGTCTGTTCTTTTTTTGCAGAAGCAAGCAAAGGACGTTGCGCTTTGGGTGTAGAAAACCAGTAACCCAAGCCTACAAAGACAACACCAGAAATCGTATTACCCACAGTTACCCAAAGTAGATTGTGACCAATGCCTGCTAATGTGAAGGCTTCTTTATGTTCACCAAAATAAGACAGAGCAAAAATAGTCATGTTAGCCACAGAGTGTTCGAAACCTGATGCGATGAAGGCAAGCAAACACCACCAGATAGCGATGAATTTTGATGAACCTTCAACACGCTGGCACATCCAAATAGCCAGACAAACTAGCCAATTACATAGAATACCTTTAAACAAAAGTACCGACGCTGGGGCGGCTGTTTTTGCCAGCGCCACGTTGTTTAATAAGCTGTTGCTATCAGGTAATAATTTACCGCCGCCAGCATAGAAGAACAGTAGGGCAACACCGACAGAGCCAATTAAATTACCCATCCACGTTTGAGGGAGCACGCGTAAGGTATCTGCAACAGTGATTTGACCTGTTTTTACACCAAAAGTAAGGAACATAGTGTGTCCGGTGTATAGTTCTGAGCCCGCGATAATAACGAGTGTTAAAGCAATACCAAATGTACTACCCATTACCAGTGAACGGATTGATGGATCAACCATATTACCTAATGTGAAAATCAGAATAATACCTAAACCAACATAAGCACCTGCCATGGCAGAGCTTAGCCAAAATCCAAATCTTTCTTTATCTGCAAAATCGACGATACGTGCAGCGGTAGCTGAACATTTCTTGATTGTATCTGCGTACATGTAGTTCTTCCTTAAGTTAAATCGAAATCTTTTTGGAATAGATAAAAGAGGTATCCATACTCATTCCAAAAAGCAGGGAATCCAAAACAACTGGAGATGCTGAATTCCCTGAATGATGTTTCTAACTATTCTATGCTGCGACTTGAACGTCGCCGTTTTCTACTTGTATCTGGTAGGTTTTTACTGAAACGTCAGCGTTTTCTAAACAACGCCCGTCTTTTAAGGCGAACCGTTGTTTTTTCAATGGGCTAGCAACCCAAAGCTCACTATCGTGTTCACAAATTAAACCGCGAGATAACACGTTTGAGCGTGCAAATGGGTCCATGTTGTCGATGGCAAAAAGTTCTTCTGACGCGTATGGGCGAAAGATAGCAACTTGCTCGCCTTCAATAAGAGCACATACCCCTGTGCCTGGCATCAAGTCGTCAATTGCACATACTGAAATCCACTGGCTCATACTTTTTCCTCCAATGAAATAGTGTAGATAGGTGCTTTTTCATTTTCAGTTGCAGGGCGATGTTGTTCACGCTCTGGAACGAAAACGACACTACTATCACGCTCTGAAGAGTTAATGAAATGGTTGAAACGCTTCAATTGGCTGTCATCTTCAAGCGTTGTTGTCCACTCACACTGGAAGCTCGCAATCAGTTTCTCAATATCGGTTTCAAGTTGTGCATTGATGCCTAACTTGTCGTTGATGATCACATCGCGCAGGTATTCGATACCGCCTTCTAAGTTCTCTAGCCATACCGATGTACGTTGTACCTTATCGGCAGTACGGATATAGAACATCATGTAGCGGTCGATGTATTTAAGCAGGGTGTCTTTATCAAGGTCGGTTGCTAATAAATCAGCATGGCGAGGTTTCATGCCACCGTTACCACCCACATACATATTCCAACCAGCATCTGTTGCAATGATGCCAAGGTCTTTACCCTGCGCTTCAGCACATTCACGTGTACAGCCTGATACACCGAACTTCATTTTGTGTGGTGTACGAATACCTTTGTAGCGATTTTCTAGTGCAACACCTAGAGCTGTACTGTCTTGAACACCAAAGCGGCACCAAGTGCTACCCACACATGTTTTTGCCATGCGAAGGGCTTTTGCATACGCTTGACCTGTTTCAAAACCAGCTGCAATCAGTTTTTTCCAAATAGCAGGAAGGTCATCTTTGTGTGCACCGAATAAACCAATACGTTGTGCACCCGTAATCTTGGTGTACAAGTTGTAGTCGTTAGCCACTTGAGCAACGGCAAGTAATGCTGCTGGTGTGACTTCGCCACCCGCCATACGCGGAATAACAGAGTACGTACCGTCTTTTTGCATGTTGCCAAGGAAGATGTCGTGGGTATCTTGCAGTTGCGTATTGTCTTTAGTCAGAACGTAATCGTTCCAGCTAGACGCAAGAATAGAGCCGACGGTTGGCTTACAAACTTCACAGCCGTAGCCTTTACCGTATTTCTTTAATAATTCGTCGAATGATTTGATTTCTTCAACACGAATTAGGTGGAATAGCTCTTGGCGAGAATATTCAAAGTGCTCACATAAGTGGTTTTTAACTTCGATACCGGCTTTTGCTAGCTCAGCATTCAGTACTTGTGTAATCAGTGGAATACAACCACCACAACCCGTACCCGCACCCGTTACAGCTTTAATTTCACCTAATGTTGTATGGCCATCTGCAACAGCGGTTGCAATTTTGCCTTTAGTCACATCGAAACATGAACAGATAACGGCTGTTTCAGGTAACGAGTCTGCACCCATTGATGGCTTTTCTGCACCAGCGTGGGCAGGCAAAATCAATGTGTCTGGATGTTTAGGCAGATCCATATCATTAAGCTTAAGTTGCAGTAGATTACCGTAATCGGATGTATCGCCGACTAATACCGCGCCTAATAACTTTTTACCATCTTCAGAAACGATGATGCGTTTATACACTTCTTCGTTTTCATCAAGGTAAACGTAGCTCTTACAGTTAGGTGTACGACCATTCGCATCGCCAATACTGCCTACTTTTACGCCAAGCAATTTTAGCTTCGCGCTCATGTCTGCGCCTTCGAATGTTTTGTCTTCACCAATAAGGTGGCTAACAGCAACTTGTGCCATTTTGTAGCCCGGTGCGACTAAGCCGTAGAATATTTCATTCCACGATGCACATTCACCAATTGCGTAAACATCTTCGTCTGATGTCAGGCAAGTGTTATTGATTGCAATACCACCGCGACGACCTGTTGCTAAGCCACATTGCATTGCCAGCTTATCTTGAGGACGAATACCGGTAGAGAACACGATGAAATCGATTTCTAGCGATGTGCCATCAGCGAAGTTCATGGTGTTACGAGCGTCAGTACCTTCAGCTACGATTTCTTTTGTATTTTTACCTGTGTGTACTTTCACACCCAGCTTTTCGATTTTGTTACGAAGTTGCTCACCACCTTGGCGATCAAGCTGTTCAGCCATCAATACAGGTGCAAATTCGATAACGTGTGTTTCAACACCAAGTGCTTTTAATGCACCAGCGGCTTCAAGCCCGAGTAAACCGCCACCAACAACAACGCCACTTTTACTGCGTTTGGCTGTTGCTTCAATGGTCTTTAAATCTTCGATTGTACGGTAAACGAAACAGTCCTTTCCTTCGTTACCTTTAATTGGTGGCACCCAAGGATAAGAACCTGTCGCCATGATCAATTTGTCGTATTTAATTTCACGACCAGTATTCGAGTAAATGATTTTTTGAGCGCGGTTGATTGTGATAGCACGTTCACCAATAAGGACATTGATGCCGTGTTTCTCATAGAAGCCTTCTTTTACTAAAGAAAGTTCATCTGCAGTGTGGTGCGAGAAGTAAGAAGACAGGTGAACCCTGTCATATGCAATGCGTGGTTCTTCACAGAAAACTGTTACTTCAAAATTTTCCATGTCTGCTTTATCGACAAGTTCTTCGATATAGCGATGGCCGACCATACCGTTTCCGATAATTGCCAATCTGACTTTGCTCATAATATCCTCTTAACGAAGGCGTTAAATCTGATTGGATAATAATAAGTCAGCTTGTGAATGGATATGATGTAAATCAACCACACTTTAAAATAACCCTAAAGGGGTACTCCTTTGTTATCAGTAACTTATGAGTGGTATTTTGTTTTTACACTGAATATTGAAAGAAAATTACACGAAATATGAATGATTTATGAGTGGTTGTGAGCAAATAATCATTTTGAGTGATGGCATTTAAATAAAAAATATTTACAGCCTGGTGCGAGTAAGTATTTACTTCGTGCATGTGTTTAACTGCAATCATATATCTCGCTTTTATAATTAAAATCAAATGGTTAGTTGGTTTCACACTTAGTAAGGATTTTACATTCCTCTAACATTTCTCTATGAATTGGTTTGTAGGGTGCATATGCGTCTATACACCTATATAGGAAATATAATGAATATAAAAAAACTACATTACTGCTTGTTGCCGTTTGATGCTTCTGAAAATGATCGGTTCTTAGTTACATAAATAAACCCATCCTCTTGCGTGGTTGCAGTACCGCTAAAATAGAGGGTGGGTTAGTTTGCTCATGCAGCTAAAAGGTGAATTAATAGACAGATACCGGTTTCATAGTATTACAAAGAGAAATTAAGGCTTGCATCTGCGTCTCGATTTGGTAAAACAAAGTATGACCTCAAGGAAGCAGGTGTCCAATATGACGATTGCCAATAAATTACTTAGCCCTGCCATTGAAGCTCAAGCAAAAAAGGAAGGGGCACTGAACGCGCTAGAAGCGGTGTATGTAAAAGCCCGTTATGCCAGATTCAAAAAAGTTAATTGGGGAGGTCGTATTTTCGACGGTATCCAATTTGGCGACGGCAGTTTAATTGCAGTGAAGCCCGGGGCTTTTAATCGGTTAACGTTGGTATCGGTTGAGCATGAAAGCATGCTGGGGTAGCCTTTTGGTGTAAGCTGCGTCGCTTAATGGCAGATATGCTTAGTGATAAACATGATAATTTTTATTCTGAAGCCCTGATGATGGTGTTAAAACACTGTTGTCGGGGCTTTCTTGTTTCAATCTTTGATATACGTCGAGTTCGAGGGGACAAATGTCCTCTTGCTGTTTTCGTACATTCATTACACTGATAACCACAACAGCAATACCGCTAAATAATAAATGCAATAACATTAGAAGGGATAGAACATGGATATACTTGCGTGGTTTGATATCAATAATACTTTGGTGAATATTCCAATTGGTGGCGGGTATGCCATGTCATGGATTGAAGCTGTTGGTACCGTTTTTGGCTTGCTGTGTATTTGGTACGCCAGCCAAGAAAAAACCATTAATTACGTGTTTGGTCTGATTAACGTTTCCCTTTTCGCGATCATTTTCTTTCAGATCCAACTCTACGGCATTTTGATGCTGCAATTGTTTTTCTTCTGCGCCAACATCTATGGTTGGTATGCGTGGACACGTCCTTCCTCGGAAGCTGGCGAGATGTTGGAAGTCCGTTGGCTTAATAAGCAAAAAATGGCGTTTACTGCTGCGGTCAGTGTTGCTGCTATCGCTATTATGACGGTGTTTATCGATCCTATTTTCTTTGCTTTAGCGAATATCAGCGTGGATGTACTGAATACTTTTGGTGCTGATTTAGCACGTCCAGAATTGTCGCCAGATGCTTTTCCATTCTGGGATTCAGTAATGACAGTCTTGTCGATTGTGGCGCAAATCCTAATGACGCGTAAATACGTTGAAAACTGGATGTTGTGGGTCGTGATTAATATGATCAGCGTGTGTATTTATGCCGCGCAAGGTGTGTATGCTCTGTCTATTGAATATGCGATTTTACTATTTATTGCGGCGAATGGTACACGTCAGTGGATGAATACAGCGAAGCAAAATCAGCAAAGCAAGCAATACGATCAGGCGGCTGAGGTAAAAGCATTATGAGTAAGCAACCTCACCTTTGTGTTTCGGCAGAACAAATTGCCAAGCGTGTGATTGTATGTGGTGAGCCTGATAGAGTTAATCGCATTGCTGCCCTACTGGATGGTGTCGAAATCATTGCTGAAAACCGTGAATACCGTTTGATGAATGGACGATTCAATGATCAACTCATCACGATTTGCAGTACTGGCATTGGTGCACCGTCAGCTATTATCGCACTGGAAGAGCTTAACTTGTGTGGTGTGAAGCAAGTGATCCGCGTGGGATCATCGGGTGCACTGCAAGTTAATATTGCACTGGGTGATTTGATTGTTGCCGAGGCTGCTGTAAGAGATGACGGTGGATCGAAAGCGTATGTTTCGAGTGCTTTTCCTGCATATGCAGATCGTCATCTGATAGCCAAGATAGAAGCTTATTTGAATCGCTCTCTGACAATGCCAAATACCGAGCAACATGTCGGTCAGGTGCATTACGGTGTGGTACGTTCACACGATAGTTTTTATACCGATAACGAAGCGCAACTTTGCCAGCATTGGCATGAAAAAGGCGTACTAGGCGCAGATATGGAAACTTCGGCGTTACTGACTGTTGGTAAGTTGAGAGGGATGCAGGTTGCATCGATATTGAATAATGTCGTGCTGTTCGAGCAAGATGTACAAGAAGGTGTTGGTCACTATGTGAATGCTGAGGCCGTGATGATGAATGGTGAACAACGTGCTGCCTTGGCGGCGTTGCATGCCTTGTGTAACGATTAAGCGAGCAAGTAACATTACTATGGCTGCTGTATTGAGGGCTGTATTTGATTGATATGAATACAGTGTACAACCTGAGAGCCCAGCATATGTTTTTATCAACATGTGCAGGGCTTTCTATTGTAGATAGCCCTGTTTTTAAATAACCCTGTTTTTAGAAAATCCTGCTATTTAGGTATATCATGTGAGCCAATAATTGCTCGTGAATATGTTGGAAGCCCAACGCTATGCAGATTAAGCCCTATCAGCAAGGACGTTTCACGCGTCACCTTGAAACACTTTATCCCGCCTTTAAAGCTGCGTTTTATCAATGCCAAACGCACCAGCAGTTGTTCTGTGCTGGCGATGAAATTTTGCGTCAGGGACAAACGTTAGAATACTTGTATGTGGTGTCGGTTGGGCGTGTTTCAATGAATATTGCCGCAATGAATGGCCGTCGTTTTCAATTGGGAGAGATCGATTGTGATCATCATATCTTTGGTGAAATGGAATTTTTCAGTGACACCCCTTGCCAATGGAGTGTGGTGGCAGAAGAAGATCTCGATGTTGATATTATCTGTTTACAAGCATTGACGACATTGCTGATTGAGCGACCTGAGTTTCAAGTGTTTTTTTCTAGCGCGCTGGCTGCCGATTACCAAGACTCGTTAGATATCTATACCCATAGGTTATTGCATCCGATTACTTATAATATTGCTTACGATTTGTGGCATCGCAGCCAAGTGAATGTGATGCTTGGCAACTTCGATAAAGTGACGTTGGAAGCTGAGCGGTTTGGCACTTCTAGCCGCGTTTATCGTCGCGCAGTAAAAGAACTGATAGAGAAAGGATTAATAGAAAAAGAGGGGGCGGAAATCTCAATAGTCAGTCTTTCAGCATTAAAAACCTTTATCGACCATTATGATTAGCAGTAAATTTTACGTATTTATAGCAAATTATTGTAAAATAATCATTGTGCTTTAGTGCGAAGTTTATTATTTTGCTCAGTGACCGATTTACTGTTCTGACCGGAGCAGTGTCGATGGCAGAAGACCTGTCATTGGAAAATAGGGATTACATCGTTTTTGGAGTACGATAAATGAAACACATTTCTGCTGTGCTGCAGTTAATGCCAGCAAGCATACTACATGCAATATCCGCCGCTATACGTTCGGGGTCGACCCGTATTGCTTCACGCACCCACGTCTATTTTTCCTATACCTCAAGCCGATTTATGGGCTTTTTTGCTTTTTCAGGTTTTAGTGCTTTTCGATTTTAATCCTGAAATTTCAATCTATTAAGACATCTTTATTCGTTACACCTTTTTCAATTTGATTGCAGTACATGATGAATACTCTTTTATATCAAAGTCTATCATGTCCGGAATTCGCACAACTGACCGAGTATTGCGTACCTTTTCTGCAAGCAATGGGGTGTAAACAAGTAACAATTAGGTATAGGTAAATATTGTGAATTTAAAATTAGTGGGTAGTTCGTTAATCATTGCAGGTACCGCGCTGGGCGCAGGTATGTTAGCCATTCCGATGGTACTGGCGCAGTTTGGCCTATTATGGGGCACTCTTTTGATGGGGGTGATTTGGTTAGGTACAACCTACGCCGCATTGTTATTACTTGAAGCCAGTATTAAAGCCGGTGGTGGCTTAGGCATGAACACCATTGCGCGTAAGACCTTGGGTAAAGGCGGTCAGCTGGTCACCAACGGTTTGCTTTACGCGTTGTTAGTATGCTTATTGATGGCATACATCATCGGAGCCGGTGATTTAGTGAAGAAGATGCTGCACGGTGTTGGCATTGAAATGTCGATGATGCAGACACAAATCTTGTTCACACTGGTTGCAGGTGTAGTCGTTGCCTCTGGTACTGCTGCCATCGATAAGATTAACCGCCTGTTGTTTGCTGTAATGGTTGTCGTATTAGGTATCACGCTATTCTCGCTCGTGCCGACTATGTCTTTTGAACACCTTTTAGATGCGGCAAGCAATGATAAAGTTGAGCTAATAAAAACCAGCTCAGTGTTGTTCACCAGCTTTGGTTTTATGGTCGTGATTCCATCACTTGTAACCTATAACAAAGGCGCGTCACACCGTGATTTGCGTAACATGGTTATTGTAGGCTCTGTTATCCCACTAGCTTGTTACTTATTGTGGTTATATGCCGTTGTGGGTAACTTAACCCCAGAACAATTGGTGAAGTTTTCAAATGTGTCTGAATTGATTGCCGCATTGGGCGAACGTTTCAGCGGCATTCAAGTAATTCTGTCTACTTTCACAGGCCTAGCGTTACTGACGTCATTCTTGGGCGTGGCCATGGCACTGTTCGATCAAAATGCGGATACATTTAAGCAAAATAAAGCCGTTACCTATGTACTTACCTTTATTTTCCCATTAGTTGGTGCACTTTGGGCCGCTGATCAGTTCTTATCTGTATTGGGTTATGCTGGCTTTATTCTTGTGTTCTTGGCTATCTTTGTACCAATGGCGATGACAATGAAGTTACGTAGTTTTGAAAAGCAAAAGTCATCTGGGCATGAAGCTCTGGCAGAAGCTTACCAAGCTGGTGGCGGCTCGGTTGCTATGGGGCTTAGTTTCGTATTTGGTTGCTTCTTAATTGGTGCTCAGTTGGTATAAGAGCTGTTGATTACTGATTGTAGAAATAGAATGTGATTTAGATGAAAAAGGCGTTTATCGAAAGGTAAGCGTCTTTTTTTGTATTCTTAAAATGTAAATCTGGAAAATAGGATGCGAAGAAGGCAGAGGTCTTTAGCAAACAAGTAGAAATAAGAATGGATGTATTAACGCGAATGTTTACGGAGTAGAGAGGGAAAATAGGGGCAATCAGTTTGACCGAACTGAGAATGCCCCTATCTAATGGTAAACCTTTAAGTGACCGAAAAATAAAGGTTTACCGCTAAATCTTGCTCTTTTCCATGGAGTACGAAAACGGGTTCGTTGGAAAACAGCACTACTTAACTTGATGGGGGAATCATACAAATTTTCATCCAAATCTGCTACAAAAGGCCTGAGTTTTGTCATTGCTATTTTTGATGTAAGTGTAAACTAAACAATACAGTTCAGTTTGAATATACCGATCAAGCGCGGAATCTTAGGTTGTCGTTTTGGCGACATGACAGCAGAGCAAACATGCTTTATGTTATTTCATCAGAAAATTAGAAGGATAAGGGTATGTTTTGGACAAAAGCTGAGAAAGTTATTGAGCAAGCACTGGTCAATAATAGTCTGCTACCCATTACAACCGAAGCGTGTGTGATCAACGAAGCTGGGATTGATTACTTCGGGCATGTCGTAACACAGAACGCAGAACGTAAATTTCAGTCAGGTACGAAACAAGACAATCCTTTTTTACCTTACGAAGAAGACATGTTTGTAGATAATGCTGGCGAAAGCCATGTTTGTTTACTGAATAAGTTCCCGGTTATATCTCCCCACCTGTTAATTTGTTCTCGTGAATTTGTTCCTCAAACATCGCCTTTAGAGCTACAGGATTTTTGCGCGTGGGTAATGGGTTTCGATAGTGACAATGTGTTAGGTTTTTATAATAGCGGAACGATTGCAGGGGCGAGTCAAGCCCACCGACACATGCAACTCGTACAATCTTCTATTCCTTTAGAACACGCGATTATAAATCATGAACTACCGTTCAAACATCACTTGTATCAGTTTGATTCACTCAGTGGTGAGCGACTGTATTTGTGTTATTTAGCGGGGTTAAGAGAACTAGGTATATTGGATAAAAATGGTTTAACTAATGACAATAGCTTACCAAGCGAGCTAGTGTGTAAGCCATACAATTTGCTACTAACTAAGCACTGGATGTTAATGATTCCACGCTCTACGAATCAGGTAAATGATGTGTTTGCGAATGGCATTAACTACAGTGGTCGTTTTTTAGTGAAAGAGCCTGAACAACTGGCTTGGCTAAAGGAGTACGGCATGATGCAGTTTTTGAAAGACTGTAGCCAAGGTTAGCTTCTTATTAACACAGCGAGATGCAATAAAAAAGACCACTTCAATAACGTTGTGGTCTTTAGAGCGATTATCGAAGGCTATAAATTCATGCGTTGCTTTTCACCTTCTAGCCATGCATAAAGGGCTTGAAGTGTTTCTTCAAGAGGGCGACGATTACATTTTGCTTGAACTTGGTCAATTTCGTAATACTTACGACCATCAGGGCGCCTTATCATCCTCACACCCATCGTGACACGCTCTGGTGCAGTGACTTTGAATACTTGATATTCATCGTTTAAAACTCGCGCATGGTAAGCCCCTACACAATGGCGTTGCTCTTCACCTTCATCACGTAATTCAAAATAGTTTGTTAACGGCTGAATATATTCAGTACCAGTAAAGACTATCTGATACGGCTTTTTATGGGTAGGACACGGTACATAGTGCTTACGGTTTTGGGCTCGAATCCAGCTATCGTGTAGTGCTGAAACATCTTCGACGGTGCGTAACTTACGTAAATAACGCATAGGTTCAGTTAAACCTAAATTAACCCCTATCATTAATGTGTCATTAAGTAACGTTGGCAGTTTAATTCTGCTTTTGAGCTTGCTCTCAGATAAATTAATAGCAAGGTTTGAGCCAGTTAATCCCGGTAATACCATATCAAGCTGTAATGACTGATGAGTAATAATAGGGTAATGACCAAATAGACGGTAACGCTCAGCAATTGGATGCAATAGGCGTGTAACTAAGGTATGGCTTGAACGCGTATCAAACGTAATATCTAGACGATCTAAAAAGCGCAAGGCTGCTTTACTGTGTGAAAAACCGAGTATACGTAAGATTTCACGTTGACCGTATTGGCAAAGTTCTAATGATTTTTCGCGATCTAGAGGGTATTCATTGCAGATTAAATATAATAGAGCAGGGCGTAATTCAAGGAGCTGACGAGCATTTCTATTGGAAGCTGCCAAGCTCAACATATAAATTGAAGTTTCAGGGAATGGTTTTACGCGTTCTACAAGTAACGGGGGAATAGAGGCAATCCATTCATCGCCACCTGGCGTAAAGGCGATTTGATCGATAGAAAAACCAATGTTTCCTTCTAAGGATTCAATATCACCATTAGTGTATTCGCGCTTCAAAAGTAATTGCTGATCCCACGGCCATAATTTTAGGCTGAACTTAAAACCAAACGGTGTTAAATCGAGAACCAGAACTTGGCTTTCATCATTGATTGTGTGCGTGTTTTCAGCTAACTGCATTGTTCTGTCATTATATGTTATTTATCTGAATTAAATCCCAGTAAGAATAGTACCTGGGGTGCTTGTATGCCATTCAAGATGAAGGTTATCTATGAAGCAAGAGTCTTGATGTAGCTTAGGTATAGATACTAACAAAAATTAAGCGTATTTCTACGAATAAAATAAACATTTTTGTCAATGTATTGTTATTTTTATCGTTACATTCTAACGACAGTTAAAAAACGTTTGGGGTAACCACTTTTATGATAATTCGTTTCCGTTACACCGAAGTGCTTCTGCGATGATGAGCTATGTACAAACTTTATTGAATTATTATTTATCTCTGAAATTATACCAGCGTGGCCAGGTTTTCGTACATTAGGGTTTGTTCCTGTAAATACAATCAGATCACCGACTTGTGCATCCTTTAACGTCACAGATTTTGTGAAAAGTTGAGAGTACTCTGACGTTGTTCTTGGAATTTTAATATTGTAACTATTATATACGTATTGAATGAAACCCGAGCAATCAAAGCCTTTTGGGGTAGACCCGCCCCACACATATTTAGTACCGATAAAACTACGCGCATAACTGATCATTTTTTGTTCATGTCTTGTGGGGCTATTTACCGTTAAGTTTTTGACTACTGAACTTGAAGGCGCATTAGGGCTTTGACAAGCTGTTATAAAAACAAGCATGATGATACAAGATGAAAACTTAAAATAGTGTGAGGTGTTCATTTTATTATTTTCTTTGTTTTATAGAAATCATGATTTAAGTGTGAAATAAATTCTATCTCTTAAATCCCTTTAAAATTGTAAAAATGCGGTATTAGTTCAAGACATTAATAGCATTGAAGATAGACTATCTAACGAAATAGTTGCACTTAATTTATTACCGCGGCTTATAAAGACAGCTCCTGATGTGATTAGTTTCATCTTCTACATAATAATTTATAAAATGGTAGAGGATAGCCTTGATAGTGGTAATGTTAACGACGTGGTACACGTGTTTCTGTACTTTTCGTCTATAACTTAGAGTGATACTGTATAAAAAATGGTAGTCTAAGTGCTTAAATAAATAGGCGTTTATGCCGTTTTTATGGTCATTTGACCGATGGTTCATTTTTAGAGGCGTGTGAGTTGACTGTTTTTCGCCGTTTTATATTGATGTTAGTAGCCTTAATACTAGGCACTCTTACCTCACAACCCGCTTTTGCGGCAGATATTACTATTTGGTATTCACATCAGTCATCACGATTTGTTGAAGGTTTAGTGCTGCGTTTTGAACAAGAAACTGGCAAACAAGTATCATTGGCTCAGTTTAAACCCAGTAATATTAAAGCAGAGCTTTTACTGGGGGCCCAATATGGTGGTTCACCGGATCTCGCTTTAGTACCATCTGATTTCCTAGGGCTTCATCAACAAATGAAATTAAAGCCGATCTCAGAACAATTGTTGAGTACGAACCTTAGTAAAGGAGCGTTAAAAACCGCGAAAGTAGATGATGTCTATTGGGGGGTGCCTGTTATACAGGGTAACCACTTAATGTTGTTTTATAATAAAAAATTTGTCGACAAGCCCGTCACGAGTTGGCTAGCACTTACAAAAAAATCTCAGCAGTATCGAGATGATAATCTAATACCTATTGGCTGGAATTATACTGATATGTATTTTTTCATGACCTTTTTATTCGCTTTTAATGGAAATCCATTTAATGGGGATGAGATCACTTTAGACACACCAGAAATGGTTGAAGCGCTAACGTACTATCAACAGTTGTCTGATCAGAAAATTGTCGATAATCGATGTAATTATAATTGTTCTCAGCAACGCTTAATTAAAGGTGAAGAAGCCTATGCAATTAATGGTGATTGGGCATACCAAGATCTAAAGGATGAGATGGGTGATAACTTCGGTGTAGCGCTATTGCCAACATTGAATAATAAACCTATGTATTCAATGAAAAGTACATTTGTATTTATCCTTCCTGATAAATTGGTAGAAACCAGTGACAAGAAAAGTACAATTGATGCTTTTTTGATGTTTATTCAACGCGAAGATAACCAGAAGTGGGGCTATCGGCATCACCATTTATTGCCTGTGCATCAAACTTTGTTTCAACAGATTGTTTCTCAAGCAAAAGGTGATGAACTAGTGTTATTACAGCAGCTTGAACGTGCTAAGCCGATGTCATCAGATACAAACATGGCGATTGTTTGGGCTGCAATGGAAAAAGGTTACCAGCGGTTTAAAGATGGTTTATCAGCGAAAGAATCAGCACGGTACATGCAGAAGGTCGCAGATAAACAGAGCAAGCGGTTACGATGAAAATGAAATTACGGCTAAAGTATTCTCTCGCATCATTAATGATATTTATCGCAGTGATACCTGCGGTTATTGTTGGTGGTCTACTACTTAAACAGCAGACTGAAATTGAAACCAATTATCAGCGAGAAAAACTTGAGCGCTTAAGCAGCACATTAAGACAGGAATTTAACTATCGCTTTTATATATTATCAACCAGCTTAGATGTACTCTCCAGAGACCGATTGTTAGTTCAGGCGATGGACGACTTTTTTCTCACAAGTCATGTGCGTGAAACATTAGAGCCGTTAGTGACTAAGGTGCCTTTAGTTGAATCTGCTTATTTGATTGATAGCGATTGGGAAGAGGTTGAGAATTACAACGGAATTACGAGTCAATCTAATTTCAATGAAATAATGCGCTATCTTGATGAACAATATGAAAAAAAACATTTAGAAAAGGGCTATCAGTGGCTATTTACTTATGTCGATCAAAACCTCGTTTTAAATGAAGATAACCCCTCTAGTGATGGGCTTATTGTTGTTGATCCTATTTACTCTTCAGTATTATCTGATGGGCTGCAAAGAAAACCAGTTGGATATTTAATCGTAGTTATTCCGACTGAGAATATTAGTAAAATGTTGAGAATGTATTTGACTGGCGATGAAAAGGTTACGTTTTTACGTAATGAAAAAGAAATCTTGAATATTAAATCAGATGGGTCCTTGGGGAGTAACGGGATATTAACGTTAAACCAGAAAATTAAAGTAGATAGTGATTTAATTTCGAACCCGCTTGAATATAAAATTAAAATTTCGATGGATAAAAAACCGGAAGAGGATAAATTTACCCATTCGCTTCAGATTATTTCTATTGTGGGTATCTGTATGGTTATTGTTGGCATATTTGGTGCTGCGATAACCTACCGTTGGGTAACGCGCCCACTGGCTGCTTTGATGGTAATGGTAAGGTCGTACTCTCGTGGTGATTATGATCAGCGTGAGCGTAAGTTGCGTTTTTCTGAATTCTATCAAGTCGGGGAGTTGTTTCATGATATGGCAACAACGATTGAAGAGCAGCTTGAAGATCTAGCCTCCAAAAATACAGAGCTAAAACAGGCTAATAACCAGAAAGAAAAGTATAATCGTGAGCTGCTTAACTTTAATGACAAATTAGAAAAAAAGGTAGAGGAAAAAACAGAGGAATTAACGCTATCGCTTGAGCGAGAAGAAAGGCGCCGTGACATATTAAAATCTTTATTGGCGTTTGGCTCGAAGCTGCAACAAGAAGACATTAAATCGGTTGCACTTGCCCAAGTTTCAAGCCTGTATCCTGAAGCTAATTGGGCACTAAAGCTGAGTAAAATCGATAATAACCAATGGCAATCAGACGGTATTATTGAGTCTGTGTTAGCTAAAGTGGATGCAGTTCAAAATAAAGCTGAGTACTTTTTTGTTCCAGATATTAAATTATTGTACTGTTTCAATTTGATTGATTCTTCAGGTCAATTGCTAGGGCGTCTAGTGATGAAAAGTGAGAAGCTAGCAAGAACTGACTTGGAAATTGTTTCATTGTTTGCGCGTCAATTGTCATCAACAATTGAAGGGCGGATACTGAACGCTGAACTTGAACGAATTGCTGTAACCGATGCATTAACAGAGCTACCCAATAGAAAAGCATTTGATAACGATTTTAAAAACAATGCTGAGCGATTGAAGCGTTACCCCGAGCGACAATTTGGTTTATTTATTATTGACGTAAATAAGCTTAAACAAGTTAATGATGAATTCGGTCATTATGTGGGGGATGAATTACTAAAAGCGGTATCAGAATTATTGATAGGTGCTTGTCGTCAAACAGATAGAGTTTACCGTTTAGGTGGTGATGAATTCGCTATTTTGTTAGAAGAAGGTAGCGAGCAAGCTTGCCGCCAGTTATCAGCACGCCTAGAAAGCATTCGAGGTCATTCCTTTACGCAAATAGAGACGGGCGAGTTATTGCCTATTCATTTTGCTTTAGGCTGGCTAAGTAGCGAAAGTATTTCCCCTGAAAAGATGTTTAAAGCAGCAGATAAAGCGATGTACAAAGATAAACAAGCCTACCGTAATAGTAACTAGCCTAAATGTTACAAAACCACCGTGTATAAGATTTATTGCTAATTCAGATACAAGGTGGCTTTTTATTAGATTTCTAGTGGTTAGAAAACTCTTCGCCTCTTTCAATTTTAGCCATGCGGTCATAAAGAATAACATTGACTGCAGCAGCTAAATTCATGCAACCTTTGGTTGGTACATAAATCGTATCGCGACAAAAATCTGTGATCTCTTTTTTTAACGTACCGTCTTCTGGTCCAAAAATATAGAATGCGCGCTCAGGGTGCTTATATTCTGGTAGTGGCTTTGCGCCTTCTATCAGATCAACAGCAACAGGCGTACAACCAACAGGAATGATGTCTTTTAACTCTTGCACGCCAATCAGAGGAATATTATTGATGACATTTTTCGTATCGGTACAGAATTGCTTAGCAAGGTCATAGCGTGTGCCAGTATAAAAAACAGAGTTAACACCATAACAGCCAGACGCGCGTAAAACGGAGCCAACATTTTCTGGTGTCTTTGGATTAAACAGACCTATGCAAGTGTAACCTTTACTTTTTTTGCTCATAATGTACATCTTAACTGAAAAATTGAAGCGGGATTATATGTGTTTAAAAATCAGGGAATTACAACTGGAAAAGTGTGTGAATCCCTAGCACGTATAATATGGATACTGATAAAAAAACATAATAGATTTGTATTTATTACGCTTTGAACAGCGAAGTTGCAGCTCTAATATTAACCGCAACACTTCTTGAATTTTTTACCACTGCCGCATGAACAAGGGTCATTACGGTTAGGTGTCTTTTCGAAGGTTGTTGTTTTAGGCTTATTCAGCAAGCCGTTTAAATCAACTATGTTTTCTTCAACGTCAGCGTTTACTTCGATTGTTGCGAATAACGTGTTCTCTTCTAGAATTGCTTCAACTTCTAGTTTACGTGCTTCAGTTTGTACGATAACAGAAATTGGGTTCTCTTCTGTACCAGGCTTAGCTTCACGTTTAGTGTTGTAACCACAGCTTGAGTGTTTAGGTTTTTTTTCAATGCGGCCTTTAAAGAAAAATTTAGACATTACGACTTCCTGTATACACACATTTACCCATTTCTCTTAAGAGCTGATGGGAAATTTGAGTAAGGTGTTAATAGAAAAAGCCTGCTCAACAAGCAGGCTTTTCAAAATATTGGGCGTTTATATTACGAGTAACGCTGAAAATTCAGCAGTTTTATGCCTCGTCGCCATCAGTTGGCGATAATGTTAACGGGATCACAGCTTTCAAGCAAGTTTTCAGACGTTTTGAGCGCATATATTCTCACTATTTATTGATCATGAGCAGACTATATAGGGTCGAAACCCATAAATATCTCCCTACTTTATAACCGCTAAAACACAGTGCTGAGAAGTGACGTTAATCGGCGGGTTTTGAAAAAGTGTGGATGTAACAGTCTTTGACTAAGCTTCATACAGTTTAAGCTTTTGCCTATTAATACGATAGGTAATACCGAATATCACTGAAAACTATAAATGCTAACATCTTGAACAGCCAGCAAAACTGATTGCTACCTCAGATCGCCGATCTGTGTTAAATGGGAAAATTATATGGTTAAGCCAGAAAATAACGCGATTGTTATTTTTGGTGCGTCAGGCGACTTGACTCACCGAAAATTGATTCCAGCATTTTATCACCTCTATGCTAATGGGTTATTACCAGAAGATTTTGCAATTTTAGGCGTAAGTCGCACAGCGTACAGTGACCAAGATTTTCGTGAAAAACTAAAAATTTCACTCTCAGAAACAGAAAAGGTAAACGAAGAAACGCTAATTAAATTTTGTGAGCATTTATATTACCAAGCATTGAATACGTCAGAAGTGGCTGAATATGCGCTGTTAAAACAGCGTTTGGGTGATTTGAATGATAAGCATCATACCCAAGGTAATACTGTCTATTACTTAGCAACCCCACCTAGCTTGTATGGTGTTATTCCTGAATGTTTGGGCGCGCATGGCTTAAATGATGAAACACATGGTTGGAAAAACCTTATTGTTGAAAAGCCATTTGGTTACGATTTAGCATCAGCCAACGAGCTTGATGAACGTATTCATGCGCATTTCAAAGAGCAGCAAATTTACCGAATTGACCACTACTTAGGTAAAGAGACAGTACAAAACCTGCTTGTATTTCGTTTTGCCAATGGGATGTTTGAACCATTATGGAACCGCAACTTCATTGATTATGTTGAGATCACGGCAGCTGAATCTTTAGGTGTAGAAGAACGCGGCGGTTATTACGATGGCGCTGGCGCTGTGCGTGATATGTTCCAAAACCACTTACTTCAAGTACTTGCTATGGTTGGAATGGAATCGCCAGCAGCAATCAATGCAGATTCTATTCGTGATGAAGTTGTGAAGGTTATGCAAAGCTTCCAGCCATTGTCAGACAAAGATTTAGAGAACAATCTTGTGTTAGGTCAATACACTGAATCTACGGTACGAGGGGATTATTTACCTGGTTATCGTGAAGAACATGGCGTAGCAGATGATTCTCGAACAGAAACGTATGTCGGTATGAAGATGTTTATCCAGAACTGGCGTTGGAATGGCGTGCCATTTTACGTTCGTACTGGTAAGCGTTTACCCACTCGTGTTACGGAAGTGGTCATTCACTTTAAGAAAACACCACACCCAGTGTTCGGAACCAATGCACCCGAGAATAAGCTGATCATTCGTATTCAACCCGATGAAGGTATTCTAATGAGCTTCGGTTTGAAAAAGCCAGGGGCTGGTTTTGAAGCTGAAGAAGTTTCCATGGATTTCCATTACGGTGATTTAGAAGAAACGAATATGCTTACCGCTTACGAGCGTTTATTACTTGATTGTATGAAGGGTGACGCCACGTTGTTTGCCCGAACTGATGCGGTAAAAGCGTGCTGGAAGTTCGTTCAACCTATTCTTGACTATAAAGAAAACCCTGAACATTTATTTGGTTATGCGGCAGGTACTTGGGGACCCAAAGAAGCGGATGAGTTATTACAAGGCGACGAACGTAATTGGCGCTTTCCGTGTAAGAACCTGACGAATACAGACTACTGTGAGTTATAACCATGATGAATTACCGCGTATTTGAAACCCCCGTTCATGTTGTGCAGTCGTTAGCAGAAACAATGTTGGCATTTAGCCAAAAAGGACGACCAGTCCATATTTCTCTCTCTGGTGGCAGTACGCCGAAGTTATTATTCAAGACGCTAGCGCAATCTCCATTTGCTGAACAGATTGTATGGAATAACCTGCATTTTTGGTGGGGTGATGAGCGTTGTGTAGAGCCGACAGATACTGAAAGCAACTTTGGTGAAGCAAACGAACTGTTGTTTAAACATATAGCACTACCAAGCGCTAATATTCATCGCATTCGTGGTGAAGATGAACCTGAGCAAGAATCTGGGCGTTTAGCCGCTGAAATGGATACCGTTATTCCGCATAAAAACGGCTTACCTGCGTTTGATTGGATTTTGCTAGGAATGGGAACCGATGGGCATACCGCGTCATTATTCCCAAACCAAACGAACTTCAATGACCCAGCACTGACAGTGATTGCAGCACACCCTGAAAGTGGTCAGTTACGTATTTCAAAAACGGCAGGTTTACTTGAAAATGCCGATCGCATTACTTATTTAGTATTGGGTGCAAGTAAAGCTGATGTCATCAAAGAAATTAATGATCAACCAGCAGAAGCATTGCCATACCCAGCAGCAAAAATTAAGGCCGTACACGGTCAAACAGAATGGTTTTTAGATTCAGACGCAGCCAAAGCGCTAGTGTAAAGGAGAGTATGATGAAAGGTGATATTGGTGTAATCGGTTTGGCTGTAATGGGTCAGAATCTGATTTTAAACATGAACGATCACGGTTTTAAAGTTGTAGCGTTTAATCGAACCGTCGCTAAAGTGGATGAATTTTTAGCGGGCCCAGCAAAAGACACGAACATTATTGGAGCAACGTCTTTAGAAGACCTTGTAGCAAACTTAGAAGCACCCCGCAAAGTAATGTTGATGGTACGCGCTGGTGATGTGGTTGATCATTTTATTGATAGCCTTGTGCCTTTATTAGATAAGGGCGACATCATTATTGATGGTGGTAATTCTAATTACCCTGACACGAACCGTCGTGTTGCGGATTTAGAAGCAAAAGGTATTTACTTCGTCGGTACGGGTGTATCGGGTGGTGAAGAAGGTGCACGATTTGGGCCTTCGATTATGCCGGGCGGCTCTCCTGAAGCTTGGCCACATGTGAAGCCGATTTTTCAAGCAATCTCTGCAAAAACCGATCAAGGTGAAGCGTGTTGTGATTGGGTAGGTAAAGATGGATCGGGTCATTTTGTTAAAATGGTTCACAACGGCATCGAATACGGTGATATGCAGCTGATCAGTGAAGCATACCATTTCATGAAAGAAGGCTTAGGGCTATCTTATGATGAGATGCAAGCAATCTTTAAAGAATGGAATGACACTGAACTCAATAGTTACTTAGTTGAAATTACAGCAGATATATTAGGCTACCGTGATGAAGATGGCGAGCCGCTGTTAGAGAAAATTCTTGATACGGCAGGTCAAAAGGGTACTGGTAAATGGACGGGCATTAATGCACTCGACCTTGGTATTCCGCTAACGCTGATCACTGAGTCTGTGTTTGCACGTTGCCTATCTGCAATTAAAGATCAGCGTGTTGAAGCTGAAGCGTTATTTGGCAAAACCATTCAACCGATTGATGGCGATAAGAAAGAGTGGGTTGATGCACTGCGTCAGGCGCTGCTTGCTTCAAAAATTATTTCTTACGCTCAAGGCTTCATGTTGATTCGTGAAGCGTCAGAAGAAAATAATTGGTCACTGAACTACGGTAACGTAGCACTCATGTGGCGTGGCGGTTGTATTATTCGAAGTGCTTTCTTGGGTAACATTCGTGATGCATACGAAGCGACGCCTGATATTAAGTTCTTGGGTACTGACCCATACTTTAAAGATATCTTGGTCGATAGCTTACCGGCATGGCGTAAAGTGGCAGCGAAAGCAATGGAAGTGGGTTTGCCTATGCCAACAATGACATCTGCATTAACTTTCCTTGATGGTTACACAACAGGCCGTCTACCTGCCAATATGATTCAAGCACAACGAGACTACTTCGGTGCGCACACGTATGAGCGCTTAGATCAGCCCCGTGGTCAGTTCTTCCATACGAATTGGACAGGAACCGGCGGTGATACAGCATCGACTACCTACGACGTATAAGCCTGCTTATAAATAATAAAAAAACCACCGTCTAAACGGTGGTTTTTTTATATATGCAAGAAGATTAATCATTAAAAGCATCTAATAGAATGAGGTCTAATCCTGCAAAATTACTGTCTACATCTGTAGCAATAACATTATAGATTTTGCCTTTCTCCAGTGTGATAGTCACAGGTGTTGGGGTAACGGCACCTTTATCACCTGTTGCTGTTGCGGTTACCTCATAAGTACCTTCATCAAGCGCAACATAACCAGTGTTGTCTTTGAAAACTAAAGCCTGAACAGCCGGTGATTCTGAATTGATGTCCATACCCGGTGCGTTAACGTAAAGGTCTACACCATTAGGTGATGCTGTGTCAGCAAAAGTAGAACCGTGAATGACACGAAGTTGAGCTTTATCTGGCATATTTTCGGCGTTATCAACTAATGGAATAACATCGAATGTTGAAGTGGTTGCTGTTAGTGACCCTAGCGCTAAAGCTGTATATTTTTCACCTGCTTCTAATGGAAGATCGGCTTCGAAAACGACAGGTTCAGTTAGACCCGTTGGAACAATCTTTATATTATAAGTGTCTGCAACAAGTACTGCGTAATCTGTAGCGTCTTTAAAACTGGCACCCTCAAATGCTACACCATCGTTAACGAGCACATCCACTGCAGGAGCATCTGCTGAACCATGAACAACACGAATTTGTGTGAAGCTAATATCATCGTCGTCATCACAAGCGAAAATGAGAGGGGTAAGCATTAGTACAAATAAAATATTTAAATAACGTTTCATGATGGCAACCCTTAGTTAATTTGTAAGAATATCTACGCAAGCAAATAATTAAACGATCACTGCTAATAAAATAATTAATAGGAGTGATTTACGGAATAGAAGGGTTTTTATAGTTATCCTATGGAATGAATACTAATAAAACTAAACAGTTAAAGTGATTATTTATTCGGCGATAAAAATCATTTTTTAATCAAATAAAGCGTATTTTTTAGATAAATACGATGGGGTTTCATACGTTATTAGCTATTTTTATCTGAATATTTGAAATGAAACTTGCCACTATGTTAAATGTTTTTAACATGTCATTTGTTCCGCCTGCTATTTTGTCTATCGTCTGTATTTTTACCTATATTTGAATAAAAAGTGAATACACCGCACTGGCATGGTGCGCATTTGCATTAAATTGGTGCGTTCGAGTTTGGGTACTTACTTGTATTATTAGCTTTTTATATTTAATCCCTGCGATTACTCACATGAATACCTGTTGCATATCAGTTGATTACTATGAATAAATAGGTATATCTAGCCATTGAGTCGATTACATACCCTTGTGTAAATATTACCCTTTTGTGCTTGATGTCACACGGGCTGGTGTTACAAAATAAAAACCTTAACAATCTGCTTACAATCTGTTTATTATGCTGCTGAACATTATTTACCAAACTATATAACAGGGAGTTTTATGCAGGAGTTTGTAGATTTTCTAAACGGTATTATTTGGAGCCCAATCCTCATTTATTTGTGCTTGGGTGCTGGTTTGTTCTATTCCATCGCAACACGCTTTGTACAGTTAAGGCACTTCCGCGAAATGTGGAGATTGCTTCTTTCTGGCAAAAGTTCCGATCAAGGTATTTCCTCTTTTCAAGCATTAGCAGTTTCGTTATCGGGGCGTGTAGGTACAGGTAACATAGCAGGTGTTGCAGCGGCTATCGGTTTTGGTGGTCCTGGTGCAGTTTTCTGGATGTGGGTTGTAGCATTTCTTGGTGCAGCAACAGCATACACTGAATCAGCGTTAGCACAGATTTATAAAGAAGAAGATGAAGACGGTCAGTTCCGTGGTGGCCCAGCTTACTACATTGAAAAAGCAATGGGACAAAAATGGTACGCATGGGTTTTTGCCATCGCAACCATCTTTGCATGTGGTATTTTACTTCCTGGCGTTCAATCAAACAGTATCGGTAATGCGGTAGAAGCTGCATTTGGTCCTGGCGAAATGATTGAAACGGCTATCGGAACAATCAGCTTTGCTAAGATTGTGACAGGTACAATAATTTCTATCATTCTTTCTTTCATCATCTTTGGTGGCGTTAAGCGTATTGCTAACTTCACACAGATTGTTGTGCCATTTATGGCATTGGCATACATTGTTGTTGCTTTCATCATCATTCTTCTAAACATTGGTCAAGTACCGACTGTGTTTGCAATGATTGTGGGTGATGCCTTTACACCGATGGCTGGCTTTGGTGCGGCGATTGGTTGGGGTGTTAAGCGAGGTGTTTACTCGAACGAAGCGGGTCAAGGTACCGGTCCTCATGCAGCAGCTGCAGCAGATGTTGAGCACCCAGCCCAGCAAGGTCTTGTTCAAGCATTTTCTATCTACATTGATACATTACTTGTTTGTTCAGCCACGGCGTTCATGATCATCATCACTGGTGCGTATAACGTACACGGTGGTGCTGAAGGTGTATTCCTTGTTCAGAATCTAGCGACAAATATTGGTGCGAATGGTCCTGTCTTTACACAGATGGCAATTGAAAGTGCAATGCCGGGTATTGGTAAGCCATTTATCGCCTTTGCGTTGTTCTTCTTCGCATTCACTACGATTCTTGCTTACTACTATATTGCTGAAACCAACGTTGCATACATTCGTCGTACGTTCAAAGTGCCTGGTTTGATGTTCATCTTAAAAGGTGTGCTTGTTGTGGCAACTTTCTACGGCACAGTGAAAACAGCGAACTTAGCATGGGCTTTGGGCGATGTGGGTGTAGGTTTGATGGCATGGTTGAACATTGTCGGTATTCTGATTGTCTTCTTCTTAGGTAGACCTGCGCTTAAGGCTCTTAAAGATTATGAAGCGCAACAGAAAGCGGGTGTTACTAAATTTACCTTTGACCCTGTCAAGTTAGGTATTAAAAATGCGGACTTCTGGGAGAAGAAACTTAAATCTCAGGGTAAACCAAAGGCAGTTGAAGACGTTGTTGATGGTGAGCCAATTAAGCCTGTTGCTTAATAACGGTTAACTTTATACGTGAAAAAGGGCTAGCCATTGTGCTAGCCCTTTTTTTTATGAGTGTCCCGTCCTGAAATGTGTTTACACATTTAGGACTTATTATGACTACATCAATCACCCCCTGCGTTAAACGTACTCAACGCGATTATACTTTGGGCTTTAAATTGCAGGTTGTAGCCGCCGTTG
>Ga0316197_10000029_pt1 | contig 155640 bp, 135 predicted proteins | sample OudBiesiAoxic_MG_FD_204939 | JGI IMG/M metagenome (GOLD analysis project Ga0316197, IMG submission 204939) | Coastal sediment microbial communities from Oude Bieten Haven, Netherlands - site A oxic | ecosystem: Environmental > Aquatic > Marine > Coastal > Sediment | place: Netherlands...
GAAAATCCTCGTGTCGGTGGTTCGATTCCGCCTCGAGGCACCATTACAATTCCCTTTTAGTTCAGTTGGTAGAACGCCGGACTGTTAATCCGTATGTCGCTGGTTCAAGTCCAGCAAAGGGAGCCAAATAACTTTAAGTTGAGAAATCAGCTTATAGTACAAAATTTAGTGTGCCGACTTAGCTCAGTAGGTAGAGCAACTGACTTGTAATCAGTAGGTCACCAGTTCGACTCCGGTAGTCGGCACCATCTTTTGGAAAACCTCATCTTCGGATGAGGTTTTTTTTTATCTTTTTTTCGCCAAAGGCATCCACCTCACTAATGGATACTTCCAATTCATTTATCAAAAGTATCTATTGATAAGCCTAACAAAATGATGAAAATACCGAATATACGTATAACTTTGGATATTAGTCTTAGGCCGTAATACGTATATACCCAAGCTACCTCAAGATGCAGGATTCAGAGTGATCTCAGCGTATTTAATTCAAGGAAAATGTGTGTAGGAATGGTATTCCCTTTCAAACACATTTGACACAGAAGTAGATACGCTGAATCACTCCCAAAGGGCGAGTTTTGTTGGGCTCTATGCGGTGTTACTTATTTTCAACGTAGAACCACTAGGTCTATAAATAAGCGCCTTGCCTAGAGCACAACAAATTCTCGCTGAAACGAGCATCTTGAGGTAACTTGGGTATAATCAATACCAGTTAAACGGCTCACTGCATATATAGGTAAACCGCTCAGCAGTTTTGCACTTCAACTCACAACGTCCCCACATATAACAAGCAAGGTTAATTCTCATTAATGGCCAGCATCAAAATCTCAGTGGAACGACTAACCGAAGGCTTGTATATAAAGTTGCCACTGCAATGGGCTGATCACCCGTTTCTTCGAAATCATTTCAAAATTAAAGATCAGCAGCAAATTCGCCTGATCCAAAAACTAGGCATTCAGTTTGTTTACCTGCTGCCAGAAAAGAGTGATAACAACCCTCTTGCCCCCGAAACAACAGCAGATGACATTTCTGAACAAGAAGAGAAATTTCTTGATAAACAAGCAGAAAAACTCTGGCAAGAAAAACAAGGGCGAATAGAACGCCTTAGAAACTACAAACGTAAAATTCAACGTTGTGAAAAGAATTTTGATCGCTCCATGTCACAGCTACGCTCCATTATGGGAAAAATTAAAAGCCGCCCATTAAATGCCATCACTGAAGCTGATTTTTTAGTTGAAAGCATGGTGGATACCTTAATGGAAGCAGACAATGTCGCATTGCATTTAATGAATGATAAAAAAGATTCCGAAGATATCTACTTTCACTCTCTGAATGTTGCGGTACTGTCCATGCTGTTAGGCAAGTCTCACGGTATGTCTGCAGCAGAAATTAAAGTCATTGCGTTGGGCGCACTGTTTCACGATATGGGAAAGCTTAAAATCCCAACTGCTATCTTACGAAAAACAACACCATTGTCAGATCCTGAAATCAACTATTTGAAACTGCACCCTAAATACAGTTTTGATTTAGCTAGCCTTGCTGATAACTTTCCTAAAGCCGCAATGCCTATTCTGCTTCAGCATCATGAAATGCTTGATGGTAGCGGTTATCCGAAACAGCTGAAAGCCGATGACATCGATTTATACGCTCAACTAGTCTCTGTCATTAACGCTTATGACAACCTGTGTCATCCCACGGATAAGAGCCAATCTCGCATTCCCTATAGCGCCCTATCTTATTTGTTCAAAAATAAAAAATCGCAATATAACAGTGATTTTTTAGCGCTATTGGTTCGGATGATGGGGGTGTACCCTCCAGGTAGTGTCGTGCAACTCTCCAACCAACAATTAGGGTTAGTGGTTTCAGTTAATTCAGATCGCTTACTGTATCCAAATATTTTAATTTACGATCCTTCAGTACCTCCCAATGAGGCACCTATTTTAGATCTGGAAGAAAGTGAATTAAAAATCGAGCGAGCGATACCACCTAATAAGCTCCCCGAAAAGGTGCATATTTATCTTAATCCTCGGGTACGTATTTCATATTATTTTGACCCTAATGATTGACGATAAATTCAACTTATCTCTGGACGGGACAGACTCAAGGCATAAAAAAGCCCTTAACGCATAAGGGCTTTTTATTTTAGGCTGTAGCTAGTAAGTGACTACTTACCAAGTAAACATCTCTTTTATCCATGCTGCGGGTTGATTACCGGTGCATTGCGCTTTCAATTTGCCGTCGGTATCCCATGCAGGTAAAGACTGCGTACCGCTACAATTAAAGCTTAACGTTCCATTCGGCTGCCTATCGTATTTAACCGTTGTGATCTTACTCGGCCAATCAAGACGTAGCACTGTGGGTTGGCGACGTTGTAAATAATTTGCATATAAACGTAACGCACCAGCAGAGCCTGTAAGTCTCACTGGTTTATTATCATCACGACCTACCCATACTGTGACGACTTCACGCCCGTCAGCACCAGCGTACCAACTATCACGCGCTTTATCGGTTGTACCTGTTTTACCCGCTAATGCAGCCCAACCAAATGTCGGCTGCAGAAAACGCGCTGTACCTTGGCTGACAACGTTTTTCATTCCATATGTTGTAAGCCATGCAGCTTGCTCTGGCACCGCTCTAGAGGCTTTAGGAACGCTCTGATAAAGCAAATTACCCTCAAGATCGACTACGGCACGTAACGCGGTCAGTTTCGACTTTCGCCCACCATTGGTAATCGTCTGGAACATCTGCGTTACTTCAAATGGAGTTAGCGTAAATGCGCCCAATAAAATTGACGGTAGTTTAGGGACTTCATTTCGATCAACCCCTAGTTGCTCCATGGTATCAATCACCGCCCCTAAGCCGACTTGCATCCCTAGATTAACGGTCGGTACGTTAAGTGATTTTGCCAATGCATAATACAAAGGGACTTCTCCACGAAATTTACGGTCGTAATTTCGAGGCTTCCACTGTGTCCCTTTACTGCCCTTCAATGCGATAGGTTTATCATCAATAGTTGTGGCCAACGTAAAACGTTCTGGGTGACGAAGCGCGGCCAAATAGACCGCAGGTTTAACCAAAGATCCAATTTGACGGCTTGCATCGAGTGCACGGTTAAAACCCGCATAACCTGGACGACTCCCGCCAATCATGGCGCGAATTTCTCCCGTTTGACGATCAGCAGCCACTAAGGCAGTTTCGACAGATACCCCAGCTTTTTTATTCAGCTTCGGGATCATCTCTGCCACTGTATTTTCAGCTTCTTGTTGCGAGAGAGGATCTAACGTACTAAAAATGCGTAAACCAGTACCAGGAGTGAACTTATCACCCACTTTTTGCTTCAGTTCACGCTGTAGTTGCTGAAAATAAGCAGGTTGACGGGTCGCAATCATTGCCTTCGACTGCACATCTAATCCGCGAGATGCCGCTTGCTCGTATTGTTCACCACTTAAGATCCCGTTATCCATCATTAAACGAAGCACGAGATCACGACGCTGACGTGCCCGTTCAGGGTTGCGCCATGGATTATAGTAAGACGGTCCTTTTACTGTACCCACTAGCATCGCTAGCTGATCAATCCGTAATTCTTGAATAGGGCGCCCAAAATACAAACGGGCGCCAAGCGCAAAACCGTGGACCTCTTTCGCCCCATTTTGCCCCAAATAGATCTCATTCAAATAGGCTTCTAAAACTTGATCTTTGCTATAACGGTAATCAATGATCATCGCAATATAGGCTTCTCGCACTTTACGCCACAGGCTTCTTTCTCGGCTTAAAAATAAATTTTTCGCTAGCTGCTGAGTTAACGTACTACCGCCTTGTACTGTACGACCTGCTTTTATGTTCGCAAATAAAGCACGTGCAATCGCCAGAGGAGAAACACCATCATGATGGTAGAAATCCCGATCTTCAGTCACTAACAAGGCGTCGACCAATACCTCTGGAAACTGCTCTCTAGGCAAGAACATACGCTGCTCTGCTGTCGTTGAACCTAACATCCCCAACATTTTCGGTTCTAATCGAACATAACCCAACTGCTTTTTTGTGCCGACTTGTTCTATGCTTTTTAATCCACTCTTATCAAACGTCAACATCACATGACGCTGGCTTTCTGGACCCGTTTCAAAGTCAAATGAGCGCCGGAAAAACTCAATACGAGTCGAAGATGATGAATACTCCCCCACACGTTGAGGGTTCCGTACCTTGTGATATTGCAACAAGTCTAGTTCACGGCGAACTTCTTGTATGCTGATCGGCTGCCCAGGCTGCAGGGTTAATACACGCCCGTAAACCACGGCAGGCAAATTCCAGATCTGACCATCCATTCTATCTCGTACGATCGTATCGAGATAAATACCGATCACTAACAACACCGCACATACCACTAAACTGATCTTGAAACCAAGTAGCATCAACCAACGTAACCAACCAGATTTCTGAGGCTTTTTCTTACGGGTACTTTTTTTACGTGTACCTGTTGATTTTTTAGGTGTTTTTTTAGCAGGTGCTTTTTTTGCTGCCGTTTTTGTCGGGGATTTACGGCGAGGTGTTGCAGGCTTTTTAGGATCAAGCTTTTTACTTCCGGTAGCGTGCAACTTTGCTTGCTTACGTTCTGGAGCCAATGGGCTGTCAGACAAGATCGTCATAATGCTTCAACTATGGTGGTTCCCAAAATCATTGTTCTTTTATGCTGCATAACAGTAAGCGCTTCTGGCACCATAAAAGAACATTCTCATATTCTTTTTATTTAAAATTAGATGTTTAATTCATTACATTGACCAGCGAATAGTTACATATACTTTTTCGTTCTGCGGGTTGGTAAATGATTAGCCGGATCATCAGGCCAAACATGTTTCGGGTATCGCCCTTTCATTTCTTTTTGTACATCACGATAAGAACCTTGCCAAAATGCGGCTAAATCTTGCGTGATCTGTAACGGTCGTTGGGCGGGGGATAAGAGCTCCAACACTAACGGCACGCGTCCATTGGCTATCTGAGGTGATGTTTTCTCACCAAACATCTCTTGCATCCGAACTGCTAATGCAGGCTTATGTCCAACTTGATAACGAATAGGATAACGAGATCCTGTTGGTACTTGAAAATGTGTTGGAAGTATAACATCCAACATTTTCGCTTGTTCCCACCCTAACCGTGCCTCAAGGGCTGCTTTTAAATCGAGTCGCGCAATAGATTTAAGCGTGGTCATTCCGGTCATAAAAGGTAACAACCATAGTTCAGCATCAACCAATAAGGTCTGATCATCCATCTCTGGCAAACCTAACTCTGGTAACCACTCATGCGCACAACGTGCACGCGTCAACAAATTAGAGGTTTTCTCATTCCAAGGTAAAACAGATAACCCTTTACGCATAATGGCATTTAATAACGCTTCACTCGCTTTAGCGGGATCTGGTGCACCCATCACACTGCGTTGTAAAATAATCTTACCGCAACACAAATGTTTTTCTGCGGTTAAGCGCCCTTTTTTATCATCCCAATCAAGCCATTCTCGCTCTGAAAATAAAGACGGCAATAGTTCTTGTAAGCGATTACTATCGGCTGCAACACATGAAAAAACTCGACTGTCACCTTGCCTTGTCTTAACAACATCAGCAACCACCAGCATGGCTTCATTTGCCATCGGCTCATCGGCTGGCAGCATTACCCCTTGCCCATTCGACAATTGATAGCGCCCATCAGTGCCTCGCGATAAAGCAATACGATCGGGATAACCTGCCGCCATTATCGGGGCTATCCATTCAGCAGATACCGACAATGATAACGAAGCAGGTTGATGTAGTTTATTAAGGTACAGCTTGGCAAGGTGTTGCTTAGCACGCAATTGATACTGGCGAGCACGAGGTAGTTTACCGCTTTCCAATAAATTGAGTTGAAAATGCAAATCAGGGCTGTTCATGCCACGCGGGGGATCTTCCAATAAAGCCACCAGCAATGCTGCCGTTGTCATCGCCGAGGAGCTGCCCACCGTATGGTTTGCATCAAACTGCTGCGCTGTAATCAACATAACAGCATGACGAGGGTCGGTCCCCATTGTTTGCGTTTGTTTTCCCATTTCGGTTAATTGAAAACGCTGATCCATAATACCAAGTTGCTGCAATAAGCGCCGTGATTGCAGTAATGCTGGCTGTGGTGGCATATCAGACCAACGTAATTCACTGACATCATTACAACCCCATTGGGCTAATTCCATCGCTAAAGAAGTCAGATCGGCCCGCAAAATTTCAGGCTGAGGTGTCATAGGTTGACGAGAAAGCTGTTCTTCACTGTATAAACGTACGCAAATACCAGGCTCTAAGCGCCCTGCTCGCCCCGAACGCTGCTCAGCTGATGATTGTGCAATGCGTACTTGTTCTAAGCGACTGATACCTGTTTTAGGATCCCACAATGCAATACGCTCTAAACCACAATCAACCACCAATCGAATGCCTTCTATGGTCAGGCTTGTTTCAGCAATATTGGTCGCCAACACCACTTTTCGTTTGCCTTTCGGTGCTGGCATAATGGCTTGTTGCTGCTGATCATTACTCAGCTGTCCAAACAACGGACTGATCAACACATTAGCTGCGACCCGCTCTGTCAACATGTCGGCTAAGCGCTTGATTTCTCCAGCTCCGGCTAAAAAGATCAATATCGAGCCAGACTCTGCATCCAACAGCTGAAGCGTTTCCCGACAGCAGCTCTCTAACAACTGATAGTGATCACTTACCGACTTATAACGGTGTTCAACAGGAAAACACCGCCCATCCGATTCAATATAACCAGCATCAGGCAATAAATCTTTGAGCGCATCGGCATCTAACGTTGCCGACATCACCAGCAACTTTAAGTCATCACGTAAGGCTTCTTGTACTTCCAAGGCGAGTGCTAACGCTGTATCTGCATGAATACTCCGCTCATGAAATTCATCAAAGATCAGTAAGTCGATACCTTTCAATTCAGGATCTTGCTGCAGCATTCGCGTCATAACCCCTTCGGTCACAATTTCTAGCTGCGTCGCTTTGCTTACCTTACTTTCACCACGAACTCGCAGTCCAACCGTCTCACCCACGCGTTCACCCAGCTGTTTCGATAGGTAATTAGCAATATTTCTCGCCGCCAAACGACGTGGTTCAAGCATAATAATCCGCCCAAAGCGAGCCCCACCCCGTATCGCCTTTGAACGAGACGCTAATAACTCAAGTGGTAAGCGGGTTGATTTACCAGCCCCGGGCGGCGCTTTAAGGATCAGCTGAGGACTGCTCGCTAATATCGTCAGTAAATCAGGTAAAACAGTATCGATAGGCAATTGCGACAAGATGAAAACCTTATGTCATGATCTAATAGAGCAGGCAACATTGTACAAGAAAGTGAGGTCAAATGAGTGACATTACGGAAAGGCTCTTTTTCGCATTGGGGTTGCCCCCTAAAACTAATGAAAAAAATGACGGTAATCTAAAATCCTATCAGCAACTATGCCGACTTAAAAACACGGTTGCCGCAGAAATGCAGGGGAAACCAGTTATTAATAATAATTTACACATCACCTTGGCATTTATTGGTGCCGTCAATCCACAACAGAAACAGCGATTAATCGCCCATGTGAATCAGCTTATTGCCCCCCAAGCATTTTCTATATCATGCTCAGGATTGCACTATTGGTCACGTAGCAAGGTGGTTTGGCTTGATTGCCACGCATACCACCCAACCAATCGGCAGCCATCAACAGCACTCCAGGCACTAGTCAGCCTGCTTCGACAAGCAGTTACTCACTCATCAGCGCATTTTGCTGATATACCTTCCATCAGCAACCAAGCATCGCTAGCTGGCTACACACCCCACATCACACTCTGTAAGAAGGTAAAGCCACACCCGAGTCTCCCACTGTTACCTCAGCAATTAGACTTTCACTTTCAGCACTTTGGTCTGTATATTTCAGAGACTATCAAAACAGCTCATGGTAACGACGTTCGATACCGTTGCCTGCAACAATGGTCGTTAGCCGCTGCTCGTTTTAACAACTGACCATGTTAACAATCCAATACGCCTAGGAACCCATATCCATGAAGTTTGATCCCCCTCTTCAATCAGCCATATTAATAAAGCGCTATAAACGCTTCCTTACTGATATTGAATTACCCGATGGCGAGATACGCACTATTCATTGTGCCAATACAGGAGCGATGACTGGCTGTGCTGAACCCGGAAATACCGTTTGGTTCTCAACATCAGAAAATAAAAAGCGTAAATATCCTAATAGCTGGGAGCTCGCTGAAACAGCAAGTGGGCATTGGATCTGTGTTAACACAGCACAAGCTAACCGACTGGTTGTAGAGGCAATTAGCTCTGGTACCATCACAGAATTACAAGGCTATTCGTCACTTAGAACCGAAGTTAAGTATGGTAGTGAAAACAGCAGGATAGATATCCTGTTAGAAGATAAAAATAAGCCTGTCTGCTATATTGAGGTGAAAAGCGTAACATTATTGGATAATGGTCAAGGTTTTTTCCCTGATGCGGTAACAACGCGAGGGCAAAAACACTTAAGGGAATTGATCGAAGTCGCTCAAAATGGGCAAAGATCAGTACTTTTTTTCGCTATTTTGCATTCAGGCATTGAAAATGTGTCTGCGGCACACCACATAGACCCAGACTATTATCGTTTAATAAAACAAGCAGAACAGGCTGGTGTTGAAATCATCTGTTATAAAGCGATTTTAAATAAAGATGAAATCAAATTAAACCACTGTATAAATTTCAATCAATAATGTTTAAAAAGTGATGCTTTCTTCACATTGGTATAAAATTGAACACATACAGTAATTGCTACCAATACGCCTTTCTGCTATAGATAGCGCCCAAAATTAACCAGTGACGGTTATTAGGTATATTAGGAGATGCTATATGCCAGAGATCAAGCTTAAAAAATCACTTGGCATCCTGGCTATTGCTGGGTTAGAGCCATACCAAGAAAAAGTCGGCGAAGAATACATGGGAGAGGAGCAACTTGCGCACTTTCATCAAATTCTCGACGCATGGCGTAACCAGCTTCGTGAAGAAGTTGATCGTACTGTAAACCACATGCAGGACGAAGCAGCCAACTTCCCGGATCCAGTAGACCGCGCAGCTCAAGAAGAAGAGTTCAGCTTGGAACTACGTAATCGTGACCGTGAACGTAAGCTGATTAAAAAAATTGAAAAGACACTTCAACGTATTGAAGATGATGATTTCGGTTTCTGTGACTCCTGTGGCGTTGAGATCGGTATCCGCCGTCTTGAAGCTCGCCCAACAGCCGATCTATGTATTGACTGTAAAACACTTGCAGAAATTAAAGAAAAGCAGATGGCAGGCTAATACCCTCAAAGGTATTGAACAGCAACTGATTGAAAGAGGGAGCAGATGCTCCCTCTTTTCTTTACGATCATTTTATAACGTACATCAATCATATTAAGAAATTGAAAACATTTACTTAATATAATTGGGACTTTTCCAACCACTATCTCTGTTTTAATGTGTTTATGACCACTGATACTCACTATGTCGGACGCTTCGCCCCTTCCCCTTCAGGCCCACTTCATTTTGGCTCGCTGATTGCAGCTTTAGGCAGCTACCTACAAGCGCGTTCACAACATGGAAAATGGCTTGTTCGTATCGAAGATCTTGATCCTCCACGCGAAATAGCAGGGGCGGCTGATGATATTCTACGTACATTAGAGGCATACGGGTTAACATGGGATGGCAGTGTGATGTATCAAAGTCAACGTCATGGAGCTTATCAAGATCAAATAGATCAATGGTTGCATAGTGGCGATGCGTATTACTGTCAATGTACTCGAAAACAAATTAAAACAGCAGGTGGCTTTTATCCCGGAACTTGCCGCCATCTTCATCATTCAGCAGAAAATAGTGCCGTTCGACTTAACGTTGACACACCCATTACATATTTTGTTGATAGATTGCATGGTCGAATAGACATTCCGGCGACATTAGCACAAGAAGATTTCATCATTCGCCGTCGTGATGGGCTGTATGCCTATAATCTCGCGGTGGTACTTGATGATATTGAACAAAACATAACAGAGATTGTTCGTGGTGCAGATCTCATTGAACCAACGGGACGGCAAATTGGCCTATATCGCCAATTACAGCACCCTGAAGTGAGTTATTTGCATTTACCATTAGCCGTCACCGATAACGGTAATAAGTTATCAAAACAAAATCATGCGCCAGCTATTGATAAAAGTAACCCTGTTCCTGCACTAATTGCAGCGATGTCTTTTCTTGGTATGGCACCACCAGCTGCACTTATCAAAGAAGAGCTGAAAGACGTTTTGCAATGGGGAGTTCACGCTTGGTGTATCGATAATCTGCCAAAAACGACAGAAATTATCCTAACCAATACACATTAAAATCAGGGTAAATGAGCACTGCCATTCTAAAATGGCTTGCTGTGATATATCATATGCGGCTGTTTGTTGAACCAGATGCACGAATACGAGGTGTATTATCTTTAATCGAGTAGCCAGCTTTTGCCGTAAAGTACTGAATCGCGACAGTAGTACTCGCGATACCGAGGACCAACCCTTGCAAGTTTTTCAACGCCAAGAGCACGGCATTTCACGTAAAGATATCAGCGAAAATGCGCTGAAGGTACTTTATCGCCTGAATAAAGGAGGCTATGACGCCTATTTAGTCGGTGGTGGTGTACGTGATCTTTTATTACACAAACAACCTAAAGATTTTGATATTGCAACCAACGCAACCCCGGAAGAGATTAAAAGCCTATTCCGTAACTGCCGCCTGATTGGACGCCGTTTCCGTCTTGCGCACATTTTGTTTGGTCGTGATGTTATTGAAGTCGCTACTTTCCGAGGTCATCACTCTGATGCACCAGTGAAAGTAGAAATTAAAGATAAAGCCGATGCAAAGGGCAAACAGCAGGTTTCATCAAAAAGCCAAGAAGGCATGTTGTTACGCGACAATGTCTACGGCACCATAGATGAAGATGCTGAACGTCGTGATTTCACGATCAATGCCATGTATTACAGTGCTAAAGATTTCACGGTAACCGATTACGCAAATGGCGTAGAAGATCTCAATAATCGCATTGTGCGTTTAATGGGTGATCCAGAAACACGCTACCGTGAAGATCCAGTTCGTATGCTGCGGGCAGTACGCTTTGCCGCTAAATTAGACATGACGATTGAAGAAAAAACCGCAGCACCGATTGAAGAACTTGCACCATTGTTGCGAGATATTCCATCAGCACGCTTATTTGAAGAAAGTTTAAAGCTGCTTCAAGCGGGTCAAGGTCTAGCAACATACAAACTGCTTCGTCAATACAATCTATTTCAACAGTTGTTCCCTATTCTTGCCGATCACTTTACTGAAGATCACAGCAGCCAAACGGAACAAATGATTGAACACATTTTAGCAGCGACAGATAAGCGTATTGCAGAAGATAAACGTGTAAACCCTGCCTTTATCTATGCCGCGATGTTGTGGTACCCACTAACAACACGGGCAGAAGAAATATCTTTTGCTAGTGGTTTAGCATTTTATGATGCCTTTATGGTTGCCGCTAACGACATCTTAGATGAACAAGTTCGCAGTATTGCCATTCCACGCCGTCATACCACGACAGTACGTGATATCTGGCAGCAACAAATTCGCTTTAGCCGCCGTTCTGGCAAGCGTGCATTCAAAATGATGGAACATCCTAAGTTCCGTGCAGCGTACGATTTCATGGAAATGCGTAGCCATTTTGAAGGCGATGATATTGTTGAACTAACCAGCTGGTGGAATGAATTCCAAAATGCTGACCGCCCACTTCGCGGTAAGATGGTTCAAGAAATTAATGATGATGGAGGACGCCGCCCTCGTCGCCGCCGCCCACAACGTCGTAAAAAGCCACAAGCAAAGTCATCATCATGATCCGCTCTTATATCGCTATTGGCAGTAATCTGGGTGATCCCATTTCACAAGCAATGAGTGCTATAAAAGCCCTAAAACAGATTCCGGCAATCACAGTGGTTGCCGAATCATCGCTGTACAGCAGTACCCCGATGGGTCCACAAAATCAACCGGATTATATTAATGCTGTTGTTGCAATCGACACCACATTAACGCCGTTAGAGCTGCTGAACGCAACCCAAGCTATCGAGCTTGAGCATGGACGCGTCCGTAAAGATGAACGCTGGGGGCCAAGAACCTTGGATCTCGACATTATTCTTTATGGCGATCTGGAACATCACTGCGAACGGTTAACCGTTCCACATTATGGAATGAAAGTACGTGAATTTGTACTTTATCCACTTGCCGAAATTATCCCTGATTTGATTCTGCCTGATAGTACTGCGCTTTCGCAGTTATTGACGCAGGTAGACCGCAATGGCTTAGCTATCTGGCAAGCATAAAACATTGATCAGGGTGAGGGAGAAGTTATGAAAAAAATAACAATCAACGACCTGATGACATGGAAGAACGAAGGTCGTAAATTTGCGTCGATCACTGCATATGACGCAAGTTTTGCTCAATTATTTGAGCAACAGGAAGTACCAGTAATGCTAGTTGGCGATTCATTGGGCATGGTTTTACAAGGTAAACCTGACACCCTGCCAGTCAGTGTAAGTGATATTGCTTACCACACGCGATGTGTACGAGCTGGTAGCCCTAACTCTCTTTTAATGGCTGATATGCCATTCATGAGCTATAGCACCCCAGAACAAGCGTGTGAGAATGCTGCAGAGCTTATGCGAGCTGGCGCTAACATGGTAAAACTGGAAGGTGGAGCATGGTTAGCTGAAACCGTCACAAAGCTTACCGAGCGTGCCGTTCCGGTATGTGCTCACTTAGGCCTTACTCCACAATCTGTAAATATTTTTGGTGGATACAAAGTTCAAGGTCGCGATTTTGATCACGCTGAACAGATGGTCAAAGATGCTATTTTATTGAAAAATGCTGGTGCTCAAATCATTTTGCTGGAATGCGTACCTGCAAGTCTTGCAGAGCGCATAACTAAAGCAGTTGAAGTACCTGTTATTGGGATTGGCGCTGGTAACGTAACAGATGGTCAGATCCTAGTGATGCACGACATGTTTGGTATATCTGCCAACTACATGCCGCGTTTTTCAAAAAATTATCTCGCTGAAACTGGCGACATGCGTACAGCTGTCAGCAAATACCTAGAAGAGGTTGAGGCCAGTACTTTCCCTGGCCCCCAACACACCTTTGAGTAAGGAATAAAAGATGCAAACATTCGTCGAAACCGCCCTATTAAGAGAGCAGATTCGCGCATTGCGTCGTGAAGGTCGTCGTATCGCTTTTGTTCCAACGATGGGCAATCTTCATGATGGTCATCTAACGTTAGTACGTAAAGCTCGTGAACATGCAGACATTGTTGTTGTGAGTATTTTTGTTAACCCAATGCAGTTTGAAAAAGCTGACGACTTAACAAACTACCCGCGTACTTTAGAAAATGATCTGGCGAAGTTGAATAGCGAAGGGGTTGACCTTGTATTCACTCCAACACCTGAAGTTATGTACCCACAAGGTTTGGAACGTCAAACATTTGTTGAAGTACCAGGCTTATCGCAAATGCTAGAAGGCGCATTGCGTCCAGGTCATTTCCGTGGCGTTGCAACAGTTGTAACCAAGCTGTTCAACATGGTGCAGCCTGACGTCGCTTGCTTCGGTGAGAAAGATTACCAACAGCTGGCACTATTGCGTCAGATGACACTCGACATGGCTATGGATATCGACATCATTGGCGTGCCAACCGTACGTGAAATGGACGGTTTAGCTATGAGTTCCCGTAATGGTTACCTGACTGTTGACGAACGCCAGCGTGCTCCTGTTTTAGCACGCACAATGCGCTGGGTGAGTAGCCAAATGCGCGGCGGCCGCACGGATTACTCTGAAATCATCGTTGATGCCAATGATCAGCTTCGTGCTGCGGGGCTTCAGCCTGATGAAAGCTACATTCGTGATGCAGTAACGCTACAAGCGGTATCGGAAGAAACCCAGCAAGCGGTCATTCTGATGTCAGCGCAGCTTGGTAAGGCCCGCTTAATCGATAATCAAGTGGTCGAACTGACCCAGCCAGCAGCACCTGTAGCAGAAGCCGCTGAGTCATAATAGACGACTCACTTAGCACGACAGATAGCATTATTTTAAAAGGCCGAATATCGAAAGATAATCGGCCTTTTTGTTACCATCTTTCCGCTTCAATATGCTGTCTTACGAGCGTAAGCCAATACCGCGAGAAATCAGATAATAAGCAATCGAATATAAGAAAAGGATGAACCCGATAAGTACCCCAAATGACGTCACAATACCCACATCAGACACCCCTAAGAAACCGTAGCGGAATGCATTCACCATATAAACAATGGGATTTAACTTTGACACGCCTTGCCAAAACTCAGGCAATAAGTTGATGGAGTAAAATACCCCGCCAAGGTAGGTCAATGGAGTTAGAATAAAGGTTGGAATAATACTAATATCATCAAATGTGCGAGCAAACACCGCATTAATCAACCCGCCAAGAGAGAACACAATCGACGTCATCAAGATCGTAGCAATTATTACCCCTAAATGAGCAATACTGAGGTCAACAAAAAACAGCGATACCACACTAACAATGAAACCAACCCCTAAACCACGCAATACACCACCACCGACATAGCCAGCAATAATGATGTAATTAGGGACAGGTGCCACGAGTAATTCTTCAATGTTGTGCTGGAATTTAGCACTGAAAAAAGATGAAGCTACATTGGAATATGAATTGGTGATCACTGACATCATGATCAGACCCGGTACGATATATTCCATGTAACTAAAACCGTTCATTTCGCCAATTCGGCTACCAATTAGGTTGCCAAAAATAATGAAATACAAGGTCATCGTGATAGCAGGTGGCACCAAGGTTTGCACCCAAATGCGAGTAAAGCGGTGAATTTCTTTGGTGATCAGGCTTTTAAAAGCGATCCAAAATTGGTGGTTCATGCTTGCGCCTCTTTGTTTGATGATGCTTGACTCTGTGCAATTAGCGTCACAAACAATTCTTCTAAACGGTTCGATTTATTGCGCATCGACATTACGTCAATCCCTTGCGCAGTCAAAGCGGTAAAAATCGTATTCAGCCCTTTGTCCTTTTCGATATCAACTTCTAGGGTATGGTTATCAGGCAAACGCCAATTCAAGCCGTCAAGCTTCGGTTTATTACCATTAAGCTTAATATCCAAAATAAAGGTTTCGACTTCTAGCTTACCGAGTAACGCTTTCATGCTGGTGCATTCCACTAACTCGCCGTGATTAATGATACCGATATTACGGCACAGCATTTCTGCTTCTTCTAAATAGTGGGTGGTCAGAATAATCGTGACACCCTGACGATTAATTTCACGTAGAAATGTCCACATAGAACGACGTAACTCGATGTCGACACCAGCTGTTGGTTCATCAAGAATAAGCAGCTTAGGTTCATGCATCAATGCACGAGCAATCATTAAACGCCGCTTCATACCACCAGAAAGATTACGCGCACGTTCATTGCGCTTTCCCCATAGATCGAGCTGACTGAGGTATTTTTTAGCACGCTCTCGTGCTAACGGTTTATCAACGCCATAATAACCGGCTTGGTTAACAACAATCTGCTCAACGGTTTCAAATGGATTAAAGTTAAACTCTTGTGGTACTAACCCCAATTGATTCTTCGCTTTAACAAGATCTGAGTCAATATCGTAACCAAATACCTTTACCGACCCCGAAGTCTTGTTAACTAATGAACTTATTACACCTATTGTTGTTGACTTACCTGCACCATTTGGGCCTAGTAATGCAAAGAAGTCTCCTTCTTCGACAGATAAGTTAATGTTTTTAATAGCTTCAACGCCACCCTTATAGGTTTTACTTAAATTTTTGATTTCCAGTGCGTTCATAAAATACAATCTTAATGTTAGAAATTTTCATCAAATGTCACTAGTTTTCACAAAAAGAGTAACTAATCCGATTTGCTATTAGTCCAGCTTGTGTATAGTAGAGGACATATTAAATAAAGGCATTATCATGGCAGATATTAAGCAGTTATTCGCAAACAATCTCTCTTGGTCGGAGAACATCAAGGAAGATACACCCGAATTTTTTTCTCATCTCGCGGAATCACAACAACCACAATATCTATGGATTGGCTGTTCCGATAGTCGAGTACCCGCAGAGCGCCTTACCGGGCTAGACTCGGGCGAGCTATTTGTTCACCGAAATGTGGCAAACCAAGTCATTCACACTGACTTAAATTGTCTTTCTGTTATTCAATATGCTGTTGATGTGCTCAAGGTCAAACACATCATCGTTTGTGGGCACTATGGATGCGGTGGTGTTACCGCAGCGATTGAGAACCCTCCCCTCGGCCTGATTAATAACTGGTTATTGCACATCCGCGATTTGTACCTAAAGCATCGCAGTGACCTTGGTACACTACCTCGTGAAGATTGGGACAACAAGCTGTGCGAAATCAATGTTGCCTCTCAGGTCTATAACCTTGGTAACTCAACAGTCATGCAGCAAGCTTGGGAACGTGGTCAACAAGTGAAAATCCATGGCTGGATTTATGGTATTGATAATGGCGTATTACGCGATTTAGGCGTAACGGCAACCAGTCGCGAATCTTTAGAGGTCTCTTATCAAGCCGCAATGTCTGCAATTCTACCACCAAAAGAATTGTAGTTTTTCATAGCACGCACTAAACACAGAATATAAAAAAGCGACGGCTCATTGAGCCGTCGCTTTTTTGGATTCTATTTGTCACGCACAAGACTTTTACACCATTAAGATAATGGGTATTAGTCTTCTAGTGGTACCACTTTACCGATAAAAGGTAAGTGACGGTATTTTTGCGCGTAATCAATACCCACACCGACAACAAACTCATCAGGAATCACAAAGCCATACCAATCAACGTTTACATTGACTTCACGGCGTTCTGGCTTATCCAATAATGTACAAATACGGATCGAATTGGGTTCACGCAGAGATAAGATTTCACACACTTTATTTAGCGTATTACCAGTATCGATAATATCTTCAACGAGCAGGACATCTTTACCTTTAATGTCGTCATCCAGATCTTTTAGGATACGTACATCACGGTTACTTTCCATTGTATTGCCGTAACTTGATGCAGTCATGAAGTCAACTTCATGAGGAAGGTCAATTGCACGTGCTAAATCAGCCATAAAGACAAAAGAACCACGCAACAAGCCAACCATAACAAGGTTCTCTGATCCCTTGTAACATTCAGTAATTTGCTGTCCTAGCTCTTTTACTCGTGCCTGAACATCCTGCTCAGAAATTAATACTTCAACTGTATGTTTCATCTTATTCTCCATCAGTACGACCGCATCAGCCGCCTGCAGGCTATCTAATACCAAAGAAGACACATTCTATCATTCATTGATGCTAATAGTTATTTTATCGATAGTGTCAATTATACGACACACTTAAATTAAGTTGGGTTTGAATACGCCTTGTTGCTGATGTAGAGTTAGTCATACAAAACAAATATATAATACTTATAAATACTTATGGCTAGGGATCACGTGCTCATGGATACGATCGTAAAAAAAACGCGTACTCGTCTTTCACCTGAAAAAAGAAAGCAACAGCTTCTCGACTTTGCTTTAGATGTATTTGCTCGCCGCGGAATAGGCAGAGCAGGACATGCAGATATTGCTGAAATGGCCAATGTGTCAGTGGCTACTGTCTTTAATTACTTTCCAACCCGTGAAGCACTGGTTGAAGAAGTATTGCTCCAAGTTGAAAACCGTTTTAGCCTCCTGCTTTCAGAATGCCTAGATGAAGAAGATAAAACGCTACATGCCCGTCTACGCTGTATTTCACACACTCTTATCGATGCGGTTATCGAACAACAAGACTGGTTAAAAGTCTGGTTTGAATGGAGCACATCAGTTCGAGACGATATTTGGCCACAGTTTATTAGTGGTAATAAAAAGAGTCTGAAACGCATTGCGGTAGCATTTGAGCAGGGTAAAGAAAATGATGAAATTAATAGTGATAATTCATCTGATGATTTAGCCCACCTGCTACACGGTCTATGCTACATCTTATACTTACAGACGAACTTACACCCAGATCAAGACCGAATGCGCGAGCAAGCAGAACGCTACATCAGCACTATGTACCCTGCTAAATAAGTCTAGATTTATAGACAAAAAAAGGTCAGCTTTTGCTGACCTTTTTTATCAAATATATATTCACTGGCTCGATGGTTTAGCGTTAATTTTGACGTTCTAGCACGCGGTAGCAAAAACAACTGGCTCATGTGGCTCTACATTGATCGCCACTTTATCACCAATATTCAATATTAAATGTGAATTTACCACTAATGAATGCCCCTGATACTTCACGGTATAACGGCAGTTATCGCCCATAAATTGTTGCTCTACAATTACCCCGCCTCCATCAGTTTGAGGCTGAACATGTAAATTCTGAGGTCGCAGTAACCATTCAACATTATCGTCTTGTCGATAAGTAAGTTCCGAACTGAATTCAATGTCACCAAATGGTGTAAATAGGTGCTTGTCGTTTTTCACTGTCGCCGGAAGGTAAGACCCCGTTCCTAAAAACTCTGCAACAAAACGGCTGCTTGGACGATAATAGAGATCCGTCGCTGTACCAAATTGCTCAATGATGCCGTTATTCATAACAGCAAGACGATCGGCAAATGCGAAAGCCTCTTCTCGACTGTGAGTAACAAAAATCGCAGTAACGCCCTGCGCTTTAAAAATACGACGAATTTCTTTAATCAAGCCGTGACGTACTTGAGTATCAATATTTGAGAACGGTTCATCTAATAAAATTAAATCAGGCTCACACGCTAATGCGCGTGCAATGGCAACTCGTTGCTGCTGCCCACCCGATAATTGATGTGGATAGCGATCATCAAGTTTAGTGAGGTGAACAAGCTCTAACATTTCTTGAATTTTGGCCAGAATGCGGGTGTTATCCCAATCTTTCAAACCAAAAGCAATGTTCTCAGCCACGGTGAGATGTGGGAATAATGCATAGTCTTGAAATATCATGCCAATATTACGTTTTTCGGGGGGTAACCAAGTCGTTTCATCCACAACAACACGACCATTAATCGTCATGCCGCCACTCTCTAATGGCAATAAACCTGCAATCGCTTTAAGCAGGGTTGTTTTACCGCAGCCACTCGCACCAAGCAGACAGACAATTTCGTTATCTTCAACAGGTAATGAGAGGTTCTGTAATACCGCCTGACCGTTATAACGGCACGTTAAATTAGTAACGGATAATGCACTACTCATCAGTGTTTCTGCTCCAAAGAACGGTTGATCATCACCAATGGGATCAAACCAACGATAACTAATAAAATCGCAGGTAGAGCAGCCTGCTCTAACTGCTCATCCGAGGCAAAATTAAAAACATAGGTCGCCAGTGTTTCAAAATTAAAGGGGCGTAATAATAATGCCGCATTTAATTCTTTCATCGATTCAATAAACACCAACAAACCTGCAATTAAACAACCACGACGAATTAACGGTAAATGAACACGACGCAACATCGCTGTGGATGCATAGCCCATGGTTTTTGATGCCATATCTAACGACGGAGATATCTTAGCTAAACTGCTTTCAATACTACCAATGGCTACCGCCGCAAAACGCACCACAAAGGCAAAGATAATGGCAAACATAGTGCCAGAGAAAATCAACCCAGGCCGCCCTAATTCATAAGATCGTGCAAGGTCATTTACTAAATGATCAACCGATGTAAGAGGGATTATCACGCCAATCGCTAGCACGGTTCCCGGTACTGCATAGCCCATTGAAGCTAAACGCATCGGCACTGCGGTATACTTGCTGCCATCTAAGCGACGATAGAAATTAACGATTAATGCCAAGATAACCGCGACTACAGCGGCAATAATTGAAACAGATAAGCTGTTAAGACTGTATTGCAGAAATTGAGTGGTCCAGCTTTCTGCAAAATAGTGCCATGCATAGTAACCAAGTTGAAGTAATGGAAATGCAAAAGCCATACCGACCAATCCCCAACACCATATGATCGCACACCATTTTTTAGCACCCGTTAAGGTGTAGCGAACATCATCACCATGCTCAAACTGCTGCTGAAATAACTTTTGCTTCCGACGGCTAAAGCGTTCAGTGCTAATCAAAAAGAAAATCACTAACAACATCAACGATGATATTTTGGCTGCCGCGTTTAAGTTTGAGTAGCCTAGCCACGTGTCATAAACCGCGGTTGTTAGCGTATTAACGGCAAAGTAACTCACCGTACCGAAATCACCCAAGGTTTCCATTGCTACAAGAGATAACGCCACCGCGATAGAAGGGCGAGCTAATGGTAATGATATACGACGGAAACTTTGCCATGGCGAACAACGCAGCAAGCGTGCAGATTGCAGCAAACTAACACTTTGCTCCATAAAAGCCGCACGGGCTAATAAGTAGATATAAGGATAAAGGACGAGTGCTAGAACAATACAAGCCCCACCCAAAGAGCGAATATTAGGGAACCAGTAATCATGGATTGTTTCCCAGCCAAACACATCACGTAAGAAGATTTGAACCGGACCAGCATAATCAAACCAGTTGGTATAAATATATCCCACAATATAGCCCGGCATAGCCAACGGTAATACCAGAGCCCACTGCAGAATTTTTTCTCCCGGAATACGACACATCGCCATAATCCAAGCAGAAGGCAGACCTAACAGAAGCGCTAAAACGGAGGTACCCAACACCAACCAAACCGTATTAGCGGCATAAGTCCCCATTACGGTACTCATTAAATGAGAAAACACCTCATCAGAATCACCCAATGCGGTGTAAAAAATAGCTAGAATTGGTAGCACCAACAACAAGGATAATACCCAGCTACTGGATTGCCAAAATATATGTTTTTCTTTCATCGCCTACTACTTAGTCACTTTAACAATAAATCTGCGGCATCAGTACTAACGCACATATAACAACGTCGTGCTCAATTATCATTGCAGCCTGATGACACTATTTTTCAAGCTAGAGAAACTACCACAACTGATTAGAAAAGGTACTAGGCTTTAACCAAAAAAAGGGGCATTAAGCCCCACTTTTTTGTATTAATTTATAAATCAAATTTCACTTCATCAAGAAGCTTGATTGCAGCGCTGTGATACTCAGCCACTTTTTCTAGTGGTAAGTCGTCTGCTTTAAAGTCGCCCCATGATGCAACAAGCTCTGAACGCTTAACACCCTCTTTAACTGGGTATTCGTAGTTTACTTCAGCATACATCTGCTGAGCTTTATCGCCGGTTAGGTATTCCATCAGCTTTTGAGCATTGTCTTTGTTCGGCGCATATTTCGCCATTGCCATGCCACTTACGTTTACGTGTGTGCCATTGCCTTTTTGTCCTGGGAAGTCGATGTAAACCGCTTCAGCCCATGCCTTCTGCTTCTCATCGTTAACCATCTTGCCTAGGTAATAGCTGTTACCGATAGCCAAATCACAAAGACCTTCTTTAACGGCTTTAACCTGATCACGGTCATTACCTTGTGGCTTACGTGCAAGGTTGGCTTTCACGCCTTCTAACCATGTTTTTGCTTCAGCTTCACCGTAGTGAGCAATCATCGACGAAACAAGTGAAATATTGTATGGGTGTTTACCTGAGCGAGTACAAATTTTGCCTTTCCACTCTGGCTTAGCAAGATCTGTATAATCAAATTCAGTAGGTAGGTGACCAACACGATCACGTGATGAGTACACGTTACGGCTACGTAATGTCAGTGCAAACCACTCATCTTCTGAATCACGGTATTGTGAAGGAACATTTGACTCAATAACTTTGCTGTCAACTGGCTGAACAAGCTTCATATCAGCAAGTTCAACTAAGCGGCTAATATCTGTTGTTAGTACAACATCGGCAGGGCTGTATTCGCCTTCTTGCTTTAGCTTCTCTGACAAGCCTTTTTTTGCGAACTTCACGTTTACTTTAATACCCGTTTCTTGAGTAAATTCTTTAAACATTGGTTCAACCAAGAACGGCTGACGGTAAGAGTAAACATTCACTTCTTCAGCCGCAATAGCCGCTTGAGGTGCAGCAAGACCAAATAAGATAGCCGAAGCCAACAGCTTTTTCATTGAGTAAAATCCCTTAATGCAAAATGCAATGATAACAATTATCAATATCGATACAATTATACTGTAGCACTTCAACAAAACAATGCTCAGAAACAAAATAAATAAAAAAAACGGTGCTAATTAGCACCGTTTTTTTAAAGTTGTGAACTAAATATATGTTACCTATTTCGTATTCAATTTCACACAGACAAACTTAGCTCACATCTGTTATTTCAAGCTTACAAATTCAGGATAAGCATCTACACCACAATCATGTAAATCCATTCCTGCCATTTCTTCTTCTTCCGTAACACGGATACCAATGGTCACTTTAATAACTAACCAAACAACAAAGCTTGCCGCAAATACCCATGCAAAGATTACCGCTGCACCTAATAACTGAGCACCAAATGATGCGTCACCGTTGCTGAAAGGCACAACCATAAGGCCAAAGAAACCACATACACCGTGTACTGAAATAGCACCGACTGGATCGTCAATCTTAATTTTATCTAGCGCAATAATACTAAAGACAACTAATGCACCAGCAACCACACCCACAATCACAGAAGCAATCGGTGATGGTGACAGTGGGTCGGCAGTGATAGCCACTAAGCCAGCCAAGGCACCATTCAATATCATGGTTAAATCCGCTTTACCCCACATAGTTTTACACACGGCCAGCGATGCAATAGCACCCGCAGCTGCTGCGGCATTGGTATTTAGGAAGATTTGACCAACAGCTGATGCGTTTTCGAAGTCAGACAACATTAGCTGCGAACCACCGTTGAAGCCGAACCAACCTAACCAAAGAATAAAGGTACCTAGCGTAGCGAGTGGCATGTTAGAACCAGGTATCGGGTTAATTTCACCATTTTTACCGTATTTTCCTTTACGTGCACCCAGTAATAAAACACCTGCTAATGCAGCTGAAGCACCCGCCATGTGAACAATACCCGAGCCAGCAAAATCACTAAACCCTGCTTCAGATAGGAAGCCACCGCCCCATGTCCAGTAGCCTTCCATCGGATAAATAAAGGCCGTTAAAACGACAGAGAAAAGAAGGAAAGACCACAGTTTCATTCGTTCTGCCACTGCACCTGATACCACGGACATTGCTGTTGCGACAAATACAACTTGGAAGAAGAAATCAGACTCAAGTGAGTGATCGGCACCTTCCGCTTGCGTACCAATTAAGGCACCAATTGAAGGTAACCAGCCCCCCTCACCATTATCAACGTACATGATGTTATAACCAACGATAAGGTATGTAGTACATGCAATCGCATATAAGCAAAAGTTTTTGGTTAAGATTTCAGTGGTATTTTTTGAACGTACCAGGCCAGCTTCTAGCATGGCGAATCCTGCCGCCATCCACATAACCAATGCACCTGATATTAAAAAGAAGAATGTATCGAGAGCATAACGCAGCTCTGTAACAGTTGTTGTCAATTCCATGGTTGTTTCCCCTGTAACTGCTAAATTTTTATTTCAAATATCTATAAGTGAGGTCTACAGCGCTTCGAGATCAGTCTCACCAGTACGGATACGTACCGCATGATCGAGGTCGTAAACGAAGATTTTGCCATCACCAATTTTGCCGGTTTGTGCCGCATTAGAGATGGCATCAACAATTGCTTCAAAATTGTCAGCTTGAGTCGCAATTTCAATTTTAACTTTCGGCAAAAAATCGACTTGGTATTCAGCACCGCGATAGAGTTCTGTATGTCCTTTTTGACGGCCAAATCCTTTGACCTCAGAAACCGTCATACCTTCAACGCCAACATCAGCTAATGCTTCACGTACATCATCAAGTTTGAAAGGTTTAATAATTGCACTAATCAATTTCATTCTTCGCTCCTTAAGTTCACATTCCTTCTGGCTTATTTAATTAGTTACAAGCTTTATGCCAACTTTTAAAACAATTATAAATCAACACGTTAGATTATTTACCTTATAAAAACGAAAAAAGGCCGCACCAATATGATGCAGCCTTTTCACTATAAGTAAGCAATGCCGTAGAAAAAGAGTGAAGATACTTAAAAGCGAGTTACAAATGCCCGCCAAGCTTGCAGTACTAACTCAAAATCTTCAAACCCACAACACGACACACTCTCTTCATCATAGAAATGCATGTCTTCATCGAAATCTTCTTCTTCTTCAGAGAACAAGTAGTTAGCTTGAATTATTGCTTCATGATCTTGCAAAATCAAACTGAGGTCATCACCCAGTAACCGCCATTCTTTGGTGCTATTTTTTAATGCACCGATTTGGCTCAGGATGGTATCCATCTTCTCAAAATCTTTGCCAACCTCTTCAATCAACCAACGGCCAATGATTTCATGGCCCATCGAAAAAGTGGCATGATAGCTACCGTCTAGGGTGTTTTTCTTAAATTCGTAGTCCATAGCTAGCCTCAAACTCTGTCGTATTCTTGGTATAATATCTGGAAGACCGCACATTCTCAGGATCTGAACCAATAATGCAACTGAATGCCACCATTGCTCGACAAATAGTTGAGCGCGCCATGAAGATCATTAAATATTCCGTCAATGTGATGGACGAACAAGGCCACATTATTGGCTCTGGTGATACTTCACGCCTAAACCAGCGCCATGAAGGTGCAATTCTGGCACTCAACGATCATCGTATTGTTGAAATAGATGACGCCACCTCTAAACAACTGAAAGGTGTTCGACCGGGTATCAACTTCCCCATTATCTTTCAACATAAAGCGATTGGTGTCGTGGGAATATCTGGCGAACCGGATTTAGTGCGTAATTATGGCGAGTTAGTAAAGATGACCGCTGAGTTAATCGTAGAACAAGCCGCATTAATGGCACAGGTTCAATGGAATAAGCGCCACCGTGAAGAGTTAGTTCTGCAGTTGATTGAAGAAGGTTCTGAGTTAAATGAAAACCAATTACTCTCTATTGCTGAACGGTTAGACTTGGATCTTGCTCAGCCTCGTATTGCTGCGATTGTAAAAGTATATCCTGTAAAAGGAAAAAGCTTATCGCTAGATCACCTACAACGTTTAGTCCACCTGCTTGAATACCCAGAACGGGATAATTTGGTCGGAATTGCTTCGGTATCGATGAATGAGGTTGTGGTACTCAAACCCATAACCTTAAGCGATAGCGGTTGGTCTCGCGCACTGGAGCAAAAGCGCGTCAATCAATTGATGAAGCGAGTAATGAAAGAAGGTGATTTTGTAATTCGAATCGCCTTAGGTGATTACTTTCCTTCATTGCAAGGCCTCTCTCAGTCTTTCATGACGGCTAAAGCCACGATGGAAGCAAGTAATACAATAAATAGTCAGCAAGATAACGTACTGTTCTATCAAGATCATATCTTGCCCGTTTTGCTAAACGGTTTAAAAGGTGACACTTGGCGTCAAGAACAATTGCTAATGCCATTAGTCAAACTGCAACAAAACGATCCTCGCGGTGTGTTAATCAAAACATTGAAAGCATTTTTTGTTCAAAATTGTGATTTAGCTCAAACGTGCGAAATGCTACATATTCATCGAAATACGCTTCGTTATCGATTAGAGAAAATAGAGCAAGAAACATCGTTAAATTTCAACAATATAAGCGACAAAACTCGACTTTATTTATCCCTATTAAGCCAGTCATAAAAATCCTTAATTGTGCAGACGCACAATTAATACAATATTGCATCTTCATTATTTGTCACTTCGCCTAAAGCATCCCCTCTTTTAACTCCGTACAGTTGCGGCAACTTAAACATTCTCGTAATCGCCAGCTACTGGCTATTACATATTTACGGAAGAATAGACGATGGTAGAAGTATCAACCCTCGGAGCTCTAGCGGCTCTAGTGGTCGCAATCAGTTTAATCCTAAAGAAAGTACCACCAGCTTACGGCATGATCATTGGTGCGCTTGTCGGTGGTGTTATCGGTGGTGTATCACTCACCGACACCGTTAGCCTGATGATTGGCGGTGCACAAGGTATTGTTACTGCTGTATTACGTATTCTAGCGGCAGGTGTGCTGGCTGGTGTATTGATTGAGTCGGGTGCGGCAACATCAATTGCTGAAACCATTGTCAAAAAAGTCGGTGAAACCCGCGCATTACTAGCCCTTGCAGTAGCCACAATGATTCTAACGGCTGTGGGTGTATTTGTAGATGTGGCGGTTATTACTGTTGCGCCTATCGCTCTTGCCATTGCACGCCGTGCCGATTTATCGAAAATGGCAATTCTATTAGCCATGGTTGGCGGCGGTAAAGCGGGTAACGTGATGTCACCTAACCCTAATGCGATTGCAGCAGCTGACGCATTTAATGTCCCTCTTACATCAGTGATGGCTGCGGGTGTTATCCCTGGTCTATGCGGTATGTTCTTCGCTTACTTCATTGCTAAGAAGCTGGTTAACAAAGGCAGTAAAGTTCAAGAGCATGAAGTGGTCGCCGTTGATCACAGTCGCTTACCAACATTCGGAGCTTCAATCGTTGCCCCTCTTGTTGCGATTGCACTATTAGCATTACGTCCGATTGCGGGTATTAATGTCGACCCTCTAATTGCACTACCTCTTGGTGGTTTAATGGGGGCTGTCGTAATGGGACGTTTTCGTGATACCAACCACTTTGCCGTTTCAGGTCTTAGCCGTATGGCTCCTGTCGCTGTCATGTTATTGGGTACAGGTACGCTTGCGGGTATTATCGCAAACTCTGGCTTGAAAGATGGTTTAATCGATATTCTAACTGCCTCTGGTTTGCCTTCTTACTTATTAGCACCGATCTCTGGTGCCATGATGGCACTGGCTACCGCCTCAACCACGGCAGGTACAGCGGTTGCATCAAGTGTCTTTAGCCACACCATTTTGGAACTCGGTGTGCCAGCACTCGCAGGGGCTGCAATGATCCACGCTGGCGCAACCATTACCGACCACATGCCACATGGTAGTTTCTTCCATGCAACTGGCGGTGCGGTGCATATGGATATTAAAGAACGTTTAAAACTTATTCCTTACGAATCTGCTGTCGGTCTGATGATCGCTGTTGTTTCAACTCTCATCTTTGGTGTATTTGGTCTGTTCGTTTAAGAGGCTTATTATTATGAAAATTGTTATTGCTCCTGATTCTTATAAAGAAAGCCTAACGGCAATGGAAGTGGCTACTGCGATTGAAGCCGGCTTTCGCCAAGTTATGCCAAATGCTGAATACCACAAATTGCCCATGGCTGATGGCGGTGAAGGTACCGTTCAGTCATTAGTTGACGCGACAGACGGCACCATTATCGAACACACGGTTACCGGTCCTCTTGGTGAGCAAGTCAAAGGGTTTTACGGTTTAATGGGCGACGGTAAAACCGCAATCATCGAAATGGCAGCAGCATCTGGTTTGCACTTAGTGCCAGTAGAAAAACGTAACCCATTGCTTACCACCAGCTTTGGCACTGGCGAACTGATTACAGCCGTTCTTGACCAAGGTGTTGAGCATATCATTGTAGGTATAGGCGGTAGCGCAACCAACGATGGTGGTCTTGGCATGGCGCAAGCGTTAGGCATCAAAATGCTGAATGCTCAAGGTAACGAACTAGGATACGGCGGTGGTGAATTAGCACAACTTGCGCGTATTGATATGTCTGGTATTGATCCTCGCCTTGCAAAGATCAAGCTTGAAGTCGCCTGCGATGTGGATAACCCATTATGTGGATTAAAAGGTGCATCGCATATCTTTGGCCCACAGAAAGGCGCGACTCCCGCGATTATTGAGCAGCTAGATACTAACCTTGCGCACTACGCTGAGATAATCAATGTGCAGCTAGGTCAAGATGTAAAAGATATTCCCGGAGCGGGTGCAGCTGGTGGTTTAGGTGCGGCATTACTCGGACTGTTCAATGCGAGCTTACGCCCAGGCATTGATATTGTTATGGATGCCGTCAATCTTACCGATATCGTCTCTGATGCTGATTTAGTCATAACAGGTGAAGGGCGTATTGATAGCCAAACCATTCACGGAAAAACCCCGATTGGCGTCGCACGTGCAGCAAAGAAATTTCATACACCAGTAATTGGTATCGCAGGGTGTTTATCGGACGACTGTGATGTGGTTTACGAGCATGGAATTGATGCCGTATTCAGTGTTGTACCACGCGCGATGGCATTATCAGATGCTTTCGAGGAAGCAGCATTTAATGTTCAGATGACTGCACGTAATGTTGCGGCCATGCTAACTGTTGGCCGACGATAGCTGTTGATCGACAATATCGGTTAGTCGACAAGAACAGTTATGTTCGGTTAATTCGGATAATACATTCCCCCTGTCTCTCCCTAAAACAAAGCTCCAAAAAAAAGCTCCCACGTAAAGTGAGAGCTTTTTTAATGTCTAAGAAGCAGTCGTATTATACGGCTTCTTGAATAATCACATCTGCTGCTTTCTTGGTATAAGAATCCATACGATGGAAGTTCAAGTAACGGTATGTATCTGCCGCTGTCGCATCAATCTGCTTCGCGTATTCTAGATATTCAGCCATTGTTGGAATACGACCTAAAATCGCCCCCACCGCTGCAAGCTCTGCCGACGAAAGATATACGTTCGCCCCAGTACCTAAACGGTTAGGGAAGTTACGCGTTGATGTTGAAATAACCGTCGCTTTATCAGCAACACGTGCTTGGTTACCCATACACAATGAACAACCTGGGGTTTCAATACGCACACCAGCACGGCCAAAGATGCTGTAATAGCCTTCTTCTGTTAGCTGATCACGGTCCATCTTCGTTGGCGGAGCCACCCAAAGACGTGTATCAAGTTGACCACCGAATTTCTCAAGTAGTTTACCAGCAGCACGGAAGTGACCAATGTTAGTCATACAAGAACCAATGAAGACTTCATCGATTTGCGTACCTTGAACATCAGATAGTAAACGCGCATCATCAGGATCGTTTGGCGCACAAAGGATCGGTTGATCAATGTCCGCTAAATCGATTTCGATAATATGTGCGTATTCCGCATCTTTGTCAGCTTCCATCAATTCAGGGTTTGCTAACCACTCTTCCATTGCGGTAATACGACGTTCAATCGTACGACGATCACCATAACCTTCAGCGATCATCCACTTTAGCATCACGATGTTCGAGTTTAGGTATTCTGAAATAGATTCTGGCGATAACTTAACAGTACAACCTGCAGCACTTCGCTCAGCAGATGCATCAGATAGTTCAAATGCCTGCTCAACACTTAAGTGCTCAACACCTTCAATTTCTAATACTCGACCAGAGAATTCGTTGATTTTACCTGCTTTTTCAACAGTCAATAAACCTTTCTGGATCGCGAAATAAGGAATCGCATGCACCAAGTCACGCAAGGTAATCCCTTCTTGCATTTCGCCTTTAAAGCGAACCAAGATTGATTCAGGCATATCCAGAGGCATCACACCCGTTGCTGCTGCAAATGCCACTAAACCAGAACCCGCAGGGAATGAAATACCCAGAGGGAAACGCGTATGTGAATCACCACCGGTACCAACAGTATCAGGTAGTAGCATGCGGTTTAGCCATGAGTGAATAACACCATCACCAGGGCGTAGCGCAACACCGCCACGATTCATGATGAAGTCTGGCAATGTATGGTGGGTATTGACATCGATTGGTTTTGGATATGCCGATGTATGACAGAAAGACTGCATGGTTAATTCAGCAGAAAAGCCAAGACAAGCCAGATCTTTTAGTTCATCACGCGTCATAGGACCAGTAGTATCTTGAGATCCTACCGTGGTCATTTTAGGTTCGCAGTATGTGCCAGGACGAACACCTTCAACACCACACGCTTTACCGACCATTTTCTGTGCAAGGCTATAACCCTTGCCAGTGTCTTCCACAGTGCCAGGACGGCGGAATACATCAGATGATGGTAGACCCAATGCTTGACGTGCGCGATCGGTTAAACCACGGCCAATGATCAATGGAATACGACCACCTGCACGTACTTCATCAATCAGGACATCAGTTTTTAGGGCAAACGTCGAAACAACATCGCCGCTATCGTGGCTACGAACTTCACCTTTAAATGGGTAAACGTCAATCACGTCGCCCATATTCAGTGCAGATACATCAGCTTCAATCGGTAATGCGCCAGCATCTTCCATTGTATTAAAGAAGATCGGAGCAATTTTACCACCAAGTACATAACCGCCAGCACGCTTATTTGGTACATATGGAATGTCATCACCCATGAACCAAAGCACTGAGTTAGTTGCTGATTTACGAGAAGAGCCCGTACCCACAACATCGCCGACGTAAACTAATTGGTGGCCTTTTTCTTGCAGTGCTACGATTTGCTTAATTGGGCCAATTGAACCGTGTTGATCTGGTTCAATACCTTCACGCTCACTCTTTAACATCGCAAGTGCGTGAAGTGGAATATCAGGACGAGACCATGCATCAGGGGCTGGTGACAAATCATCAGTATTTGTTTCACCAGTCACCTTAAATACGGTTAAGGTAATTTTTTCTGCCAGTTCAGGTTTAGATAGGAACCACTCAGCATCAGCCCATGATTGAAGCACTTGCTGTGCAAATGCATTACCTGACTTGGCTTTCTCTTCTACATCATAGAAAGAATCGAACATTAGCAGGGTGTGAGAAAGCGTTTTCACTGCAATTGGAGCAAGCTCAGCATCATCAAGCAGCGAGATAAGTGGTTCAATATTGTAACCACCCTGCATGGTGCCAAGCAGTTCTGCTGCTTTTTCTTTACTTACGATTGGAGAGGTAGCATCACCCGTCGTGATTGCAGCAAGAAACCCCGCTTTAACATAAGCGGCTTCATCTACGCCTGGGGGTATACGGTTTTCTAACAGATCAAGCAGTACAGATTCTTCACCCGCTGGTGGTGTTTTTAACAACTCAACGAGAGCAGCAACCTGCTCAGCATTTAACGGCTGAGGGACAACCCCTTCTGCAGCACGCTCTTCGACGTGTTTACGGTAGGCTTCAAGCACGACATATTCCTCTTATTACGGTTTAGTTTTTATTAACTAAACATCCTTGGAAGTGATTGACCTCTCCGATTTCTCGTATCATTTAGACAGTCATATACAGCACCAAATACGTGCGGAAGAGATCAAAACCGTTCACACAGCATACCATTTTTAACTTAAAATTAAAATCCACTCGTTTTTTACAACATTCACACTTTCGAGAAAATTACGGCTGAAACACAGCTGTTTACGATTAATTAAAAGGCACCACCGATGAATAAGTAGAAAGAATCATAATTTTCTTCTGTTCGACCATAAGCTAATAGGAAAGGTCCTATCGGGGAGTTAATACCAGCAAAGACACTGCTAGCCCAATACAGAGGCAGCTCATTAAATGGGGTTGACGAGTCGTTATATACCCCACCCCATTCTATTGAGCCACCTACATATAAAGGCGATTTGAATAAGCCAAAATCATAATCAGTAATACGGTAACGGTAAATTGCAGCGGAGAATATTTTATTGTTGCCCACTAAGCTGTTTTTAGGGATACCTGAAAGGTTAAGAAAACCACCGATTTCTTTCGGATCAAGCTGAAGCTCTTCGTCTGATTCTACATGGCCAAATTCACTTTTACCCATAAATGTATGACGTTGATAGGTATAAGCCCCTTTCCATGCAATGTCTAAGTGATAGGCAAGATCAGTGCCTTTGAGCCTCTCACCATCAACCGTCCAATCAACACGGTCATCAGAAAGGGCAAACTCAATACTGAATAAATTTCCTTTACTGGGTAGTTCAAAGTCATCGAGTGTATCGATATTGTAGTTAACGTACCCAACACGGCTGTTACGTTCTCTGACCCCTAAAATTGTCCCCGCTAAACCTTGATAATCGACCTCACCAATAATGTAGCGGTACCCCAAACGCATTTCTTGCCATAGCATAGGCTGCCAGCCAACAGATGCATCAAATGTTGTGGTGTTATAAATCGTGGGTATAAATAGCTCGGTATCACTTAACTTAGGTTCATCATCGTCATCATCGTTATTACCAAGTGCCAGATATTTATTGCTCTTATCGTATTCTGCACGTAGTAAGCCAAACCACTCTTGATCACTAATAAAAGGCATATATATTTCTGTAGCAGCACGTTTGTTATAACCGTACTCAAGCTCAGTTCGCCATTCAGCCCCAGCTTCACTTAAACCTGTAACATTAAAGGCCACGCCAATAGAGTAATCAGTAGAGTTCTTAAAATCATCTTCCATCGCAAAACGAAAATCGAGATAATTAGGCCCCCAACTCTTTTCAGTGACATCAACCAGAACAATGTTTTTACCTTCATTTTTCTCGATGCTGTAATTAATACGCTCAAAACGATCAAGCGCGTAAAGATTCCGTACACTTTCAGCTAATTGTTCAGAACTCATCTTTTCGCCTGAATGCAGATCGAGACGATCGAGCAATGCTTGATCTGAATATTGACTGTTATTTACTAACCGTACTTCATCAATATACAGCTCATCAATACGCGTAAGTTGATGGCGGCGTGCTTGCTTGTGATCGATATAATTTTGATAAGGGATTGTGCCACCCAGTTTAGATAATTGAGGGCGTAGGGCCATGGTGGCTAAATATCCGATGTCATGTGCATCCAGCATACGATCAAAATCTGTTGTACCAATGCCTTTCGTATCCGGTCGAATTAAATAATCATTCTTTGTCAGTAATTTTTTTTGTTGCTCTGCATTATTGGTCACCATGAAATCAGTCAGTTGATCCATAATGGCAAAGTAATTGTTGAGCTCATCGCGCTTTTTAAAGTCATTACTAATATCAACGGCAATAACAATATCAGCCCCCATCGCTTTCACGACTGAAATAGGTAGGTTATTGGTTATACCTCCATCAACCAATAATCGGCCATCAAGCTCCATTGGAGGTAATATTCCTGGAATTGACATACTCGCTTGCATCGATTTCGCCAAATCACCGTTATCTAATACCACGGGTTTCAACGTTTCAATATCGCTAGCCACTGCTCTATAAGGGATAGCTAAATCATCAAAGCTCGCAAATTCAGGCTGATTACCTGAGGTAGAACGAATAATTTCGCCCATATTTTGTCCTTGAACAAAACCTTTAGGTACTTTTAATTCCCACAAGTCAAAACCAACATCAGTTTTAAGCTGAAAACGGTCTTCTTGGTGTTTTTCGCGCACACGGCGATCGCTACGTTGAACACCGTCTTGATATCCATCACGCCAATTTATCGTCTCAAGAAAAGACTCTATTTCATCAGCACTCATACCAGACGCATATAAGCCACCGACATACGCTCCCATGCTGGTGCCTGCTATATAATCAATCGGGATATGCATCTCTTCTAATGCTTTTAACACCCCAATATGCGCCGCCCCTTTTGCCCCACCGCCCCCTAACACAATCCCGATTTTAGGTCTTTCTTTCGCAACAGCATCGAAAGAGAAAACAAAAGCCAAAAAAGTGACGGAAATCACTAAAGTAATGTAACGGACTGGCAGATAAACATTAGAATAACAGTTTGTAATCGATGGCTTAGCAAAGGTCATTGTTTTTGTAATCCGTGCTCTGAGTATTTTGCTCATAACTATTAAAATAAAGACAATCAATTTAATGAATTTCAATCAGGTAAGTATTAAACAAAAACTGATCTTCGCCATGGTCGTTGCTGTTCTTTCTTCGACGGCTTTAGTCGGTTTTATCAGCCAAAATCAAGCCCGTAACGTAGTGGAAACACGCCTGTTAAAATCAGAGCTTCCCGCTACCTTAATGCAAATCAGAAATACTATCGATAAAGAAGTATCGGTATTACAATTTGCGGCTCAACAACTCGCCTCAAATCGATTCATTCTTGAATCTTTTAAACAGACACCTTCTGAACAATCAAACACCCAACTCGTTCAAGTACTGAATGATATCAGAACCCAATATGATTTGTTCGATGCTTCCATAGCCGATCGCACAACGGGAGACTATTGGAATCAAACAGGTTTTTTACGCCGCTTAAATCAGCAGCAAGATAGCTGGTTTTTTGGTTTTATCAATAGTGGCGACGAAAAGATGCTCAACGTTTTCCGTGAAAGCAACGGAGATGTAAAACTGTTCGTCAACTACCAACAGCTAAATGGTAGCGGAATGGCCGGTTTATCAAAATCGCTTGATGACATGGTAGCTTTTATTAATCAATTTAAGCTAGAAGAAACAGGGTTTGTTTACCTTGTCGACGCCAAAGGTGAAGTACGGCTACATAAAGACAGCAGTAAAATGGGTAATACTAGCCTGACTCAAATGTACAATTCTGATGTTGCCCGCACCCTACTCAATAAAAACAACGTTAACTTTTCTGAATATACAATCGCAGGTAAAGATACGCTGCTTGCTACTAGCTATATTCCCTCAATGGATTGGTATGTAGTCGCAGAGCTTCCTAAAGAAGAAGCATTTTCAGCATTGAACCAAGCACGAAATGAAATAATGATCTGGACTGCTATCATTGCTGTTACTTTCATTTTTATTGCGATTTGGTTAGGCACCAATATCACTCGTCCTATCGAACGCCTTGCTGTTGTCTTTAAAGATCTAGGTGAAGGTGAAGGCGATTTACGTCATCGTATCGATGTGCAGGGAAAAGATGAAATCGCTCAGCTTTCTGTCGGCTTTAATAGCTTTATTGGGAAAATTCATTATTCCGTAAAAGAGGTCGCTGAAACAGGGAATTCATTGCGTGATGCCGCTGAATCTGTGGCTTCACAAGCACAAATCACCTTAGATAACAGCCATAGCCAACGTGACCGTACCATTCAAGTTGTTACTGCAATCAATGAAATGGGTGCAACAGTAAATGAAATTGCGGGTAATGCTGCGAATGCAGCAGAAGCAGCACACAACGCTGAAGAAGAAACGAAAAATGGTCAGCTTGTTGTCGCTCAAGCACGCGATACAATAAATCAACTGGCGAATGATGTTGATCAGGTGAGCGAAGTAATTGGCTCGCTGGCACACAATACCCAAGCGATTGGCAGTATTCTCGATACCATTCGCGGCATTTCAGAACAAACTAACCTATTGGCATTAAACGCTGCTATCGAAGCTGCCCGTGCTGGCGAGCAAGGTCGTGGGTTTGCCGTGGTCGCTGATGAAGTGCGTAATTTAGCGAGCCGCACGTCCGATTCAACTAACGAAATCCAAACGATGATCAATCGTCTGCAAGAAGAAGCCAGTGATGCCGTTACCGCAATGCAACAAAGTCGTCAACTAACATCAAATGGTGTTTCTGCTGCCGATGAGGCATCTGGAGCACTGATTTCGATTGGCGATCGAATTACCTTAATCTCAGATATGAATACCCAAGTCGCCACCGCCACAGAAGAACAGTCAACGGTAGTGAATGACATTAACTGTAATATTGAAGAGATTAACGAAACCACACAACGCACTGCAGAGACAGCGTCAGAATTAGCCGATTCCAGTCAATCATTGCGGGATTTATCTAAACGCCTTGATGATATGGTCGGTACCTTCAAGCTATAATATTAAGCCTACAAAAAAGGAGAACCACGGTTCTCCTTTTACTTTTTTGCGAATCAAAATACAAAGAAAGTTCATACCAGAGCAAAAAAACCTCACCAATTAGTACTAACCAGCCTATACCGCGATAGCCTTCTCACTCATTTTTTAATAACCAACAATCTGGCATCATTTTTGATTTATCTTCCTCAACAGGGAGAAATATAATGGATAAACGATTCTGGGCTGCTTTATTACCTGCAGCTACAATGATGAACAGCAATGTGGATGCTGCTGCATTTGATGCATGCCCGTACACCGCCTTTTTACTGCAAGAAGCACAAACCAAAGTGTACGGTGTCAACCTCTCAACAGGTGCTTACCAAACATTACAAACCAATGTGGGTATGAACGGTAATCTTAACGCTGCCGGTTTTAATGAAACCGATAACTACATTTATGCATACAATACGACCTCCAATCAGGTGGTGAAAGTCAGCAGCGATTTTACGGCAGTTGCCCTACCCGTAACCAATCTTTTATCGTCAAATTTCTTCGTCGGTGATGTACACAACAACATCTATTACCTTTACCGTTATGGTAAGGGGTTATACCAAATACAACTCGACAGCACCCAAGCCAACTACCTCAATTTAGTGAAAGTCACAGGCAGTAATACAAAGATGCGCCTGACTGATTTTGCCTTTCATCCTGCCGATGGCAACATTTATGCTATCGATAATAAATACGGCTACCTATATCGTATCGATCCCATGACAGGCAATAAAACGACCTTGGGGAATGCCGGTGTGACAGGCACCTTTGGGGCCGCCTATTTTGAAGCCAGTGGTCAGTTTTATTTTAGCCGCAACCAAGATGGTAATATCTATACCATTGATATTTCGGATCCTAACAATATTATTCCTATTGCTACCCTCTTTGCTAAAGGTCCTAACTCTGGCCTCAATGATGGGGTGCGTTGTGCTTCCGCCCCTGCTGCCGTTACAGAAGTCGATCTAGGTGATGCACCTGATAGCTACCTAACCGCCATCGCTGACAATGGTCCTCGTCACGATCTCACCACCGCAACAACACTCTACTTAGGTACCGTTGCTGGTGATGCCGAATTAATCGCCACCGAAAGTGATGATAGTACAGGCGTTGATGATGAAGATGGGGTGATATTTACCTCATTAGAGAATGGAGAAACTTCACTCATATCTGTGACCGCCAATGATACGGGTTACCTCAACGCATGGGTCGATTGGAACCAAGACGGAGACTTCCTCGATAACAATGAAAAAGTATTCGATAGCAAGTTATTGAATGCGGGGATGACCTCATTATTTCTCAATGTGCCAGATTTCGTAAGCGAAGGGCAAACCTGGGCGCGATTCCGCTTTAGCAGCCTCGCCAGCTTGCCACACTATGGTGGTGCGCCCGATGGTGAAGTCGAAGATTATGCTATCACCCTCGAAAATAGCCAATTAAGTGCTTATAACTATGGTCCTTTCACCGCAGCATTTGAAGACAGCTGGCCGATAGAGGGCGACTTTGATCTGAATGATGTCGTGATGCGTTACAGTATTGAAGTCAAAGCCGATCCCAATTATAACGTCAGCCAGATTACCCTTAGCGGCACCCTGCAGGCGATGGGCGCAGATTACTTCAATGGTTTTGCTATTCATTTGCCAGAATTAGCACGCAGTGTTGTCAATGAAGCCGATATACTATTCACCAAAAATGGTGTCGCGAGTAATGATGCCGCACTAGAAACAGGTCAAAGTAATGTGGTGCTCGTGATCTCAGAAGACTTACGCGCAGATACTGCCTCGACCTGTCGCTTTTTCCGCACCCAAGAAAGCTGTCAGGAAATTGAGCGTTTTACCTTTTCTCTCACCATTCCACTTCAAGCTAATACCAAACTATGGGCATTACCCGCCCCACCGTATGACCCCTTCATTTTTGGAACGCCGGAAAAATACCACGGAGATAGTGCTGTTACTGGACGCGCATTGGAAATCCACCTTGATGATTACGAGCCGACTGATTTAGGCGTGGCCAGTATCAACTTGATGACTACCCAAGATGACAATAGTGATTTAGGTGCAGGTAGTGTTTACAGAACCGAAAATGGCTTGCCATGGGGTTTCATTATTACCGAAAGCTGGGTACACCCGAAAGAAAGAATCGATATGCTCAATGCCTACCCAAACTTCTTCAGTTACGCAACACAAGGTAGCAACGTGGATTGGTATACTGGGACCAAACGCATCAGCGCTCACTTATATGGCTTGGAATAGGGAGTTACCATGAATACATTACAACTTACCGCCAGTATTAGTATGTTTGTCTTTGGCTTGACTGCCTGTGGTGGTGGCGGCGGAGAGGGTGATAGTGCCAATAATACCGCCGTCGAAACACCCAACAAGGAAACCGTTGCCACTATACCCACCACGCCAGCCCCCGTTGTAGCTGAGAAAACAATGCAGGATATTGTTGTTAATAAGAATTATGACTTCTCCACAAGCTATACGCTACCAACCAATATTGATATATCTCAGCATACTGATAAACGGGCTTACATTGGCTTTTACACTGACTGGTCTATCAACGCAGCTGGCGATAACATGCCTAACCCAGCCTCACAACTCGTGCTGCAAACAACCGATAACGGTGTATTTAATAACAACCTTCAAATTGGCAAGCATCAAACTCAGCTATTACTTGTCGTACTGTTTACTGAATCGCAATTATCAACCATCACTAAGCTATACGACATTACACCAGAGCAAACGCTAAATTATCCATAAAACAGTGTCGTAAAAAGCCATCGCTATACAAACTGTAGACATAAAAAAGGCGCCTTATAGGCGCCTTTCTAGCAAATTAATGGAAGAGAATTACTTCTTCTTTTTCTTTGCTTTTGCGTTTGGTAAGTCAGTGATACTACCTTCGTAGATCTCAGCAGCCATACCAATTGATTCATGCAATGTTGGGTGTGCGTGTACAGTTAACGCGATGTCTTCTGCGTCACAACCCATCTCGATCGCTAGACCGATTTCACCAAGAAGCTCACCCGCATTTGTACCAACGATAGCACCACCGATAACACGGTTAGTATCTTTATCGAAGATAAGCTTAGTCATACCGTCAGCACAATCAGATGCGATTGCACGGCCTGACGCAGCCCAAGGGAAGCTTGCAGTTTCGAAGTTAAGGCCTTCAGCTTTAGCTTCACGTTCTGTTTTACCAACCCACGCAACTTCTGGTTCCGTGTAGGCAATTGAAGGAATCACTTTAGGATCAAAGTAGTGCTTCTTACCAGAGATAACTTCAGCAGCAACGTGACCTTCATGCACACCTTTGTGAGCAAGCATAGGTTGACCTACGATATCACCAATTGCGTGAATATGAGGTACGTTAGTACGCATCTGCTTATCAACGTGAATGAAACCACGCTCATCGACTTCAATACCAGCAACGCCAGCATCAAAAAGTTGACCGTTTGGAACACGGCCGATAGCAACTAATACTGCATCGTAACGGATAGGCTCAGCAGGTGCTTTTTTGCCTTCCATTGATACATAAATACCGTCTTCTTTCGCTTCAACCGCTGTCACTTTCGTTTCTAGCATTAGGTTGAACTTACTCTTTATACGCTTGGTATAAACTTTAACGATATCTTTATCTGCTGCTGGGATCACTTGATCAAACATTTCAACAACGTCGATCTTCGAACCTAGTGCATGGTAAACCGTACCCATTTCTAGGCCGATAATACCGCCGCCCATAACAAGCAGTTTTTCAGGTACTTCATTCAGTTCTAGCGCATCTGTAGAGTCCCAGATACGTGGATCTTCATGAGGGATAAACGGCAATTTAATTGGACGAGAACCCGCCGCAATAATTGCGTTATCAAAGTTAATAGTTGTCGTTTCTTCGCCTTCAACAACGATGCTGTTAGGGCCAGTAAACTTACCGAAACCGTTAACAACCGTAACTTTACGCATCTTAGCCATTCCGCCAAGACCGCCAGTTAACTGGTTAACAACCTTTTCTTTCCAAAGACGGATCTTAGAGATATCAGTCTGTGGTTCGCCAAAAACGATACCGTGGTCGGCCATCGCTTTCGCTTCTTCAATAACTTTAGCTACGTGAAGTAGCGCTTTAGATGGGATACAACCCACGTTCAAGCAAACACCACCAAGGGTGCTGTAACGTTCGATGAGTACTGTTTCCAGACCCAAGTCAGCACAACGGAAAGCTGCGGAGTAACCGGCAGGACCGGCACCAAGTACCACGACCTGGGCTTTGATTTCTTTGCTCATCTTGACCTCGTTATAGTCATTTATCCCTGACAGGCTAAAATAAAGATTCGATTTTATTGTTTTTCGACCTTAACACTTTACAGATGTGTTAACAGAGTGAAAAATAAAATCGTGTAGCCTGTGAGCTAGACAACAATTCCGGCATCAGATTTTTGCACTGATGCCGAAATTTAGCAGTAATAACCTTACTGTTCTGATTTTTATCTAAACAGCGATTTATATATCAAATAAATATCGGCAGTACGAATTACAGTACTAAGCGACGAATATCAGATAGGCAACCGTTTAGGTAAGTAATGAAACGTGCACCTTCAGCACCATCGACCACACGGTGATCGTAAGATAGTGATAGAGGAAGCATTAGGCGAGGTTCGAAATCCTTGCCATTCCATACAGGTTTCATTTCAGACTTAGATACACCTAAGATACCCACTTCTGGTGCGTTCACGATTGGTGTGAATGCAGTACCACCTAAGCCACCAAGGCTAGAGATAGTGAAACAGCCGCCTTGCATATCAGATGCAGTTAGCTTACCAGAACGTGCTTTCTTAGAAATAGCCATTAGCTCTTCAGATAGCTCGTAGATACCTTTCTTGTTCACATCTTTAAAGACAGGAACAACTAGACCGTTAGGTGTATCAACAGCGATACCCACGTTCACGTACTTCTTCAGGATAAGGCTTGTACCGTCTTCTGAAAGAGATGAGTTGAAAGATGGGAATGCTTCAAGTGCTTTCGCAACAGCTTTCATGATGAACACAAGTGGAGTGATCTTCATGCCAGTATCTTTCTTCGCTTCAATTGCATTCTGCTCTTTACGGAATGCTTCTAGAGCCGTGATGTCTGCGTTGTCCCACTGTGTAACATGAGGGATCATTACCCAGTTACGGTGCAGGTTAGCGCCAGAAATCTTCTTGATACGAGATAGAGGCTTCGTTTCAATCTCACCAAACTTGCTGAAATCAACTTTCGGCCAAGGTAAAAGACCCAGTGCAGAACCGTCGCCACCTTTCGCTGATGCAGCGGCACCAGACTCAAGACGCTTAAGTGCATCTTTCACGTAGTTTTGTACGTCTTCTTTCTGGATACGGCTCTTACGACCAGTACCTTTAACTTTAGAAAGGTTAACACCAAACTCACGAGCAAGACGACGAACAACAGGAGATGCATGCGCATATTCGTTGTTTTCTTGGAAGTCGCCAGTTGTAGCTGGAGCTGCTGCTTGTGCAGGCTTAGCTGCAGGAGCAGATGCTGCCGCTACTGGAGCTGCCGCTTGAGCAACTGGTGCAGGTGCTGCGCCAGCTACTTCGAAGATCATGATCAAAGAGCCCGTAGACACTTTATCACCAGCAACGATTTTGATTTCTTTTACAGTACCAGCAAACGGTGCAGGCACTTCCATTGAAGCCTTGTCACCTTCTACAGTAATAAGAGATTGCTCTTCTTCTACTGTATCGCCAACAGCAACCATGATTTCAGTAACTTCTACTTCATCACCGCCGATATCAGGCACGTTTACTTCTTTAGCAGCAGAGGCTACTGGTGCCGCCGCGACAGGCGCCGCCGCTTGAGCAACAGGTGCTGCAGGTGCAGAGCCCGCAACTTCAAAGATCATCACTAAAGAGCCAGTTGATACTTTATCGCCAGCTGCAATTTTGATTTCTTTTAGAACACCAGCAAACGGTGCTGGTACTTCCATTGATGCTTTGTCGCCTTCAACAGTAAGAAGAGATTGCTCTTCTTCGATGCTGTCGCCGATAGCAACCATGATTTCAGTAACTTCTACTTCGTCACCGCCGATATCTGGAACATGCACTTCTTTTAGCTCAGCCGCCGCAGGAGCTGCAGCAACAGGTGCCGCCGCTTCAACTGCAGCTGCTGCGCCTTCTGCTTCAAAGATCATGATTAAAGAACCAGTAGAAACCGTGTCGCCTTCAGCGATTTTGATTTCTTTAACGATACCCGCTTGAGAAGCAGGTACTTCCATAGAGGCTTTGTCACCTTCTACAGTGATCAGAGATTGCTCTTCTTCAACCTTGTCGCCAACGCTAACAAGAATCTCAGTTACTTCAACCTCGTCTGCACCAATGTCAGGTACATTAATTTCGATTGCCATGTTTAATTGCCTCTTACGCGTATAGCGGGTTCGTCTTGTTTGCATCGATGTCGAATTTAGCGATTGCTTGTGCAACAACAGATTTTTCGATATCACCACGTTTTGCCAGTTCAGTTAGTGCTGCAACTACAACGTAGCCCGCGTTAACTTCGAAGTGACGACGTAGGTTCTCACGGCTATCAGAACGACCGAAACCATCAGTACCAAGAACTTTGAAAGACTCAGACGGCATAAATGCACGTACTTGCTCTGCGTAGTTCTTCATGTAATCCGTCGCAGCGATTGCTGGTTCAGTACCCATTGCAGTTGTGATGTAAGGTACTTTTTGCTCAGCTTCTGGGTGTAGCATGTTGAAACGCTCAACATCTTGACCATCACGTGTAAGTTCATTGAATGAAGTTACAGAGTAAATATCAGATGCTACACCGTAGTCGTCGCTTAGGATTTGAGCGGCTTTACGTACTTCATTCATGATAGTACCAGAGCTCATTAGCTGAACTTTGTTGCTACCTGCGTAAGATTCTAGCTTGTAGATACCTTTACGAATGCCTTCTTCAGCGCCTTCTGGCATTGCTGGCATTGCGTAATTTTCGTTCATTACCGTTAGGTAGTAGTAAATGTTCTCTTGGTTCTCACCGTACATGCGACGGATACCGTCTTGCATGATAACCGCAACTTCGTAAGCAAACGTTGGGTCGTAAGAGATACAGTTTGGAATTGTGTTCGCTAGAACATGAGAGTGACCATCTTCATGTTGTAGGCCTTCACCATTCAGCGTTGTACGACCAGCAGTAGCGCCTAGTAGGAAACCACGTGCTTGTTGATCACCTGCTAGCCATGCCATGTCGCCAACACGTTGGAAACCGAACATTGAGTAGTAGATGTAGAATGGGATCATTGGTAGATCGTTGGTGCTGTAAGACGTTGCCGCAGCAACCCAAGATGCCATTGAGCCAAGCTCGTTGATACCTTCTTGCAGAACCTGACCAGACGTTGCTTCTTTGTAGTAAGAAACTACACCGCGGTCTTCAGGCGTGTATTCTTGACCGTGTGGGTTGTAGATACCAACCTGACGGAACAGACCTTCCATACCGAACGTACGTGCTTCATCACAGATGATTGGTACGATATTCTTACCGATACTTTTATCTTTCAGTAAGATATTTAGCGTACGTACGTAAGCCATAGTCGTAGAGATATCACGCTTCTGCTCACCCAGTAGAGGTGCGAATTCCTCTAATCCAGGAACCTTAAATTCTTGTGTGAATTTAGGCAGACGCTTAGGTGTATAACCGTGTAAAGCGTCACGACGTGCATGCAGGTAGTTGTACTCTGCAGAACCTTCTTCTAGCTTCAAGTAAGGCAGTGACTTCATTTCTTCGTCAGAAACGATGTCTTGTAGGCCAAGGCGATCGCGTAGGTGTTGAACATGTGTCATGTCCATTTTCTTAACACCGTGCGCAATGTTCTTACCTTCAGCCGCTTCACCCATGCCGTAACCTTTTACAGTTTTAGCAAGAATTACTGTAGGACGGCCTTCAGTTTCTTTTGCATTGTTGAACGCAGCAAACAGCTTAGAAGACTCGTGACCGCCACGCTTAAGAGCGAAGATTTGGTCATCAGTCATGTCTGCAACTAGTGCAGCTGTTTCTGGGTACTTACCAAAGAAGTGTTCACGTACGTAAGCACCGTCTTTAGATTTGAATGTTTGGTAGTCACCATCGATAGTTTCGTTCATTAGCTGAAGAAGCTTACCAGTAGTGTCTTTTGCTAGTAGTGAATCCCAGTTGTTACCCCAGATCACTTTAACAACATTCCAGCCAGCGCCTTTAAATAGACCTTCTAGCTCTTGAATGATGCTACCGTTACCCATAACAGGGCCATCTAGGCGCTGTAGGTTACAGTTGATTAGGAAACATAGGTTATCTAGCTTTTCACGTGCAGCGAATGAAATCGCACCACGTGATTCTGGCTCATCCATCTCACCATCGCCCAAGAACGCGTAAACACGTTGAGCTGATGTATCTTTAAGACCACGGCCTGACAAGTACTTAAGGAAACGTGCTTGATAGATAGCAGAGATAGGACCAAGACCCATAGAAACTGTTGGGAACTGCCAGAATTCAGGCATCAGTTTAGGGTGTGGGTATGAAGGAATACCTTTACCATCAACTTCTTGACGGAAGTTATCTAACTGTTCTTCAGTTAAACGGCCTTCAACAAACGCACGAGAATAGATACCCGGAGAGATGTGACCTTGGTAATACACCAAATCGCCGCCATCAACTTCGTTTGGTGCACGGAAGAAGTGGTTGAAACATACTTCGTAGAATGCAGAAGCAGACTGGTAAGAAGCCATGTGGCCACCTAGGTCTAAATCTTTCTTAGAAGCACGTAGTACGATCATGATTGCGTTCCAACGGATAATGGAACGAATACGGCGCTCAAGAGTAGTATCACCAGGATACGCAGGCTCTTGTGCTGCTGGAATCGTATTAATGTAGTTGGTAGTCATACCTGTTGGCATATCTACACCGTCTAAACGTGCTTTATCCAGAACTTGTTCAAGTAAGTACTGTGCGCGTTCTACACCTTCTTCACGGACTACTGATTCTAGAGCTTCTAGCCACTCTTGAGTCTCAAGTACGTCAACGTCATTTTTCATGACTTCAGACATGCAATCTTCCTTTCGTTGATAATCTACAAAACTTACAATGTCGCGACTGTTTAATACCTTACGTTATATTTATGAAGGTATTAATCCAGCCCGTCCTTGCGCTGTTGAATTCGACGAAGAGAGCGTTCACGCCTGCTATCTTCACGCGATAATTCCAACAATGTTTCCTCAATGAAAGCCAAATGTGCATGGGACGCTTCGCGGGCCTTTTCAGGTTGTCCGGAAACAATCGCTTGCACAATATCGGCTCGATGCTTTCTCACTTTCCCCACTACGCTTTCGCGGCGGTTCAATAGTTCAAAGTTTTGTAATACGTTTTGCTCAAGCAAAGGGGCAAGGCTACGAATGATATGAAGCAGTACGACGTTATGCGCGGATTCTGTTACCGCAATCAAATACTGCATTACAGCTGATGCTTCAGCTTTTAAATCACCTTGTTGCTGAGCTTCCTCTATCCGTGTATGACAATCACGAATACGAGTAAAATCTTCTTCTGTGCCGCGTAACGCTGCGTAATAGGCAGCTAAGCCTTCAAGGGCATGACGAGACTCAAGTAAATCTAATTGTGTTTCAGGGTGCGAGGCTAATAATTCCAACAAAGGCTCAGAAAAACTCTCCCAGAGCTTATCTGTAACAAATGTTCCCCCACCCTGACGACGTGTTAGCAAATTTTTTGCTTCAAGCCGTTGAATAGCTTCTCGTACCGAAGGGCGTGAAACATCGAATTGCTTTGCTAGCTCACGCTCTGGAGGCAATTGTTGACCAGAAGACAGAATGCCTTCCAAAATCCAACGTTCCAGTTCTTGCTCAATAGCATCAGAGAGCTTAGGTTGGCGAATTCGTTTATAAGTCATTTATCGTTATGCTTCTTATACTTATATCGTTTCAGGCAAATCCACTCTTAAATTAAGCGTGGGCAATTGGTCTTACCAATTTATTAACTGGACGAAATTCTACAGAAATAATTATAGATGTCTAGCCGCGACTTGATGGAAATCATAGAAGCAGGGTGGATTTAACAAAAATGTCAAATTATGAAAACTTGTTAAAACAATACGAACCATAGGTGGCAACAGGAGCTAGCGCTAGTTTGAGCAAGAAAACAAGCAATGGTCTGACCAATCAACTTGATTGTTACAGCGTATTACTTAACGCCAAATTTTCTGACTCAATACTGATTATGATTTATCCATTAACACGCAATGTTGCTTTAAATGCATGCCAATCAAACGCTAAACCGGGATCTGTTTTACGCCCAGGCGCAATAAATTCATGCCCAGTAATACGGGAAGAATCGATATATGGATAATGTGTCATGATAACCCGAGATAACTCAGTCAGTGTTGCATACTGAGCTTGGGTATAAGGGAGGGTGTCCGTTCCTTCCAGTTCTATACCAATAGAATAATCATTGCATTTGTCGCGCTTGGCAAATTGTGACACTCCAGCATGCCATGCCCGACAATCAAACGGTACAAATTGAATGATATCGCCATTCCGCCTAATTAAACAGTGAGCAGACACACGAAACCCTGAAATTACCCCAAAATAGGGATGTTCGTTCGGATTCAGCTTCCCCGTAAACAGCTGTTCGATATACGGTCCACCAAACTCTCCTGGTGGCAAACTAATATTGTGTACCACCAGCAAAGACACATCTTGCGCATCGGGGCGCTGATCAAAAAATGGTGACGGTACATGTTTTATCCCATCGAGCCAATGATCACTGTTAACCGCTAATTTCATATTATTCAGATAAAATAGAGAGGACTTATGTTTAGTCTCGCTGATCTTAGCGGTTAGATCTATCTTCCTTGTTATTTGATCATAAGAAACCCGACCCTCTGATCTCGCATCTTATTCACGCTCAAGGTATGATCCAGCTTATAAAGCTCTGAGAAGTCATTCTCCTGTTCATTAGCACTCAACCTATTTGCGGATACGTCATGACAACAATGGAAAGAAAGCACGACAGCGAATCGCGCTTACACTATTTAAAGCAGCAACTTCCCCTAGAAATCACGCGCGCAGTCGCTGATAGCCTACGCGAAGATCTGGGTGGCGAAATCGATGCGTCATTAGACATTACCGCAAGTTTGATCCCCGCTGACAGCCAAGGTGTTGCGACGATCATCACCCGCGAACATGGCGTATTTTGTGGGCAAATGTGGGCAGAAGAAGTCTTTAAGCAACTAGGTGGCGAAGTCACTATCGAATGGCACGTACAAGACGGTGATACGGTAGAACCAAATCAAACGCTATGTACGTTAAGCGGACCATCACGCGCGCTTCTAACTGGCGAACGTAATGCGATGAACTTTATTCAAACGTTGTCAGGCTGTGCCACGACTGTCGCAGAATACGCCAAGCAACTTGAAGGCACGAATACTCGCCTGCTTGATACCCGAAAAACCATTCCAGGCTTACGCAGTGCCCTGAAATACGCCGTTACCTGTGGTGGCGGTTATAACCACCGTATTGGTGTATTCGATGCTTACCTGATCAAAGAAAATCACATTATCGCGTGTGGTGGCATCACTCAAGCCATCAGCACTGCGAAGCGCTTAAATCCGGGCAAACCGGTTGAAGTCGAAACCGAAAGCCTTGCAGAGCTGCAACAGGCAATCGATGCGGGTGCCGACATTATCATGCTAGATAACTTCACCACCGACATGATGCGCGAAGCCGTTGCTCTAAATGCAGGCCGTGCCGCATTAGAAAATTCTGGTAATGTCACGCTAGAAACTATCCGTGAATACGCAGAAACAGGCGTCGATTATATTTCTGTCGGCGCGCTGACTAAGCACCTTAAGGCGATGGATTTGTCGATGCGGTTTGTCTAGGCGGTTTAAGTAACAACAGACCAAGCTGACCTGCAGCAATGTAAGTATTTCTGCGAATAAAATAGAAAGCGAGCCTCTAGATTAATTATCTAAACAGCTCGCTTTTTATTATCAAACATTCCCTTCTATAACTGATAGTTATAACACTACCCTCGATCTCCCCTCTGAAGTTAAATTCGCCTCTAATCATCATATGCAACAGATGTAACCAACATTGAATTAATTCAAACTGCGCCGCGTAACCTTTTTATTACTATTCAGCAACTTGAAGTCTACTCGTATTCTGATCCCACTTAAATTTAATGCTTACGGGCAATATCAGGGAAAGAATAATGAAAAAGATGCAAAAAGGTTTTACCTTAATTGAATTGATGATTGTGGTGGCGGTAATAGGAGTGCTCACAGCTATCGCTGTTCCCCAATATCAAAACTATGTAAAAAAATCAACTTTAGGTGTCGGACTAGCAAACATTGCTGCATTAAAAACAAATATCGAAGACTATATAGCAACAGAAAGTGCATTCCCTGTAACAGCAACAGGAGTTCCTGCAGGCTTTGAACGCCTAGGTACAGTTGAAGATTTAGGTGAAGGTAACGTTTCTAGCACAAAAGCATCAACAGGAACAGGAACAGGAGAAGTTAGATTTACTTTTGACGCAGGTCCAATATCAGGAGAAAAAATCCGTTTATCTCGAGACGAAGATGGTCTTTGGAGCTGTGATACGACGGCAAAACCAGAGCTTGCTCCAAAAGGCTGTACGGCTAACGCAACAATTTCTTAATGCAAACCAACCTCGCTTCTATCTTGCATCAGGCTGATTTAATCAGCTTGGTGCAAGAGCAAAACGTGGTCGATACCGTACATGCAGAAGGCATTAACGTGCCTTCTGCGTTAACGTATTTGGGCATCTTCAGCGACAGTGAACTTGCCCGTCATATCGAACACATTTTTGCTATCGCGCTGATTGATATTCACCAGTACGATTACGTTGAATGCTGTAAAAAAGTCTACCAACGTGAATTGGTATTACGCCACCGGGCAATTCCACTGCAATTTAACGATACCAGCCTATTTCTGGGCATTAGCGACCCCACCAATCTCGATGCACAAGACGAATTTCGTTTTGCTACCGGTAAAAATGTTGAACTGCTGCTGTTAGACAATAAGCAACTCGAAAGCGCCATTCGACGCATTTACGGCAGTGATGTCGGTGAAATAGAACACGCGCGCGATATCAGTAACCAAGATTTAAACAACTTGGTCGATATTAGCGACGGTGAAATTGACGATACTACAGATTTAAGCCGAGACAGCGCCCCCGTTACTCGTTACATCAACCAAATATTGCTAGAAGCAGTGCGTAAAAAAGCCTCTGATATTCATTTTGAACCTTATGAAGAAAGCTACCGAATCCGTTTTCGTTGTGACGGCATTTTGCATCAACATGCTACCCCACCCACGACGTTATCACGCCGCTTATCGACTCGTTTAAAGGTTATGTCGAAGCTCAATATTGCCGAGCGCCGTAAACCGCAAGATGGGCGCATTAAACTAAAATTAACCCCGACGTTAGCGATTGATTTGCGGGTATCATCGCTACCAACATTGTGGGGTGAAAAAGTGGTACTGCGGATCCTTGATAGCTCTGCCGCCAGTTTAGATATTGATATTCTGGGTTATAACGACAAACAAAAGCACGACTACCTTGCCGCCTTAGCACAACCGCAAGGTATGATTTTAATGACCGGGCCAACCGGCAGCGGTAAAACGGTCTCGCTGTATACCGGGCTGAAAATTCTTAATACCGAAGAGCGCAACATTTCAACCGCAGAAGATCCGGTCGAGATCAACCTGCCGGGTATTAATCAAGTCCATATCAATACCCAAGTTGGGCTCAACTTTTCAGATGCACTGCGATCGTTTCTTCGCCAAGATCCAGATGTGGTAATGGTGGGTGAAATACGAGACATAGAAACCGCAGCGATTGCGGTGAAAGCCGCCCAAACCGGTCACTTGGTACTCTCAACGCTGCATACCAATTCTGCTGCCGAAACCATTACGCGCCTCACCAATATGGGCATTGAGGATTTTAACCTCGCGTCATCACTCAGCTTAATCATCGCCCAACGTTTAGCACGCCGTTTATGCCCGTACTGCAAACAAATACATGATCTAGACGCCCTCACCAGAGACAAATTTGAAATACCAGCAGAGAGTCCAATTTATAAAGCCAGCGAACGGGGCTGTGATGATTGTAATAAAGGCTATATCGGGCGTGTAGGCATCTATGAAGTCATGCCATTTAGCCCAGAGCTAGCTCAGGCACTCGTCGCGGGCGCATCGACCTTAGAGCTTGAAGGCATTGCCTGCCAGCAAGGTATGCAGCGATTACAACAATCTGGCATTGAAAAATTAATGGCGGGCACCACCAGCTTAATTGAGCTACAGCGAATACTGCATTACTGATTATTGTTATTGCTCAATCATCCCTTAAGTAGGATAAATCATGAATCCAGCCACTAAATTACGTTATTACCATTGGCGCGGCTTAAACCAAGCAGGGCGTAAAGTCTCTGGCGTCATTATTGGCTATCAAGAACAAGAAGTTCGTAGCAAACTAACCGAACAAAAGATCCACATAAAAAAAATTAAACGACGTAAGCCTTCCACCTTCAGTAAACTCAAAAACCAAATGAAATCTGAAGATATCACGGAAACCACTCGTCAATTAGCCACGATGATCGAATCGGGCGTGCCTGTTGTTCAATCGTTAAAACTGATTTCGAATAGCCACCACAAAGCGGAAGTGCGGGCAACACTCACCCAAGTCACCACGCAAGTTGAAGCGGGGGCATCACTGTCTAAAGCCTTAAAAACCAGCTCACCGCTGTTTGATGATTTCTATTGTGATCTGGTGGCAACCGGTGAGCAAACCGGTCACCTGGCTGAGGTATTTTCGCGTATAGCCACTTACCGTGAAAAAGGCGAAATCATGCGAAAAAAGGTCATCAAAGCCATGATCTACCCTTCCATGGTCACCCTTACCGCATTAATTGTAACCGTGATGATGCTGGTATTTGTTATCCCTCAGTTTGCTAGCATATTCAGCAGTTTTGGCGCCGACTTGCCACTGTTTACCCAGCTAGTGATTAATGCCTCAGATTTTTTGATCGCTCATGGGCTTTACCTCGCTATCGCGCTTGTGTCGGTAATGTTCCTGTATTATTACAGCCATAAAAAATCGTATGCCTTTAGATTAAAAGTCGACAAATTGAGTTTACGCTTACCCATTTTAGGCAATGTTTTATTGAAAGCGACCATTGCACGGTTCGCGCGTACCCTTGCCACCACCTTTACTGCCGGTATTCCCTTGCTCTCCGGTTTACAATCTGCAGGTAAAACTGCCGGTAACTTGTATATTGCCAATGCGGTGTACGAGGCTCACGCCAATACTGCTGCCGGTATGCCGTTATATCTCGCCCTACGCCAGTCTGGCGTTTTTCCTGAGCTGATGTTGCAGATGACAATGATCGGTGAAGAATCAGGTGCACTGGATGACATGCTCAATAAAATGGCACTGCTGTACGAAAATGATGTCGATAATACGGTTGATAACTTGGGTAAAATTCTCGAACCTTTAATCATTATTATTTTAGGCGGGTTAATCGGCGGCTTATTAGTCGCGATGTACATGCCTATATTCAGCTTAATGAGTGTGATGGGTTAACGTTAGTGCTCATACTCCCTCTAAATTATCCAATTTTACGTATTTTCTGCAGGAGATCAGCGACTTTGCCTCCTATTGCTCACTCTGTGCTAAAAAACACGGTAAAATACATTTAGTCTCAATCCTTTATCAATATTCGGACCCGTAATGGAATTGTTTACATACTACCCTTGGTTATTTCCGGTTTTTGCTGCTATTTTTGGTTTGCTCATTGGTAGTTTTTTGAATGTGGTGATCCACCGCTTACCGATCATGATGGAGCATCAATGGAAAGCAGATTGCATTGAATGCTTTCCTGAATTTGATAAAGAAAACAAACAAGAGAAAGACAATAACCCCGCTGCAACTACGGCTGTTTTTAATCTAAGTGTGCCGCGCTCACGCTGCCCTCATTGCCAACACGCCATCACGATGTGGGAAAACATCCCAGTCATTAGTTGGTTAGTATTAAAAGGGAAATGCAGTGCCTGTGGCGTAAAAATCAGTGCTCGCTATCCAGCGATTGAATTACTGACCGCGGTAATGACCACCATTATTGCGCTCATGTTACCGCCATCATTATGGGCTATTGCGGTTATCTTTTTCAGTTTCGCCCTGATTGCCCTGACTTTTATTGATATCGATACCATGTTACTGCCCGACCAAATTACCCTGCCTTTGATGTGGGCTGGTATTGCGGCTGCCCTCGTGGGCTTGAGCCCAGTATCACTGCAAGATGCCATTATTGGTGCGATGGTGGGCTATCTGTCACTTTGGAGCCTATTTTGGTGCTTTAAACTGATAACGGGTAAAGAAGGCATGGGATACGGTGATTTTAAGCTGTTAGCCGCTCTGGGGGCTTGGCTTGGCTGGCAAAGTTTACCTTTTGTGGTATTACTTTCTTCCTTGGTTGGCGCAGTCTGTGGCATTATCTTATTAAGAGTGCAACGTTCTGATTCACAAACACCTTTTTCATTTGGTCCTTACCTCGCTATGGCAGGCTGGATTAGCATTCTATGGGGCGATCAAGTTATTGGTTGGTATCTCCATTCATATATAGGCATGTAATGATGACGATGGTTATTGGGCTTACTGGTGGTATTGGTAGCGGTAAAACAACGGTTGCCAACCTTTTTGGCGACTACGGCATTGATATTATTGATGCCGACATCATAGCCAGAGAGGTCGTTGAACCAAGCACCGCAGGGCTAAACGCAATTGTAGACAAATTAGGCGCTGACATCCTGTTGACAGACGGCACGCTTGATCGCAGTAAGCTAAGAGACGCTATCTTTAACGAGCAGCAACTAAAAGACTGGCTCAATGGTTTATTGCACCCGTTGATTCGAGAAAAAATGCTCTCAAATATCAGCAAAGCAACATCGCCATATTGCTTATTGGTGGTTCCTTTAATGGTAGAGAATAACCTGCAAACGATGACTCATCGTTTATTAGTGGTGGATGTCGACGAGTCGGTACAAATTGAGCGCACTCAAACGCGAGATAATGTGGCCCCAGAACACGTAAAAAAAATCCTGATGGCACAAGCATCTCGCCAAAATCGGAATGCAGCCGCTGATGACATTATTAGCAATAATGGCAATAGTGCAGAGCTTAAAAATAAAGTGGCCGAATTACATCAAAAATACATAAAAATGAGCCATCTTTATTAAAGAGCTGCTTATTTATCAATAATACAGCTGTCAAAATTAAGTAGATGACAACATATGCAGACTAACAGATTTGAACACCCACTAAATGAGAAAGTACGTATTTACTTACGTCTTGAATATTTAATTCGACAAATGACTCACGCGAGCCAATTGAGCGATCAATGGCAGCATCAAATCTTTTTCCGTGCTTTGTTTGATCTATTAGAAATTTTAGATCAAGTGCAACTCAAAACAGAGCTCGCAAAAGATCTTGAAAAACAGCGATGCAAACTAAAAAATTGGCTCAATATCGATGGGGTTGATCAAAGTGCCTTATTAGAGCTACTTGATAGTATGGATATGGCACATCATAAATTGATTGCAGCCAACCGACTAGGTCAAGATTTGCGAGATGATCGTTTCTTAAGTGGTATTAAACAGCGCTTTTCAATTCCTGGAGGCAGCTGTTGTTTTGATTTACCGACCTTGCATCATTGGCTACATTTGCCATTGGCGCATAAGCAGAATGACTTAAGTACTTGGCTATCGCAGCTAACTGAAATGACTGATGCATTAAACTTATGGCTGCGCTTTACCCGTGAGTCGGGGCCGTTCCAGCCACAAATAGCACGAGCAGGTTTCTTTCAACATATCGCAGAGGATGCCAGCCTATTACGATTACAAATTTGCCCTAGCTATGGTGTATACCCTATGATATCAGGACATCGTGGTCGTTTTGCTATTCGCTTCATTCCTTTTGAAGAGGGTGCAACGATTGCTGATACCATTGAATTTAAATTAGCTATTTGCTGAGGTTACCCGTGTCACAATCAAACACGCCAACAACACCCACTATTGTTAAATGCCCAACGTGCAAGAAGGAGGTGGAATGGGGAGAGCAAAGCCCTTACCGCCCTTTTTGTACCAAACGTTGTCAGTTGATTGATTTGGGTGAATGGGCAGAAGAAGAAAAGTCTATTCCGGGCGCACCTGATTTATCTGATTCAGATGGCTGGTCGGAAGACATGGGACATTAACCCCAGTGCCGAGAAGCGAGTTCCTAGAGACTAGGATCTCGCGACTTCAGCGAAGCTGAGCCAGCTTTGCCAATACCGCTTCATTCGCTTCAGGAAAACGGTAGTTAGCTAAATCGCACAGATTAACCCACTCACTAGGTTGCCCTTCTTTCCCGTACGCTTCACCGCTAAACGCCTTCACCAAAAAGAAATCAAACTTTAAGGCTTTATCTGGATAGTCATGATCCAATGCCATAAAATGTTCGATCTCGGTAACGCGAATACCGACTTCTTCAAATAATTCACGTACGACCGCCTGCTCTGCGGTTTCATTGACTTCGACTTTACCACCCGCAAATTCCCAAAAACCACCTTGATGCGCCTTATCAGCACGACGAGTAATAAAAACCTGATCTCCTTGAGGGTTTAGAATGATCCCAGCAGAAATCCAAATTTGTTTCTTTTCCAAACTAAGCACCTATATAAAAGGAATGAGTATACCCAAGCTACCTCAAGATGCAGGATTCAGAGTGATCTCAGCGTATTTAATTCAAGGAAAATGTGTGTAGGAATGGCATTCCCTTTCAAACACATTTGACACAGAAGTAGATACGCTGAATCACTCCCGAAGGGTGAGTTTTGTTGGGCTCAATGCGGTGTTACTTATTTTAAACGTAGAACGACTAGGTCTATAAATAAGTGCCTTGCCTAGAGCCCAATAAATTCTCGCTGAAACGAGCATCTTGAGGTAACTTGGGTATATCGAGATACGAGGCGTCTGATTCCTTCGGAACTCGCCCCTAGCTTCTCTAATTAGGGATAAACAAAAGGCCGCTTGCGCGACCTTTCGATATAAAACAATGGTTCAGTGGATCAATTAGTTGATCTTACCGTGACATTGCTTGTATTTCTTACCAGAACCACATGGGCAAGGTTCGTTACGGCCAACCTTACGCTCTTCACGTTCAAACGTACCAGACTCAGCAGGCTGTTCAGCATCGCTTTCATCTGCAATTTGACTTGCAGCATTTTGATGCTGGTATTGCTGACGACGTGCAAGCTCTTCAGCCTGTTGGCGACGTTCTTCTTCCATGCGATCAACTTCTTCTTGTTGCTGCACACGTACTTTACTTAAAATCGATACAACATCAGACTTCAAGCTGTCTAGCATCTCCTCAAACAGTTCAAACGATTCACGCTTGTATTCCTGCTTAGGGTTCTTCTGTGCATAACCACGAAGATGAATACCTTGGCGAAGGTGGTCCATTGCAGCTAGGTGCTCTTTCCACAGCGTATCAAGATTCTGCAACATCACAGTTTTCTCAAAGTTACGCAGTACTTCAGCACCAACCACTTCTTCTTTTTGCTGGTACACTTCAATCGCTTTCGCAACAATGCGCTCACGAAGTGCTTCTTCGTAAAGCTTATCTTCCGTATCTAACCACTCTTGAATTGGGAGCTCTAAATCAAAGTCTGCCTTTAAGCGTTCTTCTAGACCTTTAATATCCCACATTTCTTCAAGAGACTGTTGTGGAATATAAGTATCAACAACAGCAAGAATCACATCATCACGGTTTTGCGTAATCATGTCGCTGATATCGTCAGCATTCATCAACTCATCACGTAGTTCATAAACCACTTGTCGTTGATCGTTGGCAACATCATCGAATTCAAGCAATTGCTTACGGATATCGAAGTTGCGGCCTTCAACTTTACGCTGTGCGTTTTCAATCGCTTTCGTTACCCAAGGGTGCTCGATCGCTTCGCCTTCTTCCATACCCAGCTTCTTCATCATGTTTGACACACGATCTGAAGCAAAAATACGCATCAAGCCATCTTCCATTGAAAGATAGAAGCGCGATGAGCCGGCATCCCCCTGACGACCAGAACGACCACGAAGCTGGTTATCGATACGACGAGATTCGTGACGCTCAGTACCCGTGATATGTAAACCACCAGCAGCTAATACTGTTTCATGACGAATTTTCCAATCCGCTTTAATCTGAGCAATTTGAGCATCAGTTGGATCTTGCAGATTCGCAATTTCTTCCTGCCAGCTACCGCCCAACACGATATCGGTACCACGACCAGCCATGTTAGTTGCGATGGTTACAGCGCCAGACTGACCAGCATTTGCAATGATATACGCTTCTTTTTCGTGGAATTTAGCATTCAGTACTTCATGCTTAATACCCGCTTTTTTCAGCGCATTAGAGAGCAATTCTGATTTTTCAATCGAAACCGTACCGACAAGAACAGGCTGACCTTTAGCAAAGCGTTCTTTAATATCTTCACAAATAGCCGTGAACTTTTCAGCTTCTGTCATATAAACCAAATCGCCCATATCGTCACGGACCATCGGCTTATTGGTTGGCATTACAACCGTTTCCAAACCATAGATAGACTGGAATTCAAATGCTTCTGTATCTGCCGTACCCGTCATACCGGATAGCTTGCTGTACAGACGGAAATAATTCTGGAAAGTGATTGATGCCAGTGTTTGGTTTTCGTTCTGGATCTTAACGCCTTCTTTCGCCTCAACAGCTTGATGAAGACCTTCAGACCAACGACGTCCTGGCATCGTACGACCCGTGTGTTCATCGACAATAATGACTTCATCATCTTTTACGATGTAATCAACATCACGCTCAAATAGCACATGGGCACGTAAAGCAGCAGTAATATGGTGTAATAGGCTGATATTAGAAGGAGAGTATAAAGTATCGTCCTCAGCCATCATTCCCTGTTGCATTAATAATTCTTCAACAAACTCTTGACCATTTTCTGTCAGGTGAGTTTGCTTCGATTTTTCATCGACAGTGTAGTGGCCTTCGCCACGGAATTCTTCGCTATCTTCTTGATCTTGTTTTACTAACTGTGGGATCAATAGATTAATTTTAGTGTACAGATCTGAGCTATCTTCAGCAGGGCCAGAAATAATCAGCGGAGTACGAGCTTCATCGATTAAGATTGAATCCACTTCATCGACTACGGCAAAGAAACGTTCACGTTGTACGCGATCTTCAGGGCGGAAAGCCATGTTGTCACGTAAGTAATCGAAGCCAAATTCGTTATTCGTGCCGTAAAGTACATCGGCGCTGTACGCTTCTTTCTTTGCTTGAGGTGGCATATTAGGAACGTTGATACCAACGGTCATACCTAAGAATTCAAACAATGCGCGGTTAGTTTCTGCATCTCGCGCGGCGAGGTAATCGTTCACTGTTACAATGTGAACACCTTTACCGGTTAAGGCATTCAAATATGCCGGTAAGGTTGCAGTTAGAGTTTTACCTTCACCAGTACGCATTTCTGCAATTTGGCAGTTATTCAGTACCATGCCGCCAAGTAGCTGCACGTCAAAGTGACGCATACCAAAGACTCGCTTTGATGCTTCACGCACTGTCGCAAATGCTTCAGGTAGAAGTTGGTCTAATGATTCGCCTTGATCTAGACGCTCGCGGAATTCAACGGTTTTGGCCTTTAAATCTTCATCTTGTAGGCTGTCAAACTGAGGCTCTAGTTTATTGATCTCATCGACAATTTTGCGCATACGACGCAGAGTGCGGTCGTTACGGCTACCGATAACTTTAGTCAGTAGTTTTGATAACATGGCTATGTCGTTTCTCTTTGTTATATCAGCTTATAATACGTGCTGAATAGCTTAATCAGGGTTTCATTCGGGGAGCATTAATCCCTGTCCCGCCGGTATCTGTCATGTAATATGACAATGAGGCCAACAACTGAAACAATACGGTTGTAAGAGATATTGTGCCACCCTTTTATAAATTCAAGGGCTATACAGAAACAATCCTCATAATGAGTACTGTGTTTCAAGTATCTTCACTTACAGAACTGATATAATAAGCCATATTAACGGCATAGCCTATGGCTAAAGCTGGTGTCTTTCTTTTCATATTCGAAAAATTAGGACTTAGACCTCAATTATTGATACGGAATACGTGTTATGAGAGACCATCGCCCTCAAACCCCTGCAAGTTTGCTCGATGACAAAGGCTTAAACAACATCCAACAACGTGCTATTGCACTGAGTAAACTCAATGCAGCCGTTAAACAACACTTGAATTGTGCTCAGCACTGCCGTGTCAGTAATTACCGCCAAGGCACATTAATCATTGAAACGTCTTCGGCATCATGGTCAATGCGCTTGAATTACGAACGCAATAGTTTGATGATAAAATTACGTGAGAAACTATTACCTCAATTATCAAACATTGAGGTTAAGGTGAATCCTGAACTGGCTGCAATACAAAGAGCCAAAGAAGATAAAATACCGGATATTATTCAAAAGCCAATCAGTGAAATAGCTGAACAACATCTACTGGCCACGGCGGCAAACGCACCAGAAAAGGTGAAACGTAGGTTAGAACGCTTAGCTCAAATTGCTCGAGACAAGCGCCATAATAAAGGTTCGGTTTGATCTATATCCGCTAAAACCCATATTTCAGATACAAAAAAGCCGAACTGAGTTCGGCTTTTTTAAATTCTTATCGTGCTGCGAGAATTACGCTAACACCATACCTGGTTGAGCAAATGTCACTGGCACTTCTTCGTCTTGGAAAGTGGCCCATTCATACGCTTCTTGATCGGCTAACACTGCACGCAATAATTGATTGTTAAGTGCATGGCCTGATTTGTAAGCACGCATTTCACCAATAATATTGTGTCCACACATGTAAAGATCGCCAATGGCATCCAATACTTTGTGCGTAACCAGTTCGTTATCGAAACGCAGACCGTCATCATTAAGAATACGGTAGTCATCCAATACGATTGCATTATCGAAACTACCACCCAGAGCTAAGTTCTGAGATTGTAAGTATTCAATATCACGCATGAAACCAAAGGTTCGTGCACGACTAATGTCTTTAACGAATGACTTGCTCGAAAAATCAAGCACTAAGCGTTGCTGATCGGCATCAATTGCTGGGTGATTAAAATCGATAGCAAAATCTAACCGGAAGCCATTAAATGGAACAAGCTCTGCCCATTTATCTCCATCTTCAATACGTACTGGTTTTTTGATACGAAGAAAACGCTTAGGCGCATTCAATGTATCAATACCTGCAGATTGGAGCAAATAAATGAACGGACTAGCACTACCGTCCATAATCGGAATTTCAGGTGCATCGACTTCGATAATAACGTTATCAATGCCCATGCCTGCTAATGCGGCATTTAGGTGCTCAACGGTTGAGATACGCACGCCGTCCTCGTTAACAAGGGCGGTACATAACATGGTATCACGTACAGAATTCGCATCTGCAGGAAAATCTACAGGCGGATTTAAATCTGTACGGCGATAAATCACGCCAGTATTTGCTGCGGCAGGACGCAGAATAAGCGTCACTTTACGCCCAGAGTGGAGGCCCACACCGGTCGTTTGCACTATGCTTTTAAGTGTACGTTGTCTGATCATCTGCTTATATCTCAACTGTTTTCAAGCCAATCATTTACTCATCATCCTGCTATAAACAGGAAATGGTCAGAAATAGTACCATGGATCTGGTCATTTCCCAAACAATTTACAGATTAGCTATCCAATCATGTACTTACAAAATAAGACAATCATGGATAACTACTGACCTTGTTATTACTACTTAGTCAGCTTGCTTTCGCAAAAATGCTGGAATATCCAAATAGTCATGGTCTGCCTGAGGCTTCGATTTTGGCGCTGCAGCTGCTGATGCTGGCTGTTGCACGTTACTTTCTAATGCCACTGACGACTGCATCATTGATGAAGATTTAGTTTCTTCAACTGATACCGGCGCGGCTGGTGTTGCTTGCACTGGCTTAGAAGCAGTTACCAGAGTAATATCTGGCTTAGATTCTTTACCAATACCTGTTGCAACAACCGTTACACGTAGCTCGTCGCTCATGTCTGGGTCAAGTGAAGTACCGATAACAACGGTTGCATTATCTGATGCAAACGCCTTCACGGTATTACCGACAGTCTCAAATTCGTCAAGACGCATATCTAGACCAGCAGTGATGTTAACAAGCACACCACGAGCACCAGCTAGATCGATATCTTCAAGTAACGGACTAGAAATAGCCATTTCAGCGGCTTCTTCAGCACGATCATCACCAGTAGCAACGCCACTGCCCATCATCGCATGACCCATTTCAGACATCACGGTACGAACATCGGCGAAATCGACGTTGATCATACCAGGACGAGTTATTAGCTCTGCAATACCCTGAACGGCATTTTTAAGAACATCATTCGCCTTAGCAAATGCATCCAATAACGTAATGCCACGACCAAGCACTTTAAGCAGCTTTTCATTCGGAATAGTGATTAAAGAATCAACATGCTTAGAAAGCTCTTCGATACCTTGTTCAGCAAAAGCCATTCGCTTCTTACCTTCAAAGCTAAATGGTTTGGTTACCACCGCTACAGTAAGAATACCCAGCTCTTTAGCTACTTCAGCAATAATTGGTGCTGCACCTGTTCCAGTGCCCCCGCCCATGCCTGCCGCGATAAAGATCATGTCAGAACCTTCAAGTTCTGCCTTGATCGCTTCGCGATCTTCCAGTGCCGAATCTCGGCCCACTTGTGGGTTTGCACCCGCCCCCAGACCTTTAGTGATATCACCACCAATCTGAATAACAGTGCTTACACTGGTTTTACGAAGTGCCTGCGCATCAGTATTAACACTGATGAACTGAACGCCTTCAATCGATTCACGTACCATGTGATCGACAGCATTACCGCCGCCGCCGCCAACGCCAATGACCTTAATAACAGCTTCATCAGACATTTCCATCATCGGTTCAAACATGTGTTCTCTCCGTTCATCCTGTTCGCATCAGGGTTAAAATTCTTTTTTAAACCAGCCACTAATTTTAGTAAATAATCCCGAAACTGAACGTTTAGGTTCTATATCACTATCATCAAATGCCTGACTGTCCTTTCCGTAATGCAGTAATCCTACTGCCGTTGCAAAATGCGGTGCCTGAACATAGTCAGTTAATCCATTGAGCTCTAAAGGTTTACCTATACGTACTTGATTACGGAAAACCCGTTCAGCACATTCAATCAAACCTTCCATTTGTGAAGCGCCGCCCGTAAGGACGATGCCTGCCGCCAAATGATGTTTAACACCCGCATCTCGCATTTGATCTTGTATATCTATGAGCTTCTGATTAACCAGCCCTAATAACTCACTGTACCGAGGCTCTATCACTTCCGCTAAGGTTTGGCTTTGTAAGCTACGTGATGGTCGACCGCCCACGCTGGGAACATCGACTTTTGCATCTTTACTCACCAACTCGCTCAACGCACAACCGTATTTCACTTTAATTTCTTCAGCATCGCCTAGGGGAGTACCAAACGCATAAGCAATATCACTAGTAACAACATTGCCTGCATATGGAATCACTTCTGCGTGACGTAATGCCCCACCAGACCATACAGCTAAATCCATTGTGCCGCCGCCAATATCCACAACACAAACGCCGAGTTCACGCTCATCAGGGGTTAGCACAGCATGGCTCGCCGCAAGGCCAGAGAAAATTAAGTGATCCACTTTTAGTCCACAACGCTCTACCGCTTTAACGATATTACGCGCCATGTCATTGTGACAAGTGATCAAATGAACACTGGCTTCCATTCGAACTCCTGATAAACCAACCGGGTTTTTAATTCCCTCTTGATAATCAATAGCAAATTCCTGAGGAATTACATGTAAAGTTCGGTGTTCATCGCTAATTTTTACTGATTTCGCCGTATGAATGACATTATCAACGTCATCCTGAGTTACCTCTTTATCAGAAATAGGCACCATGCCTTTTTCTGTTTGGCAACTAATATGCTTACCTGATAACGACAAGTATACGGAAGATATCTGACAATCTGCCATTAATTCGGCTTGATCCACCGCACGTTGAACAGATTTTACGACAGATTCAAGATCATTGACTCCACCCTTATCCATTCCCCGTGACGGGCTACTACCCACACCGATAACGTTCACATTGCCATCTGGAAGCACTTCCCCTACCAAAGCACATACTTTGGAGGTGCCGATATCAAGACCAACTATGAGTTTTTTATCTGCCGCCTTCGTCATTAGCGCACGCTCTTATTATTGTTCTGGAACAATTTTCCAACCCACAGCTGCGCCAATATCATAGCGCAAATCTACGTAATCTATTGCTTTGCCTTGCTTTTCTAATTCAGGGTAAAGCCATATAAAACGTTCAAGTCGTTCAAGTCGAGCTTCTCGACCAAGTTCTAGTCGAATACCATTTGTTAACCAAATACGCCAAGCTCGACGTTCATTAAGTGCAAGAGTATCAATTTCAAATCCCGCACGTTGTAATCTGGGTTGCATTTCACGCAACACTTCAAGCTCTTCTTTACTACTGCCTTCTGGGCCGGCCAAATTAACCAGCTGTAAATCAGTTACTTGTTGCGAATCTGCTTTAAATACGCCTCCTTGTTGATTCACCAAATACTTACTATTCCACACAGCAATTGGTTGGTGCTCAACGAGGTATACTTTTAATGTATCTGGCCACTGTTTTCGTACAGAGGCTTGTGCGACCCAAGGTAATGCCTCAAGTGCAGCTTGAATATCATCGACATCTTGTGTCATGAAACTGCTTAGATGATCAAGATGCCATATCGCCTGACGTACATCGTCAGTCGTCAAATAATCCAAATCACCCTGAATAACCAGTTGTGACAAGGGTAAACGGTTTGCATCTGTCATCCAGTTCATCGTGGCACTAATCAGCCACACAGTGAAACCAATGACAAAAAGAAAAAACGCCAATCCCCCCCAGCGTTTCATTACAACTGAAGGTGAAAGGGAATTTATTCTTTTTACGACTGCTTCAGTCATTTTTTAATTCGCTTTACCTATCGCAGAGGAGAGTATTGCTCCAACGCTTGAGCATAATGCTTTTTAGCCCTAACAAGCAAAGTTGGACGATTATACCGACCAACTCGTTGCTCTCCAACTGTTGTTACTACTTTTAGCCACAACAAGTGAAATCAATTCCATTATGATGATAATAACTATCTTACTATTTTTGGCAGAATAAACAAAATAATGCCAATTATCACAAAAAAGTTCTGAAAATTACCATCACGAATAGGCCAAACGACTATTCTGCTCGCATTGCTGCGATATCTAGCTGCAAGTCTGCCAATTGACGGGCTATTTTGCCAACATCACCAGCACCTTGTGTCAGAAGTAGATCATCATTCTGAAGAATATTAGCTAATACTGATGGCAAATCTTCATGCGTTGGCACGAAAATAGGGTCAATCTTGCCACGACCACGAATAGTTCTACACAAAGATCGTCCATCGGCGCCAGGAATTGCTACTTCTCCTGCAGAATAAACATCTAGCATCAATAAAACGTCAACCTGTTCCAGTACATGCGCAAAATCTTCATAAAGATCGCGAGTACGGCTATATCGATGAGGTTGAAAAATCATGACCAGACGTTTCTTTTCCCAGCCAGCACGAGCAGCTTGAATCGTAACATCAACTTCACTTGGGTGATGACCATAATCATCAACCAGCATCACACTGCCGTTACCCGTTTCAAACTCACCAAGATGATCGAATCGACGCCCAGTGCCTTCAAATTCCAACAGTGCACGAATGATGGCATCATCATCAACGCCTTCTTCGGTAGCAACAGCAACCGCAGCGGTTGCATTCAGTGCATTATGCTTACCTGGAATATTTAACTTCACATTTAAGTCAGGCTTTCCTGCACGTAAAATGGTGAAGTGTCCTTGATGAGCATACTGCCTATATTCAACTATATGCACATCAGCATCATCAGAGAAACCGTACGTTATAATCTGACGTCCAATCCGAGGTAATAAGTCTCGCACCACAGGATCATCGACACACATAACGGCCAAACCGTAGAACGGTAAATTATGTAGAAAATCGATAAAGGTTTGTTTTAATACTTCAAAATCGCCACCATACGTATCCATATGATCAGCTTCAATATTAGTAACAACGCTAACCATAGGTTGAAGGTGCAAGAAAGATGCATCACTTTCATCTGCTTCAGCAATCAGATAACGACTACAACCTAAGCGCGCATTCGTACCAGCACTTTTTACTAAGCCACCGTTAACAAACGTTGGATCTAAGCCTGCTTCAAAATAGATTTGAGTCATTAATGCCGTGGTTGTCGTTTTACCATGTGTTCCCGCGATCGCAATACCATGACGGTAGCGCATTAATTCAGCAAGCATCTCAGCACGGCGAACCACAGGAATGCGAAGTTCACGAGCAGCAACAAGCTCTGGGTTATCTTGAGCAATAGCGGTTGATACAACAACAACACTCGCACCACTCACGTTTTCAGCTGCATGCCCAAAAAAGATTTCAGCACCTTTTCGGGTTAAACTTTCTGTTACCGCATTTGGCGCAAGATCAGAACCACTAATGCGATAGCCTTCATTTACTAAAACTTCAGCAATGCCGCTCATGCCTGCACCGCCAATCCCAACAAAGTGAATACGCTCTACACGACGCATCTCTGGTACCATCGTTCTAATTTTTGCTAATTGCTGGTTGTCCAGTTTACTCATCACTCTGTTCTCTTCTTATTTTCGTGCCAACGATTTAATAACATCTGCGACGCGTACATCAGCATCAACAATCGCGGCTTCTCGTGCAGCAACAGCCATTTGCTTTAATACTTCACGATCTAATTGGTTCAATTCTTCAGCTAGCCCTGCAGCTGTTAAATCCATTTGTTCTATCATCTTTGCCGCCCCACATTGCACTAAATGGTCGGCATTCAGTGCTTGCTGGCGATCTTTGTGCATAAACGGTACAAAAATAGCACCAACACCGGCTGCCGATAGCTCCGACACTGTTAATGCGCCCGAGCGGCAAACAACAACGTCAGCCCATGCGTACGCAGCAGCAACATCATCGATAAATTCAGTCACCTTATGCGGAACATTGGTGCTCTTTGCATAAGCCTGCTCTGTAACTTGCTGGCTACCTTTACCTGCTTGATGCCAGATCGTCACTTTGTCACCAAGTAAGCCTGCGACTTCTGGTAACGTTTGGTTAAGGATTCGTGCCCCTTGGCTTCCCCCCATAACCAAAATTCGCACAGGACCTTGTCGCCCTGCAAATCGCTCTTGAGGGCTTGCTAGTGCCGTCACATCTTGACGGACAGGATTACCAACAACATCTTTATTGGCAAAAGCCCCCGGAAAAGCTTGTAATACCTTCGCTGCAATACGTGATAGCCATTGATTGGTTAATCCAGCGACGGCATTCTGCTCATGTAAGACAACGGGGACACCTGATAACCAAGCAGCAACACCGCCAGGACCGCTTACATAGCCCCCCATGCCTAATACCACATCAGGCTGCCAAGCTTTTATGTATTTACGAGCTTGTAAAATAGCACCTACAATCTTGAATGGTGCCGCAAGCAAACGAGTGATTCCTTGCCCACGCAGCCCTTTTACTTTAATGAAATCAATTTCGATGCCATGTTTAGGCACTAAATCAGCTTCCATACGATCAGCGGTACCTAACCAGCGGATTTCCCAACCTTCTTGTTGCAATTTTTTTGCCACAGCAAGACCTGGGAAAACATGACCACCAGTACCACCAGCCATCACTAGTAAACGTTTATTCTTGTTCATCGTTGTTGTTACTGTCATTTAAACTACTGTCATCCAATTCTTCAGATTCTGCCGGACCATACTTGGCAAACAGCCTCTGTTCGTGATCGATACGGAGTAAAATACCCACCGCGGTAGCCATTATAAATAAGCTCGAACCACCGTAACTGATCAAGGGTAACGTTAACCCTTTTGTTGGTACCATGCCTATCGCAGCACCAACATTCACCAGCGTTTGGAATGCGAACCAAAAGCTAAACCCACATGCTAAAAAGCCACCAAATAACTGCCCAGACTGCAAACACTTGCGCCCAATGAATAGCGCTTTAAATACCAAGGCAAAAATTAATAGCAATACAACAGTAACGCCAATAAGGCCTAATTCTTCACCTAAAACAGCAAATACAAAATCCGTGTGCGCTTCCGGTAAATATTCTAATTTTTGAATGGAGTTGCCTAGCCCTTGCCCCATCAGCTCGCCACGTCCAAACGCCATTAATGACTGGGTAAGCTGATATCCACTACCAAAGGGATCTTCCCATGGGTCAAGAAAAGACGTCACTCGACGTAATCGATAAGGTTCGAAAACAATCAAAAGGCCAATGCCTAACAGTGCGCCAGAAATCATCACTAAAAACTGCCAAAGCTTAGCCCCGGCAATGAACAACATACCCACAGTGGTAACAAACATTACAACGAATGAGCCTAAGTCAGGCTGCATCAACAATAAAAAAGCGAGAATACCCAGTACGGCAAGTGGTTTTATAAAGCCAATAAAACTAGCGCGAACCTGACTATATTGGCGAACTAAATAACCCGCCAAAAAAATAAATAATGAGAGCTTAGCCACTTCCGCTGGTTGAAGATTAAAAATCCCTAATGGGATCCAGCGAGCCGCACCATTTACCGATCGCCCAATAAGCAGAACGATAATAAGCAATACAATCGACAGAAATAACATTGGCACGCTGAATTGCTTCCAACGCGATAATGGTACTTGTACGACCCCAGCGATGATCACTAAAGAACAAACAAGAAAGAAGGCATGTCGTAGTGCAAAATAAAAAGGGATGCCTGTTAAACGTGTCGCAACAGGTACTGAAGCTGAGGTAACAATCACAAGACCTGTGATCATTAGAGATAACGCAATCCAAACTAATTGGCGATCATACAAACACGGTGCAGGGGGTTTAGTTAACCACTCACCGACGGTTGAAGCGCCATTCTTAGCTTGGCTTAACATGCCTTTGCTCCTGCAACACGATGTTGTAAGGCTTTGGCTTGTTCAACAAATGCATCACCTCGTGCCATAAAGTTGGGGAATTGATCAAAGCTAGCACACGCTGGCGACAATAAGATCATATCGCCTTTTTGCGCGGTATCTGCTGCGATAGTCATTGCTTCAGCCATTGTCTCAGTACAAATGGGGGCATCAACCAACGACATAAACTGATTTCCATCACGGCCAAAACAGTAAAGCTGTACATTTAAGTCAGCCAAAACAGGTTTTAGTTCCGAAAAATCAGCCCCTTTCCCATCACCACCCACCAGCAGATGTAACTTACCCGGTAAGTTTAGCCCTTTAAGCGCGGCTAACGTGCTGGCTAGATTCGTTGCTTTTGAGTCATTCACCCATTTAACATCATGTTGATTCACTACCAACTGACAGCGATGTGCTAAACCGTTATAACGCTGCAAAGCACGGCATGCGGCTTGATGATCGATGTTAACGGCATCTGCCAAGGCTAATGCCGCTAAACTATTCGCTACATTGTGTCGCCCCACCAACGCTATATCACTTGTCTTCATGATCGGTTGAGCGTCTACGGCTAAAAACTCTTCTCCGTCTAACATCACCAAGCCATAATCTTGATTATCAAAGCCAAAGCTGGTGATCTTACGGCGGAAGCGAGTAGGTAAAGTAGCTAGATCATCGCGGTTGTATACCGCTAATGCAGCATGTTCAAAAATTCGCATTTTTGCCAAGCTATAATCTTCTAGCCCGTCATAGCGATCCATATGATCTTCAGAAAGATTAAGATATACAGCAGCTTTTAACTCTAACGATGAGGTCGTTTCAAGTTGAAAACTAGATAGCTCAAGCACATACAAATCATGCTCGTTTGCTAACATATCTAACGCAGCAAAACCGATGTTGCCACCGACCCCCACATTAATATCAGCTTCTTTTGCCATTTCACCAATCAGGCTTGTCACCGTACTTTTGCCATTAGACCCTGTGATCGCCACGACAGGCTTTGTCACAGCACGGGCAAATAGCTCAATATCACCGACGATTTCAATACCTGCGGCTTTAGCAGCAACTAGCTCAGGTGTAGCCAGCGCAATGCCTGGACTCGCAACAATCAAATCAGCCTCTAACAGCCAATTCATATTCCATTGCCCTGCACATAGCTCAACGTTAGAAGGAAGTTTATCTTGCCCAGGCGGTATTGCGCGGGTATCAATCACTTTGATATCACGAGCGCCAGTTTGACGTAGCCAGAAATTAACAACCGACAAGCCTGTTATCCCTAAACCAATGACAACAACCTTTTTTACATCGCCTAAGCCTTTCATTTATCGAACCTTCAATGTTGCCAAAGCAATCAATACTAGCATTAACGTAATGATCCAAAAGCGCACAATAACACGTGGTTCAGGCCAGCCTTTTAGCTCGTAATGATGGTGAATCGGTGCCATGCGGAAAATACGCTGTCCACGAAGTTTGTAAGAACCCACCTGTAAAATGACAGAAACGGTTTCCATTACAAACACACCGCCCATGATCACTAATAGCAACTCTTGACGCACTAATACCGCAATCGTCCCCAATGCACCGCCTAATGCTAATGAACCTACATCGCCCATAAACACTTGTGCTGGGTAAGTGTTAAACCACAAGAACCCTAAACCAGCACCCACAATTGCGGTACATAAGACCACCAGCTCACTGGCATCTTTGAGATAAGGAATGTGTAGGTATTCCGCAAAATTGACGTTACCTGTAGCCCAAGCAATAAATGCCATACCACCAGCAACCATCACTGTAGGCATAATAGCTAAACCGTCTAGGCCATCAGTCAAGTTGACGGCATTACTGGTGCCAACAATAACAAAGTAGGTTAATACAATATAAAGCAAGCCGAGTTGTGGCATGACGTCTTTAAAGAAAGGCACAACCAATTGAGTGGCTGCGGTATCTTTACCATGCATATACAAGGCAAAAGCAACAACCAGTGCAATAACGGATTGCCAGAAGTATTTCCAACGAGCAATAAGTCCATCAGAGTTCTTGTGCACCACTTTACGGTAATCATCAACAAACCCGACAGCGCCATAACCGAGCATTACGGCAAGCACAGCCCAAATGTAAGGGTTTGATAAATCAGTCCACAATAACGTTGTTATCGTAATCGCAGCCAAAATCATGATGCCGCCCATCGTTGGCGTACCACGCTTGCTGAAATGTGATTCCGGTCCGTCATTACGGACAATCTGACCGATTTGCAGCATTTGCAAACGCGCAATAAGGCGTGGCCCCATCCATAGCGAGAGTATCAATGCTGTCAATACGCTCATAATGGCGCGGAAAGTCAGGTATTCAAACAATCTGAAAAATGGATATGATGGTTCTAGTAAATCGGCTAACCAATAAATCATTGTGTATCTTCCTGCAGCGCTGCAATCACGTGTTCCATTCGAGAACTACGTGCACCTTTTGCTAACACTGTTACCTCTTGGTAATGTTGTTGATTAATATTAAGCGGATGAAGTTGCGCTTGTAATTGTTCAATTAATATTGATTTATCTGCAAAGTGCTGCCCTTGATTTAAGTCACTAACCACTGCACTTGCACAACCGAATGTGAATACCTTATCTAAGCCTTTCGTCATGGCATACTCTGCCACTTCACGGTGTAAGCTTGCACTGTCTTCACCCAGCTCAGCCATATCACCGAGTACAAACCAACGTTGACCAGTAAAAGAAGCTAATAGATCAATCGCAGCTTTAACCGAGGCAACACTCGCGTTATAGGTATCATCGATTAAACGCAAACCTTCTCGAGGGTGGCTCACATCCACTCGACCTTTTACGTTAGCTACTTGCTCAAGACCCGCTTTAACCTGCTCTAACGTTGCTCCCACCGCCATTGCTAACGCAGCTGCAGCAAGCGCATTGGACACATTGTGAGTACCCGCTAACGTTAATGTAATATCCGCCGTGCCTTCAGGGGTACACATTGTAAAACAAGCTCGCCCTTCAGAGTTAATAAAAATATCAGTTGCAGAGAAATCTGCATCAATATCCGTTAAAGAAAAGGTTTTTACAGTGTGCTGAGCCAAAAGTGACTGCCACATCGCGACATCATTGGAGTCTAAATTAATAATGGCAGTACTTAAACCTGAATCATTTAAGGGAGCGGTTAACCCTTCAAAGATTTCACCTTTCGCTTTTGCAACGCCAGCGAGCGAGCCAAACCCTTCAAGATGCGCAGCAGCAAGGTTATTGATCAAGGCGACTTGAGGCTTAACTAAATTGGTGGTGTAGGCAATTTCTTTTTGATGGTTAGCACCCAATTCGATAACGGCAAATTCATGCTCTGGGGTTAAACGTAATAATGTCAGTGGTACACCGATGTCATTATTGAAGTTGCCCGCCGTGGCTAACACATTACCTTTTTGGCTTAAAATTTCAGCTGCCATCTCTTTAACTGTCGTTTTACCACAACTACCGGTTAGTGCTATCGTCTTCAGGCCATGATTTTTCTCCATGGTCTGCTTTAACCAAGCACCTAATAACCCAAGCGCTTGATGAGTGTCTTTAACAACTAACTGGGGCAGTTCAACAGGTAAGTGACGACTCACCAATAATGCGGCAGCGCCGTTATCCATTGCATTTTGACAAAAGTCATGGGCATCGAAACGCTCACCTTTTAATGCAATAAACAACGTATGAGCAGAGACAGTTCGCGTATCTGTCGAAACATTGGCAATAGTGATATCGTTGCCGATTAACTCTGCACCTAAGACATCAGCCAATTGCGCTAACTGAACCTCTATCATGCTGTTTCCCCAAATAAAGCTTGTACCGTTTCACGGTCAGAATAATGAATGGTTCGATCTGCGAGAACTTGGTAATCCTCATGACCTTTTCCAGCTAATAAAATAATATCATTCGCTTGCGCGTGTTCTATTGCATAGGTGCATGCTAATTTACGATCGTGGATCACTTGTACTTGCTGTTGCAATACTAACCCTTGCAACATATCACTGACGATTGCTGCTGGCGCTTCTGTGCGCGGATTGTCATCCGTAATAATAATCTGATCAGCTAAGCGTTCTGATATTTCAGCCATCATAGGACGCTTACCGGTATCTCGGTCGCCACCGCAGCCAAAGATACACCACAATTTACCCTGACAATGCACACGTAACGCTTGCAGTGCTTTTTCTAAAGCATCTGGCGTATGAGCATAATCAACTACAACCATCGGTTTGTCAGAACGTTGAAAAACTTCCATTCGACCAATCACTGCAGTCAAGCGTGGTGCTGCCGCAATCAACTTATCAATAGAGTGCCCTAAGGCTAATAACGTCGCTAATGCCAGCAATAGATTCGACACATTAAATGAGCCAACAAGCGGTGCTGTAAACTGACCTGCCCCCCAGCTAGAATCAAAGCTTATATTAACGCCTTGAGTGCTGTACGCGACATCCGTTAACCATAACGCTTGTCCCTGATAACCTTCGCCTAAACGCGCTTTATCCGTTACGACAGCAACCGCATTAGGTAAGTCGGCTAACCAAGATAATCCAATATCATCATCAGCATTAATGACAGGGATGCCCGCTTGATGTTCGGTAAACAAACATTTTTTTGCATCCGCGTAATTTGCCATATCACCATGATAATCAAGATGATCGCGACTTAAATTAGTAAATATACTGGCAACAAACTGTAAGGCTTTAACACGTCCTTGCACTAAACCGTGTGATGAAATTTCCATTGCGGCAAAATCAGCACCTTGATCGACAAGATCATGCAATACATGAGGAATTTCAATCGCATTACCCGTGGTGTTAACCGCAGGTATAAGGCTATTTAACAAACCATTACCTGTCGTTCCCATAACTCCTGCGTTATAACCAATGAGGTTCGCCCATTGTGCTAACAGTTGGCTAATGGTGGTTTTTCCATTCGTACCTGTCACAGCCAATAATTTAAGACGTGTATCGGGTTGGGCATAAAAGCGGTTGGCAATCGCTGAAAGGTACTGATTCAATTGCTTAAAATAAATAATCACGATACCGTCTTGCTCAACAATATCACCATGCTTAGCGATATTGTCGGCTTCAGCGAGAACAGCGGTTGCCCCAGCGTGAATTGCCGCCGGAATAAAGCCACGACCATCAACGGCATGACCATTAACAGCAACGAATAAATCATCGGCTTCAATTTGACGACTATCAATCGTCATATTTCCCACACTGTGTTCACGCCACTTTTTTTGCCAATTAGATGTGGCCATCCACGGTGAAAGCAATGATCCAAGTGTGAACGATTGGCTAGGACTTAACATTTACATCGCCTCAATTATTTATTTACGATATTCATTTTATCAATGGTGTCGGCATCAGGCGGCACATTCAAAATTTGTAATGCGCTTTGCATGACTTCAGCGAAAATCGGCGCGGCTACAGCACCACCATAATACTGCTCGCCTTTCGGTTCATTCACCATCACGACCATTGCTAAACGCGGCTTACTGATCGGGGCAACACCTGCTGTGTAGGCTATATAATCATCACCATAACCACCCGCGATCGCTTTTTTAGCGGTACCCGTTTTTACCCCAACACGATAGCCAGGAACTCTTGCACGCCAGCCGCCACCACCGCCCGCTTTATCGGTTACAGATTCAATCATCGTCAGTACTTCCTCGACTAACTTAGGGTCTATAACCTGTTTACCAGGAACGATTTTCTCTGTTTTTAAAATCGATAATGGACGTTTCAGCCCTTTGGCACCTAAGGTCGCGTAAACATGCACTAACTGAATGGGTGTAACAGACAAACCATAACCGTATGCAAATGTTGCTCGTTCAATATCAGACCAACGACGTCGATTAGGGAACAAGCCCACAGCTTCCCCCACTAAATTAATACCCGATGGCTCATCAAACCCAACACGCTGGTACATCTCAATAAGATCTTCAATGGGCATAGCAAGCGACAGCTTCGTCATACCGATGTTACTGGATTTTTGCAAAATGCGACCAACCGTCGCTTCTTTTTCAATCCGAGAGACATCAGAAACATAATTACTACCAACACGTAAACGACGCCCCGGTATTTTAATCAGTGTGCTTTCATCAACAATGCCACTTTCCATGGCTTCTAATACACCAAACGGCTTTACCGTCGAGCCAGGCTCAAAAGAATCGGTAATTACGCGATTACGCATTTTATACGATTGACGATCATTGCGATTATTCGGGTTAAATGACGGCGCATTAACCATTGCTAATATTTCGCCAGTATTAACATCAGCAAGTACAAGGCTCGCAGATGTTGCTGGTAAATTAACGATGGCTTCTTTCATCGTACGGTACGCTACCGCTTGAATACGTTGATCAATACTTAATTCTAGCGGTTTGCCGGGTTCACGTTTTTGCAAAGATATATTTTCAACCACACGCCCATAACGATCTTTCCGTACCGTGCGTCGGCCGGGCTCTCCGGTTAACCAACCATCATAGGTGCGCTCTACACCCTCTAAACCATGACCATCAATACCTGTCACACCAATCAGATGGGCACTGACTTCACCTGAAGGGTAAAAGCGACGAGATTCATCTTTTAACCCAATACCCGGTAATTTCAATTTACTGACATAATCTGCCATTGCAGGGCTAACTTGGCGGGCTAAATAAACAAAACGACGTTTTTGATATTTTTCCAGACGGGCCAATAATTCTTGTCGGTCTAAACCCAATACATCCGCGAGGGCATGCCATCGCTCAACTTGCTGCATCCCACCATTCTTATAAATTTGAACAGGATCTGCCCAAACGGCTTGAACGGGAACGCTAACAGCTAATTGCTCGCCATTACGATCTGAAATAATCCCTCGAGCTGAAGGCATGGCTTTTACACGTAGTGAGCGTAAATCACCTTCTTGAATTAATCTTCCAGGTTCGAGTACTTGAATATATGCGGCACGGCCGATGAGGGCAGCCAAGGCAAGAAATATACAGCCGCATATAACACCAAAGCGCCACGGAATAAATGCCGATGGCGCTTTCTGGCGTCGCTGATTTTTTGTCTTTGAGCTTTTAAATAATGCCATAAATTATTGCACAACGATTTCATTCTTAGCAGAAGGGCGTTTCATGTTAATTTCCTCTTCGGCAAAGCGCTCTACTCGGCTATGCTCCGCTAGTGAATTCTCTTCTAGAATTTGATTTCGCCATTCGATATCTAGCTGATCCCGTTCTATGAACAACTGCTCCTGCTGAGCGATCATTTGCCGTGATTGGTGGGTAATATACACCACAGCCAAAGCAGATATTAAAATCAGGATCAACAAGATCGCAGGAACACGTCCGACCGACACGATATCTCGTGCGATCAGACGGGCTAAATTAGAAGGCGGTTGTGGATCTAAACTCATAGGCGTTCAGCAAGGCGTAGTACGGAACTACGTGCTCGCTTGTTATCACCTAGCTCATCTTTAGAAGGCTTTATGGCTTTGCTCGCCATTTTTAAATCAGCAGAACCCAATGCTTTGATTTGATCTTCTGTTAACGGGAAACCCGCTGGTACTTCAGGCCCTTTACTATTCTTGCGAATAAAGCGCTTTACCATGCGATCTTCTAGTGAATGGAAGCTAATTACAGATAAACGACCTTGTGGTGCTAACACTTTAACCGCACCATTTAATGCAGTTTCAATTTCATCAAGTTCGCTATTAATATAAATACGAATCGCTTGAAAACTGCGCGTTGCAGGGTGCTTATGCTTGTCTCTAAACGGAGATACATTTGAGATTAAAGCCGCTAATTCTGTTGTACGTGTTAATGGCGCTTTGTCAGGATTTTCGCGATGCTCAACAATGCCACGTGCAATGCGTTTAGCAAAACGCTCTTCACCAAATTCTTTTAATACCCATGCAATGTCATCAGCTTCTGCTTCTGCTAGCCACTCTGCTGCAGAGATGCCTGATGTAGGATCCATACGCATGTCTAACGGGCCGTCACGCATAAAACTAAAGCCGCGTTCAGCATCATCTAGCTGCGGTGATGACACACCTAAATCAAGTAATACACCGTCGACACGACCGATTAAATCACGCTCTTCCATGTACTTTTCCATACCGGAAAACGGACCATGGATAATACTGAAACGCGGATCATCAATAGTTTGTGCTTCAGCAATCGCTTGAGGATCACGGTCGATACCATAGAGGCGACCATTTTCACCTAAATGAGATAGGATCAGGCGGCTATGTCCACCACGTCCAAAAGTACCATCGATATAAATACCGTCAGGTTTAATCGCTAGGCCGTCAACCGATTCATGAAGCAGGACGGAGATGTGTGCTAATTGTTCAGACATATAATTAATTGGTTTCAGCTAAAGTGAAAGCTTACTGAGGCGGTTTATTTAAATTTCACCCCAGCCTGAAGTTGTATCTTGTATCTAACAATTTACTGTTAAAGCGGTTTATACCCAATTTTAACGTAATAAAACGAGCAATAAACAGGCTTAATACAGCAAACCTAAAAATGGCTAAATTACCGTATCAACAAAGAGACTATCACAGGTATCACAATAGCGCTTTGTCATCGCTAACAGCCTTTTCATTTTTACATTACCATCACAGCTTCAAGCATAAACCGCTATCGTTTATATACCTAAATTCATCAAGAGCTTATAACAATATAATGAGTATTCATCGTTACGAAGGCAGTGCTGCACTTTTTTTCCCATAAAGTGTACGTATGAGACAAAAAAGTTGTCAAGCAAGTAAGAACATTTAACGTCAGAGATACGTCATAAGTTAACGATTTTAGGTTTGATGGATAATTTCATACGATAGAAACGACAAAAGGTGATGTTAACTTCAATAAGAGAAGTCAACATCACCTTTTATTCGAATAGGTGGAGTTGGTCTATAAGCCGGGTTTTGTAGCTGCTTTCGCAGTGGCAACCATTCCTCTAGGCCTGCAATCACTCACAGGCTCAAGCAACCTACCCGTCCCCAACGCGGGCCGCGCCATTAGGGACCTATTTGGTCTTGCTCCGGGTGGAGTTTACCATGCCACGAACTATTACTAGCCGCGCGGTGCGCTCTTACCGCACCCTTTCACCCTTACCTGTTCTCGCAAGCGAGTCATCGGCGGTATACTCTCTGCTGCACTTGTCGTGGGCTCGCGCCCCCCAGACGTTATCTGGCACCCTGCCCTTTGGAGCCCGGACTTTCCTCCCCTCCGTCAGTCTCCCTAAGGACATCAACGAAGCAGCGATCGCCTGACCAACTCCGGTGGCGGATTCTATAAGAGTCCAACACCAGTTACCAGTAAAAGATCACACACAAGCACAAAGTGTCTAAATATCGAACAATAAATCAGTTTTATTACGCCATTATAAACAAACGCAGTGCGTTGCGTTTAAGATCTTAATCGAGGTTTTCTAATCCCCACTTATAAAGCGCATTTTTCTTTACACCATGGATTTCAGCTGCCAATGCTGCCGCTTTCTTAAGAGGTAACTCTTTGACTAATAAAACCACGGTACGCAGCGCTTCAGCAGGTAAATCATCTTTTGCTTTACGGTGTCCGGCAACTAAAACCACCATTTCACCACGAACACGATTACTGTCTTCACTTAACCAATCAATCAACTCGCCTAATGGTGCCCCATGGATTGTTTCATACGTTTTTGTTAACTCTCTCGCTAACACAACTTGGCGTTCTGGGCCTAACACCGCTAACATATCAGCTAAGGAATCTGTAATTCGGTGCGGTGATTCATAAAAAATTAATGTGCGCTCGTCGTCAGCAAGTGATTGAAACGTATCACGGCGTCCTTTACTCTTTGGTGGAAGGAATCCTTCAAAACTAAAACGGTCAGACGGTAAACCTGCACCACTTAGTGCAGTAATAACCGCACAAGGGCCAGGTAAAGGCACAACTTTTACACCCGCCTGACGACAGCGGTTAACTAAATGATATCCTGGATCACTAATCAGAGGTGTGCCAGCATCGGATACAAGAGCGATACTGGTACCCGCCTGAAGCTTTTCGATCAAATAATCAGCTTTTTGCTGTTCATTATGATCATGAAGCGCAAAGGTGCGGGTAGAGATAGAGAAATGCGACAGCAAGCGCGACGTGTGACGTGTGTCTTCAGCAGCGATTAAATCAACATTTGCTAAAACATCCAATGCACGGTGTGTAATGTCTGCTAAGTTACCGATTGGTGTGGGTACGATGTACAAAGTTGCAACATCTACCATGCATGAATTGGTCTCTCTCATTTGTTTAAGATCTCATCTGCAATTAATATAGTAAGTAATTTTTCACAGTTGAATGAATTCAATGCTCAATTTTACCCATAAGCGTAAAAGTGTATCACGACTCTTGGCACCTGTAGCCCTTGCCGTGATTTTGGCGGGCTGTAGTTCGTCAAACCAACAACAAGCTTCTGCCTCTAATATCACTGCGATAGCTACTGATACTTCGGCAAATTACCTCATAAAAGCAGAATCCAGTGATGGTATTGAAAGCATCGACTGGAATATTCTTGCTTTAAAGGCCTTAATCAAAGAAGGCCAATGGACTCAAGCAGATAACCAAGCAAAACGCTTGAGCCGCATGTCTCTTAGCCCAATACAAATGGCTGAGTGGCAGCTTGCACGCGCAACATTGCGCTATCAGCAAGGACAACCACAAGAGGCATTGGATACATTAAATTTCCAACCTTGGTGGCCGCTTCCTGATAACCAATATAAACGTTATTTCATGCTACGAGCAGAGCTACTTGGTCAATTAGGCCAACACTCCAAAGCCGCTCGTGAACGCACTATGCTTGATCAGTACTTACCATCAGACCAAAAGAACACCAACTGGCAAAACCTATGGCAAGATCTATCAAGCTATAATAACAGCCAACTGCAATCTGTTAGTTTGAAGGAAGATGAAACAGTATTACGAGGCTGGATTCAATTAAGCATCTTGAAAAATACCTATTCACAACGACCTGTTCGTCTTAAAAGCGCCGTTGATGAATGGTTAAGCATGAATCCTTATCACCCTGCGCATCAATATTTGCCGACTGAACTTGAAGCCATCATGTCAATGGAAGTGGCAGAACTCGATAATGTCGCGTTATTACTTCCTCTAACAGGCCGATTTGAATCGCAAGGTAAAGCCGTGCGTGATGGTTTTATCAATGCAATGCTTGATGATACCAGTAGAGATACAGACACTGAGTTGACGGTTTTTGACACTGAAGCGGAGTCAATAACTGCGATCATGGCAAAATTACAAGCCAATGGTACGCAATTTGTTATCGGGCCTTTACGCAAAGAGAAAGTGACCGCATTTCAACAAAGCAATATCAGCCAAATCAACCTACTGGCACTGAATCAACCAGAACAGCTAGATGTAAGCCAAACCCAGTCTTGTTACTTTTCGCTATCACCAGAGCAAGAAGCAGAACAAGCTGCGCAACATTTATTTGCTAAAGGGCACCAATATCCGTTAGTGCTCGCACCAAAGAGCAAGTTTGGAGAACGTGTGACTGAAGCGTTTAACGAGCAATGGCTACAGCTAACAGGCCGTAATGCCGATATTGATACCTTCGGTTCACGCAAACAAATTCAGCAACAGATATCACGTATTTTTGGCTTAAACGACAGCCAAGCACGTATTAGCCAAATGAATCAATTAACGGGTGTTAAGCTGGAATCACAGCAGCGTAGCCGTCGTGATACAGATGCCGTCTACCTGATTGCGAATAAAAGTGAGCTAACACTGCTTAAACCATTTATCGAAGTGGCAATTAACCCAGAAGTTAAACCACCGAAACTTTACGCAAGCTCACGTGGCAACCCTAACGCTAATAGCGACAATAGCGAATTACGTGGGATTGAATTTAGCGATATTCCTTTGATCATAAATCCTGAATTAGGCTTTATGGAACGTTTTGATAGCCTGTGGCCAAATGAAAGCAATACCAGTATTCGTTTACACGCTTTTGGTATGGATGCCTATAAGATGGTGACTGAATTACCGCAGATGCGTGTTGTTGATAATTACACCGTTCAAGGTATGACTGGCCAGCTAGGTATTGATAACCAATGCGTTGTTCAACGCGAAATGGACTGGGCTGTATTTACGTCTGATGGTATCACCCCTGCCGCTGAATAAGCGTCAACAAGGACAGGTTTATGAGGTAATGGCAGAGCAGTATTTGCAGCGCCATCACCTCAAACCTGTTGAAAGAAATTTCACTTGTCGATCAGGTGAAATAGACTTGATCATGCGTGATAAAAGCTGTGTCGTATTTGTCGAAGTGAAATTTCGTAAGCAGAATCATTTTGGTTCTGCCGCTGAAGCGGTAAACTGGCGTAAACAACAGAAACTGAAACGTGCGGCACTGTTGTGGCTTAAAAAAAATAGCCTATCGACAGAACATACCGAGTTTCGTTTTGATGTGGTCGCAATTCAAGGCCCCGATCAGCAGATTGAGTGGTTTACCAATACCCTAGTTGAAGGTTAGTCATGCAAGAAAGCATCCGTGAGAGTTTTAAAGAAAGTATCCAAACCCAAATAGCCGCTGCAGAAGCATTACCTGATGCGATATCTAAAGCCGCACAAGTTATGGTTCAAAGTCTTCTTAACGGTAACAAGATCCTTTGTTGTGGTAATGGCGGCTCCGCTGCAAATTCGCAGCACTTTGCTTCTTGTTTGATCAACCGCTTTGAAACAGAGCGCCCTAGCCTACCGGCATTAGCATTAACCGCAGACACGACCACACTAACTGCGGTAGCGAATGACTACCACCATGACGAAGTCTTCTCTAAACAGGTACGAGCGTTAGGTCAAGCGGGTGATATTTTATTTGTACTTTCTACCAGCGGTAACAGTAAAAACATTATTAAAGCCATGGAAGCTGCACTTACTCGTGACATGACAATAATCGCACTCACCGGCAAAGATGGTGGTGAAATGGCGGGCTTATTTGGTGTGCAAGACGTTGAAATTCGTATTCCGTCACAACGTACAGCCCGAATTCAAGAAGGTCACTTACTGACTTTACACTGTTTATGTGACTTGATTGACCAAGTATTGTTTCCACAGCACGAAGGATAAATAATGATACTACGCCAAGTGTTGGTGGTTGCTATGTTAATGCTATTACAGGGTTGTTCGGGGTTATCATCGAATGATCCTCGTAATACGACACAACAGTGGCATGACCAAGAAATTGAAATGGAAGTCGGCGGGCTCGTCAATAAACCCCCTTTTCGCCAACTGGCAAGAATAAATGCCATTGCGACAGAGGGAAATGTTTTACTGGTTGGTCAAGCCGTCGATCAGGAAACCCAATCGTTACTCGGCGAAAAAGTACGAGAACTGAGTAATGTGCAGCATGTTTACAATCAGGTGAAGGTTCGTGCTCTACCTACGCTTGGTGAGATCAGTAGTGATAGCTGGATCACCACAAAAGTGAAATCTCAGATGGTGGCAAGTAAGCAGCTAAAAGATGCCTCTATTAAAGTCATTACTGAAGGGCAGGAAGTATACCTATTAGGTTACGTTACTCGCACACAGGGCGATACAGCGTCAGAAATTGCCCGTAATGTGTCAGGCGTTAAGAATGTCATCAAAGTATTTCAATACCCTGAAGGTTAAACCTCGCTAGCAACAGCACTCACTAGAAAATAAAAACGCAGCTCAGAGGCTGCGTTTTTTTATTTTACGACACGAAGACTTGGACGACCTCTAGGGCGAGGTGGTTCATCATCAGGTTCATTGTCATCACTTATTTCAGCAGTCACTGCTACAGGTGCTAACGTTTCAGCCTGAACTTCTACGATACCGTCAATTTCAGCTTCTTCATTTTCGTCAAAAGCATCAAGGTCAGTCGCATAAGCTGGCTCTGGATCGAACATTGTACCCGCACCATTTTCTCGCGCATAAATCGCAACAACAGCATACATAGGTACAATAACAGCATGTGGACGGCCACTAAAACGAGCATTAAAGCTAACAGCTTCATTACCCAATTCTAAGTTGCCTACCGCGCGCGGCGCAATGTTCAGAACAATCTGACCATCACTTACGAATTCCATTGGCACTTGTGCACCAGGTAACGTGGCATCCACGACCAAGTGCGGTGTCAAATCGTTATCCACCAGCCAATCGTAAAACGCACGCACCAAATAAGGACGACGCGGCGTCATATTTTCCATGTCCATTTACTGTCCAGTCAAGCGCATTTCGCGCTCAGCTTCAGTAAGAGATGCAAGGAAAGAATCTCGTTCAAACACACGAGTCATGTATGCTTTAACTTCTTTTGAACCGACACCACTTAGCTCAATACCCATTTCAGGTAAGCGCCATAGTAGCGGAGCAAGGTAACAATCTACCAAGCTAAATTCATCACTCATGAAGTAAGCATATTCAGCAAAAACAGGTGCAAGAGCTAGAAGCTCTTCACGCAATTGCTTACGTGCTTTGTCTGCTTCGTCCGCAGTACCTTTGTTCACTTTTTCAGCTAACGTGTACCAGTTACGTTCAATGCGGTACATCATCAGACGACTATTACCACGAGCAACAGGGTACACAGGCATTAGAGGTGGGTGAGGGAAACGCTCATCCAAGTACTCCATAATGATGCCTGCTTGATATAAAGCGAGTTCACGGTCAACAAGAGTTGGCACTGAATTGTATGGATTTAGGTCAAGCAGATCTTCAGGCAGGTTATTTGGATCAACCAGCTCAATTTCAACACTAACACCTTTTTCAGCTAGTACGATACGCACCTGATGGCTGTAAATATCCGACGCATCAGAATACAGAGTCATCACAGAGCGTTTATTGGCAGCAACAGCCATTGACCCCTCCAGTATAATTAAATTACACAAAAAGCAATGGGGGCTGGAGCCCCCATTGCGAGATTCTTAACCGTCTAGATTACCCGATCAGTGGACATCACGCCAATATTCTTTCTTCAACAACACTGTTAATACAAAGAATATAACGATAAAGCCCATTACCCATAAGCCTAAACGCTGGCGTTCAAGCTTCATCGGTTCAGCTGAATACTCAAGAAAGTTGACAAGATCACGTACAACATCATCATACTCGTCGGCGTTTAATTCACCGGCACCGTTAGACTTCAGCCCTACATATTCTTGAACCTCTTCACCATCAACTAGACGCGTTTCATATATTTTTGTTGGTACACCTTGTAGCTCTTCCAACACATGCGGCATACCCACGCTTGGGAATATGACATTGTTCACGCCAAATGGACGTGATGGGTCAGCATAAAAAGAGCGTAAGTAAGTATACAACCAATCGGTACCACGCACTCGGGCAACCAGCGTCAAATCTGGAGCTGGCGCACCAAACGATGCCGCGGCGTATTCCGTTGAGATGGAATTCGTCATCAGATCACCCACTTTCGCATTTTCATCGAAAATCAGGTTATCTCTCATCAGATCCAATGGAATATCCAAATCTGTCGCAACACGCTCATAGCGCTGATATTGCGTTGCGTGACAACCAAAGCAATAGTTTACAAACGTTTTTGCACCACGTTGTAACGATGCTTTGTCCGACATGTCATTGTTAGCAGCATCTAAATGTACGTTACCACCCGCCGCCATAACTACAGACGGCAACAGAGCTAGTAGCATTACAATCAATTTTTTCATTTGAATGTCACCCTCTCTGGTAGTGGTTTCGTCGCTTCATTTTTACTGTACACAAACAATAAAATGAAGAACATAAAGTACCCAAAGCTGAAAATCTGAGCCATTAAGGTATACAGCGCCGTTGCAGGTAGCGAGCCAAGAATACCAAGCGCAATAAAGCTAATTGTAAACTGAATAATATTCGCTAAATGCAGCTTACTACGGTAACGGTAAGAACGAACTTTACAACGATCAAACCATGGCAGTAAGAACAAGAAGACAATCGACGCCCCCATTGCAACCACACCTAACAACTTATCAGGCACCGCACGCAAAATGGCGTAAAACGGAGTGAAATACCAAACAGGAGCAATATGTTCAGGCGTTTTCAGCGGGTTTGCGGCTTCAAAGTTAGGTGGCTCAAGGAAATAACCGCCCATCTCTGGATTAAAGAACAACACATAGCTGAACAAAAATGCAAAAACAGCAACACCAACTAAATCTTTCACCGTACCGTAAGGATGGAATGGGATTGAATCAATGACGTCGTATTTACCGCTGTATTGCTTGTGGAATGGGAATTGTGTCTTGTAGCCTTCCCCTTTACTGCCTTTCGGAAGCTTAGTCTCGATACCATCAGGGTTATTCGAGCCCACTTCATGCAATGCAAGTACATGCAATACAATCAATAATAACAATACAATAGGAAGAGCAATCACGTGAAGTGCAAAGAAACGGTTCAACGTCGCACCAGAGATAACATAATCACCACGAATCCATAGTGTTAAGTCATCACCGATAACAGGAATAGCACCAAACAGTGAAATGATTACCTGTGCGCCCCAGTAAGACATTTGCCCCCAAGGTAACAAGTAACCCATGAAAGCTTCAGCCATTAACACGAGGAAAATCAGCATACCAAATAGCCACAATAATTCGCGAGGCTTTTGATAAGAACCGTAAATTAACCCACGAAACATGTGTAAATATACAACAATAAAGAACGCAGATGCGCCCGTTGAATGCATATAACGCAGTAACCAACCGTAGTCCACATCACGCATGATGTATTCCACAGAAGCAAATGCACCATCACCAGATGGAACATAATTCATGGTAAGCCAAATACCAGTTACTAGCTGATTAACTAGTACCAACATGGCTAATGAACCAAAAATATACCAAAAATTAAAGTTCTTCGGCATAGGGTATTCTGATAAATGCTTTTTATAAGCATCCATCACGGGTAAACGTTTTTCAATCCAACCGAGTAAAGCGTCCATTAGGCAGCCCCCTCATCAATACCGATAATAATCGAATGATCGTTAACGAACATATGCGGCGGTACCACCAAGTTTAGCGGTGCAGGTACGCCAGCAAATACACGACCAGCCATATCGAACTTTGAACCATGACAAGGACAGAAGAAACCTGAACTGACACCACTCACTTGCTCACTAAAACTGTCTGGTAAATAGGTAGGGGAACAACCGAGGTGGGTACAGATACCTACGGCTAAAAAGATTTCAGGTTTAACTGAACGGAACTTATTGTGGGCATAAGTAGGTTGCTGCGGTTCATCCGAATTAGGATCACGAAGCTGAGCATCATGCTCACCTAACTCTTTCAAAATGGCATCACCACGACGCACAACCCAAACTGGTTTACCACGCCATTCGACGCGAACCATTTGGCCATCTTCCAATTTACTGATATCAACTTCAACTGGAGCCCCGGCAGCTTTCGCTCTCGCACTTGGGTTCCACGATTTGATAAAAGGTACGGCTACAGCTACTGCACCCAGACCTCCAACAACCGAAGTCGTCGCAGTTAGGAAGCGGCGTCTGCCGTTACTTACTGGCGCATTGCTCATCCAAACATTCTCCAATGTGCTCCCGCGCTGGATTATTATTATTTCCTTATGCGTCCCTGGAGCTTACGACTAACTTTAAAACAAAAAGATACAACAGGTATTTTGTTACAATTTATAGCTATGATTAACAAGCCAAATGATAAAGAAAACCCCACTTTTTGACAAGTTAAAGCTACCTTTTTGCAACAAATGTGAGAGGTATGTTCTTTTTGTTTCAAAACCTAGTTAAATACATTAAAAAACGACATTTTTAAGACAAAAAAAAGCCCAACCCGAGGGCTGAGCTTTTCTGGTACACAGTAACCAGATATAAAATCTGGCGCGTAATATTAACGCTTTGAGAACTGTGGACGACGACGTGCTTTACGTAGACCAACTTTCTTACGCTCAACTTTACGTGCGTCACGAGTAACATAACCCGCTGCGCGTAGAGTAGGACGTAGAGTCTCATCGTATTCCATAAGTGCACGGGTAATACCGTGACGAATAGCGCCAGATTGACCAGTAATACCACCACCTTTAACAGTGATGTTTAGGTCAAACTTGTCTACCATGTCTAGAAGAACTAGCGGCTGGTTAACAACCATGCGAGCTGTTTCACGACCAAAGTAAACTTCAAGGCTACGCTTGTTGATTACAATTTTGCCAGTACCCGGTTTGATGAAAACGCGAGCAGCTGAGCTTTTGCGACGGCCAGTGCCGTAGTATTGATTCTCTGCCATTGTCATAATTCCCAATTAGATGTCTAGTACTTTAGGCTGCTGTGCAGCATGGTTGTGCTCAGTACCCGCGTAAACTTTAAGCTTACGGTACATTGCACGGCCTAGAGGACCCTTAGGAAGCATGCCTTTAACAGCAGTTTCGATAACCATTTCTGGCTTCTTATCGATAAGCTTTTCAAAGCTGATTGACTTAAGACCACCGATGAAACCTGTGTGGTGGTGGTACATCTTGTCAGTTCTCTTAGCGCCAGTTACAGCAACTTTTTCAGCGTTGATAACTACAATGTAGTCACCAGTGTCAACGTGCGGAGTGTACTCCGGCTTATGCTTACCACGTAGACGAGATGCGATTTCAGTTGCTAGACGACCAAGAGTTTTACCTTCAGCGTCAACAACATACCAGTCACGTTTTACAGTTTCTGGTTTAGCAACGAAAGTTTTCATGCTAATAATTACCCGATAATAAAATTGATTCACTTACAAAGGAATACCCAATAAAGGTATTCCCTCACTGTACAGAGCCCAGTCATCACCCCTTCGAGCGGTTGGCACTCCCGACTTTCGTCGATACAGGTACGGTGGGTCGCAAGATTATAGGGAAGGGTGGAGAAAAAATCACCTTTTTTTCAAAAAAAAATGATATTTTTTCTTTTTAATCAAAATATCGCTTAAAAGTCAGATATTTTGATGCCTTCATTAGCAGTATTAACCTTAATTCGTTCTGAATGATTGATTAAGGCAAATGCGGTTTTGCTAGGTAATCGTGGCTTTGCATCTCAATAAGACGTGAACAACAGCGTTTAAACTCAAAATCCAAGCGACCATCGCAATAAAGGCTATCTAGCCCTACCGCAGCTGAGATAATCAGTTTTACATTGCGCTCATAAAACTCATCTACCATGGCAATAAATCGACGCGCGGCGTCATCTTCTTTTTCGCCCATTACAATAACGTTAGATAAGAATACCGTGTGATAAATACGTGCAATTTCCATGTAATCTGTTTGGCTACGCGCTGTCTGACATAACGTCTTGAAAGTAAAATGGACAATCCCATCAGCTTCTCGCACCGTAGGTAACATGCGGTTGTTAATTTCAATCTCGTGTTGTTGGGTTCTTGGCTCTACCGACAGTTGCACAAAGTACTGCTCAATATTGATCCGAGCTTGTTCATCTAATGGTGAATGATAGATTTCAGCTTGCTCTAAAGTACGAAGTCGATAATCAATACCGGAATCGACATTAACAACAAAACAATGTTCCTGAATTAGCGCGATTGCAGGCAAAAAACGTGCACGTTGTAAACCATTGCGATAAAGATCTTCAGGGGGAATATTTGACGTTGCGACTAACGTAATACCGCGCTTAAATAATGCTTCAAATAGCGTACCTAGAATCATTGCATCGGTAATATCAGACACGAAAAATTCATCAAAACAGATAATGTCGGTTTCGACTTTAAAAATATCAGCTACCAGTTCGAGAGGATCTGATTGAGCACCAAGCTGTTGCATTTCATGATGAACGCGGTGCATGAAACGATGGAAGTGTATCCGCATTTTACGATCTGTTGGCAAGCATTCGAAGAAGGTATCAACCAGATACGTTTTACCTCGCCCTACCCCTCCCCAGAAATACACTCCTTTAACGGGCGTAATCGCCACTGGCTTATGATTACGTTTAAAAAAGCGACCAACTAAAGAAGGTTTCACTTCCGATGGCGGAAGTAGCATGCGATGGTAGAGTTCATCAAGATGTGCAACTGCATTTGCTTGTGCCTCATCAGCAAAAAAGTCTTCTTGCTTTAAGTCTTGTTGATATACCTGTTTTGGCGTCATCCTTAATCCACTACCTTGTTAATATCCGTACAAATGTTCTTCAGACTGTCAATAACAATCTACGTTAACGTGAGACCATCGTTAATCTCAATAAATAGAGTACCATGCCTGATTCTCTGCATGTATAGTAAATAGACAGGCTTAAACCTAATTTCAATTCAGTCAAAAGGAGTTTTTTATGGCTTGGATTTATGCGCTTATTATTTTCGTAGCTGGTGCTGTTGTTGGTGCGTTTGCCGCACGTTTAGGTAACAAAAGCCTAAAGCAACAAAAAGAACTAAAGAAAGATCTCGATAAATCAAAATACGAACTTGAGCAATATCGCCAAGAGCTCGTTGACCATTTTGCTCGCAGTGCAGAACTGCTTGATAATGTCGCTAAAGACTACAGTAAACTCTATGAGCATATGGCAAAAACATCAACCGAGCTAATGCCTAATTTACCAGAGCAAGATAATCCCTTTGCTCGCCGTATTAGCACACTAGAAGCCGTTAAGCAGCCAGCAGAGCCATTGCATGATCAACCTCGCGATTATGCCAGTGGTGCAACGGGTCTTTTCAATGACAAGCCTGTTGAAGAATCAGCAGAAAAAGTTGAAGAATCAAAAGCTAGTTAACCAAATACGCCAGCACAAACTGCAACCGTATCGGTGAAAGGTTGTACTTATCGCAGGGAACTTAGCTCCGGTTTACAGGTCGAAATAAGCACTTGTTAAACCGGAGTTAACTATAATGAAGAAACCTTTACTTGTTTTAAGTGCACTGGCACTAGGTATCAGCTCTGTTATAACCCCTATAACAGCAACCGCTGCCTTACCTGTATCTGTCAATAACCAACAACTCCCTAGCCTAGCACCTATGCTAGAAAAAGTGACTCCCGCTGTTGTCAGTATTGCGGTCGAAGGAAAGCACACATCCACACAACAACTGCCTGATTCATTCCGATTCTTTTTTGGCCCTGATTTCCCCGAAGAACAAATTAGAGAGCAGCCATTTCGAGGCTTAGGCTCTGGCGTTATTGTCGATGCAGGTAAAGGCTACATCGTTACCAACCATCATGTCATTGATGGCGCAGACAAAATTATCGTTCAATTTCATGATGGCAGAGAACTAACAGCTGAGTTGATTGGCAGTGATAACATGTCGGATATTGCTTTATTGCAAGTTAAAGCTCCCAAAGACCTTACTGAAATCAAGCTCGCTGATTCTGATCAACTGCGTGTGGGGGATTATACGGTAGCGATAGGTAACCCATTTGGTTTAGGTCAAACGGTGACATCTGGCATTGTTTCAGCGCTTGGGCGAAGTGGCTTAAATATTGAAAACTTTGAAAACTTTATTCAAACCGATGCTGCAATTAATAGCGGTAACTCTGGCGGCGCTTTAGTTAATCTTAATGGCGAGCTCATTGGCATCAATACCGCTATTCTTGGCCCTAATGGTGGCAACATCGGGATTGGTTTTGCCATTCCATCCAATATGGTCAGAAGCCTTACCGAGCAAATATTAGAATTTGGCGAAGTGAAACGTGGCGTTCTTGGGGTTCAAGGCGGTGAATTAACCGCTGAATTAGCGGAAGCATTTGGCTATGAGACTAACCAAGGTGCTTTTGTTAACCAAGTAATGCCAGATTCATCGGCAGAAAAAGCGGGGCTAAAAGCCGGGGATATCATCGTTTCGGTTAACGGCAAAAACATCCGTACCTTTGGAGAATTGCGAGCCAAAATTGCCACTCTTGGTGCGGGTAAAAAAGTCACTCTGGGTATAGTGCGTGATGGTAGTAAGGCAAAGGATTTCACGGTAACGCTACAAGAGATGGCTCAAAACACCATGAAAGCCGATAATTTACATCCAGGATTAGTCGGAGCTGAATTTGCTAACACAAGCTCTAGCGATAAAACTAAAGGGGTTAAAGTCACTAATGTTGATGAAAAATCTCTCGCAGCTCGCTATGGTTTACTGAAAGGCGACATCATCATCGGGCTCAATCGTAGCCCCATTAAAAACTTAGGCCAATTGCGTAAAGCGCTTGAAAAGAAACCAGCAGTATTAGCGTTAGAAGTGCAACGTAAAGACGCCGTACTTTATTTGATCATTCGCTGATCGTTCATTCGCACTTACCTCGCCCCGAGTTCTCTCTCGGGGCAATATTAGCTCTGAGCCCTTCTCCACCCCGCTTCACAATCACGCTCATCGTCGTTAAATTTATTTGGTATATCCCTCTTGATCTTCGATACTTATCAATAACTGTACGAAACGTATGAGTTATACCAATCTGGATAAATAAATGGTCATAAATTTGCGCAGGAAAAATCGGTAAGAACAAGACAGAAATTGAAATAACTAGTCGGTCTAATGATAAAATTTCTAACGTAGTTATTATCGATTTTAATCAGCAAGAATGATCAGGTACTTATTTAGGTTGGTATTAACCAAATAAGCTGAATGAATCCGTTTGGTATCGAAGTCTTGGGATGCTATCCTGCGCAGTCAATTTTCGTATTTTAATATATTCAGGGAGCATTGATGCTGGCTTTCTTAAGTCGTTCTGTCTTACTAGGCATCGCTACAGCTGCGATATTACTCGTGGCTATTCCTGAATTACGTAGCCAAATGTTTACCTCTTCAGTTTCATTATCTGAACCGGATACCAAGCCAGCACAAATATCATTTAATAATGCCGTACGCCGAGCATCACCTGCTGTCGTTAATATTTATAACCGACGATACGATGCGAATGATCGCTTAAAGCTGAGTACTCAAGGGTTGGGTTCCGGTGTCATCATGAGTGATAAGGGCTATATCATTACGAACTATCATGTCGTAGCACAAGCCGATCAAGTTATTATCGCATTACAGGACGGTCGTTTTTTCACGGGTCAACTTATCGGTAAAGATCAGCGTACTGATATTGCGGTGCTAAAAATTCAAGCTGAAAACTTACCCGTGATTCCGCTAAATCCTAAGTATAACCCAGTCGTTGGCGATGTCGTGTTAGCGATAGGCAACCCCTATAATCTGGGGCAAACGACAACTTACGGCATTATTTCTGCGACTGGGCGCTCTGGGATGAGTTTTTATGGTCGCCAAGATTTCTTGCAAACAGATGCCGCGATCAATGAAGGAAACTCTGGCGGTGCTTTAGTCAATACACGTGGTGAACTTGTCGGCATCAATACAGCCTCTTTCCAGCAAGCAACCGATATTGAAACATACGGTATTTCTTTTGCTATTCCCTATGAGTTAACTCATAAGATAATGAAAAAACTCATTGCTGATGGACGTGTCATTCGAGGCTATATCGGGATTGATGGTCGTGAAATTAATCCTGTTATGGCACGCTTATACGATGCCGATCAAGTTAGCGGGATTATTGTGATGGGCATGGATCCGAATGGACCCGCAACAAAAGCAGGGTTTAAGGCGCAAGACATCTTGGTTGAGATAGATGGTAAGCCTGTCACTGATATGCGTAATGTACTCGATATTGTGACCGAATTACGCCCAGGCAGTACGGTTGCAATGAAAGTACTTCGAAATGGTAAGCCATTAATATTATCAGTACTCATTGCAGATGAACCAGAAGTGCCTGAGCCTGTAGCAACTAGCAACTAGCAACTAGCAAATTATCACTGGCAGCCATATAAAAAAACCTCGCAATGCGAGGTTTTTTTATTATACGTCAAGCAACGTTAGTAATTACTCACTAATACGCTCAATGTTCATGCCTAGGGCACTGAACTTGCCTTCAATGTGCTCGTAACCACGGTCTATGTGGTAAATACGATCAACAATGGTTTCGCCTTCAGCAATGCTACCAGCAATCACCAAGCTTGCTGATGCACGCAAATCTGTTGCCATCACTTGCGCACCACTAAAACCGTCTGTATCACCGCAAATAACCGTGTTACCTTCGATTTCAGCACGAGCACCCATACGAATAAGTTCAGGAATATGCATGAAACGATTTTCAAAAATCGTTTCAGTAATAATACCCGTTCCTTTCGCAACTAGGTTCAATAATGAGAACTGAGCCTGCATATCAGTAGGGAAGCCAGGATGCGGCGCCGTACGAATGTTGACGGCTTTTAATTCTCGATCAGTCATATCAATACTGATCCAGTTATCACCGGTTTCAATTGCTGCACCCGCTTCTTCAAGCTTCGCTAATACCGCCTCTAGCAATGCTGGTCGAGTATTACGACACAGTATTTTACCGCCAGAAACCGCAGCAGCCACTAAGAAAGTACCAGTTTCGATGCGGTCAGCAACCACTTCATGATAACCACCACCCAAACGCTCAACGCCTTCAATCGTAATGGTATCAGTACCTGCACCTGTAACCTTTGCACCAATCGCATTTAAGAAATCGGCAGTATCAACAATTTCAGGTTCACGCGCAGCATTTTCAATAACCGTTGTGCCTTCCGCTAATGTCGCAGCAGACATAATCGTTACTGTCGCGCCAACACTGACCTTATCCATAACGATATGAGCACCTTTAAGGCGACCATCAACAGAAGCTTTAACGTAGCCTTCTTCTAATGTAATTGTCGCACCAAGCTGCTCTAGACCATGAATATGAAGATCAACAGGACGGGCACCAATTGCACACCCCCCCGGTAGAGAGACTTGTCCCTGACCAAAACGTGCAACCAATGGTCCAAGCGCCCAAATAGACGCTCGCATGGTTTTGACAAGATCGTAAGGGGCACAGAACTCATTAACACCACTAGCATCAATGAAAACTGACCCATTGCGGGTAATATTTACTCCCAAGCGACCCAGCAGTTCCATCGTTGTATCGATATCACGCAACTTTGGTACGTTCGCAATTTCTACTGGCTTTTCAGCTAATAAAGAGGCAAACAAAATCGGTAATGCTGCATTCTTAGCTCCAGAAATGGAGACTTCGCCGCTTAATGGGCCACCGCCCTGGATTCGAAACTTCTGCATCATAAACCTCTTACAGCGACATTAGCTTTTTATCACGCGCCCACTCAGCAGGCGTGTATGTCTTAATGCTCAACGCATGAATCGCGTTAGTCGCAATATGCTCCATCAACGGTGCATAGACGGTTTGTTGTTTTTTAACACGGCTCATACCGTCAAACATAGCACCCACTGCGATCACTTCGTAATGGCTACCTTCACCTTTAACAATGACTTCGTCTAATGTTAAGGCTGTTTCAAGAATTTGTTTAATTTCAGCGATTTCCACAAGCTATCCTCTTTGCTGCTCACTTTATATAGGCAGCTAACATTGATTCTACATGACTTAGGCGTAGCAAAGTTTTGAGCTGCTCTGGTACATTTAATAATGTGAAGTCACACCCCGCATTGATTAAGTGCTGAGATAAATGAAGCAACATCACCATTCCGGCAGAGTCTACCCGAGATAAGCCCGAAAGATCGAGGGTTACCTTTGAACCCTGTGGCATCCATTCACATCTTTGCCGCCAAAAAGCTGGAACTGTGTCACGTTCCAATACCCCTGACAAGCAATAATCACCATTATCCAAGCTCTGTAACGTAATCTTTGCTTTATTCATTCGCACTCGCCTCACGGCGAATTGGTTTAGCCGCAAGGGTTATCAAATTTTGTGTTACAACATCAACACCTTCGGTACGAAGTTGACCACTCCACTCACTTTGCTTAGTTGATATCATACTGACGCCTTCAGCCACCATGTCAAAACCCTGCCATTCTTTAGTTTTTTTATTTTTACGTAATTTAAAATCTAAACGAATAGGTGGGCGTTTCGTATCAACAATATCAACACGCACAGAAACGATAGTACGATTAGCTGGAATGGCTTTCGGTGGCTCTATTTTTATATCCTGATTGGTATATTGCGTTAACACTTGTGCATAAGAAGCCACCAGATAATCAGTAAACGCATCAACAAAGTCATTACGCTGCTCTTTCGTGGTCTTCTTAAGCTGAGGACCTAATACTTTATACGCGGCATAACGTGTATTAATGTAAGGCAATAGCTCTTCTTTAACGACAATACGTAAATAGTCTGGGTTGGCTTGGATTCTCCCCTGCTCGGCCTTCAGACGATCAAACGTTGCCTGAGAAACTATCGCTATCATCGTATAGGGGTTGGTGGCATCAACCGTTGCAGCGCTAGCAAACAATGGCAATGACGCTAAACAAAACAAAAAATATCGAATCAATTTCATTATCTACCTACTTATCACTATCGCCGCCAATGCTATATAGCACTTGACCAATCATATCTTCCAAAACTAAGGCTGATTTCGTATCTTCCATTAAATCGCCATCATGCAGCATCTCGATATCATCATCGATAAAACCAGGACTTATACCTAAATATTGCTCACCTAATAAGCCTGCCGTCAAAATAGCCGCAGAACTGGTTTCAGGAAAAAACCCGTATTTTTTCTCAATAGCCATTGTCACAACAGGCGTAAAACTTTCAGTATCGAGGCTAATATCGATAATACGCCCAACCGAAACACCACCGACTTTTATAGGGGAGCGAACTTTTAACCCACCGATATTATCGAAATGCGCCTTCAAAGTGTACGTATCATTCGTACCGATGTTCTGTACATCAGCCACTTTAAAAACCAGCACAAGTAACGCGGCAATACCAGCCATAATAAATGTGCCTACCCATAATTCTAATTTTTTATTTTGATGCATCCGTTTATTCCCAACATCCATTAATAACAGCACACCTTAAACGCGTTAATATTTTTCGGTGTATGCAGTAAGAATATTTCTATTTATGTTAATTACCAAACATTAAGGCTGTCAGAACAAAGTCTAGCCCTAGTACTGCTAATGATGCATTAACCACGGTTCGTGTTGTTGCGCGACTAATACCTTCAGAGGTAGGAACTGCATCATAACCATTGAATACTGCAATCCATGTAATGGTAATAGCAAACACCACTGACTTGATAAAGCTATTACCAATATCTTCCCCGAGTTCCACAGAAGCCTGCATAACAGACCAAAAGCTTCCGTAATCAATACCTTTCCAATCAACCCCTACAAGCTGTCCACCCCAAATACCGACGGCGCTAAACATCATCGCCAGTAGAGGCATAGAAATAACCCCCGCCCAGAAACGTGGTGCTATAACTCGCCGCAGGGGATCAACCGCCATCATTTCCATGCTGGACAATTGTTCCGTTGCTTTCATTAAGCCAATTTCAGCGGTTAATGCAGAACCAGCTCTACCCGCGAAAAGTAATGCCGTCACAACAGGACCGAGTTCCCGTAACAATGACAATGCGACCATTTGGCCTAAACTTGTTTCGGCCCCAAAATCCACTAAAACAATATAGCCTTGCAGGCTAAGTACCATGCCAATAAATAAGCCTGATACCATAATAATGGCGATAGATAAAACACCCACTGAATACAATTGCTTCATCAACAGTGGAAACATTTTTTTCGGTTGCGGTTTACTGACTAGCGCGCCGTACAGTAATAATGTTGCGCGACCGATAGTCTGAAACTTTTCAATCCCTTGACGTCCGACGCTCGCAATAAAGTCAATGAGCATAATTAAAGCTGCCTTTCCCTATATATACCAATCCAGACCATTTACTTATCTAGAATAGTCTTATGATTATTGTTATATCTCTTTATTCTTAATCGCTATTTTGATGTTTTTTTTGCAAACAAATCTTGATCTAATGCTTGAGCTGGATACTGAAAAGGAACCGGCCCATCAGCATCACCATCTAAAAACTGACGCACACGTTCATCAGTATTTGCTCGTAATTCATCCGGCGTACCACTACCGATAACTTTACCTCCAGATAATAAATAAACTTTATCGGCAATACTCATTACTTCAGGTACATCGTGCGATACGATCACAGAGGTAATACCTAATGCTTGATTTAAACTGCTAATCAATTTAACCAACACTCCCATAGTTATAGGATCTTGGCCCACAAACGGTTCGTCATACATCATTAAATCGGGATCAAGTGCAATTGCCCGCGCTAATGCCGCTCTGCGTGCCATACCACCTGATAACTCATTTGGCATAAGATTTGCCGCACCACGCAGCCCTACCGCTTCCAGCTTAAGTAATACTAACGTATCTAATAAATCTTCCGGTAAATCGGTATGCTCTCTTAATGGGAAGGCTACGTTATCAAATACGGTCATGTCGGTGAATAACGCACCCGATTGAAACAACATGCTCATACGCTTTCTTATTTGATAAAGCTGTGCACGTTTTAACTGAGGAACGTTAACTTGATCAAACCATATCTCACCGTAGTCAGGATCAATCTGGCCACCGATCAAACGTAATAATGTCGTTTTACCTATCCCTGAAGGTCCCATGATCGCCGTCACTTTACCTCTAGGTACGTCTAAGCTGACATCATCAAAAATTTTTCGGTCTCCACGAGAAAACGATACATTTTTAATTGATACTAATGTTTCACTCGATTCCATACCCGCCCTGTTTAGTTATTCCGTCTCTGCACTGACATGTTTAGACACATCACTTTGAAAAGTTGTCTTTTTTACAACCAGTGATAAATGATAGGTACTTTATGCAACCAACTCAAGGTGATAGCGGTTAGTTTATTATCATTTCATCGCTCTCGCTCTCATTGTGTGAGTTTAGCTCGTCACGATAATCAATTAACGGTCACATTTTGTCTGTCATTTATAGTGATAATAAATACCCCCCTAATTTTGCACACCGTTTTAATAATGGTAGCATGCCTTTATCTATATGGCCTACTCGACCTTTTTTAAGATGGTAATCAGACAATCTAATCGGGTATACAAGAGAAATAGCTATAAGCAGCATCAATTAGTCACGACTATCGCTTCCCTTTTGCTAAGCTTCCCGTCAAAATTACCCTAATAATATGTAAAATTCGTTCGTTAACGTTTAAATTAATCGCAAAACGTATTAAAAAAATAAAGGGATAAGAATGCTCGAAGCCATTGTGTTGCTATGTATCGGTTTAGCCTTACTTGTATGGAGTGCAGATCGACTCGTGTTTGGTGCTGCAGCACTAGCAAGAAACTTCGGTATTGCACCGCTTGTTATAGGCATGACTATTCTTGCTATGGGCTCTTCAGCGCCTGAAATGATGGTATCTGCAACAGCTGCACTTGCAGGAAAAACAGACACAGCTGTCGGTAACGTACTGGGCTCTAATATCGCTAATATCGCCCTTATCCTTGGTATCACCGCTTTAATGAAGCCGCTTTCGATTAGCTCCATTATTATTCGTCGCGAATTACCCCTCATGCTTGGTGTTACGCTCATCGCGGGTTTCTTGTTATGGGATAACTACCTAGGCTTTATGGAAGGTGTGCTGCTTGTCGTACTTTTCATCATATTTTTACTTGCGATGCTTAAAATTAGCCGCAATGCTAAAGACATTGGCGACCCACTTGCAGAAGAACAAGAATCAGAAATCCCAACGGGTGTTAGTAACAAAGCAGCTATTATTTGGGTTGTTGTTGGCATCATTCTACTACCTTATGCCGCAAGTATGCTGGTTGATTCAGCCGTCACAATTGCAAAATATTTCGGCATGAGCGATCTTCTTATCGGGCTCACCATTATTGCAATTGGTACCAGTTTGCCTGAACTAGCAGCTTCCATTGCCAGCATCTTCAAAGGTGAAGATGATATGGCTGTCGGTAATATTATTGGTTCAAACGTATTCAACATACTCGCCGTTATGGGTATTCCAGGCTTAATTAACCCATCAGTAATTAGTCCTCTCGCGATGGGTCGCGATTTTTACGTTATGTTAGGTTTGTCGGTTTTATTACTCTTAATGGCACTGGGTAAGCGTCGTCGAATCAATCGTGTAGAAGGTGGCATTCTAGTTTTTTGTTTTATGGCTTATCAGTTCCACCTTTTTTATACTATGGCAGCCTAACGGAGATCCCCCATGTCAGAGAAGTTTGATTTTTGCGCCCATGGCCGTAAAGTTTTAGAAATTGAAATTGCGGCATTACAGCAAATTTCCCAATACATTAATGGCTGTTTTACTCAGGCTTGTGAACTCATTTTAAGTAGTCACGGCAAAGTCATCGTCATGGGAATGGGTAAATCAGGTCATATCGGCAATAAAATCGCCGCAACGCTGGCAAGTACTGGCACCCCTTCTTTCTTCGTTCACCCTGGTGAAGCCAGCCATGGTGATCTTGGGATGATTGAAAAAGGTGATGTCGTTCTAGCAATCTCAAATTCTGGCGAAGCCGGTGAAATTTTATCACTATTACCCGTTATAAAACGTCTTGGCATTCCATTGATCAGCGTGACAGGTAAACCAGAGTCGAGCATGGCAAAGTTCTCGCAAGTCCATTTGCAGATCACTGTTGCTGCAGAAGCTTGTCCGCTGAATCTGGCACCTACATCCAGTACAACGGCAACCTTAGCAATGGGGGATGCCTTGGCAATCGCACTAATGGAAGCGCGTGGCTTTACTGCTAATGATTTTGCATTATCACATCCTGGTGGTGCTTTAGGCCGAAAATTACTACTACGTATTGCAGATGTTATGCACACTGGCGACTTGCTTCCTATTATTGATGAAACTGCCACCATTAAAGACGCCCTACTTGAAGTATCACGTAAAGGCTTAGGCATGACGGCTGTGGTCAATAGTGAGCAGCAACTTACGGGTATTTTCACTGATGGTGATTTACGTCGCTTACTGGATAAGCGCGTAGACATTCATAATACAGCGATTGGTGATGTGATGGGACGCAACCCATCAACCATTGAAGCTAATGTATTAGCAGCAGAAGGCTTAAAATTGATGGAAGATAACAAGATCAATGGATTGCTTATCACTGAAAATGGCCAATTAGTGGGTGCATTAAATATGCATGATTTATTAAAAGCCGGAGTAATGTAATGACAGATCAAGTCGATACAATTTATGGTCCGGTATGCTTAACCAACTATCAAAAAGCGAAAAATATTCGTTTATTAATTTGTGATGTTGATGGTGTGTTTTCAGATGGCCGTATTTACATGGGTAATGATGGTGAAGAATTAAAAACCTTTCATACCCGTGACGGCTATGGCATTAAGTCCCTAATGAATGCAGGCATTGAAATTGCGATCATTACAGGTCGTCAATCTGCGATTGTAGAAAATCGAATGACCGCTTTGGGAATCAAACACATTTATCAAGGGCAAGATAATAAAATTTCGGCTTATAACGATATTATTGCAAACCTCAACATTGATGCTGAACATACAGCCTATATTGGCGACGATTTAATTGATTGGCCGGTAATGGAAAAAATTGGCTTATCCGTTTGTGTTGCTGATGGCCATCCACTACTGGCTCAGCGTGCTGACTTTGTCACTCGCATTCAAGGCGGTTGTGGTGCTGTACGTGAAGTTTGCGATCTTATTCTTGAAGCTCGAGGGGAATTAGACCAGCATAAAGGGCTAAGTATATGACGTTACAAAGGCTACTCTGTGCACTACTTATTGTGATTTGTGCATGGTTTGGCTACTACTTGCTTGAAGATCGCTTTAAAGGTGATGTTCAAGTAGAACCTGATGCTGAAAAACCATTATTTACGGGCAGCATTGTTACCAATACCGCGTTTAATGAATCAGGCATGCGTAGTTACCAAATTGATTCTGATTATTTAGAACACTTTAGTGTGAGTGGTGATACTGATTTTGATAAGCCCGTATTATGGGTATATCGCGATGGTGAAAATACAGAGTGGCGAATCAGTTCAAATACCGCCAAACTAGATAAAGACCAAGTCCTTAAAATGACGGGTAATGTACGTATATTTAACTTATTACCAGAATCCATCATGAAAGTTATGCAAACAGATACTTTACGACTGGATTTAATCACCAAAGATTTTGATACCGCAGATCACGTTGTTATTACTGGCACTGGCTTCCAAAACGAAGGCACTGGAATGAAAGGTAATATGGACCGAAGCGTGGCAACCTTATTGAATAATGTGAAAGGTAGATATGAAGCTTTACAAAATTAGCACGCTGCTGTTTCTGTGTTTAAGCACACCAAGCTGGGCATTAAGCAACGATACAGAGCAACCAATTTATATCGACTCTGATAACCAAGAATTGGATATCCAAAAAAACATCGTGACCTTTACAGGCAATGTTATTTTGCGCCAAGGCAGCATCGACATTCGTGCCGATAAGGTCGTGATTACCCGCCCAAATGGTCAGGACGGTCAAGAGACTATCGATGCCTATGGTAAGCCAGCAACCTTCCATCAAATCATGGATGATGGTAAACCTATCGATGGTGCTTCATTAAAAATGCGTTATGAAACAGCTATCGACTTCTTGAAAATGACTGACGAAGCCATTTTGATTCAAGAAGGCAGCGAGATTCAAGGTAAAGTCATCACCTATAAAATTGATGAACAAAGATTAGTTGCTGAAAGTGGTAAGAAAAAGCGTGTTACTACCATTCTTCAACCTAAAAACCTTAACAATAATAAAAAATAAGCGGCGGCAATGGCAATACTAAAAGCAGAACACTTAGCCAAAAGTTATAACGGACGTAAAGTCGTTTCAGACGTGAGCCTTGAAGTGGAATCAGGCAAAATTGTTGGCTTACTTGGACCAAACGGTGCAGGTAAAACCACCTCGTTTTACATGATTGTCGGATTAGTGGCACGAGATGAAGGTAAAATTACGATTGATGGTACCGACATCAGCCTTCAGCCGATGCACAATCGTTCTCGCATGGGTATTGGGTATCTGCCGCAAGAAGCCTCTATTTTCCGTCGTTTGTCGGTTCACGACAACCTAATGGCTGTGCTGCAAACCCGTAAAGAAATCACCAAGCAGCAACGCCAAGATAAACTTGAAGAATTATTAGATGAATTCAACATTCAGCACATCCGCAATAGTTTAGGCATGGCACTATCAGGCGGTGAACGCCGCCGCGTTGAAATCGCACGGGCTCTCGCTGCAAACCCAAAATTTATTCTACTTGATGAACCATTCGCAGGTGTCGATCCTATCTCTGTGATCGACATCAAGAAAATCATCGAACATTTACGCGATCGTGGGCTTGGGGTACTGATTACTGACCATAACGTTCGTGAAACATTGGATGTTTGTGAGCATGCATATATTGTAAGCCAAGGTCATTTGATCGCAAATGGCACACCATCAGATGTATTGAATGATGAACATGTGAAACGTGTTTATCTAGGTGACCAGTTCCGTCTATAGTTAGAAATAGATGGCAGGCACAATAAATATAATAATAAGGTGTATAAACACGAATGAAAACCTCGCTCCAGCTTAAGCTAGGCCAACAATTGGCAATGACGCCACAATTACAGCAAGCGATTCGTTTGTTGCAATTATCGACTTTGGATCTACAGCAAGAAATCCAAGAAGCTTTGGACAGCAATCCTTTGTTGGAGCTCGAGGAAAATCCTAACGATTCAGATTCCGACTCATCCGATAGTGATAAAAATACGGAATCGATGAGTTCAGAACAGAATGACTCAGAAGGTTCGGCCGATACTGACTTATCAGACAATATTCAATCAGAACCTGAACCATTCGACACATCAGACGTTATCGAGCAGCATGAAATGCCCGAAGAACTACCTGTCGATACAACTTGGGATGATGTTTATAGTTCAGGAACAGGTAGTACCGGCATTGCTGTTAATGATGAAATGCCCGTCTATCAAGGTGAAACAACAGAATCACTTCAAGATTATTTGATGTGGCAAGTTCACCTAACGCCCTTCTCTGAAACCGATTTAACCATTGCGACCGCTATCATTGATGCGGTTGACGATAGAGGTTATCTGACTTGTTCAGCTGATGACATTCTTGAAAGTATGGGCGATGAAGAAGTTGAGTTAGATGAAGTAGAAGCCGTGTTGAAACGAGTGCAACAATTTGACCCTTTAGGTGTTGCCTCTCGAAATTTACAAGAGTGCCTACTGCTTCAGCTTGCAACATTCCCCAAAGATACGCCATGGTTAACTGAAGCGAAAAATTTGCTCACTCAGCATATTGATTTATTGGGTAACCGTGATTATCGCCAGTTGATGCGTGAAACTAAATTAAAAGAAAGTGAACTCAAATCAGTCATGCAACTGATTCATAGTTTAGCCCCGCGACCTGGCAATCGTATTATCGCATCAGAAACTGAATATGTTATTCCTGATGTGTCAGTTATAAAAGATCATGGCAAGTGGGTAGTCACCATCAACCCTGATAGCGTACCTCGCATTCGAGTGAACCAACAATACGCAGCACTCAGCAAAACCACACGCAACAGTGCTGATAGCCTATTTATCCGCACTCATTTACAAGATGCTAAATGGCTAATTAAAAGCTTAGAAAGCCGAAATGAAACCCTTTTAAAAGTGTCTCGCTGTATTGTTGAGCATCAGCAAGATTTCTTTGAGTATGGCGAAGAAGCCATGAAGCCGATGGTACTGAATGATATTGCGCTTGACGTTGAAATGCACGAATCAACGATTTCTCGTGTTACTACGCAAAAGTACATGCATACGCCACGTGGCATATTCGAATTAAAATACTTTTTCTCAAGTCATGTTAATACCGATAGCGGGGGTGAATGTTCATCAACCGCCATCCGAGCACTTGTTAAAAAGTTAGTCGCGGCAGAAAACCAAGCAAAACCTCTTAGTGACAGCAAAATTGCGACTTTACTGGCAGAACAAGGCATCATGGTAGCTAGAAGAACCATTGCTAAATACCGTGAATCCTTGGGGATTTCGCCATCTAACCAACGAAAACGTCTGATCTAACCAGATATAACGAAAGGAAGATGTCTATGCAAATCAATATCACTGGGCACCATGTTGAAGTTACTCAAGCTCTTCGCGAATATGTCACGACTAAATTTGACAAACTAGAGCGCTTTTTCGATAAGATTAATAATGTTCAAGTGATTTTGACCGTAGATAAACTACATCAAATAGCCGAAGCTACCTTGCACATTAACTGTGGTGAAATCCACGCAAAAGCGGATTCTGAAAATATGTATGCCGCTATAGACTCATTGACTGATAAACTCGTCCGTCAATTAAACAAACATAAAGATAAGCTCAACAGTCACTAATTATGCATCTTAGTAACGTATTGAGCCTGGACTGCACAAAAAGTGCAGTTCACTGCTCCAGCAAAAAACGCGCCCTAGAAATTATCAGCGAGATTGCCGCTGAGCACCTTGACCAAAATCCACAGCCTCTTTTTGAATGTATTTTAAGTCGTGAAAAAATGGGTAGTACAGGAATTGGTAACGGTATCGCTATCCCACACGGTCGAATTCAAAACAGTGATAAAGCTATCGCTATTCTTATTCAGTGTCAGGATCCCATTCAATTTGATGCCATCGATAACCAACCTGTCGATCTTCTTTTTGCTTTACTCGTGCCTGATGCACAATGTAAAGAGCACTTAAAGACCCTTTCAAGCATGGCAGAAAAGCTCAGTAATAAGCAGGTTTGTAAACAATTACGAACGGCTAAAAGTGATGAAGAGCTTTATCAAATCATGACAAATGAATCATAATTATCTACACCCCGTAATGATTGAGGTAGGTTAACCATGCAGTTAATGGTCGTAAGTGGACGCTCTGGTTCAGGAAAATCCGTAGCACTACGTGTGTTAGAAGATCTTGGTTATTACTGTGTTGATAATCTTCCCGTGACTCTACTACCACAATTTATCAGTACGGTTGAAAATAACGAACAAGATATTGCGGTAAGTATCGATGTACGTAACATGCCCTCTGAATCAGGCGTGATCCAAAAAACATTGAATTCACTCGATGATAAATTGGATGTTAACGTCATATTTATTGATGCAGACGACAAAGAATTGGTGAAGCGTTATAGCGAAACTCGACGCTTACACCCTCTTTCAAAACATGATATGAGCTTAGAGCAAGCTATTCAGTCTGAAAGTGCGATTGTCGCTGATATCAAAGAACACGCTGACTTAGTAATCGATACGACCAATAAATCGATTCATGATTTAAGTGAGACGGTTCGAGCACGTGTACTGGGTCGTGAATCACGCAAGCTGATATTAGTATTTGAATCGTTCGGCTTCAAACATGGTTTACCCACAGACGCTGATTACGTATTTGATGTTCGCTTTTTACCTAATCCGCATTGGGTTCCTGAACTAAAACCCCAAACAGGTTTAGATCAAGAGGTCAAAGAATTCCTTGTCGGGCATGCTGAAGTCAATAAATTGATTTACCAGATCCGTAACTTCATCGAAACTTGGCTACCGATGCTCGAAAAAAATAACCGCAGTTACCTTACTGTTGCGATAGGTTGTACCGGTGGTCAACACCGCTCTGTCTATGTGGCTCAGCAACTCGCTGATCATTTTCTTCATGATGGACAACAAGTACAAATTCGCCACCGTACACTGGAAAGTAAATAATGCCAGCATTAAGCCGTGAACTGTTCATTAAAAACCGCTTAGGTCTGCATGCTAGAGCAGCCATAAAGCTGGTTGAATTAACCCAAAGTTTCGAAGCAACTGTCACTATCAGTAATGATGAAAAAAGTGCTACCGCAGACAGCGTAATGGGATTATTAATGCTTGAATCGGCGCAAGGTCAGCAAATCAACGTTAGTGCAGAAGGAAGTGATGCCGAGCAAGCGCTCAATGCTGTCACAGACCTCATAGAAGCAGGTTTTGATGAAGATAATTAATCGGTGTTCTAGCCGTTAAATAAACACTAAACATCGACAAATGAATCGATAATGACGGTAAAAGGCGTAATTTATAGCGACTATTAACACCTTCATCGTTATTGTCGTTTTAACGCCAGCATTAAATATTTAATTCCTCTTAAATCTGGTGAGACAACAGGCTTCGTAATACGTTAAAATTCAAATTATTGCGCCATCAATTCATAAGGTCCCATTGCCTATGGCGGATGCTTTAGAACAAGATCAAACACATCAAACACTGCAAGAAGTGAACACAGCCCTAGAGAACGGGATGTTTGTTCATGTCCGCCGTATTCTTCAAGATATGGAACCGGAGGATATTGCTCACCTCTTAGAAGCTTCTCCGCCTAAAGAACGTCAGGTACTTTGGCAGCTGACCGATCCTGAAGAGCAAGGTGAGATTCTTGATGAGCTATCAGAAGATGTAAAAGACGGTATCGTCTCGCAAATGGAGCCAGAAAAACTGGCAGCCGTTACCGAGGGGATGGAAAGTGATGACGTCGCCTATGTATTGCGTAGCTTGTCTGATGAGAGATATCAGGAAGTGTTGGCGCAAATGGATGCCACCGACCGTCATCGAATAGAAAAAGCCCTCGCCTACCCAGAAGAAACCGCTGGCGGAATGATGAGCACCGACTTCATCACAATTCGTGGTGATGTTACGGCAGATGTTGTTCTACGTTATCTACGTATGAAAGGGGAGCTCCCTGAAGCAACTGATGCCTTGTATGTGGTTAATGAACAAGAAAAGTTAATTGGCCACCTTTCTCTTTCGGCCTTAATAACCACGCAGCCTGATATCGAAATCCGTGAGGTTATGGAAGATGCTGATGAAGCGATTCCTGTCGATATGGATGATAGCGAAATCGCTAACTTATTCGAACGTCGAAATTGGGTTTCAGCTCCAGTCGTTGATGCTAATAATCATCTCGTCGGTCGTATCACTATCGATGATGTGGTCGATATTATTCGAGAAGATGCTGAACACTCGATGATGAGTATGGCGGGTCTTGATGATGACGAAGACACCTTCGCACCAGTAATGAAATCGGCACGTCGACGAAGTATTTGGCTCGGTGTCAATGTTCTCGCAGCATTAGCTGCCGCATCTGTTTCCAACATGTTTGAAGAAACGCTGGCACAAATGGCATCCATTGCTGTTTTGATGACAATCGTCCCCTCTATGGGTGGTGTGGCAGGAAACCAAACTGTTGCCTTGGTTATTCGAGGTTTAGCTGTTGGACACATTGGAGATTCAAACACCCGCTGGTTGCTAAGCAAAGAAGCCCGAGTCGGTTTAATTAACGGCATACTATGGGCGGCGATTATCGGCGGCGTAGTGGTAGTGTGGAAAGGAAATATTGTACTCGGTGCCATTATTGCCGGTGCGATGCTCACCAACCTCTTTATGGCGGGTGTGGCGGGTGTAACGATTCCAATACTATTGAAAAAATACAATATTGATCCGGCACTTGCCGGAGGTATGGCATTAACCACCATCACCGATATTGTTGGTCTGTCGGTTTTCCTTGGCCTTGCAACGATCTTTTTAATATAGAAAACCGTTCGCTTTATATATTTAGCTTCATATATAAAAAGGGACAACGTTTATCACTTAAGATAAAAGCGTTGTCCCTTTTTAGTCGATTAACACAGCCGTAAATAATCAGTTGTTGTGCATTTACTCGCCAGCAATCTTCATTGTGTCTAATAAAATAGAGCCTGTTTGGATTTGACTACGTGTTTCCGTATCTGCACCGATTGCCACAATGTTTTTCATCATATCTTTTAGGTTACCAGCAATGGTAATTTCGCTGACAGGGTATTGAATCTCACCGTTTTCAACCCAAAAACCAGCTGCACCTCGTGAGTAATCTCCCGTTACAATGTTAACGCCTTGACCCATTAACTCTGTAACCAATAGACCGCGGTCCATCTTTTTCAGCATCTGCTCAAAGCTTTCGCCCGTCGATTTCACTAACCAGTTATGAATGCCACCAGCGTGACCCGTTGGCTGCTGCCCTAATTTGCGCGCAGCATAACTTGTCATCAGGTAGGTTTGCAGTACACCATCAGTAATAATTTCTAAATCACGCGTCGCCAAGCCTTCACTATCAAATGGCGTACTCGCCATACCACGAAGAATATGTGGGCGCTCGCTAATATTTAACCACTCAGGGAAAATTTGCTCACCAAGCTGATCTAACAAAAATGAAGATTTACGGTATAAATTCGAACCACTGATACCCATAATCAGATGACCAAACAAACCCGTCGCGATATCAGCAGCAAACATAATCGGCGCTTCACGTGTTGACAACTTCTGCGCATCAATACGACCAAGCGTACGCTCTGCGGCATGCCGCCCTACACGCTCAGGCGTCCAGAGTTCAGATGCAACGCGTGAAGACGTGTAACTGTAGTCTCGCTCCATCTGACCATTCTTACCTTCAGCAATCACACAACAGCTCGTACTGTGGCGGCTAGAAGCATAACTCGCTAGCATGCCATGGCTGTTACCATAAACACGCACGCCGTAATGGCTATCGTAACTTGCACCATCGCTTTGTTTTATACGAGGATCGAAATCTAATGCCGCTTGCTCTGCAGCAAAAGCAATCGATGCCGCAAAATCAGGTTCTGGTTCATCAGGGTGAAACAGATCTAACTCTGGAATATTTTTTGCCATCAATTCTGCAGGTGCAGGACCTGCAAAGGGATCTTCTGAGGTGTATCGAGCGATATCAAGTGCAGCAGCAACGGTTTGGGCAATGGCTTTTTCACTCAAATCTGATGTAGAAGCACTGCCTTTACGTTGGCCGCGGTACACTGTGATACCCAGGGCACCATCACTGTTAAATTCCACACTCTCGATTTCACACATGCGAGTGGAAACACTGATACCTGTGGTTTTATTAATAGCAACTTCAGCAGCATCGGCTTGCTGTCCTGCAACTTCTAACGCTTTAGCAACTGCAGCTTCCAGCTCAACACGCTGATGTGCAACCTGTTCTCTTACGTCCATAGGATCACTTATCTGGCTTTAATCGTTATATAATTATGATAGTTACAGAATAATGTAATTTACGCCCAAAATCGTTAGTAAACTGATAAAATAGATACATTAGCATTTTTAGTGAGCCAGTTATGAGCCGTAAAAACCAAAAAGCCCCTTGGGAACCAGAAGAAGAAATCATCTGGGTAAGTAAAACCGAGATGAAACGCGACATGATTGATATCCAAAAGCTGGGTGAAGAGCTTGTTGCTCTAACGCCGAATGCTTTAGCAAAAATCCCGCTTGAAGAAGAGTTAATGGATTCGATCAAAGATGCACAGCGCTTCAAAAATGAAGCTCGCCGTCGTCAGCTGCAATACATCGGTAAAGTGATGAAGCATATCGATCTTGATCCGATTCAAGCAGCACTAGATAAGCTACGTAACAAGCACTCACAGCACACTGTTGCTTTGAAGAAGCTTGAACAAAAGCGTGATCGTTTAATCGAAAATGGCGACAGCATGATCAATGCGATTATGGTTGATCACCCAGATGCAGACCGTCAGCACTTACGTCAGCTTACTCGTCAAGCAAACAAAGAAAAAGCAAACAATAAGCCAGCAAAGGCTTACCGTGAAATATTTCAATACCTGAAAGAGCTGTATCTAGAAAACTAATCTAGCGGCAATATAGCAAGGTTCCATGCTTGAAATCAGAGCATAAAAAAGCCAGCAACGGATGCTGGCATTTTTATATCAATTAAGTAAGTAACAGATAATTACTCTGTACCGCCTACTGTCATCGAATCAATCTTCAATGTCGGTTGACCGACACCTACAGGTACGCTCTGCCCTGCTTTACCACATACGCCAACTCCGCGATCAATGGATAAATCATTACCCACCATCGACACTTGCTGCATCGCTTCAATACCACTACCAATCAGGGTCGCACCTTTGATTGGACGCGTGATTTTACCATTTTCAATTAAGTAGGCTTCAGATGCTGAGAAGACAAATTTACCTGATGTGATATCAACCTGACCACCACCAAAATTAGGGGCGTAGATACCGTTTTTAACGCTTGAGATAATTTCTTCAGGCGAATCTTCACCCGGCAACATGTAGGTATTCGTCATACGAGGCATAGGTAAATGGGCATACGATTCACGACGACCATTACCGGTAGGAGCAACCCCCATAAGACGAGCATTCAACTTATCTTGTATGTACCCTTTTAACTTTCCGCCTTCGACTAAGACGTTATATTGCCCAGGCACACCTTCATCATCGATATTAATCGAGCCACGACGATCAACTAATGTACCATCATCAACAATCGTACAAAGTGGTGAGGTAACTTGCTGCCCCATCTGACCCGAGAACATCGAAGACCCTTTACGATTGAAGTCCCCTTCTAGACCGTGACCAACGGCTTCGTGTAATAATACCCCAGGCCAACCATTGCCTAACACAACGGGCATTGTACCCGCAGGGGCAGCTTCAGCTTCAAGGTTCACTAATGCCTGACGAATTGCTTCATCGGCAAAGTTGAGTGCCGCCGACTTGCCACCTTCTTCATGCAAGAAGTGCTCATAACCGTAACGACCACCGCCCCCTGCACTACCACGTTCACGTTTATCACCTTTCTCAACTAACACGCTGATAGATAAACGGACAAGCGGGCGAATATCGGCTGCGTAGGTACCATCAAGAGCGGCAACCAAGACTTGCTCGTAAACACCATTAATACTGACTGAGACTTCTTTAATTAATGGCTCTTTAGTGCGGATATAACTGTCGATCTCTTCCAGCAATGCAATTTTTTGAAATTTATCAAAACTGCCAAATGGATCAACTGGTGTATAAATACCTGAAGGCGAAATAGGGTTAAAGGCTTTAACACTCGCACTGCCACCCTGACGCACAATACCACGCGCCGCTTTCGCACTTTGCGTTAATGCTAATTCGTTAATCTGATCCGAGTAAGCAAAGCCGGTTTTTTCACCCGCAACAGCGCGCACACCAACACCGCGGTCGATATTAAAAGAACCGTCTTTAATGATACTGTCTTCCAGTACCAGTGATTCATGCCAGCATGATTGGAAATAGATATCAGCATAATCCACGTCGCGAACCGCAATCATGCTCAATATTTTATGAAGCTCTTCACGCCCTAACCCCGACTGGGTTAGCATGGTATTTTCTACAGTTTTCAGGGACATTAATTCTGCTCTTGTCATTTATCGCGGGTGCACACTAAAACGGGCGTGCTCAACCAACGGCATATTTGTTCTTATAGTTTGACTGAAATCTAAATCTATATCAGCCGTTAACACACCAGTACCTTGTTGTTGACAGGCTAGTACCTGCCCCCAAGGGTCAATAATCATTGAGTGCCCCCAGGTTTCTCGACCTTGATTATGTTCACCCCATTGTGCGGCTGCAATTAGCCAACATTGGGTTTCAATCGCTCGGGCACGTAATAAGATATCCCAATGTGCTTTGCCTGTTACTTTCGTGAAAGCCGCAGGCACAACAATAATATCGGCACCTTGTTCTCGTAGTGCGGAATACATTTGAGGGAATCGCACATCATAACAGATTGATAACCCAATTTTACCAAAGGGAGTCTCTACTACTTTTATCTCATTGCCAGATTGAAAAGTATCAGACTCTCGGTAACTATGGTGTTTATCTTCAATCTCCACATCAAACATATGCAATTTATTATAGTGGGCAATACAGACACCTTGATCATCAAACAATAATGTTGTTGAAGTGATCTTACCATCAGGCTGAAGAATGGGCATCGACCCAATTAATAACCAAATACCCAACTGTTTTGCAAAAGCAGCAAGTTCCGTTTGTAAAGGACCATTGCCTAAGGCTTCAGCATGGCGTATATAATCACTGTTAGCACCAAAAACAAGTGTATTTTCAGGTGTCACGACTAAACGCGCACCTTGCAATTGTAAACCTTTAAGCTTCTTTTTTAGCTGGCTAAGGTTTGCCTCAGGATCGGGACCTGAGTTCATTTGCACTAAACCAATCTTTGTCATAACTCACTCCCTGAAATTCTACTTTCTCTTAATTTCATCAATCTATTATTTCTTATTATCGATTGACTCAGGAACGACGACCTCGCCTTTAAATCGAGAACGTTCGGTGACAGTTGGAGAATCCAATGGTCCCTTCACCAAGTAATTAACCTGAGTAAATACATCTAACACGGGTGACAATGCCGTTGAGATTGCAAACACATACAATGCGGTTTGAGGCGCAACAGCAAAGGCCGTTAATACAGGTATACCCGATGTAAAGTCAGGGGTAAACCTGACTTGAGCATTAACCGTTTCATTCACTAAATTAGCAGAACCTTTAATAGTAAGATCACCCGCTAACGCCTGCATTTTTATATTGTCGCTATTAAATATCCCGTTCTCAATTTTCCCCGACCCTTTGATGTAATTAAAAGCTAAGCCATCATCAAATACGCCAGAAAAATCGAGCTGCAGCTTTCTCATGATCGAATCTAGACTGAATAAACCCAGTAAACGACCCGCACCACCAACCCCACTAATAATGCCTTGACCTGTTTCTGTTTTGATTTCACCCGTCAAGGTTTCTCTATGAATAGACCACGGCGAACCTTGCCATTGAATCGATGCATAACTGCTGAATGAAGCATCCTGAATGCCACCCGAGATACCAAAACGCCCCATTAAGTCAGAGCTATTTTCACCTTCGACATCAAAGGCTATTTGGGTTTCATTTTGATCGCCGTCTAATGTCCAGTGGGCATCAAGGTTCAATGCTGTCGCCCCAGACTTCACCTGAAGGTTTTGCAGCACCAGCGTATTATTATCTTTGCGCAATTTTCCTGATACTTTACCCAAGCTATAGCCTTGCAACCACATACTGTTCACCTGTAAATCCATCTCAGGCATATTCGTCATGAGGGCTTTATCAAGCTCAGTGGCTTCAGGAATATCACGCTGTGGTACGTACTTGGTTTTATCCTGTTTATCTTTTGATAATAGCTTGGGGAAATTCAAGAACACATTATCTAACGTTAACTTTAACGGGTTATTATCAACCCAAACGGCACTCCCTTTTACCTCTCGGCTATCCAGAGTAAAGCCCCACTGGCTCAGTTTCCTTTGCGCGTTAAAAGTAAGATCATGCCAATCTCGTGATGCAAGAGTAAGTGTCTTTAATTGAATATCCAGCTGTGTCGGCATCGGGATTTGAGGCATGCCTTGCTTCTTGCCTGTTGCTTCCGCCTGATCCAAATCGCTCGTGATCTCGTTAATCAAGTCAATCCATTGATCGCCATTAATACGATTACTATTCACTCGTACCTGATGTCCAGACAATGGCAAAGGCTTTAACTCTCCCTTCCCGATACTTAAAAAGCTCTTTTTAATTACAGGGCGAGACTGAAGTAAGCTAATTTGAGCTTGATACTTCGCATCTGGTACGACAATTTCCCCAGATAATACCTCAGCATTACCAGTTACTTTTACGGTAGCAAGTTGCTTGGGAGACAGCGCCCCCTCATAAGTTAGCGGGTAAGGAAGATTACTGTTAATACGTGAAAGTGGGGCTTGTAAATCCACCGTATAATTAAAGCCCGTATCGTACAGGTTCACACCCACGACACCTTGCCACTGAGTCTGCCCTGATACGTGATTCAATAATGGATCATTCAATTGTTGTTGAAGTTGACCAACTTGCCAATTACCACCAAGATCAATGTCGACGGTATAACCCGTATCAACACTCTTGCCATTAAAACCAACGTTGATCGGCTGTTCGAGTAAGAAACCTTTTAAGTCAGTGGCTTTAATCACATCATTATCAAAACTTAATTGCCCATTAACATTTGCCAACTGTATGGCAGGGGTTTCAATTGCAATTTGATTATCTTTAAAGTCAGCAGTGCCCCACGCCCTCACATCCGTACCATCAAACGGAATATCGAGCTTAAAGCGCGAGGTAACAGGACCACTCACTTTTACCGTGGTTAATGCTGCGCCAACCGAATCGACTAATGGCGTCGCCAACATATAGTCACGTACCGCCTCCCCTTGTGCAGCAACATCCACCGTCAACTTTAAATGCCCATCAGGGCTAAGCTCTGATGCCCCTGTTACACGAGAGGCTGTTGCACCCATGGTGACCGCATGGTGCGAATCAAGATACATGAAATCATTTTCAAACAATAAATCCAGCTGCAGGTCAGTTAATATCGGCCAAGTGGTATCAAAGCTAAACTTGGCCTTTTTCAGTGGCACCTTTGCTTGAAATATTCCTTCATGGTTTTTATAAGGAAAATCAGAAAGCTCTCCATACCAAAGCAACTGAGCAGCATCCGCTTTACCACCTCGAATCGCCGCAGAGAGGTAATCAGTTAAATCACGCCCTAAAGCTAGTGTAGGTAAATAACGCCACGCCTCTCCGGCATTATTGAGCGAGGCTTCACCATAGAAAGATAACCATGCAGGCTTTTCTGCAGGAAAATCTAAACGAAACTCACCATCGACTTTTAAGTGAGGGGTCGCAACATGCAGCTTGTCACTCCATAATCGCCAGCCTTGATCGTTTACCTGCCAATAAGCGGTTACATCCGCATTATCAATTTTTAAAGGGGCTTGAAAAACCTCACCATAAGGTAATGCATCATCTTTCAGTTTTAGAACCGCTTTACCTGATGCTAAATCGCCGGAAATATCAGCATCTAACTTGCTGATGCCCGGTAAAAGCTCCCATTGCTGCATACCAAAGTGTTTTAGTTTTGCAGAAAAACGAGGTGACTCTTCACCAGTACTGGCAACGCGAATATCGGTTAAATTTCCCGTAGGCCTTAACGTATTCAACATAGATATAGCGCTGTTATCCGCAGGAAAGAAGCTAGCCAAAGACTGTAAACGTGCAATATCAAGGCTATTTACAGCCAACATCCATTTTTCAGGCTGCCATTGCGCAACAAGATCGAGATCAGGCCACTGGGTGTTATCTGTTTGAATTTTTAGATCATCACTATCAACTCGCCAAGCCGTGACATCATCGGTCAACGCCGTTGGTGTTAAAGCGACAACACCTTGTTGGATCTGAATGCTATGTAGTTGATCCGCTCTTTTCCATTCAACCTTACTATTTTCAATTTGAACGCGGCTGTTAGTTATTTCACCATCGAATAAATCTAACCACACCTCAAAGCCGATATCACTGCTTGTAATTTCGGTGCCTTTTGTTAATTGTTTATTCAGCCACGGCGTTATCGACAAGTTCTGAGCTTGCGCGTAAATATGTCCAGATAAACTCGGTAGATCGCCTTTCTCAGATAAATTAGCGATAACTTTAAGCTGGCTAAGGTGCGTATCAGCAATGCTGATTACCCCTTCCGCAAGATGCTCGCCGTTAACATTTACCCATTTCAATTCGCTAATATCCACCTGCTTTTTTTCACCAGCGGGGGTTAACAACGACACTTTTGAATCCGTTAAAGAAAAATCCCCAAGACGAATGAAAAATAAGCGCTCTAACTTCTGAACGGCTGTTGTGGGTTGTTTTGACGGGACTTTTTGAGAAGAGTCAGCATAAAGGTCAAGCCCTGGGATTTGTGTTAAATCGATACCTAGCTGATTGATTGTAATATTTTTAAAAATTGGACGAAATTTTAAAGCTGATTGCCAGATATCAAGCTGCATATCAATCGAACCAATCGATGCCAGTGATTCAGAATTATCACTCGCTGCAATATCAATACCTTGCAGCATTAACGACGGGCCAATACTGCGCCAATGGCCTTCAACACTATCAATTTGCAGGCTCATGCCTGCCTGCTCAGATGCCCATTGACGGATCGGCTCACGAAATTCGTTTAGCTGAGGAAGAAAAAGACGCAGACCACTAATAGCAATAGCGGCCAGCACCAACAATGTCAGTACTAGCCACATTAATCCACGTACCAGACGAACTGGAACTGTTGTCACTCGATAACCTCTACAATCAATTACATCATCACTACATCAAACTGTTCTTGGATATAAAGCGGCTCAGGTTTCACTTTTACCTGCTTACCAATAAAGACTTCCAATTCAGCCAATGCATGATACTCATCACCTGCCAGCACATCGCCAACAGCAGGTGACACATAAACCACAAAACGATCGGCATCGTAAGCACGGTTCACTCGCGTAATTTCACGCAAGATCTCATAACATACGCTTTCAACAGTTTTAACCGTGCCACGCCCTTCACAAGTAGGACAAGTACCACACAGTACATGTTCAATACTTTCTCGAGTACGTTTGCGCGTCATCTCTACTAAGCCTAGCTGAGTAAAGCCATTGATATTGGTTTTAACGCGATCGAAAGACAGGGCTTGCTCTAATGTAGCGAGAACTCGGCGTTGGTGATCTTCAATCGCCATATCAATAAAATCGATAATAATAATGCCACCTAGGTTACGTAAACGTAATTGACGGGCAATGGCTTTTGTTGCTTCGATATTTGTGTTGAAAATGGTTTCTTCTAAGTTACGACGGCCAACAAAGGCACCAGTATTAATATCAACCGTCGTCATCGCTTCTGTCTGATCAATGATCAGATAACCACCAGACTTCAATTCAACCTTACGATCTAGCGAGCGTTGAATCTCATTCTCTGTATCGAACAAATCAAAAATTGGCTGCTCACCAGCATAGTAGTCAATTTTGTCATTCACTTCAGGGACAAACTCTTCAGTGAACTCTTTTAATTTTTCAAAGCCAAGACGAGAGTCGACCTGAATACGATCTAATTCTGTACCTACAAAATCACGTAAAATACGCTGTGCTAAACCCAGCTCACCATATAGCATCGATTTTGGCTTCAGTTTGGCACGGCGTTCAATAACTTTACGCCATAGATGCTTAAGGAATGCTGCATCTTGCCCTAGCTCATCTTCACTCGCACCTTCGGCCGCAGTACGAATAATAAAGCCACCAAGGTCGTCACAGTGATACTTAACAACCTTTTTTAAACGCTCACGCTCTTCTTCACTTTCAATGCGTTGAGATACACCAACGTGGCTCGCTCCTGGCATAAAGACTAAATAACGCGAAGGTAATGTGACGTCGGTCGTTAGACGCGCACCTTTCGTTCCGAGAGGATCTTTAATCACCTGAACAACAATGTCTTGCCCTTGACGAACTAATTCTGAAATGTCCAAAACTTGGAATTGTTTTTTCTCGTTTTCAGCAACACATTCTGTATGAGGAACAATATCTGATGCGTGTAAAAATGCCGCTTTATCTAAACCAATATCCACGAATGCAGCTTGCATACCGGGTAAAACACGGCTTACTCGACCTTTGTAGATATTCCCGACGATGCCACGTTTTGATTCACGTTCAATATGTACTTCTTGTAGATTTCCGCTTTCAATCATTGCAACGCGAGTTTCACTTGGCGTCACGTTTACTAGCAGCTCAATGCTCATGGTTGCCTCAATTTATAAACTTAAAAAATTCTGAACCATGACGTCGGTTTCCACTAAAGGTAGCCCCATCACAGCATAATAACTGCCATCAATTCGCGTGATAAATTTGCCACCCAGCCCCTGAATGCCATAGCTACCAGCCTTGTCTTGTGGTTCGCCACTTTGCCAATATTTTTCTATTTCGTTTTCAGACAAAGTTTTAAACCAAACATCGGTAACCACTAACTGGGTTTCTTCACGCTCTGCTGTTGCTACCGTAACAGATGTCATCACTTGATGTTGACGCCCTGATAGTAATTTCAACATGCGCTGCGCATCATTAAAATCTTTTGGCTTTTCTAAAATCGTTTCATCAACCACAACAATAGTATCAGCCCCCAAAACAGGAGTTGTTGCTGCCGCCGTTTTAGTGGCATTAATTTCCTTCACACCAGCAGCCGCTTTATCTCGCGATAATCGCTGAACATACTGCTCAGCCGTTTCACTAGGCTGATGACACTCTTCAACATCCACCACCACACGTTCAAATTGGTAGCCTAATTGTGTTAATAGTTCTTGGCGTCGAGGTGAACCTGATGCGAGATAAAGTTGTACTGCTGACATAACGACTCTTTAAATATTGATGTTCGGTACATAACCAAACTACATGAAACAAAAAGGGAGCAAAAACACGCTCCCCTTTCGTCATTGTCTAATAACAATGTAACACTAACGAATAGAAAACTTACGACGTACACGACGTAATAATAAAAATAACCATGGCCACAACAAGAAGTTAAGTAAAATTGCCCATAATTGTTGGGGATCAAAGGTAATCTCTGACACTAAATACTCAGCCCAGAATTCAACCAGTTTACCCACTAATGTGAGTACGGCGATAATCACGGCTTGCTGCCACAAGGATAAATTCCGTAGCATCTGGAAATTTAAAGCAATGATGTAACACAGTACTGACATCATCAGCCCGCGAACACCTAGGGTTGACCCTAGCATTAAATCCCACAGTAAACCGACAATCAGTGCCGACCCCACGTTAACACGGTGTGGTAATGCCAATACCCAGTAACAGGTAATCAATAACACCCATGAAGGGCGAAATGATTCCAGCACTCCTGGCCACGGGGCCGCTTGAAGAATCAATGCAAAAATAAATGTAAGCCAAATTAGCATACGGCCATTAGGTCGACTACTTGCCACTTGTCGGTACCTCTTCTTGCATATTTTTCCGTTCGGTTGGCCATACTAATAACAAGTAACGCAAGCGATCAAATTGTACCGTAGGACGGGCTTTAATCTGCGCAAATGGGCGTTTGTTATCAAATGAAAACTCGGTGACATAAGCGACCGGATACCCTTCAGGATAACGCCCACCAAGCCCCGATGAAACCAACAAATCACCCACTTCAATATCAGTACTGCTTGGTACGTGCTCAAGCTGCATCAAATCACTCTGACCACTGCCTGATGCGATCACCCGGATATCATTTCGTACAACCTGAATAGGAATGGCATGCGTTGGATCGATCAATAGTAATACACGGCTATTATGGGCACCAACATACGATATTTGACCCACGATACCTTTTTCGTTGATCACCGGCTGACCTTCATAAACACCGTCAATGCGGCCTTTATCGATCATTACCTGATGGCTATACGGATCAGAATCTACCGCCATCACCTCGGCAATCATCTTACGTTCATCACGAACGAAAGGTGAACCTAATAGCTCTCTTAAACGCTGGTTTTCTTGCTTTAACTGATCAAGCAATAAGACTTCGCTTTGCATAACCAGAACATCACGCTTCAGTGCTTTATTTTCTGACAAAATACGCTGATGTGAGCTCACCTGACTTGATACACCATCTAACATTTCTCGAGGTAAGTTAGCGGCATATTGAAGGGGAGCAATCGCTGAGTTCAGCAAATAGCGTACGTTTGCAAAGGCATCAAGGCGGCTGTCGGCCAGCATAAGACTAGCCGACAGTAATATGGCAAGAAACAGGCGTAATTGCAGAGAAGGACCTCTGCCAAATATAGGTTTCATGTAACGCTATAACCTGTTTTGTCGATTGCTTGGGGTTGCATTATTCCTCGCTAAAGAGGTCGCCACCGTGCATGTCAATCATTTCTAATGCTTTACCACCACCACGTGCAACACACGTTAGCGGATCTTCAGCAACAACTACTGGAATCCCCGTTTCTTCTGTTAGTAGACGGTCTAGATCGCGAAGCAATGCACCGCCACCTGTTAGTACCATTCCACGCTCAGAAATATCAGATGCTAGCTCTGGCGGACACTGTTCAAGTGCAACCATAACTGCTGATACGATACCTGTTAGCGGCTCTTGTAGCGCCTCAAGGATTTCGTTCGAGTTTAGCGTAAAGCTACGCGGTACACCTTCTGCAAGATTACGACCACGTACTTCAATTTCCAGTACTTCATCACCAGGGTAAGCTGAACCGATTTCATGTTTGATTCGTTCAGCTGTTGCTTCACCAATCAAGCTACCGTAGTTACGACGTACGTAGTTAATTACCGCTTCATCAAAGCGATCACCACCAATACGTACAGATGATGAATACACCACACCGTTTAGTGAGATAACAGCAACTTCTGTTGTACCACCACCGATATCGATCACCATTGAACCCGTTGCTTCAGACACAGGCATACCTGCACCGATAGCAGCAGCCATTGGCTCATCAATCAAATACACTTCACGCGCACCAGCACCTTGCGCTGATTCACGAATGGCACGGCGCTCAACTTGGGTAGAACCACAAGGAACAGCAACCAATACACGTGGGCTCGGGCGTAAGAAGCTATTGTCATGCACTTGCTTAATAAAGTGCTGCAGCATTTTTTCTGTCACGTAGAAGTCGGCGATTACACCATCCTTCATCGGACGAATTGCTGCGATATTACCAGGTGTACGACCCAGCATCAGTTTTGCATCATGGCCAACAGCTGCAACGCTTTTGGCTGATCCGTTGCGATCCTGGCGGATAGCAACTACTGAAGGTTCATCGAGAACGATGCCCTGTCCTTTGACATAAATAAGGGTATTGGCGGTACCCAAGTCAATAGAGAGATCGTTAGAAAACATGCCACGAAGTTTTTTAAACATAGTCGTCGACTAATCCTGAAAGCTCAAAATTCTTTAAATTGCGCTAAATGTACCAAGGGGCAGGGAGCGAGACAAGGTATCGTTTGTCAAACCTGCCACAGATCTGCATTTAATTTAGTTAAGCAGCTGATTCATGCCCTTTTCGCTTTTATATTTGATAAATTATTTTTTTGTAAACGCTTCGTTGTTCTTATCAGTCTAACTTTTCTCGCCACCAAATAATTCTGTCACTACCTCGATACAAGCCAAATTGGATTTGAGCTTGCTCAGTATTATCAAACTGCCCATTGCCCGTATTATCTACTCGCAACCATGGATAACCAACAGAATTTAAATCTAACATTGGCGTAACAATACCTTGGTTTCCTGCACCCGGAGCAGTAAAGCTGAATTCACCTTCTCCATTTACCATCTCAGTAAAGGTGACTTTCGTCGTCCCACCACCAATAGGAATTTTTGAAGGTTCACTCCCTTCAGCAAAGGTGAAATTACCCAACTCCAACTTTGTGCACTGATCTTCAACATTAACGACAAACGCTTGTGATTCGTCAAAATATTCGATATAGACAGGAGCCGTTATCGGGGATACCTCAGGGCCAAAAGCATCCGTTAAGCGAACCCGCCCCCAGCGGAAAATGAGATCACTCGCCAGTTTTGAGGTATATGCCCCTCCAAAATTATCATCAGGCTGCTCGTTCAATGGTTTAAGTGGCACACTATCAGGCCCTTCACCTTCAAGGCTCAGCACAAATTGATTAAATGGGGATTGAGGAGTGGTATTTTTGACTAACTTATAATACCAAGATGCTTGCACCTGCCCTTTACTCCAAGAAAATGCCGAGCTTGATCTTTTAATTTGCTCCTTAAGCGATATACCATCATTTGAATCTTCACCATTTAGGTCGAAATTACTATCTATGGCTAATGCTTTATATCCCAACTTACTATCATAGTTTTTAGTTATATCACCCCCCGCATTTTTAGCGGTTAAGGTGTAATTAATTAAACTATTTGAATTACCTAAATAATTAAAGACCGAGCAATTATCAGTATGCTTAGCATCTGACACTAAAAAATATTTCGGATAAAAACGCCCTATATTCTTATAGGTATAAAATGGGATGTCATTACCAGCAATCAAGTAGTTCTTCGCACCGGAGCCTCCCAGCTTAGTACTACCTACTTCACCATAGGTTGCAGATACAGTCCCATCAGATTGACCCGAAACATAAGATAAAGAAGAAGGGAAGCTTAGATCACCCTCTTTCCCTGAACTTGGGGTTATACTCTGCGGGATCACATCTGCAGCATAGCTTTTGTTAAAATTCTCGGTAACAGGTAAGCCGTTAGGGTTTAATTTAGGCAAGCCATTCGTATCTGAGGTACTCTGCTCCCAAACAACAGCTTTATAGTTAACAGTAAATTCATCACCAGCAGCTTTAAACCCTTTATCAGAATCACTTGCAATCCCAGACAAGTTACCCTCAACATTAGCAGTCACTAACCATGGGCTCACATTAATAATTGTGTGCGATAGCCAATTTTTACCGGGCTCTTCAGGGGGTAAAAGCACATCATCAGAATGTTTAATAATTAACTGGATAGCACCAGCTTCTGCGTATTTGAAATCAAAATTCGACACTCCTTTGACAAAAGCCATTTTTAACGGTGTATCTGCAGAAAGATTCAATGATGACGAATCAATATAAGGAGGTACTTTTCGAGTAGCTGGCGTGACATAAGTAAAATTAAAGGCAACCTCTTTCTCCCCTTCAAACGATTCAATAGGGTTACACTGCCCCTGTGCTGCAGGATCTTCAGTCACTGCTGTTAGCTTGTAGCCTAATGGCTTATTTGCGATAGCAGACTTCCGCCCATAAGGGTAATCACTTGCACGCTCAAGCCTTAAACCTTCAGCTTTAAAGGTTATATCATCAGTTTCTTTTAATATTTCACCTGACGGGCTTTTCAGTATTATTTTCGTTACTCCCGTATGGAAATAACTGAGTGTAAACGTCGCACTGCCAGAATCGGTATTATGGTATTGGTAACTTGCATTGCCTGAATCTGCATTACCCGCCGTGAATTGACCATTGCCACTAAATAACTGCCAATCCCCTTTCCCTGTACTGGTTGCGAGCCCTATTTGACCTTGGTAATCTGTTATCGGGTTGCCACTTTCTTTATCTACAACATTCACTGTTATATTAACCGGTGTACAGGTAAGTACCGCTGTAGGGTATGGACCAAATTCAAATTCTGGCACTGTCGTTTCAGACTCAACTGAAAATGCCATATATGAGACATCTTCAATAACGTGAGAGCGCTCTTTATCTGAATCTTGATCCTCATCCATCACAATACTCATCCTTGTATTGTCACGATGACAACGACGAATCCAACCACCATTATTACCTGATCGAGATAATTTCCCGATGACCATGACAGGAGGAGCCGTAAAACCGGTATATTTAAAGTCGGTTGTTTCATCACAACGTGTTAGAAAATCTTGAGTTCCATCAGAAATACCCGAACGAGCATGCTGAAAATCATAGAATACCCGTTTACCAAATAATTCAAAATCTCCAACTCCTGGCATCGAAGCCATATAAGCGACAAACTCAGCATCATCGGCATTACCACCGCGAACCTCAGATTGTTCAAGCGCAACTTTAAAACCATTTCTCGTTACCTGATTACCTGCAGCAGTTAACCATCGCGGATTATTTTGACTTTGTATTTCCAACATTAACGTCGGTTTACCTGAAAACTGTTGGGATGGAAAAGTTATATTTTTCCAACCTCTATTACCATTTCCTGGGTCACCTTTTTTCGAACCTTGTAATTCTCGGTCATCATCATCTTCACGTAATTCTATTTTACTGGCATAAATCTTATGCCCATTAGACAGTGTTGTTTCACCTTCAAGTACCGCCACATAATCTACACTCTGCATTTTCTGGCTTGGCGTATAATTAGCAAGAGGAGTATGAGGCTCAATCTGCTCAACAGAGAAGCCGGTATTAGTAACAGAAACAAGCCTTAACGTTGCAGGACCGTCTTGATCCGGTGTTAAGGCATTAATTGACGGGGATAGGAAAACTAAAGGTTTAGAACCCACAGGAAATGCTTGTTCGAATTCAATATCTGTCGTGGTAAAATTTACTCGACCATAGCGGAAACCCGGATCAGCGACGACGTCATCACAGAAGTGTCTCTCCTTGGCCAATTCAGCTATCTGACTATCTGTAAGCGCAGTATTGAATACCCGCACTTCATCGATACTACCGTTGAAAAAGCGCTCATTAATACCTTGATCCTGACCAACCTGAAATGGGCTGCTGTTTGTCGCGACTTTGTGCTTTATATCCGTAGAACTATCTTCAACGCCATTAATAAAAATCCATTGACTGGTTTTATCACTACCAGTTGCCTGCTTATAGCGAATAGTTACATGCGTCCATTCACCTAATTCAATATCACTGTCACTAACTAGGCTTTGCTCTCTATTATTGCCTTGCTGTTGCCACCACCAATAAATCTTCTTATCTGAATTAAGGTGAAACTCGTAGTTGGTATCTTTCGAGACAATACTTTTCAACTGCTCTGAACTGGTTGGGTATGCCGACGGTTTTATCCAAGCCGAAACCGTAAAGTTATCGTCAAAACTTAGCTTATTGTCGTTATCATCAAATTCAACAAACTGATCCTGCCCATTAAATGTCCCATAATTACAAGTACCAAAGCCTAAATCATTACTAATGAGTGCCCGACTCGTCTCATCAGTAATAGTGCTCGCCCCGTTCTTAGCCGTTCCATGCAAATCATTACCTGATACATCAGATACTATTGTATTAGGCGGTAGCCATGAATTTTCATCCATTTGCCACGATAATACGGGCTCTATAGGTTCAGCACCACAAGCGTTCAGAGGATCACTATATGGTCGACAATATCCAGTTACCGTACTCGGATGATCATCATAATCATCAAATTTAACAACCGAATGAGAGGCTGCATCAATATTCCCATCAATATAAGAGGATTTTTTCAATGTGACTTTGTTGTGCTCACTTTGAATGTTACCAACAACATCACTATCTTCAATTATGATTTCACCTGATGCGGTAACATCACCTTCTGCGGTCGATTTTTTTAGCGTTACTTTACTGTTATCGCTTAGAACACTACCGCCAACGCCACTATCTTCTATCTTAATTTCACCTGACGCAGTAATACCACCTTCAATAGTTGATTCGTCTAGCGTTACTTTATTGTTCACACTTGCAACGCTACCACTAACACCACTGTCTTCAATTATAATTTCACCTGATGCTGTAACAGTACCGTCAACAGTAGAGTCATATAGCGATATTTTATTATTACCACTTATAACGCTACCACCAACATCACTATCTTCTATCTTAATTTCACCACCAACATCAATGCTTCCTCGCACGTTTATTTTATCAGCGGTAAGCTTTCCTGAAGTGCTATATATCGATCCATAAAGATCAACATTCTTAATATGCTGTTCACCATTGTTAGTACGTAAATCGATATTTGTGCCCAATTTACCTATGGTGTTTCTTTCCAGCTTAATACCTGCATTAGCAACTAATGTATAAGGTGTATTGGATCTAATTTTATCATTCTTTTTTAGCTCCATTTCCCCATTACAGGTTAGTGTTGAGTTACTCAGGTTCCAACCACCTTGGCTACAAGGCGGATAATTTCCATTATCAAGATTATAACTTTGAGCAAAACTCGAAAATGACAAAAATTGCAGTAGGGCAAAGAATACGCACGGGAAGAACTTAAAACGCGGAAAAATATTATTCATTCTCTTTTTCATCCCCTAGCAACCCAACTTCAATGGTTCTTTTAATTGTTTGATCGCCAACAGCACAAAAGCCTTCACTTTCTAGACGGTAAACGGTCTGCTCTCTTTTATTCACACCAATCACGGTACAGCTCACTGTTGCTTCACAGTTCTTTAAACCTGCGCCTGTAAAAGTATAGGTTTGTGGGTTGCTGATAAGGCAAGAGCCCTTATCATCGGTTTGATATAGCGCACTGATATCTAGTTGAGCACCAGATCTCGCAGCCATATCGGCTCTAGTACCTACAACTTCATGCATGGTTGCATCGCTGCTTCGTTCTAAATTTCGCAACCCAAAAGCCGCTAAAGAACCCAATACAACCATCATAAATAGCACCATAACTAACGCAGAACCACCTTGATTACGCATGGTTAACTTAGGGTGCATTGGCGATAAGAACGTCATGGTCAAAGCGAACCTCCTCTCCACGAGCAGAGATGATTACATGAAATTTCACTAAACTATTACGCGTCAACGTAGCGTGCGAAGTATTAAATTCCAATTCAGTAACGTTTTCTGCCATCAGGCTTCTTTCTGCATTTAAAAAATTAGGGGTATCCACTCTTTCTCGTTCTAATGCATAGTTGCTGTAACGCCAAATTTGATTGGCCTCAATGCAATACGCAACAGGCGTGTCGTAAATATAAAAGCGGTTTGCTGGCGAACCTGAAGGAAAAAGCGTCTGCTCTGCTATTTTTAGCGGAACCATGTTTTCAGTATTCGAAGCTGTGAAGTCGATATCCTCTAAAATGATGGCCGCTTTATTGTCGCCCCCAACAGGTGCCGCCGGAGAGAATATATCAGCCGCACTGGTAGGATAAATCACCACTCTTTGATCTTTTCTGATTGTACCGTCTGGAATAATGGTTAATTCATTTTCAGGTGTGAGCGGTAGATCTGAATAGATACCAGAAGCACGCACAGGCACCCACTCGATACAGGTGTGCTTTGTTGGGTTCAGTGGATCAGCTTGTGATAAAACCACACTATTCGGTACAGCTAAACGCAGCTCTCTTACTATTCGTTCGGCAACAAACCGACCTTCTTGCAAAATTAATTCACGGGCGGCGGTATCAACATAAATTTGCGAGCTTTTCGTAATAATGCCCGCTAAAGATAAACCCACTATCGACAATAAAACCATAGCCATGATCATTTCGAACAAGGTAAACCCTAATGCTTTCATTAAAAATTACCTCGATATACCGAAAATTCATACTGGTTATTTTGAGGGTCGATAACCACAACATCGATACGCTTGCTATCTCCACTAATCAAGTCTGGTTTACCATCAAGATCAGTATCGTAATAGACGCTGATATTCACTTTATAGTTAACGTAGATATCACTGAGATCATCACCTAATACGTCAGAGACCTTTCCATTTAAACCATGAAAATCATCCACATCATTAAAATTTTTTCGCTCAGTTTCATCAACATGACCCAGACCATCAGGTATTGTGCATGGGTCCCCATCACCACCTTGAGGGCCACTATTGCTAATACAAACAGGTAAACCGCCTAACGCCCCACTATTATGATCAAACTGACGACTGATGATTTCATCCATCACTGCATGGCCTAATTCAGCAGCTCGCGATGCTAATATTATTTCAGCACTTTGCCGTGATTGTGGGAATAGACTTGTTGATATTCCTACAACAGTAATACCAATCAGTACAATCGCGATAATTAATTCAATAAGCGTAAAGCCACGGTTAGCACGCATGAATATACCCTTCTTTTTCAATACAAATGGGCAGTGTCTCTGAACCAATAATGGTAATTTGGCATCCATTGGTACATTGATTAATCCGACCTAGATTATCGAAATCAAGGCCAAAAGGTAACGGACTAGCATTGCCGTCAATAGAAAGTGTAAAGCGGGCATTAGTTGAATCGTCAACTTGCAGTGCTGTTTGATCTTGCCAAAATGTATCACTAGGAGGGAAGGTCGAGGTTTGGCAAGACGTTATATTAACTTTTGGTTGTTCAATATCGACTTGGCGGGCTTTATCACCATCCAACAGCCAGCGTTGACAGGCATCGCGAGTTTGCATTGCACGCATTTGAGTTAGCCGTAATGAACTAATCACCTGATCACGATAAACAGGCGCACTAATACTGTTCATACCCGAAAAACGAGAGCTTGCCGTTACACTGATTATGCCGACCAGAATAATCACCACGATCAATTCAATTAAGGTAAAACCTTGATTATTCCTTGGCACACATCACCTACAGATTATTCCTATTTAAAAAAGGCGCACTCACTGGCGCGCCTTTTTAAATAGAGCTCCGAAGAGCGCTAATGTATTAATTAGTTGAAACAGTACAGCCGTTGCCAGAAACTACTTTAGTTGATGCTTCTGCGCTTGAGGTAGCTGGAGTGTAATATACAAAACAACCTACTTCTGTACGGCCTTTGAAGGTATAACCAATACCACCAGTTTCTTGACCTAAAATCGTCCCTTTAGCTTCAGCCCAATCAGAATCTAGACCTGATACGGCATTACCAATACCAGCACTTGTTGCAGCAGGATAACCATACACAATGGAAATATTATCAACAGTACTAGAATCCTTTGTTTCTTTTCCTTGAATCGCAGATTTACCAAAAGTAATGCCAGCAGCACCATCAATAGCACCTTTAAGACCTTGTAGAGACGATGCACGCGCATCATCTTGCAGGTTCAAGAAACGTGGTGCAGCTGTTACAGCTAAAATACCTAAAATAACAATTACAACCACTAATTCGATTAGCGTAAAGCCGCCTTGACGTTTCATAACTTACTCCTATTTATTTTAAAGTTACTTCTACCTGACCTTTCGCCAGTTTGTAAGTAAAATAATGTGCATTAGTCACATCAGAAGATGTATTACCACTGCTGTCTGACGACGCTAATTGATAATACTCACATACTTTGTTATTACCACTGCCACTCGTTTTGGTATAAAACAAGTGCTTTCCATCTTTCGCAGTATTCGTTGACGTTGTAGTTCGTGGTGGGTTTTGTAGTAGGTTATCAATTAACGCAACACAGTCGGTTGAATTAATACTACTGATGCCTTTACTAGAAAGAGCGATTGGATAACCCAAACTTGGATTACCAGTATCCCCATCTGTCGTTAAATAAAATTCGGTACCATCATAGTCGACGATATTACGGCTTCCATCATTTGGGCGTCCATATGCTTCCCACTGTGCACGCGCAGACAAAACCGCAGTTGCGTAACCACCAGCAACCCCCTCAATAGAGGCTTTTTTCGCTTCATCCGTGATATTAATGAAACGAGGTAGTGCAGCTACAGCAAGTAATCCAACTACTATGATTACAATCACAAGTTCAACAAGAGAGAAACCAGCTTGTCTTTTCATCTTTGCTTCCTTTTCGTCAAATATATCTAAATGCGCGTCAAAAAACCGTCGATATGTATTGTCTCATTTTCATACGATAATTCCAGCCCTTTACCGTCAATTATCTGGTATTCACAAGAATTATAACCACTTGAGTTCACAGTTTTTTTATTAGACAAACTTATATAAGACGAGACTACTTGTTCACCAGATAATAAAATCCACATTTTCGTACAATTTATTTGCCTTGATTCGACCACTATTGGCCACCCAAGCGTGGTAAAACTCAAGTCTATATTATTAACGGTTATATGATTAGGTTTATCATTAAGTTCCCATAAATTACGGAGACTTACCGCATTATTATAAAAGTTACTAACCGTCAATTTTACTTTTGTCTCTTCCAGTTTTTCATTCAGTTGTGACCATTTACCAAGTAGAACGGCTATTAGTAACAGCATAAGTGTCAACCAAATAAACCCTTTCAATCGAGTAAAAGGCAGTCGATCAAACACCCCGTGCAACATCAAGCATGCCCCACATTGGTAGGAAAATACCCAAGGCTAAAATCAAGACCATTACAGCAACAACCAACAATAAAAGCGGCTCTATGCGTGCTGTTAAGGTTTTTAAATCGTATTCAACTTCACGATCGTAAAAATCAGAGACTTCTAATAGCAAGTTATCGACTTGGCCCGTCTCTTCACCGACCGCGATCATCTGCAAAACTAACGGGGTAAACACACCTGAATCGGTGGCGGTACTGGTAATACTGTTACCGCTTTCGATTCCATTTTTCATTTCAATTAAGCGGTTCTCTAAAAAGCGATTACCCAACGCTTCTGCTGACATTTGAATTGCCTGATTCAGCGGTACACCCGCCCTAATCATTAAGGCAAAAGTACGAGAAAAACGTGACATCTGAGCGCGGTTAACTATATGGCCTACCACAGGGGTTTTAAGCCGCCAACTATCCCAACGTTCTTGACCGTTAGGGGTTTTTCGCCACATTTTAAGCGCTAACGTACTAACGATTCCGGCACCCAGCATTAAGGGCCAATAGTGAACAAAGAAATTTGACGTGCCAATTAAGATCCGCGTCGGTAACGGTAAATCGACACCAAAGCGCGCAAACATCGACGCGAACTGAGGGATCACTTTAATATTCAATACCACCATCGCGAGCATAATCGCAGAGATCACAAATAGCGGATAACGCATCGCTGATTTAATTCGGCGGCGTGTTTCCATTTCTTGTTCAAAATAGTGAGCTAGCTGTAATAAGGATTCATCCAGTCGACCGGTGTTTTCACCAACGTGAATCATCGAAACAAACAAGTCAGAAAAAACCCGACGATGCTGTTTCATCGCAGCCGACAATGAATGACCATTGGTTAAGTCAGTCATAACTGCATCCAATGTTTCTTTCATTAGAGGATGGCTAGCACTCTGCCCTAACCCTTTGATGGCCCTTAATAGCGGCACACCGGCTTTGGTTAAACTGTAAAGCTGACGACAAAAAATCACTAATGCTTCTAGTGGAATATCATTTTGAAACAGTTGCTTAAAATCGAAACTATCCCCTTTGGCCTTACCTTGGCGGATCTCTAAAGGAATAATGCCTTGGCGCATCAGTACATCGGCTGCAACCTCTTGGTTAGCCGCTTCTACTTGTCCGCGTTGTAATTGGCCTTTGCTACCTCGACCACGGTAATTAAATACTGGCATCAACTATGTCCTATACCAGAAAGCCATCATTAAGATCGCCGTCACCCAGAATAAGTACTTCATCTAGGCTGGTTCGCCCCTCGAGTGCTAATCCCATCGCTGAAGCAACTAAGGGTTGGTAACCTTCAGATTCACGGGCTATCTGACTAAATAAGACCGCGTTATTATCACGAAGGGCATCCATCATGGCTTGATTCATTTCGAGTAACTCAAACACACCAATACGCCCTTTGTAACCGGTAAAGTTACAGGTTTGGCAACCTCGACCTCGGTGAAATTCACGGTGTTGATGTTCAGGAAAACGCGCCTTTAGCCACTGGGTTTGAGCGGCATCAGGGGTTTCGATTTCACCACAATCACGACATACACGACGCACTAAACGCTGGGCTAATACCGCCCGCACTGCACTCGCGACTAAGTAGCCAGGGGCTTCCATGTCCATCATTCGTAGGGCACTGTCTATCGCATCATTGGTGTGTAAGGTGGATAACACTAAGTGACCAGTCAACGCTGAACGCAAGCCGATTTCGACCGTTTCTTGGTCACGCATTTCACCCACCAGAATAATGTCGGGATCTTGACGTAAGAAAGTACGTAATATAGAAGAAAACGTCAGACCAATTTTGCTGTTCACTTGTACCTGATTAACCCGTGGTAAACGGTATTCCACCGGATCTTCGGCAGTGATCAGTTTTTTACCCGGCTTATTCAATTCGCTGAGTGCACCATACAGCGTGGTGGTTTTACCTGAACCAGTTGGCCCCGTTACCAAAATCATACCGTGAGGGCGTTTTAGCTGTCGACGAAACCGTTGCAAAATATCTGTCGGCATGCCGACTTCATCGAGGTTTAGAATACCTGCCGATTGGTCAAGTAAACGCATTACAACCGATTCGCCGTGTTGCACTGGCATGGTAGAAACACGCACATCGACAGAATGCCCGCGTACTTTGACATTAAAACGCCCATCTTGTGGCAGACGTTTTTCAGATATATCGAGGCCACTCATTAATTTAAGACGTAAGACTAACGCCGATGCCACACTGGCTTCATTTAATAATGTTTCATGTAATACGCCATCAATACGCTGACGAATACGAAGTACATCGGTATCAGGTTCGATGTGAATATCTGACGCACCGACTTGAATCGCATCTTCAAATAATGAATTGATCAGCTTAACAACGGTGACTTCTTCGTTGTCATCATCAAAGCCAAAAGCAAACACTGAGTCCGTTTTGTGCTCAGCTTGTAACTGCTCTGCAAAGGACACAATTTCTTTCGTGCGTCGGTAATAACGATCAAATGCCGCAATCAATTGACGTTCACGTGCTATTACTAACTCAACTCGGTATTCACCTAGCTGGTTATACACCGCTTCTTGAGCCGCAAGATCGGCAGGATCACTCATTGCAACCCGAACGGTGTCGCCACGATGGTCGATAACTAATGCACGTAAACGGCGAGCATGCACTTCTGATAGTAGCGATACCGCTTCCATATCAATGTTAGCGCGCGTTAAGTCGACTAACGGGATATCAAGCTGTTGCGACAAAAACGACAACATCTGTTGTTCAGTTAAGAACCCCATGTTGATCAATGTATCGCCGAGCTTTCGCCCAGTACTTTGCTGCTGTGAAAGTGCTTGTTCTAATTGAGCTTGAGCAACAATGCCTTCATCAACCAGCAAGTCACCAAGACGTTTTCTTAATCTAATCTGCATCGTCTTAGCTCTCTTTTGCTGACAATAACGACAAGCGTTGTTGAATAAACTGTTGTGATTTAGCGGATACCCGCCCCATTAATAAGGCTTGCTGATACGCTTCTTTTGCTTTTTTACCATTGCTGTCACGCTCTAATGCAATGCCTAATCCCATCCACCAGCGTCCATCATAAGGCTCTGACTTCACTAATTGTTGGTAGCTATTAAGCGCCATTGCATTATTTTTAAGCTGCTGTGATAACGCGCCACGCATCGCCATGTAAGCAGCATTTTCTTCTTTAGGAATACGCGCTAATACATTTAATGCCGCTTGCAGTTGTGATTCATTCACCAAGAGCTTGGCGAGAGTTAAGCGGAGTTCTGGCTGCTCACTGTTTCGAGATAAACCTTGCTGCAACACAGCAAGCGCTTTACGGGTATCCGTTTTACCGTAATACAATGCCGCCAGCTTTTGACGCACTTTAATCCAATCTGGCTGGTATTTAATGGCTGATTCTAAATGGACAATGGCTTTATTACTGTTGCCTTGCTTCAGCAATTTCATTGCACGATTGTATTCAATATTAGCAAGTTGCTTGGTATTCAATTCCACCGTTTCAATGCTTAAACCTTCATCGTCATTGCCCCAAGACGCCGTTTCGTCACTAACGTTCAGGATCGGGGGGGCTTGACGTTCAGTATGCTCAACCAGCACAGGTGCCGATTTAGGAACTGCTTTCTTTATTGTTTTAGCTGGTATTGTTTTCGCTAATGTTGTTTCTGGTGGCACTGCTGGCGTGTTATTAGCGATCTCTTTGACCTTCGTTGCAGCAAAAGGCTTAGGCGCTGGTTTAGCTTGCACCGCCACTTTAGGGGCAACCATGAGTTCAGGTTCAGGTTCAGGTTCAGGTTCAAATTTTTCTTCTGATATAGACGCTGTGGCAATGCTTTCAACTGATACAACAGGCACTTCAACAGCTGTTTTTTCTGTAGCGAACTTTTCTGCAATAGGCTTTTCAACAATGGAGGGAGCAGCCTCTGCTTGTGAAGCCACGACAGTCGTATCCGGTTGACCTTGTTGGCCAAACCACCAGCCAACAACCCCAGATAGTACTGTGAGACCAAGACCCGCGGCTGCCATTAATGGCCATTTTTTTGCTGGTACTGGTCTGATATAAGCAGCGACTAACGGGTCCGTTTTGGCTGCATTATTTGAATTCTTTTGCGCAAGCTCGTTAAGCTTTTTATTTATTTCACTCATGCTTAACTCCACCCCCATAATACGGGGTATGTCCACTTAGGTTGTCGTGCGCTTAATGTATCTTTAATTGCCATGAGTACTTCTTTATTCGTGACTTTCCGCAGGTTGCTGCTATATGCCGCAATTAATGCTTTATGGCATAACTGATTAATCACCCTTGGTATTCCCTGGCTAGATTTCCATAGAGCACGGTAGTCAGACAGAGTAAACAAGACTTTATGGCAGCCAGCCTGCTGCAAGCGGTATTCAATATACGAAATTGTTTCAGCCAAATCTAACGGCCGTAAATTAGCGCGGAAAGTAATTCGCTGGCGAAACTGGCGTAAATTATGCCGTGCCAAACGTTGATCCAATTCTGGTTGGCCAAGCAACACAATCTGAAGCAGTTTTTCTTGCTCCGTTTCTAAATTACCCAACAAGCGAATAACTTCAAGCGCCTCGTCTGGCAGAGCTTGCGCTTCATCCAGCAATACAACCACGGTTTTCCCTTGGCTTTTTCGTTGAATCAATTCGTCATGAATACGTTCAGTGAGCATGGTGTTATCACCATCTCGACTTAAATTCAGTTCATTCGCTAAAGCAGCCCGCAGTTCATGTCCATTCATTGCGGGCGTCGGTAAATACGCAAGATCAAACCGCTCTGGTAATTGATTAATCAGCATGCGGCACACCAGTGTTTTACCGGTTCCCACCTCACCCGAGATTTGAATAATCCCCTCGCCCATTTCTAGCGCTGACAATGCCGTTTGAATTGCCTCTAAATGAGGAGGTAATGCATGGAATAACGACGTATTTGGCGTTAAAGCAAAAGGGGCTTGATTTAATCTAAAGTAAGACTGGTACATGCCTTAACCTTGCTCTGGGAACCATTCAGTTACCAATGCACGAGATCGTTCGATCTCTTGCTGCCACGTCTGATCATCAACCACAGTCGGCTTAAGCAAAATCACCAGTTCCGTTTTCGACTGCACTTTATTAACGTTTCTAAATAGGTGCCCAAGTCCTGGAATATCACCTAAGAAAGGTACTTTAGACACCTGATCATTGATCGCTGATTTCATCAAGCCACCAATAACAACGACATCGCCGCTGCGGGCAAAAATGACCGAATCAGACTCTCGAATAGAGCTTTTAGCAAGTGGTAATTTATACACGCCGAATGTTGCACCCAAATCGATTTCTTTGGTCTCGTTAACCACCTCAACAACAGTAGGGTGAACATGTAACAACACGCCACCCTCATCATCAATCTGCGGGGTAACATCTAATGAGATACCAGAAAAGAAGGGGGTAAGTTCTATATCTGGCGCAGAAGTGCTGTTATCACCACTGACTTCACCACCAGAAATATCAGTAACGAAGTATTGATCACCACCGACTTTAATCACCGCTTTTTGATTATTCGCAGCAGTCACTCGCGGGCTAGATAACACATTCAGATCACCTTGTGTTTCCAGAAAGCTCAGTACCGCTTCAAAGTTACCGTCACTGATAGTGACATTGGTTTGCCCGCCCAATAAGGATGAAATAGCATCACCACCCGGTAGGGCTGCCGGACCAGTGCGTCCAAAGATAATATCGGTACCACCAATACTCGAGGTTATATTCTTCCAGTTAACACCTTGCTGGTAACCATCGCTAAGTGTGACTTCCATTATTTTGGCTTCAAGCACAACTTGACGCTTTAAACGCTTTTGCGATACACCAAGAAACTCTTTCACTTCACGTAATTCATTCGGATAAGCACGTACTGAGATCAAGCTCGCTTGCGGCGAAACAACAATAGTACGCCCTTCCCCCGAGCCAATCATTGCTTGTACCGCTTTTTCTAACTGCGTCCAAAAATCGCTTTCAGACGTTGTTTCAATCGTTGTACCACCAGTAGCTGTACTCGAATTATTACCGCTTGAACCACTATCTGAGTTGCTGTTACTACTATTATTCGAATTGCTGCTATTACTGTTGTTGCTGCTACCATTTGAACTCGATGAACCGGAGTCACTGTTAGTAATTGAGCCTGTAGTGATAGAAGTCAGGGAAATTCCACGGCGCTTAAGCTGTAAATAGTCAACAGGCATTGACTCGGTGCGCAATGTCGCTGGGAATATTTGAATAATATTCCCCTTACGTGTGGCGCTATAACCATAAATATCAGAAACAACCGCCAATACTTCGTCTAACGTTACATCACGCAATGTTAAAGAAATGCGGCCTTGTACATTTGGATGGATCACCATGTTTAATGGCGTGCCTTTCACCAAGCTACCAAAGAAGGTACGTGCCTCAACATTTCGTGCGCTAACACGAAAACGTTTCTCTAAAGCCGATGACGCCATGTAATCATAACTGCCAAAGCTCGGCATCAAATCATCATTAACCGCTGAAGGTAAATCATCTAACGGACGACTGTTCGCCTCGTTTGCAGCAATATTTAACGCTTCTTTTATTTCAACCGGATCTTGATGTCCCATGTTGGTTGAGCAGCCTAATAAAGAGGCTAAAAGTATTCCTATTACTAATCCACGCATGCTAGCTGCTTACCTTTCAATTATTTTTATATTGTCAGCGAATAATTCCAACCGCCACTGCTTACCGCCACGGTTCACTGTGACAAAGTCATCTTGAATATGAGTGAGGGTATATCCACTCACTTTTCCACCTACACCAACAGAAACATTATTTAAAATGGCAGTGCACGTATCTGCTTCATCACACAATATGCTTTGTAGTGTCGGCACATAACTTCGTTTTGCTGTCTGCTTTTTTGCTGGTGCACTCCACCCTAACGGTGCGGTAGGATCTTGGGTTGCCTGAGCAGTATTGATGGTTAGCATCATTAAGATAACGCTAAAAAAATTGAATTTACCCACCGATAAAATCCTTACTTTCGCCAAGAGTGTAAACATTTAACGTAATATCAGCCCAAGGGTATTTATCAACCTGGTAACTAAAACTTCGCCAGTAATACTTCACTGGTAATGCTTCTAATTGATCGAGGTAATTAACAACATCAAAGTAACGGCCACGAAGGGTTAACTGTACCGGATGAATAAAATAGCCTTCATCATCACCATTAATAAGTTGTATTGGGGCTTGTGATTCTAATGAAACAAGCTTCAAACGTGTGGTACGTCGTAACACTTCTTCCATTAAACCCGACATCTGTATTGGTGTTACCAAGCTCGCAACACGATCTGTTAGTTGCTCATTTAAGCTATCCGTCTGTTGCTCTAAACGTTCGATTTTCTTATCTACGTCATTATTTGGATCACTGTTGAGCTTTCGATTAATCACGGCAATTTGATTATCACTACTCACGAGTTCGTTAGCTGCTGAAACAAGTTGTCGTTTAACTGACGTAACATCTTTCATTGTTGGCTCAATCACCACAACAAAACCCACAAACAGTAATGCAACCCAACCAGATATCAGTATCAAGATTTGTTCGCGATGTGTCAGCAGATCAAAACGGTCGCTTAATTGCTGCCAACCATTCATTTTTTGCTCTCCTGTTGTGCCGCCGTTCTATCGGCTAATAATCTAAACGTCACGATATTTTTCTCATTACGCCCAAGTGATAGCAGCTGGAAACGACGCTCAGATAAAGATGGGTATGCTTTAAATGCTCTTAGCCAACCAGGAACAGCATCAGGGCTACGCGCCAACCCTTCTAAATCTAAAGCCTTACCAGTCGCACGGATTCGGCTTACCGATACATCACCGCTTGCTGCATCTGACAATTGCTTTAACATTCCGGCATAACCTACTTTTAGGCTGTCATCATGATTTTCAATCGCTTTTAATGTTGCTTGTTTCGCGGCTAAATCTTGCTCTAGCGAGCCCGCTAATTCGACTTTTAGAGGGCTCGGCACATGCTTAGCTAATGCCGCTTTGGCGCGGTCAAGCTCGGTACGTTTAGCCGTTAGTGATGCTTGTTCTGCTGCTAACTTTTCTTTAACTACGTAGTTTTTCCACTGGTACCAGCCAGTCAATGTTGCCATTACCACAACAATAATTGCCCAACTAGCAATAACATTCGGCAATGTCAGATAATTTTTTTGCGGTTTTAAAGCATCTGAATAAAGGTTAATGCCAGAGCCATCAAGCTGATTCAGTGCCGCCCATGCTACACGAGCAGCATTGGTGGTTAACGTTGAATATGCAGGCGCAATAGCACTCACCGAGACACTTAAACGCTGACTAAGCTCTTGCGCTAATAAAGCATCATCTTCACCATCACACGAAATGACGAGTTGGTTTATTGGATTATCACGCAATTGTGCACTGAGGAAATCTAGAGAACGTTGTAATTCAAGCGCTAGATTATCTAACTGTAAGGCATCACTTTCTGAACCGATTAACGGGTCAGTAAAACCCCGTAATTGACGTTGAAAACATAATGTCTGTTGTTTAAACGCGGTTAATTGTAATCCAGCACTTGAGCGACGATGAAGAATGAGCTGACTGAGTGATGAAGACGTAAATTGCCCCCATACTACTTCTTCAGCCGAAACCGCTATCAGTTCACCATTTGCATCGGCACAAATTTTAATGAGTTGTTCTATGTGCTTTCGATTAGCAACAAAAACTTGAAGTCGGTCTTTTAATGGCGCCGGAAAACCGTCTGCCACCAAATCCATAGGAGATTCGTTAACAAGATCTTTAACTAAAAAAGGCAATGCCGTGGGTAATTCAGCACGCGGTATATCAGGTTTCTCAATAAGTAAACTCTGATATAAACCATGACCTAAAACTAATTTTAATTTACAACCAGAAAGATCATGCTTTTCAAGCAACGATTTAATGGCGTCAGCCCATTGCCCGGATCCTGAAATATCAATGCTATCGGTTATACATTGCAGCTCTGATTCATAAACTATTGTTATAGAATCAGCAAATACAGCTAGGCAAGCTAACTTATGATTACTTTTCTTATTAAAGTACTTATTAAACAAAGCAGTAGACTTCATGAATATCCAATACAACTGACTAAATATGTGCAAATATTGCCACAACAACAACGCCAAACAACCGACACGCGTCAATTATTTGACAATGGTACCCGAACATTAATCAAATGAACATATATCGATTGCTTTTTAATGTATGAGCAAATGTAACATGTCTCTACTTCTGTTGTATGTTTGAATCACTTATTAACGAGATTTCAGCCCCAAAATACCGGCCTTGTCCGCCATGTACACCAAGTTGTTTTAATACCTGCCATTCTTTATTATTTTCCACGCCGACAGCGATAACTTTTGCATTCGAATCGGCACAAGCACCGAGCATACTACGAACAAATAGTTGATTTTCTTGTCTTTGATAAATCTCACGGATAAGGCTTCGGTGGAGTTTAATATAATCCACTTTAATATCTTTTATATAATGGGTGCTTACAATGGTTCTTCCCGCCTGATCAATCACCAGTTTACAACCAAGCCCGACTATCATCCGAGTGACTGGTCGCATAGCATCAAGATGCTTAACTAAACTTCCCTCTGGTATTTCAAACGATAGACGATTCAACACTGTTCGCGGGGTTTGTAATAACTCATCTCTTAGCCAACGAACAAAACTTTTATCTAATAGTGCGATGATACTGACATTAATAGAAAATACATCGCTCACTGGCATTGTTTTTAGCAATTGTAATGATTTGGCAATAACCAATTTATCCATGCGAATATTAAAACCAACCTGTTCAACAGCAGGAAGAAATCGAGATGCTTTAATCAAAACACCATTTTCATCTTTAATACGCGCTAACAATTCGCGATGAAGTAATGTTTCACCATCAGCATTAACAACGGGTTGCTGATACAATATCGGGCCACCCGCATTAAATACGGCATCTAACAAGGTACGCCAACGTACACTGCCTCGACTATCATCCCATTGCTGCTCTTTCTTAAATGCATACCAACTGTTTGCCCGATGAAGCTGTGCACTTCGTAATGCCATATCTGCCTCATCCATAATACGGCCTCGTCGCTCACCGCTAGAAAAGAAAGTCACCCCAATATGACACCAATTATCCGTTTCAAGTGGTGCTGCTGGGGTCAATCTTTCTAATGCTTTTAATAGTTGACTGGTAAATTGCTTTATTTCTTTTGCCGATTGCTGTGGGATCATAATGGCAAATTCAGCATCAAAGTAACGCGAAAGAACGGTATCTGAATAGCGCTGGATTAAATTAGATAAGATCATACCTACGTCTTGGATTAAGTCATCAGCTGCCTCTTTTCCCTTTTCTGCCAGTAAGTGATCCCATTCTGAAATACGAATCAAAATAACAGAGCCATAGGTGTCTTGATCTTGCACTATTGATTGAAGGCGGCTATCAAATAACACTCGGTTTGCTGTGCCCGTTAATTGATCAAGAAATGTATGAGTACGAATAAACGTATCAAAACGACTGCGCTCTTGACGGGCATCTTTTAACTCAGCAATCATTTGATCAAGGGCTAAACTTGCTGTTGCAGGCCACTCCTCTTCAGAACCGACAGCGTATTTATCGACACGCCCAGCAAGGATCATACGTCCTCGTACTTCTAACAGTTCTGAACCATATAATTGCCTACGTAACCAGTTCATGCCCCATACCAAGCCCATAATAATGATCATGATAGCAATACTGATTGATGACATTGCGCCTATCGAATAAGTAAATTCGGTATAAGGAGGTAATGACTTAATATCGATATTAAAGCCTGTGTTTTTCTCAAGCTGGTAATGGCTGATATACAATACATTAGGATCGGTGAGTGGATGTAAGCCTTTAAAAGAGTATATAGAGCCTGCAGAGCTGCTAATTTCAAGTTCAACGACATTACTGGCTTTTAATAAATGCGGTAGCCAACGTGAGAATGCTTGCGCGCCCTCAGGATCTGCCAATTGTTGATCGATAACGTTAACCACACCATCAAGATAGTTGGTCAGATAATTTTGCCCTAATTTTCGAAAGCTAATGGCACCGCCAATAAACACAACGAAAATGGCGCAAATAACAATAAGCGTGACAAAAGCAACCAAACGGTTGGTTAACTTCATCCCTGATGCTTTTCTCATATAACTCCAACGTTACAAGCAGTATTGATAGACTATATACCCAAGTTACCTCAAGATGCTCGTTTCAGCGAGAATCCTGCATCTTGAGGTAGCTTGGGTATAAACAGTTAACTAAAAATTACAGTGTCCAACAATGCAATTTGTTAATCACGTTAATAATGATTATCACTTGTTAAGCTATTAATGTGAATCATTGTCTGTAAACATAGTGATATGATTCGATGAATTTTATTACTCAATAAACGCTAAAATCACAGCACCCATCATCGTGGCTAACAAAACTGGAGACCTATGGATTGGATCATTTGCACAAAAAGCTTCGTTACCGTTGTGGATCAAGGCTCTCTGGCTCAAGCAGCCACTAAACTCAATACATCAAGCTCAGCATTATCAAAACGCCTTTCCTGGCTAGAAAAGCAGTTAGGTGTGCAACTATTAAAACGTACAACAAGGAGTTTGACGGTAACCGATGCGGGTAAATTATTTTATCAACGCAGTGCAAGACTACTTGATGATTGGCAGCAAATGCTGGCTGAAACAACCTCAACATATGGTGAAGTCAGTGGCGTATTGCGTATTGGCGCCCCTCTTGCCACTGGCAGTCGATTATTAGTTAACTACTTAGCTGAATTTATTGAGACTTATCCTAAAATTCAAGTCGAACTGCACACAGTAACCCCAGGGCAACTACCCGATCTTAACCTTGATGTATTTATCAGCCGTGAATTAACCGACTTTAATTCATCCAGTTATATTGCAACGCGATTATTTGATTTTCAGGCAGGGTTTTACGCGGCCCCAAGTTATCTCGAAGATAAACCCATAATTGAAAACCACCAGCAACTAACACAGCATAATTGCCTACTCTTTGGTACCCATGGACATGAGCAAGAACACATTTTTGAGAACAACTTACACTTGCGCTTACGGGGCAATTTCACCACTCAAAATCCTGAAGCATTAGTTGCTGCAGCTGTAGCAGGTATGGGGATTATTTTGGCAGGGGGTAACACGGTGAAACGCGAGCTAATTAAGGGCTTACTGGTGCCTGTATTACCAGGGCTTAAACAGCCAATTAGCTCTGCCTATGCTTATTATCCCAAGCTTGATTACAACCATGTGAAAACAAAATTATTCATTGATTTTATTAAAGAAAAATCCAATCTAAAACCTCATCAACCATAATAACTACCTATACTGATACTTTTCATTGGAAAACTTAAATGTATAATTATTTAAAAATATACTGGCAACTTAAACTATGAAAATTGAAGTTATCATGAGTGCATACAATAATGTATGTGATTTAAAGCTTGTCTTAGATGGCTATATCGCTCAATCAGATAGCAATTTCTCTCTTTGCATCGCAGATGATGGCTCAGGTCCTGAAGTTCAACAATTAGTGAGCAAGTACACAGACCTCAATATTCGTCACCTTTGGCAGGAAGATTGTGGATTTAGAAAAACCAAAATTCTCAACAGAAGCATAGCAAGCAGTACTGCCGATCACATCATACTCACGGATGGTGATTGCATTCCTGCCCCTAATTTTATAGCTGATCATAGAGAGATGGCATCCCCTAGTACTTATACTGTTGGTGTACGTGCATATATAAAAAAAGAAATCTCTGAACAACTACGTTCAAATACAATTAATAGCAAAAAATTGTTAAATACCCCATGGCTACTCATTCAATCTTTAAATAAAAAAGTTACAAAACCAGAGCAAACTATTCGCTACCCTGATTTTCTTCTCCCTTTAATAACAAAGCTAAAGCCTCGTATGACTCGCTTTGGTTCAAATTTAGCAATGAGTAGAGATATGCTAAATGAAGTCAACGGGTTAGATGAAGATTATGAAGGCTGGGGGTATGAAGATACGGATCTATTGTGGCGATTGTCTGAAAAAGGCTTAACCCCAGCAGGTAAATTGGGTCGCTGCCGTCAATATCATCTCGACCATAAAATATCCAAAGAAAATAAAGATGCAAAAGCACATTTTTTAAGAAAAAAGCTTGCCGGTAATGTTCGTTGCCTTAATGGTATTGAAAAATTAACGCCAAATAACAAAGTATAAAAACAAAAAAACCCAGCAATAATACTGGGTTTTTTATGGATTCGATGTTTATTCTGAAGCTTTACAAACTTACCCTATGGTGAAATTTAAAACGGAATATCATCATCAAAATCCATTGGTGGCTCATTGTACTGCTGCTGAGGCTGTTGAGGAGCCTGCTGCTGTTGCTGAGGAGCCTGTTGTTGCTGCTGAGGTGCAAAGTTCTGTTGGGGAGCCGCTGCAGGCTGTTGAGGTTTACCCCAGTTACCTTGCTGCTGTTGCTGCTGACCTTGACCGCCGCCTTGACGGCCACCTAGCATTTGCATTACACCGTTAAAGCCCTGAACAACAACTTCTGTTGTGTATTGATCTTGGCCTTGCTGGTTTTGCCATTTACGTGTTTGTAATTGACCTTCGATGTATACCTGTGAACCTTTACGCAAGTATTCACCAGCAACTTCTGCAAGCTTACCGAACAGCGCCACACGGTGCCATTCTGTTTTTTCACGTTGCTCGCCCGTTGCCTTATCACGCCATGATTCAGAGGTAGCAATTGTTATGTTTGCTACTGCACTACCACTTGGCATATAACGGATTTCTGGGTCATTACCTAAGTTACCGACTAAGATAACCTTATTTACGCCACGACTGGCCATACTTAACTCCAAATCTGTCTGCGTACTACCTGATTATCAATAGCCGCTTAGTCAAAGTTTACACTTAATCGCGTAGTTTATCATGTTGGCACCGCTCAAGCATAGCGCTCAAACTGTGTTATCTGACGCAATTTTTATTCATTATCTATGTAAAGAAAAATCACACGCATTAAGCGTATTGTTATCACACAAAAATACTGACCCGATACATATATTCATACAAAAGCACAAATTATAAACTGGTCTGTTATTGACTAGTTTTTACTCTTTATACTGTACCTTTATACAGCTCGTGCTTTCAAGCTTTTCTTGCCTATGCAATAATAACAAATCAATTAGTCGGCCATAAAGCTCATATCAATATGGATTATATCGAAGTCAGGGGTGCTCGCACTCACAACCTAAAAAATATCAATCTCTCTATTCCTCGCGATAAGCTGATTGTTATCACCGGCTTATCGGGTTCAGGGAAATCATCATTGGCTTTTGATACCTTATATGCAGAAGGTCAGCGCCGCTATGTTGAATCACTGTCAGCCTATGCTCGACAATTCCTATCGTTAATGGAAAAACCCGATGTCGACCATATTGAAGGGCTATCACCAGCCATATCAATAGAGCAGAAATCGACATCGCATAACCCACGTTCAACCGTCGGTACGATCACTGAAATTTATGACTATTTACGCTTGCTGTATGCACGCGTGGGTGAGCCGCGCTGTCCAACACACGATGTAACTCTGGCAGCGCAAACCGTCAGCCAGATGGTGGATAAAGTATTAGAATTGCCAGAAGGCAGTAAAATGATGCTGCTTGCCCCAATCGTAAAAGCGCGAAAAGGTGAGCATGTAAAAGCGCTGGCGAACCTAGCTGCCCAAGGGTATATCCGAGCGCGTATTGATGGCGAAGTATGTGATCTTTCTGATCCACCTACCCTCGAATTACATAAAAAACATACCATTGAGGTCGTAGTCGATCGCTTCAAGGTACGTGATGATCTACAGCTACGTTTAGCGGAATCGTTCGAAACAGCTCTAGAATTATCAGGTGGCAATGTATTAATCTGCCCAATGGATGACGACCAACCTGCTGAGTTACTATTTTCAGCTAATTTTGCCTGTCCACATTGTGGCTATAGCATGCAAGAACTTGAACCGCGTTTATTCTCATTTAATAATCCTGCTGGTGCGTGTGGCACTTGTGATGGTTTAGGGGTTCAGCAATATTTTGACCCTGACCGTGTGATACAAAATGGGGATCTAAGCTTATCTGGCGGTGCAATCCGCGGTTGGGATAAACGTAATTTTTATTATTTTCAGATGTTGAAATCAATGGCTGAACACTATGATTTTGATGTTGAAGCCGCCTTCAATGAATTACCGAAAAAAATCAAAGAGCTTATCCTGAGTGGTTCTGGTAAAACAGAAATTGAATTTAAGTACATTAATGACCGTGGCGATATAACGGTTCGACGCCATCCTTTTGAGGGGATCCTCAATAATATGGAACGTCGTTATCGTGAAACAGAATCAAATGCTGTACGTGAAGAGCTGGCAAAATTTGTATCAACTAAACATTGTTCTAGCTGTCACGGTTCACGTTTACGTCAAGAAGCACGTCATGTGTTTATTGCTGATACAAACCTATCCACCATTTGTGAAATGAGCATCAATGAAACATTTAACTTTTTTGATACGCTTTCACTGGTGGGCCAGCGAGCACAGATCGCCGATAAAATATTAAAAGAAATCAAAGACCGATTAACCTTCTTAGTCAACGTAGGCCTTAACTACCTAAATTTATCACGCAGTGCCGATACGCTATCTGGCGGTGAAGCACAACGTATTCGCCTTGCAAGCCAAATAGGGGCGGGGCTCGTCGGTGTTATGTATGTACTTGATGAACCTTCAATTGGTCTTCATCAGCGTGATAATGAACGTTTACTCAAAACCTTGAATCACCTGCGTGATCTCGGTAATACGGTTATCGTGGTTGAGCATGATGAAGATGCGATTCGCGCTGCTGATTATGTGATTGATATTGGCCCTGGTGCCGGAGTGCACGGTGGTGAAATCATCGCAGAAGGCACTATGGAAGATATCCTTAATGCGCCAGAGTCCTTAACCGGCCAGTATTTAAGTGGTAAAAAATCCATTGCGATCCCAGAACAACGCACACCGATGGATCCAGATAAAACCGTTAAATTACTGGGAGCGACAGGTAATAACCTTAAAAATGTCGACGTTGAAATCCCTGTCGGTCTCTTTACCTGTATTACTGGCGTTTCTGGTTCGGGTAAATCAACGCTTATCAATGATACTTTTTTCCGCATTGCTCACCACCAGCTCAATGGTGCAACAACCGGTGAAGCGGCACCTTATCGTGAGATCCAAAATTTAGAACATTTTGATAAGGTCATTGAAATTGATCAAAGCCCAATAGGACGTACACCACGCTCTAATCCAGCAACCTATACCGGTATATTTACGCCGATACGTGAGCTATTTGCGGGCACCCAAGAATCTCGCTCTCGTGGCTATAAACCTGGCCGTTTTAGTTTTAATGTAAAAGGCGGGCGTTGCGAATCTTGCCAAGGTGACGGGCTAATCAAAGTCGAAATGCATTTCTTACCGGATGTCTATGTGCCTTGTGATTCTTGTAAGAGCAAACGCTACAACCGTGAAACGTTGGAAGTGCGCTACAAAGGTAAATCTATTCACGAAGTCTTGGATTTAACTGTTGAAGATGCTCGTGAATTTTTTGATCCCGTTCCCGCTATTGCAAGAAAACTACAAACATTAATGGATGTCGGTTTATCTTATATCCGCTTAGGTCAAGCTGCGACCACCCTTTCCGGTGGTGAAGCTCAGCGTGTGAAATTAGCCCGAGAGTTATCGAAGCGAGACACCGGACAGACACTGTATATATTGGATGAACCAACCACAGGGTTACACTTCCATGATATTCAACAGTTGCTGGTCGTACTGCATCGGTTACGAGATAGAGGCAATACTATCGTGGTCATCGAGCATAACCTTGATGTAGTAAAGACTGCCGATTGGATTATTGATTTGGGGCCAGAAGGCGGGAACGGTGGCGGTGAAATTGTTGCCGCAGGTACACCTGAGCAGGTCGCTCAAGTGGCCGGCTCACATACTGCGTACTTCCTTAAACCTCTTTTGCCTTAAGCTACTTTTGTCTTGAACTGCTAAGAAATCAACGTTATAGGCTGATACAATTATCAGCCTTTATTTTGCTTAAACATGTCAACAAGCATGGATATAAAATGACAGTGTTACACTTGCAAGGCACCAAACTCGCAGAGCAGAGCATGAGTAAACCATTAGTGAAACCATTCATTGTTTCACTCGGTTTTTTGTTTGTGCTAACGATGCACTACTTCCAGCATAATCCTGGCGGTTCAGGGCTTGAGCTGTCATTTAATACCGCCAGTTGGATCCCATTTAGTATCGCGATTACACTTGGTTTATTAGAAATTTGTCGTCAAAAGGTGTGGCGCTATTCTCGAGTAACCATTGTTTTATTTGCTTGCTGTGTATTACTCACCTTACCTGTTTTTTATCCAAATGCTGATGCATCGGCAGTCGCTAACCGACTGATTGTACTTTGGGCAGGGTTCTTATTTTTTATCGGGTTACAGCAGTTTACGTTTACCCCAAAGCAGCGCCAGCGCATGTTATGGTTGATTCTCATTGGTGTGTTGATTCAAGCGGCTTTTGGTTGGTATCAGTTCATGTGGATGGAAGCTGACAATGCTTTTGGTTACAACACACTGAACAACCGACCTTATGGCATTTTTCAGCAACCAAATGTAATGGCTAGTTTTCTGGCAACTGGGTTAGTACTGTCTGCTTATCTGCTTGCCCGTATTCCGATGTATCGCGGTAAATGGTCATGGCTGCAGCTTCTGTTACTACTCACTCCCGTCATCACGATTCCAATCATTATGGCATTAAGTTCTCGTACGGGCTGGATCGGAGCGATCGTCGGTGTCGGCCTTATGATCCCCTACCTACGTCGCTTTGCTGCAAAAGCCCAATTACGCATGTGGCTATTGATGATCGTGATGGGGCTAAGTGTTTCTTGGAGCATTAATTCTACGACAGGTTGGGGGCCAAAAACTGAACGTATAACGCTTGAGAGTGCTCGTTCCATCCATATTCCGCAAGCGTATAAAATGTTTCGTACCGAGCCACTAATGGGTTATGGCTATGGCAAATTTGAGCCCGCCTATATCACTCAAACCGCAAAATGGCACCAAGCCGATCCCAATCAGCCTTACGGGGTCCCTAGTTTAGATCACCCTCATAATGAACTGGTGTATTGGGCGTCAGAAGGGGGGATCATTCCTCTGATTGCATTGCTGCTTGCAGCAGCGGCTGTGCTATTTAAAATCAGCAAGGCGCGAGAAGGCACTCAACTCGCATTAGTCGGGCTTTTCTTTCCCATCGTTTTGCACACCCAACTAGAGTATCCCTTCTACCACTCATTAGCTCATTGGGTTATTTTTATCATCCTGATTTATTGGGTCGATAACCTAACGGCAAAATATAATAAACATGAAATGCAGTATGTAATGACGATTAAATCTTTGGCGTTAATCATGCCTATTGTCGTTAGTGGTTTTATGTTAACAACCTTGTACTCGGGTTGGTTATTAACCAAGTTTGAGACGACACGTCCAGTTAATATTGATTACTTAATGCAGGTAAATAACCCTTGGGCTTGGCAAAACCGTTTTGATTGGGATTTGCATTTGACACAGCTACAACTGGGAACAGCAAGTAACAATCCAGTACTCATTGAAGAATACATTCAATGGGCGACAAAGAAAGCCGTTAATTGGCCTCGCCCGGCGCTATATCATAACTTGATTTCCGCTTATCAATTATTAGGTAAGCCAGAACGAGCTAGCCAAATAAAGCAAGAAGCCGAATATTTATTTCCGGGCGCCAACTTTGCCACTTCAGAGGCACAATCCATATTGCCTTCTGAGGCAAGCAAACCTTGATCAAAAACGGCTACCGAGGTAGCCGTTTTATTCAATCGATCAATGATGACTTTTTTACTTCAATGTCGATTCCAAGGCTTTTAGGCATAATGCGACATTTTCACTACGTGCAGCATATCCCATCAAGCCAATACGCCATGCTTTACCACCTAAAGCCCCGAGCCCAGCACCAATTTCAAGGTTATAGCGCTCAAGTAATGTTTTACGTACTAATGCATCATCAACGCCATCAGGAATATACACCGCATTAAGCTGTGGCAAACGCGAGGCTTCATCAACAACAAAAGTAATACCGAGTTTTTCTAAGCCTTCACGCAAGTCTAAATGAACATCTTTATGGCGTTGCCAAGCATTTTCTAACCCTTCATTTTGTAATAATACCAAGGCTTCATGCAGGGCATACAAGCTATTGACTGGCGCAGTATGATGATAAGTTCGCTTGCCTTCCCCGCTCCAATACCCGAGTACTAAACTTTGATCCAAGAACCAACTTTGCACGGGTGTTTTACGAGCTTGAATTTTATCAATCGCGCGCTGAGAAAAAGTTAATGGTGATAATCCAGGCACGCATGATAAACATTTCTGGCTACCAGAATAAACGGCATCTAACTGCCATTCATCAACCAATAAAGGAACACCGCCTAACGATGTCACGGCATCAACAATGGTCAAACAATCATGTTGACGTGCAAGTTTCGCCAGCGCTTCAGCATCACTTAACGCACCCGTTGATGTTTCAGCATGCACAAATGCTAATATTTTCGCATCTGGGTTATCAATTAACGCTTGTTCCACCAACTTAGGAGCAACAGGCTCTCCCCAAGCATTATCGACAACAACGGCTTGCCCACCACATCGTTCAACATTTTCTCGCATGCGATCGCCAAATACACCATTACGGCAAACAATGACCTTATCACCTGGCTCCACAAGGTTAACAAAACATGCTTCCATACCTGCACTACCAGGGGCAGACACAGCAATCGTAAATGTATTTTTAGTCTGAAAAGCATATTGCAGTAGCTGTTTTAGCTCATCCATCATCCCAACAAAAAGTGGGTCTAAATGTCCAACTGTCGGGCGACTAAGTGCCTGTAAAACTTGAGGGTAGATATCTGAAGGACCGGGTCCCATTAGTGTTCGTTGCGGTGGGTAAAAGCTAGTAATTGTCATTATTCTATCTTCCTGAAGTAAGTTGTAATCAATCCCTGTATTTTCGTTATTTTTCTAACTGTAGGGCGGGAATTATTAGGGTTGCACTACAACAGAATATTAAATCAACCATACTCAGTGCAAGTCTCATTCAACACTAACATAACGAATGACATAAGCGATTGCATTTTTATCGCATAAATAACCACAGAAAGATTGACAACCTAGTAACAAATCCTATTCAATGAGGAGAGTTTTTGTTCATCCTGCTGGTATTAATACCACTAGGTAAAACGGAAGAGGAGCGTTACCCAGGTATTTAGATTGCAGGGCCCCACCCTAAAGCAGCCTAAAGAGGGGGAGTAACGCCGAGATATAACTGATGGGGATCAGCGATATCGGCTATGAAGGTTGAATCCTTCTGGCTGTCACCTTTTTATGCATAAGTAACATATAAAAAGGTGGGGAGCTTCTGGTTGTAGCGCTATTCGTACGTCTCGCCTTTCTGCTCTCCTGACAATTGGATGTCGGGAATATCCTCCCGCGTAAATTCGTTTTTATCATTTTACTGAGATTGGGAGTCTTACCTTGAGCCTTGTAGATAGTAATGTTAATCCGCACACATCGTTAACCGTTGCCAAGTTTGGTGGTACAAGTGTTGCCGACTTCACCGCGATGAGTCGCAGTGCAGCAATAGTTCAACATGCACCACACACACGCTTAGTCTTAATTAGTGCCTGTTCTGGAGTCACCAATATCTTAGTCGAGCTGGCTAATGGTGTTACTGAGACTCAACAACGCCATGCTTTATTAACTCGCTTAACCGATATACACCAATCTGTATTAAGCCAATTAGAGCAACCACAGCAAGCTGAAGAAGCCATTACTATATTACTTCAAAATGTAGCTGAATTAGCGAAAAAAGCAGCCATTGAAAAATCAGTCACCCTTACCGATCAGCTTGTTTCCCATGGCGAGTTACTTTCTACTCACCTATTTGCTCAAATATTGAGAGAGCTTGGCATCAAAGCCATTCGATTTGATATTCGAGATGTAATGCGTACAGATGGGCAATTTGGTAAAGCCATTCCTCAGCCCTGTATTATCCGCCAATTATCAGAACAACACCTTTCACCACAACTAAAAGAATATGTGGTGGTATCTCAAGGCTTTATAGGCTCTGATGAACAAGGAAACACTACCACATTAGGCCGTGGTGGCAGTGACTATAGTGCCGCCTTAATGGCAGAAGCTATCGGGGCATCGACCTTAGAAATTTGGACTGATGTACCAGGCATGTATACCACTGACCCACGCATCGCCACGAAGGCAAAACCAATAAAAGAAATCAGCTTCAGCGAAGCATCTGAAATGGCCAATTTTGGTGCCAAAATATTACACCCATCAACATTAGTGCCTGCAATTAGACAGCAAATACCCGTCTTCATCGGCTCGTCGAAAGCACCAGAACAAGGTGGAACTTGGATTCGCGAAACAGTCTCTGACGCCCCATTATTTAGAGCCCTAGCACTTCGTTGTAATCAAACAATGGTGACATTAACCAGCCTCAATATGTTCCATGCTTACGGCTTCTTAGCTGAAGTTTTTCGTATTTTAGCTGAACATAAAATATCAGTGGATTTGATAACCACCTCTGAAGTGAGTGTATCTTTAACTTTAGATCAAACAGATACCAGTGGTGGCGCACCAACACTACCAGCGCAAGCACTAGCAGAACTCAGTGAACTATGCCGCGTCGAGGTCGAGCAAGATCTATGCTTAGTTGCACTGATTGGTAATCAAATGAGCAGCACCAAAGGATCAGCAAAAACAGTTTTCAGCACGCTTGAAGACTATAACCTACGCATGATTTGTTATGGTGCAAGCCCGCACAATTTATGTTTTCTGGTAAAAGCACAAGATGCTAAATCTGCCATCAAAGATCTCCATTGCGCTATCTTTGAATAAAGCGAAAACCATATACTGGTAACAAAAAAAAGAAGGCGCTCAAATGAGCGCCTTCTTTTCGTTCAAACCAGCATTATAAATTCGGTCCTAGCCACTTTTCAGCTTCAATCAGATCCCAGCCTTTACGATCAGCATAGCTGTCACGCTGATCTTCTTGGATCTGAGCAACCGCAAAGTAACGAGATTCTGGGTGAGAGAAATACCACCCCGACACAGCAGCACCCGGCCACATCGCATAGCTTTCAGTTAATACCATGCCAGTGTTAACCTCTGCATCTAACAATGACCAGATGGTGCCTTTTTCTGTATGCTCGGGACACGCAGGATACCCAGGTGCAGGACGTATACCTTGGTATTTTTCACGAATCAAATCTTCATTCGCCAGCGACTCTTCAGGTGCATAACCCCAAATTTCTTTCCGTACCGTTTCATGCATACATTCAGCAAAAGCCTCAGCTAAGCGATCTGCAATCGCCTGTATCATAATCGCGTTATAGTCATCGCCTTTGGCTTTAAACTGTTCAGCAATGTCATACTCCCCGATACCGCCCGTTACAGCAAAAGCGCCGATCCAGTCAGCTTTGTTACTTTCTTTCGGTGCAATATAATCCGATAAGCAATAGTTAGGTCCTTTCGGTTTTTTCGTCTGTTGACGCAACCCACACAGTACCGTCATTACTTCAGAGCGAGTCTCATCGGTATATACTTCAATATCGTCACCAATATTATTTGCTGGGAATAATCCACACACCCCGTTTGCTTTGATCATTCCTGTACGCTCAATTTCATCTAGCAATACATTGGCATCATCAAATAAACGCTGAGCCTCTTCGCCCACAACTTCATGGCGCAAAATTGTTGGATACTTACCACTTAATGACCAAGTCATAAAAAATGGCGTCCAATCAATATATTTTCGAATCTTAGATATAGGGAAATCAGTAAATACATGTATGCCCGATTTTTCCGGTACAGGGGGAATATAACTATTCCAATCGATGGCAACTTTGTTTTCACGTGCTTGCTCTAACGTAACAGGTGCTGTCCGTGGTTTTTTACGCGCATGTTGTTCACGTACCGTAATATATTCTTTATCTAAGCGTTCAATGAATGCTGGTCGCAGTTCATCGGATAACAATGCAGAACAAACCCCTACGGCACGAGAAGCATTGGATACATAAACAACAGGCCCGTGATAGTTCTCTTCAATCTTAACCGCAGTATGCGCTTTCGAGGTCGTTGCACCACCAATCAGCAATGGCAGCTCAAAGCCTTGTCGCTCCATCTCTTTAGCCACATGCACCATTTCATCTAATGATGGAGTAATGAGGCCACTTAAACCTATGATGTCGACATTTTCTTCTTTTGCGACTTTCAGTATTTGTTCACAAGAAACCATTACCCCAAGGTCAATAATTTCATAGTTGTTACATTGCAATACAACGCCCACGATATTCTTACCAATGTCGTGAACATCACCTTTCACTGTTGCCAGCAGAATCTTACCATTGGTATAACCCGCTTGTTTTTCAGCATTGATATAAGGTTCAAGGTGAGCAACAGCTTGCTTCATAACACGGGCTGATTTAACCACCTGAGGTAAGAACATTTTACCTTCACCAAAGAGATCGCCGACAACATTCATACCCGCCATTAACGGGCCTTCAATTACTTCAAGAGGCTTAGAGGCATTAGTACGAGCTTCTTCTGTATCTTCAACAATGAACTCAGTTATCCCTTTAACCAGCGCATGTGATAAGCGCTTTTCTACAGGCCACCCTCGCCATTCTTGCAGCGAACGATCTTCTTCAACTTTTCCGCTACCACGGTATTTATCCGCAATATCCAATAAACGTTCGGTACTATCATCACGACGGTTTAAGACGACGTCTTCAACTGCATTACGGAGTTCATCGGTTAAATCATCATAAATCGCAAGTTGCCCTGCGTTTACAATCCCCATATCCATACCATTTTTAAAACAGTAATAAAGGAATACGGCATGGATCGCTTCTCGAATCGGATCATTGCCTCGGAACGAAAAAGATACATTGGAAACGCCACCAGAAACCATGGCATAAGGAAGTGTACGTTTGATATCACCTACCGCTTCGATGAAATCAACGGCATAGTTGTTATGCTCTTCAATACCCGTTGCGACAGCAAAAATATTCGGATCAAAAATAATATCTTCAGGCGGGAAACCGACTTCATCTACCAATATATGATAGGCATTAGTACAAATTTCTATTTTACGTTCACGAGTATCTGCTTGCCCTTCTTCATCAAAAGCCATCACAATAACCGCAGCACCATAACGGCGGATCAATTTCGCTTGGGCGATAAACTTTTCAACCCCCTCTTTCATCGATATAGAGTTGACGATCGGTTTACCTTGAACACACTTCAAACCCGCTTCAAGTACTTCCCATTTAGATGAATCCACCATAATGGGCACTTTTGAAATTTCCGGTTCAGTCGCGCACAAATTTAAGAAGCGTACCATTGCCGCTTCTGCATCCAGCATGCCCTCATCCATATTAATATCGATAATTTGAGCGCCAGCTTCTACTTGTTGGCGCGCGACCTCTAACGCTTCATCATATAATTCATCTTTGATGAGTCGCTTGAAACGAGCAGAACCCGTTACATTCGTTCGCTCTCCCACATTCACAAATAAGGTATCAGCAGAAATCGTGAGAGGTTCTAATCCTGATAAACGACAAGCAACAGGGACATCAGGTAACTGACGAGGTTTAACATTTCGGGTAACTTGTTCCATTAAACGAATATGTTCTGGCGTTGTACCACAACACCCCCCCACCAAATTGAGGAATCCTCTTTTCGCCCATTCTTCAATATGTTCAGCCATATCTTCAGGGCTAAGATCATATTCTCCAAATGCATTCGGCAATCCAGCATTCGGGTGGGCAGAAACAGCGCTTTCAGAGATCCGAGATAATTCATCGACATATTGACGTAATTCATCAGGACCTAACGCACAGTTCAAACCAAACGAGATAGGCTTTACGTGACGAAGAGAATTATAGAAAGCTTCCGTTGTTTGACCTGAAAGTGTTCGACCAGAGGCATCGGTGATTGTACCTGAAATCATGATCGGTAAAACAACACCATCTTCGTCAAAAACGGTTTCCACTGCGAAAGTACAAGCTTTAGCATTCAGCGTATCAAAAATAGTTTCAACTAAAATTAAATCGACGCCCCCTGCGATAAGGGCACGCGTTGATTCAGAATAAGCTTCAACTAATTGATCAAAAGTAACATTACGAAAGCTAGGGTCATTAACGTCAGGCGAAATCGAACACGTTCGGTTCGTTGGACCGAGTACCCCGGCAACAAAACGTGGCTTAGACGGAGTTTTAAGTGTCCATTCATCTGCAGCTTGACGAGCCAGTTTAGCCGCTTCCAAGTTAATCTCGGCACTTAGACTCTCCATGTCATAGTCGGCCATGGCTATGGTGGTTGCATTGAATGTGTTGGTCTCAAGAATATCAGCACCCGCTTCTAGGTACTCGTTATGAATATCCTTAATTAACTGTGGTTGTGTTAAGACAAGAAGGTCATTATTCCCTTTAAGATCTGAGTGCCAATCAGCAAAACGTTCACCTCGATAATCATTTTCATCCAATTTATAGCCTTGAATCATAGTGCCCATGCCACCATCAATGATTAGGATGTTTTCTGCTAACCGCTTCTGTAGTATTTCCTTACTCTTCACCACCACATTACTTCCTTATTTTGTATTACAGCTTAATAACATCCTACCATAGCCCATACGGAAATCTAGACGTCTAAATGCCTTTTAATAAACAAAACAAATGCAGAATAAAAGAAAGTTTTTATAGCTATCATCGTCCGATGGTTTTATATTTTGTGAAAATTTTACTATTTACTCTGAAATCAATTTGAGGTTGATGCATGTCGGTCTACAGTACCCTATGCTTTCTCGCAGCAGCAGCGATGGCAATTGCTTTTATAAACAGCAAGATCGGTAAGATGCAAACAACAATTGCTATTACTGCAGGCGCATTAATGTTGTCTTTAGGTATCATTATTGCAGGTCAGAATGGCTGGTTTCACTTAGAAGATATTGCAGCTGAACAGCTTGCTGGTATCGATTTTGAAAGCTTTTTACTTAAAGGTATTTTAGGCTTTTTGCTTTTTGCTGGCGGGCTAGGAATTAAACTTCCTAATCTAGAAGATCAAAAGTGGGAAATTACTGTTTTAGCCTTGGGTGCCACACTTTTTTCAACCTTTTTCATCGGTGGTGTGCTTTGGGGTATATGTCAATTATTAGGCTTTCAATTCGATTTAATCTACTGCTTAATCTTCGGCTCTTTAATATCACCAACGGATCCAATCGCTGTACTTGCTATCGTTAAAAAGCTAGATGCGCCTCGTCGTATTTCAACACAAATTGAAGGGGAGTCATTATTTAACGATGGCTTTGGTCTCGTTATTTTTGTCACGTTGTTCACTATCGCCTTTGGTAATGAAGCTCCGACAGTCTTAGGTGTAGGGCAATTATTCCTACAAGAAGCAATCGGGGGTATTGCTTATGGCTTTATTCTTGGTCTACTTTTCCATTACTTGATTAGCTCCACGAATGATCACTCCATGGAGCTATTACTGACATTAGGTATTCCAACAGCTGGTTATGTATTTGCCGATGTCATTCATGTATCAGGTCCATTAGCAATGGTCGTATCTGGCATTATGATTGGTAACTGGACACGCTATATTGGTTTTTCTAAAGAAAGTGAAGAACATTTAGATCACTTTTGGGAGTTAGTTGATGAATTCCTAAATGGCGTTCTATTTTTACTTATCGGTATGACCATGCTTCAATTCAGCTTCCACCAAGAAGATTGGGTGCTGATGGTGATCGCAATTCCTCTCGTATTATTAAGCCGTTATCTAAGCGTAAAGTTGTCTTATATCGGCTTCCAGAAGTATCGTGATTACAACCCGCACTCGGTGAAAATATTAACTTGGGGAGGCTTACGTGGTGGTCTAGCTTTAGCCATGGCAATGGCTATTCCCGCTGGTGTTATTGTGATACCAGAAAAAAATATCGATGTAAGAGAAATCATTCTTGTCATGACTTATGCTGTCGTCGTTTTCTCCATTCTAATTCAAGGGTCAACGATCACCACATTAATTCATAAAGCCAAAGAGTGGGAAGCTCAAAATAAATAACTACGCAACAAGATAAATATAGAAGGCCTGCTGTTGCAGGTCTTTTTTTTGTTATATAAAGAACATAACTAATATATTTAAATAAGCCTTACTTGCAATAGTGCAGCTCCTTCTGGCGCTGATACCCATCATTTCACACGACAGATACAGGTATTCGTAGGTTGTGCAGGCTTTAACACAATGATACTGCAGACAATTTCGATAACGTTAGTACCTTTCCATCCTCTTTTAGTCCAACGCAATAAAACAGGTATAGAGCTGAATACGATAGAAGTGTTTAGCAAACCAAGACTTCTATAATTGTGATCGGTGCTTTCTTATTCCTCGAGTTCTACACGATCTCGGTGTGACAGGTCGCCAAGCTCTATAATAAAAAGCCTAACCAGCAGAGCAACCACTCCGCAGTGTCTATTCAGTTCTAACTTCCATTATCTACAGACGTAAAAAAAACCTCGTCTTTCGACTAGGGCTTATTCAATAATGGCTACGTTAACGGGACTTTCTATCTACCTCAAAACCAGCACGACCCACGTCGTGACAGGCCGCTAAGCTCTACAATAAAAAGCCTAACTAACTGAACTACTACTCAGTACCAGTTTCCATTTTCTATAGACGTAAAAAAGCCCTAATCTTTCGATTAGGGCTTCTTCAATAATGGCGGAGTGGACGGGACTCGAACCCGCGACCCCCGGCGTGACAGGCCGGTATTCTAACCAACTGAACTACCACTCCGCAGTGTCTATTCAGCATTTAAGCAATTGGGAACTTGGCAATGACCTACTCTCACATGGGGAGACCCCACACTACCATCGGCGCAACTATATTTCACTTCTGAGTTCGGCATGGGATCAGGTGGTTCTATAGTGCTATTGTTGCCAAGTAAATTCTTTTACACAGTTCACGTTATTGATAACACAAACTTAAAATTGGGCGCCTGGCGATGCCCTACTCTCACATGGGGAGACCCCACACTACCATCGGCGCAACTGCGTTTCACTTCTGAGTTCGGCATGGGATCAGGTGGAGCCACAGCGCTATGGTCGCCAGACAAATTCTTTTATCTTCAGCCTTTGGCTGAAAATAGCAATCTTGGAAAATCTAACTAGTTTATCTTTCGATAACAAACAATCTGTTCTCAAACACCATTCAAGTGTTCGTGGAGTCCG